>ERZ857955.36-NODE-36-length-197103-cov-5.842328_pt1 | contig 197103 bp, 168 predicted proteins | sample MGYA00519956_ERZ857955 | MGnify/ENA primary metagenome ERZ857955 (study PRJEB31778, sample SAMEA3449378) | human gut metagenome | biome: human gut; feature: human-associated habitat; material: faeces | place: United Kingdom | collected 2010/2012 ...
GGGGACGGCTCGTCTGCTCACACGAGCCGTGAACGACGCGGGCCGGCGATGGCGCCGCAGGGCGCATCGCCGGCCTGGCAAAACGTTAAACGTTAGAGCGAAGCGACGTAGTCGTTGAACGCTTCCTCGGTCGCGGGGGGCTCGATCTCGCCGTTCTTGATCTTGTCGAACAGCTCGACGGCGGTGTCGTACACGCCGGGCTCCATGAGGTCGTGGTGGGTGGAAACGGCCACGGCGCCGTCCTTGGCGGAGAGCTCGATGTTCTTGCCGCCGACCTTCTCACCGTTGGAAGCCATGGTGGAGACCTCGATGACGGCCTTGTCGACGTTCTTCATGACGGAGGTCAGCATGTTCTCGGGGGCGAGATCGTACTGGTCCTTGTCGACGCCGATGACCATCTTGTCGGCATCCTGGGCGGCCTCGATGACGCCGTTGCCGGCGTTGCCGGCGCAGGCGAACACGATGTCACAGCCGTCGGAGTACATCTTCTGACCAGCGGCCTTGCCCTTGGCGGCGTCGGTGAAGGTCTCGATGTACTGGGAGACGACCTCGACGTTGGTGCCCTCGGTGGCGTTGGCGTAGGCGACGCCGGCCTGGTAGCCCCAGTCGAAGGTCTCGAGGACGTCGGACTTCATGCCGCCGATGAAGCCGACCTTACCGGTCTGGGTGGTCATGGCGGCGATATAGCCGGCCACGAAGGAGGGTTCCTGCGTCTTGAAGGTCACGCCAGTGAGGTTATCGAGCAGGTCGGCCTCGGGGTAGGCGTTGTCGATGATGGCGAAGTGCACGTCAGGGTTGGTCTTGGCGGTGTTCTGGATCGCCTCGGCCATGGCGAAGCCGATGCCCCACACGGTCTGGGCGCCGTCGTCGACGGCCTTGTCCAGGTTGGTGGCGTAGTCGGACTCCTGCTTGGACTCGGTGTAGCCGACCTCGATGCCGGTGTCCTTGTTGAGCTGCTGCAGGCCCTCCCAGGCGAGCTGGTTGAAGGACTGGTCGTTCACGCCACCCATATCGGTGACCATCTGGACCTTGTAGTCGGCAGAGGCGTCGGCGGGAGCGGAGCCCGCGGGCTTGGCCTCGTCGCCACCGCCGCAGCCTGCGACGGAAAGGGCGAGGACGCCGGCAAGGGCGAGACCCATGAGACGATTCTTCTTCATGTTCTTCCTTTCTTGCGTACTGTTGTCGCTTGCAAAATGGGCGCATAGCTGCGCCGTATCTTCTACCGTGCCTGAGCAAGGGCATGGCGAAAGACCATGGGGGATGCAGGGCGACGGCGCTCGATGCGCCGCGCGCTCCGGACCGAAAGGCGTCCGCCCGGCCTTCGCGATGCGCGAGACCGGGCGGACGAGGGGATTTATGCGGGCAGGGCGAGGGAGAGGGCGATCTCCATCATCTGGGTGAAGCTCGTCTGACGCTCGTCGGCCGGGAGGGACTCTCCGGTGAGGGGCAGGTCGGAGACGGTGAGCAGGCACAGGGCCTTCTTGCCCAGGCGGGCGGCGTTCATGTAGAGCGCGGCGGCCTCCATCTCGACGGCGAGGACGCCCATCTTCTGCCAGGTGGCGGTGGAGGAGGGGTCGTCGAGGTAGAAATGGTCGGAAGACAGGATGTTGCCGACCTTGACATCGACACCCTGCGCGCGGCCCGCGGCAACGGCGCGCTCGAGCAGCTCATAGCTTGCGATGGGGGCGTAGGAGCCGGGGAGGTTGTACTGGGCGGCGTAGTTGGAGTCGGTGCAGGCGCCCATGCCGGCCACGACGTCGCGGACCTTGATGGACGGGTCGATGCCGCCGGCGGAACCCACGCGGATGATGGATTCCACGCCGTAGAACTCGTAGAGTTCGTGGGAGTAGATGCCGATCGAGGGCATTCCCATGCCACCGCCCATAACCGAGACGGGCTGGCCCTGGTACGTGCCGGTGAAGCCGAGCATGTTGCGCACCTCGTTGAAGGCGCGGACATCCTCGAGGTAATGGTCCGCGATGTACTTGGCGCGGAGCGGGTCTCCGGGCATCAGGACCGTTTTGGCGATATCGCCGTAATGAGCCCCGTTGTGGGGCGTAGGGGTGCTTTCCATAATGGGACGAGGCCTCCTTGCGTCGTAGATACAACAGGGTACACTTTCTCACCTACGCGTGAGGTTGGCTATCGGAATTCGGTGGGAGGATGCTGCGCCCAGCGAGCGGCTGCCCAGGTCAGAGGGTTTATCCTGCTAAAGCGAATCACCAGCCGCGCCAAATCACCTCAAGGAAAAAACACTCTTGGAAGATGCGGCGATGGTTTCGAAGCGCGCCCGTCAGGTCCGTGTGAGGCGAATGTCGGGCGCCGTTTGCCGATATCGATGATTCCAGGGCGGGACGCAAGACGGCCGTCGTGCGTGGGCGGGCATTGGACCTGCGCGTTCGGAGATGGAAAACGCGACGGCGCCCGTATGGAAATGAATGAGAAAAAGTCCCATTTGCGATACCCTTTGGGACCTGTGCATATGGTATCCTTGCAAACGTGAATAAATCTTCGGCCAACGGTCTCTTTTTTCACATGGGCGCGAGCGTTTTTTCGGCGAGTGGCACGTGTGAATGTCCGGGGATTGTTGCCGGGGATGTCAAATTTGGGGCGGGGACGCCCCGCGAGCACGACGAGGAGCGTGGTCACGCAATGCAGGAGGCATGGGAAGGCTTCGAGGGCGGCAATTGGCTCAACGAGATTGACGTCCGCGACTTCATCCAGAAGAACTACACCCCGTACGAGGGCGACGAGTCGTTCCTGGTGGGTCCCACCGAGCGTACCGTCAAGCTGTGGGATGACGTCATGTCGCTGCTTCTCAAGGAGCGCGAGCAGGGCGGCGTCCTGGACATGGACACCAAGGTCGTGACGGGCATTCTGTCCCACAAGGCCGGCTACATCGACGCCGAGCACCCCGAGCGCGAGACCATCGTCGGCCTGCAGACCGACGCCCCGCTCAAGCGCGCCCTGCACGTCAACGGCGGCATCCGCATCGCCTGCCAGGCCGCTGCCCAGCACGGCTACGAGGTCGATCCCGAGATCGTCGACTTCTACACCAACAAGCGCAAGACGCACAACGCCGGCGTGTTCGACGCCTACACCCCTGAGATGCGCGCCTGCCGCTCCGCTCACATCATCACCGGCCTGCCCGACGGCTACGGCCGCGGCCGCATCATCGGCGACTACCGCCGCGTCGCCCTCTACGGCGTCGACGCCCTGATCGCCGACAAGGAGGCCCAGAAGGCCTCCACGCCCTCCGTCATGACCGAGGAGACTATCCGCGATCGCGAGGAGCTGTCCGAGCAGATCCGCTCCCTCAAGCAGCTCGTCGAGCTCGGCAAGCTGTACGGCTTCGACATCGCCCGTCCGGCCGCCAACACCCAGGAGGCCATCCAGTGGATGTACCTCGCCTACCTGGCTTCCGTGAAGGACCAGAACGGCGCTGCCATGTCCATCGGCCGCACCTCCACCTTCATCGACATCTACGCTGAGCGCGACCTCAAGAACGGCACCTTCACCGAGGAGCAGATCCAGGAGTTCGTCGACCACTTCATCATGAAGCTGCGTATGGTCAAGTTCGCCCGTACCCCCGAGTACCAGAACCTGTTCTCCGGCGACCCGCAGTGGGTCACCGAGTCCATCGGCGGCATGGGTGTCGACGGCCGTACCCTCGTCACCAAGATGAGCTACCGCTACCTCCACACCCTGGAGAACATGGGCACCTCCCCGGAGCCGAACCTGACCGTCCTGTGGTCCACTCACCTGCCCCAGGCCTTCAAGGAGTTCTGCGCTAAGACCTCCATCGCGTCCTCTTCCATCCAGTATGAGAACGACGACGTCATGCGCGTCTACCACGGCGACGACTACGCCATCGCCTGCTGCGTGTCCTCCATGCGCATCGGCAAGGAGATGCAGTTCTTCGGCGCCCGCGCCAACCTCGCCAAGTGCCTCCTGTACGCACTCAACGGCGGTGTCGACGAGGTCTCCAAGAAGCAGGTCGGCCCGAAGTTCCGTCCGGTCGAGGGCGACACCCTTGATTTCGACGACGTCATGGCCAAGTACAACGACATGATGAAGTGGCTCGCCGGCGTGTACGTGAACACGCTGAACGTCATCCACTATATGCATGACAAGTACTGCTACGAGTCCATCCAGATGGCCCTGCACGACAAGGACGTCCACCGCTGGTTCGCCACCGGCATCGCCGGCCTGTCCGTCGTGGCCGACTCCCTGTCCGCCATCAAGTACGCCAAGGTTCACCCGGTCCGCGACGAGAATGGCGTCATCGTCGACTTCAACATCGAGGGCGACTTCCCCAAGTACGGCAACGACGACGACCGCGTCGACGTTCTCGCCCACGACATCGTGCACCAGTTCATGGAGTACATCCGCATGAACGACACGTACCGCAACTCGGTGCCCACCACTTCCGTCCTGACCATCACCTCCAACGTGGTGTACGGCCAGAAGACCGGTGCCACCCCCGACGGCCGCAAGGCCGGCGTGCCGTTCGCTCCTGGCGCCAACCCCATGCACCAGCGCGACACCCACGGTGCCATCGCCTCCCTGTCCTCCGTCTCGAAGCTTCCCTTCCGTGACGCTCAGGACGGCATCTCCAATACCTTCTCCATCATCCCGAGCGCGCTCGGCAAGGAGGACCAGGTTATGTTCGGCGATCTGGATCTCGGTGACGTCTCCTTCGAGAACCCGGTTGCCTGCTGCGACTGCACCGATTCCTCCGCTCCCGAGGGCTCCGAGGACCGCTAAGGCCATCGGACATTCGGTCCGTCTGTAATGTTTCCGCGCCGGTGGTAATTCTTATTCACCGGCGCGGTCAATGCTGATATAATTTCAGTAACAATTCCTATTTCGGCGCAAGAGGGCGCCGAAGATGAAAAGGAGTGCACCAATGAAGGTTGCTGACATCCCGCAGGCTCAGGCCGACAATCTCGTGAGCATGATCGACGCTTACGCCGAGAAGGGTGGCCACCACCTGAACGTCAACGTGTTCAACCGTGACACGCTGCTCGACGCCCAGGCTCACCCGGAGAAGTACCCCCAGCTCACCGTTCGCGTTTCCGGTTACGCTGTGAACTTCCACAACCTGACCAAGGCTCAGCAGGACGAGGTTATCTCCCGTACCTTCCACGATAGCTTCTAAGCGATCACCCACACGGGCACCGCTCAAGCGAGGGACGTCGGCATTGCCGGCGTCCCTTTTTGCATTGCTGGGCGGGTCTACAGGCTGAGAAGGGATGCGAGTCCGAGGAATAGGACAAGGAGGGCGAGGTTGATGGCGGTGAAACAGAGCAGGTAGCGCCCGGTTTGCGCGTCACGCGAACGTCCATAGACACGTAGCGTGATCAGGCTTGCGAGAGAGGCGACCGGTGTTCCCAGGCCTCCGATATTGGTGCCGACAAGCAGTCCGATGCCGTTGCTGCTAAACCCGGAGAGCATGATCGCGGCTGGGACGTTGCTGATGACTTGGCTGACCAGAGCCGAGACAAGGACCTCACGCCCGACGACGATGGATTGCAGGGTGCTGGCGATGACTTGAACGTGCCTGATGTTTCCCACAAAGATGAAGAAGCAGGCAAAGGTGATAAGAAGGCTGTAATCGAGGTGTTTGAGTACGCTGCGATCGAATATGAGGCAGCCAATCAGAGTGATGAGCACACAGAGCTCCCAGCTCACGACCCTTCCAACGCAGGCGAGTGCGAGGAGGAATAGGGAGCCGTAAGCGAGGGCGAGTCGTGTATCGACCTTGGAATCGGCGGCTTTGCCGAGCGTTGCCTTCGTATTGGGAATGAGCATACATGGGGCGATGGAGGCAAGGAACCCGATGATGCCGTAGGGTGCGATTGCGGTGAGGAATTCGCCGAGTTCGAGCTCGAACGCGGAGTAGAGGTAGATGTTCTGCGGGTTGCCGATGGGCGTCATCATCGAGCCGAGATTTGCCGCGACGGTTTGTGCGACGAGTGTGATGATCGTCGAGCGGGGTTCGGAGCCCTGGAAGAGCAACAGGGTGAGGGGTGCGAACGAGATGAGGGCGACATCGTTCGTGACGATCATGGCGGTGAAGAAGGAGAGCGTGACGAGCAGGAGCGAGAGGCGTCGCTGCGTGCCCTCGGTGCGGGTGAGAAGGGATCGCACGCGCGCTAGCAGGCCGGCGCGTGTGAAGCCCGCCACGACGGTCATGAGGCAGAAGAGAAGGCCGATGGTGCGCCAGTCGATTGCCTCGGCGTATGCGGACCAGTTTTGAGGCGTAGGCGGGAACAGGCAAGCCGAGAGGAGCGCTGCGAGGGCGGCGAGGACGAGTACGGCTTCAGCTTGGATGAAGGAGCGAATTCGATCGATGAGGGGGAGTTGCATGCTGGTCCTCAGGTTCGGGCGACAGGTGAAAATGACCGAGATGAATGCGGCCAACGGGGTATTATAACTTGCGAAATAAAGCGTCTGCAGCCGTGTCTGCAGGTAAAGGGGGAGATGCGATTATGGCACGTGTTCAGCTAGATGAGGATAGGGACGTCGAGTCCAGATATGCGCTCGGGCGCATCCACTCCATCGAGAGCATGGGCACCGTGGACGGGCCGGGTGTGCGTTTCGTGGTGTTCACCCAGGGGTGCCCCATGCGCTGCGCGTATTGCCACAACCCGGACACGTGGACCGTGGGCGAGGGGGCCGGTACGTGCGTATCGGTCGAGCGCCTGTTGGGAGAATACGAGAGCAACAGGCCGTTTTACCGTACCGGCGGCCTGACCGTCACGGGCGGCGAGCCGTTGCTTCAGCCCGAGTTCGTGGGCGATCTGTTCGCGGCCGCCCATGCGGCGCCTGCGGGCCGTATCCACACATGTCTGGACAGCTGTGGATACGCGTATAACCCCAAGAAGCCAGAGCGTTTTGAGAAGCTTCTGAGCGAGACCGATATGGTCCTGCTCGACATCAAGCACAGCGACCCTGTGGGGCATAAGGCCCTGACCGGATGCGAGCCCGATCGCATCATCGCGTTCGGCGACGAACTCGACAGGCGCAAGATCAAGGTCGTGATCCGCCACGTAGTGGTTCCCGGAATCACGGACACGGAAGAGGAGTGCGAGGCGCTCGGACGTCTCATTGCCCCGTGGCACAACGTGGTGGGTCTCGAGATGCTGCCTTATCACACCATGGGCATCGTCAAATATGAGCAGCTTGGCTTGGAATATCCGCTCAAGGGCGTGCCTGCGATGGATAAGGGCCGCATGCCCGCCCTTCGCGAGGCGGTTATGCGCGGGTTGCGCGCAGGCCGTGCGGCGGAACACAACTGCCGGGGTTAAGCAAAAGCGGCGGGAGCTTTCCCGCCGCTTTTTGTTGCGCTGTATGAGGCGTGATCGGGGCAAATGTCACAGATATTCGATCTGAGCGCCTTGCGTGTCGCAGGTGAGAATGTGCGTCTCGCAGGTGGAGAAGGCCTCGCGGAGCCGAACCTGCAGGAATTTGGCGACGATAGTGTCGTCGGTCACCGCCATGAGGGTCGAGCCCGAGCCGGAGATCCACAGTGTTCCGGCGCCGCCTTCCAGGCAGGTTGCGCGGATGCCGTCGTAATCGGGGATGAGCGCGCGACGGAAGGGCTCCTGTAAGCGGTCGTCGTTTGCGGCCGCGATGAGCGCAAGGTCGCCCGTCTCCAGGCCGCGCGTCATGCCGGCGATGCGGCCCATCTGCCATACGGCGTCTGCGAGTGCGACCTGCTGCGGCACGACCTTCCGCGCCTCGCTCGTGTGAACCTCGTAGGGCGGGATGACGGTGATGAAGCGGAGGCGATCGCTGACCTCGTAGCGCAGGCAGCGGGGAAGTCCGCCCTCGGGCGTGAACGAGCATACAGCCCCGCCGAGGATGGCGGGGGCTACGTTGTCGGGATGTCCTTCGACGGCGGTTGCGATGCGCACGAGTTCGGCGCGGTCGACGGTGTGCCCGGTTAGCGCGGCGGCCGCCATGATGCCGGCGACGACGCAGGTCGAGCTCGAGCCCAGGCCGCGGGCGACGGGCACCTCCGTCTGGATGTCGATTTTCACGGGGAAGGGCTCCTCGCCCCACTCGCGCAAAGCGTCTACGAGCGATGCGTATACGAGGTTGTTCTCATTTTGGAACTCCTCGGGGCATCCGGTGATCTGCAGTTCATCGGCGCGTTCAAACGTGAAATGCGAGTAGAGCGAAACCGCCATTCCGAGCGTGTCGTATCCGATGCCGAGGTTCGCGCTGGTGGCGGGTACGGTGATCTTGATCATTTGAGACCCCCGGCCGCCTGCTCCACGAAGGACGCCATGCCGTCGATGTCCACGACGTCGGTGTGCAGCACGGGCTTGTCCTGCAGTTCTGCGAGCTGAGTGGGCGCACAGGTGCCCGTTGCCTTCTCCAGGACCTGCATGCAGGCGAAGTCGTCGGGCGGGCAGAACAGGCCGAGCGCGCCGGCGACCGCACGCGGGAACTTGTACGGGTTCGCGGTGGAAAGCAGGATGCGGGCCTTGGAACCGGGGACGGCGGGCATGTGGCTCAGCACGTGGTAGCCGCAGGCGGTGTGCGGGTCGATCAGATAACCGTTTTCATCCCAACAGGCCTTGATGGCGCGGGCAACCTCATCCTCATCGGCCCAGCCACAGGCGAACACCTCCCGAATCTTGGAGAGCAGCTCGTCGGGAAGGGTGTAGGAGCCCTCATCTGCCAGCTGGCCCATGAGTCGGGAGACGAGTTCGACGTCGCCGTCGGACAGGTAGTAGAGCATACGCTCGAGGTTTGAGGAAACGAGGATGTCCATGGACGGCGAGGTCGTGGTGAAGAAGGGGCGCTTGCGGTCGTACGTACCCGTGGTGAGAAAGTCGAACAGCACGTTGTTCGCGTCGCTCGCCACGATGAGGCGTGCCACGGGAAGACCGAGGCGCTTGGCGTAATAGCCGGCGAGGATGTCGCCGAAGTTGCCGGTCGGCACGCAGAACTCGACCTCGTCGCCGCATGAGATATCGCCGGAGCGAAGGAGCTGCGCGTATGCGGCGAAGTAGTACACGACCTGGGGCACGAGGCGGCCGACGTTGATGGAATTGGCGCTGGAGAGCATGACGCCCTGGGTGGCGAGGCGCTCGGCGAGCTCGCGATCGGCGAAGATCTGCTTGACGGCGGTTTGCGCATCGTCGAAGTTGCCGCGCACGCCGCAGACGGCCACGTTGGCGCCTTCTTGGGTGCTCATCTGCAGCTCTTGCACGCGGCTGACCTTGCCTTCGGGATAGAAGACGGAGATGCCGACGCCCGGGGCATCGGCGAATCCGGCGAGAGCCGCCTTGCCGGTGTCGCCGGAGGTGGCGGTCACGATCATGATCTTCTCGTCTCCGGTGCCGTCGTTCGAGCCCGTGCGGGCCATGAGGCGGGGCAGCATCTGGAGGGCGACGTCTTTGAAGGCACTCGTGGGGCCGTGCCACAGCTCGAGCACGTGCGTGGGCACGCCGTCGGCGTTGGCCGGCGCGAGGCGCCTCACGGGCGTGATTTCGGCATCGGCGAAAGTCTCCTCATATGCCTCGGAGACGCACGCCGCGATCTCTTCGGGGGCGTAGTCGGTCAGCAGTGCTGCGAGCACCTCGCGCGCCAGGTTGAGATAGCCCATCTCCGAGAGGCCGGCGAGCGGGATCTGCGTGCAGCCGAGCTCATCGCTCACATATAGACCGCCGTCGGGTGCGATTCCCCGACGGATGGCTTCTTTTGAGGTGAGCGGCGCCTCGTGGGAACGGGTGCTGTGGTATGTCGCCATGCTTGGGTCTCCTCGCTGCCGATGTCGTCGTGCGTTCTGCCATGGTAGCAGAGCGCGTTGCTACACCAGGGTAAAGCACTGCAGCTCCATCGCTTTCCAGCGGGGCTTCACACGTCGTTTCGCAATTGGAAACATAGGTAGCGATTCTTGGGAAAGAGCCGGATGGGGGAGCGGTCGGGCACTTGCTCATGGTAAAGTGGCTGCCTACGTGACCATGCGCCCATCTCGACGTGCGCCAGGGGAAAGGCATTCGCTCCATATGATCAAGATCACCAAGTTCGGCGGCTCCTCTGTCGCCGACGCCGAGCATTTCAAAAAGATCAAGGGGATCATCGACGCCGATCCCGCGCGCCGCTTCGTGGTGGTAAGTGCGTGCGGCCGCCGTCATAAGGCCGACACGAAGGTCACCGACCTGCTGTATCTCGTCGATGCGCATGTGAACTACCATGTGTCCTGTGAGGACCTGCTCGCCGACATCGGGCAACGCTATTTCGATATCGCCGATGAGCTGGGGCTCTCCTATCCCATCCGCGAAGAGTTTGCCGCCTTTGCCGAGCGCGCCCGTTCCGGTGGCTACACCACCGAGGAGCTGGTGAGCCGCGGCGAGTACTTCACCGCCCGCCTCATGGCCGAGTACCTGGGGCTGCCGTTCATCGACGCTGCGGACATGGTGGCCTTCCACCACGACGGCACGCTGTCGATGTCACGCACGGCCAAGCTCGTCAAGCAGAACGCCCGCGAGGGCGGGTTCGTGATGCCGGGCTTTTACGGCGCCACCAAGGAGGGCAAGGTCAAGCTGCTCGACCGCGGCGGTGGCGACATCTCCGGCTCGATTCTCGCCCAGTGCCTCGAGGCTGATCTGTACGAGAACTGGACGGACGTCTCGGGCTTCCTCTCCGCCGATCCGCGCGTCGTCCCGGGCGCCCAGCCCATCCCGCGCATCACTTACGAGGAGCTGCGCGAGCTGTCTTACATGGGTGCGAGCGTCCTGCACGAGGAGGCGGTCTTCCCCGTCCGCGATGCCGGCATTCCGCTCGTCATCAAGAACACGAACGCCCCCGAGGACCCGGGCACGATCATCTCCGAAACCGCCAAGGAAGGCGATACCGAGCCGATCATCACCGGTATCGCCGGCAAGCGCGACTTCCTGGCCATCAACGTCTCGCGCGATCGCACCAAGAGCCGCATCGGCTTCATGCGTCGCGCCCTGTCTGTGTTCGAGCGCTACGGCGTGTCCGTCGAGCATATGCCCACGGGCGTGGACCAGTTCGCCGCCGTCGTGCAGGCCGCCGACGTCAAGGATTCGCTGTACTCGCTCATATCCGACATCCAAGAGGAGGTCGAGCCGCTCGAGATCGAGGTCGTGGAGGACCTGGCGCTCATCGCCACGGTCGGCCGTAACCTGAGCGGGCGCGCGGGCATTTCGGGCCATCTGTTCGGCAAACTCGGCGAGGCCGGCGTGAGCGTCCGCATGATCACGCAGGGCTGCGACGAGATCAACATCATCATCGGCGTCGAGGAGCGCGATTTCGACCTCGCGATCAAAACCATCTATGAGGCGTTTTCCGACGAGGACGGTATCGTGAAGACCGCCGAGTTGGAGCCCGCGCCGCGCGCGTTCTAGGCGCGAGACAAAGGTTTGCCGGAACCATGCATGCCCAATGCGAACTGTGAGGAGTGGGGCAAGATGAAGAAGTACGTCGTCGCTATCGTAGGGGCCACGGGGGCCGTCGGCACGCAAATGCTCACGTGCCTGGAGGAACAGCAGTTCCCGGTTGGCGCGCTCAAGCTCTTGGCGAGTCCGCGCTCGGCCGGCAAGGTCGTGTCGACCCCGTGGGGCGAGGTCACGATCGAGGCGGCCGCGCCCGAGGCGTTCGACGGCGTGGATATCGTGCTGGGTGCCGCCGAGGACGACGTGGCGAAGGCCCTGTACCCCGAGGCCGTGCGCCGCGGTGCTGTGGTGGTGGACAACTCGCACGCTTTTCGCCTGGACGAGGACGTGCCGCTGGTCATCCCGGAGATCAACGCGGCCGATGCCCTCACGCACAAGGGCATCATCGCCAATCCCAACTGCGCCACCATCATCGGCCTGGTGCCGACTTGGCCGCTTCACCAGCTGGCCGGCGTGAAGCGCATGATCGTATCCACCTATCAGGCCGCGTCCGGTGCAGGCGTGCCCGGCATGCGCGAGCTCGAAGAGCAGATCGGCTGCATGGGCCGCGGCGAGGAGATCCCCGCCCCCGCTGCGTTTGCGGCGCAGTTGGCGAGCAACCTCATCCCGCAGATCGGTGGGGAGAAGTATCAGGGCTTCACCTCCGAGGAGATGAAGATGCAAAACGAGGGCCGCAAGATCATGCACCTGCCCGATCTCCGCGTGAACTGCACGTGCGTGCGCGTTCCCGTCTTGCGCTCTCATTCCGAGAGCGTCACGCTCGAATTCGAACGTGACATCACGCTTGAGCAGGCGCGCGAGGCTCTTGCGTCCGCTCCCGGTGTGAAGCTTGTGGACGACCTGACCGCCGAGTCCGCGCACGACCGCTGGCCCATGCCGCTGGATACCACCGACCAGGACCTCATCTGGGTCGGCCGCGTGCGCCGCGACATCTCCAACCCCGACGCCCTGCGCGGCATCACCTTCTGGTGCTGTGGCGACCAGATCCGCAAGGGCGCTGCCACCAATGCCGTCCAGATCGCCAAGCTCCTGTGCGAATAGGGACATGCGTCGCCGTAGGATACGGATGTTTTGCGCGGTCTTAACGGCCCTGTGCCATTTGGTCGGAAATACTCGGCCGGTGGTCGGTAATTAATCTACATATCAAGTTTCAGTGTGTACAATCTGATGTCACGCACAGAACGGGGAAGGCGCCGGCGACGAGAGATGCGACCGGCGCCTTCGCCATATGTAATATCGATTAGATTGGTCGTGATCTTGTGGGTAAGTACGTCATCGTGGTCGAGTCCGGTTCGGACGTCTCGCCGGAGCAATGCGAGCGCTACGGTATCGTGATCGTCCCGATGCACGTGACGATTGGCAGCGAGACGATGGACGACGGTTCCATCGACCCGCTCGAGATCTACTCTCGCTGCAACGAGCTCGGCGAGATGCCCAAGACGAGCGGCTGCACTCCCGGCGACTTTGAGAAGGTCTTCGACCGCATTCACGCCGAACAGCCCGATGCGACCATCCTCCACCTCGCGTATTCCGAGGCGACCACCTGTTCGCACCAGTCTTCCAAGATCGCCGCCCAGGGTCGCGACTACGTCTACTCCATGGACACTCGTTTCGTCTCCGTGGGCCAGGGACTCGTGGCCGTCGAGACCGCCAAGTATATCGAGGCCCATCCCGATGCCACGGTTGAGGAGATCTTCTCCTACGCCGAGAGCGTGATGGATCGCATCCTGCTCGGCTTTGTCCCCACCGACCTCGGCTTCCTCAAGGCCGGCGGTCGACTCTCCAACGTCGCGTTCCTCGGCGCGCACCTGCTCAAGATCAAACCCTGCATCGAGGTGCTCGGCGGTAAGTTCCTCGCCACCAAGAAGTTCCGCGGTTCCATGCTCAAGTGCGCGCATTCCTTCATCGATCACATGATCGAGAAGGGCGATATCGACTACTCCTACATCGGTCTCGCCTACTCTGTGGGCCTGTCCGACGAGCTCCGCACGGAGATGGAGGCGTATGCCCACGAGCTGGGATTTGAGGAGATCACCTGGACCAAGGTCGGCGGCGTGATCTCCAGCCACTGCGGCCCCACTGCTTTCGGCGCCGTGCTCATCCAAAAGCCCAAGGCGTAAAGCGCGCTCGATAGCCTCAGAGGTCGTGTCGGCACCTCAATTTAGGGACAGTCCCTAAATTGAGGTGGCGCGGGCTTTGCCGGCCGAATTGATGCGGTGTTTGCCTTCCTCTTCTTCCGGTAGCGCTATGAGTGAGTGTGGGACGTTGCGGTAGCCACTTGATTCGCATTGTGCAAACAAAAACGCGGAACTATGTTAATCACGAAGTCTTTCTTATGCTAATTACTAAGTCAGAGCTATGTTAATCATGAAGCCAGTCTTATGATATTCACGAAGTGCGAATGAAACCCATAGGCTATCTCCGTGTGATTCAGTCTCGTAAAAAGCAGGGGGCCGCTTATGATCTTGCGTGATATGAAGAAGAAGCTATTGCAATTGGCAACGAAGTTCCCTGTCGTTTCCGTCACGGGGCCACGCCAGAGCGGGAAGTCAACGCTCATCAAAAACGCGTTCCCCACGTATACGTATCTATCGTTTGAAGACCCCTCGACGCGCGAGTTGTTCCAGGCCGACCCGACGAGCTTCCTCAAGCGCTATTCCCACAACGTGATTTTCGATGAGGCACAGCGCGCGCCCGAGTTGTTTTCGTATTTGCAGGGGATGGTCGATGGGCGCGACGAACCCGGCTCGTTCATCATCTCCGGTTCGCAGAACTTCCTGTTGTCGAAAAGTGTTTCGCAGTCACTTGCGGGGCGCGTTGGAATCTTGCGCCTGCTGCCGCTTTCTCATGGTGAAATCGTTCGCGGCGCACAGCGCTCGGAGAGCGCTTGGAGTTGGGCGTATCGTGGGGGCTATCCGCGCGTCATCGCATCGGATATCGATCCGCTCGATTTCTACCCCGCGTATGTCGAGACGTATCTGGAACGTGATGTCCGCCAGGAGCTCGGCGTGGCGAAGATCGAGGAATTCTCGCGCTTCATACAGCTTTGTGCGCTGAGATCCGGAGAGCTCCTCAATGTTTCGAGCCTGGCGAGCGATTGCGGCATCTCGCCCGCGACTGCCAATAATTGGATTTCGATTCTGTCATCGAGCTATGTGATTCACCTGCTCAGACCCTATGCGACCAATCGGGGAAAAAGGCTCGTGAAAACGCCCAAGCTCTATTTTTACGACAGCGGGCTGCTGTGCAACCTTCTTGGAATAGAAGATGCCGATGAGCTTGCGATGCACCCTCAGAGGGGGGCCGTATTCGAGACCGCGGTCGTGTCGGAACTCATGAAGGAGTATCTCAATCGCGGGAGGACGCCGCATCTTTCTTTCTGGCGCGATACCAATAAAAACGAAATCGACGTCATCGTCGAAAAGGGGCCCCGTTCCCTTCGCCGCAATAGAGGTCAAATCTTCCGCGACGTTTCGTGCCAAATACTTCGATGTGATCGAGCGCATCGCTCCGCGCGAGCTTGGGCTCAAGGCGGACAGCTGCTCTGTGGTGTATGCAGGGGAAGACGAGCTATCGAGTTCCCGCGGCCGTCTTGTGCCGTATACGGACATCCCGAGCATCCTGGGCTTTGGGGGACAGAGCCATCTTGCAGCACCTCAATTTAGGGACAGTCCCTAAATTGAGGTGCCGACGGGCTTTTGACGGGGCTGCACTCGCCCGTGTTTGACACCCCCTCTCGTGGGTAGAACATACGAATATGACTGTATGAGGTAATGGGAGCGCGGCCATGGCGTATATCGAGTTCAAAGACGTCACGAGGGTCTATGGATCCGATGGGTCAGAGGTGCACGCCCTCGATGGGGCGTCGTTCGAGGTCGAACGCGGCGAGCTCGCTGTGATTCTCGGCGCCTCTGGAGCCGGCAAGACCACGGCCCTCAACATCTTGGGCGGCATGGACGGCGCCACGAGCGGGCGCGTCGTCGTGGATGGGCGCGATGTGAGCTCGGCCTCCGAGGACGATCTCGTGGAATATCGCCGCGCCGACGTGGGCTTCGTGTTCCAGTTCTACAACCTGGTGCCAAATCTCACGGCGCTCGAGAACGTCGAGCTCGCCTCGCAGATTTGCCCCGATTCGCTGGATGCCGTCGAATGTCTGCGCAAGGTCGGCCTGGGGGAGCGCATGGCGAACTTCCCCGCCCAGCTCTCCGGCGGCGAGCAGCAGCGCGTATCCATCGCGCGTGCCATCGCCAAGAATCCCAAGCTCCTGTTGTGCGACGAGCCCACCGGCGCGCTCGACTACCAAACGGGTAAGCAGGTGCTTCAACTGTTGCAGGACACCTGCCGTCGCGACGGCATCACCGTGCTCATCATCACGCACAACTCCGCGCTTGCTCCCATGGCCGACCGCCTGATCCGCTTCAAGAGCGGGCGCGTGACGGACATGCAGGTCAACGAGCACCCTGTGCCCATCGCCGACATCGAGTGGTAGGCGGGCGCATCATGAGGGGGAAGAAGGCCTGCGTCCGGCCCAGCGCATTCGCGACCGATATCGAACGTACCATCACGGGCAACCTCAAGCGGTTCATCTCGCTGTTCGTGATCACCGCGCTCGGCGCCACCATGCTGGTGGGCCTCAAGGCGGCCTGCGACGACCTGCGCTTCACCGCCGATGATTACTACGACGCTCAGCGCCTGTTCGACATATCGGTCAAATCGACGCTCGGCCTGGACGAAGCCGACATCTCCGCGCTCAGCGAGGTGGATGGGGTCGAAGTCGCGGAGGGCGGTTACACCGAGTCCGCTTACACCCAGGTAGACGGCTTGAGCGAGAAGGTCGATCTCAAAGCGCTCTCCGCAGCCGGCCTCAACGAGCCCCGTGTGATAGAGGGCCGCCTTCCGCGCGACGTGCATGAGGTGGCCGTCACGCAGAAGTACCTGGATGCGAGCGGCAAGAAGATCGGCGACACCGTGACCTTCGAGAGCGCCGAGGAGAAGCACGGCGGCACGGCCGAAGAGGGCTCCGATGCCGCCGGATCAACTGATGCAACGGCAATTTTCGAGCGCGGCCGTTACACCATCACCGCATCCGTGTTCGATCCCATGGATGTGAACGCCGGCAGCAAGACCATGAGCTTCCGTAGCACCGGCGGTCCGCAGTACGCGTTCTTCCTCACGCCCGCCGCCGTGGTGGACCGCGATGCGTTTACCGTCGCCTACCTTCGTGTTGCCGGCGCCTCCGAGCTCATGTCCTACTCGAATGAATACAAGGAGCTCATCGATGGTGTCAAGGGACGCGTCGAGCAGATTCGCGAGCGCCGCGAGGCGGAGCGCACGAGCGGCGTGAAGGACGATGCCCTCGCGCAGATCGATGAGCGCCGCAGCGAGGCCGACGAGGCGCTCGACGCGGCCGCCGACGAGCTTGCGAGCGCCCAAACCAAGATCGATGCCGCCCGCGCTCAGATCGCGAGCGGCAAGCTCGAGCTCGATGCCAAACGTGCCGATGCCTCCCGTCAGCTCGATGCCGCCCAGTCCAAGCTTGATGCCGGTTTGGCCCTCATCGCGCGCGAACAGGGCAAGCTCGACTCGGCCCGTTCGGGGCTCACCGACGCGCTCGCCGGCATCGCCAAGGCGGAGGCCGCGATCGACGTGATCCAACCGCTGCTCGGCGACCGCTGGCCCGCTGAATTGTGGGCACGCCTGCAAAAGGGTGACGCAACGGCTGTCGATCCGTTCGTCTCCTCCGTGGTCCCGCTGGTGCGTGAGGCCCGCGGTGAGCTCGATCAGGCGCGCATCCTTGTGGCCGAGATAAAAGGGCTCGTTTCCGGGTTGCCCACCGCCTCCCCCGAGGACAAGGCTCAGATCGCGCGTATGCTCGAACGCCTGGATACGTTGACCGGCGGCAGATACGCCGCCGCCATCGACGCCGTTCGCGCCATTGTGAGCCTGTATCCGGAGGATGCCGGCCAGATCCAACAGGCCGTTTCCAAACTCTCCTCGATCGAGAAGATGCTGGGTTCCACCGCTTCGTCGCTCGACGCCATGCTCGCCGATGACGGTGCGCAGATTCGCGCCCTTGCCGAGGGCGTGGCGCGCAAGAGCGAGGTTCAGGCGGGGCTTGAGCAGGTCGCGGCGGGTCAACGTCGTCTGGATGCCGAACGTTCCCGTGCCGAGCGCGGCCTGGGTCAGCTCGACGCCGCCCGTGAGCAGATGAAATCTCAGATTGCCGAGGCCGAGGCCCAGCTCATCGCCGGCGAGGGCGAGGCAGCCTCCGGCCAGTCCGAGCTCAACGCCGGTAAGGCGGAGCTCGAGGCCAACCGCGCCGATGTCAACGCGCGGTTGGCCCAGGCTCAGACCGATGTCGACGGCATCGAGCGCGCGAAGTGGTACATCCAAGATCGCGGCGCGCTGCCGAGTTACGCGAGCATCGAAAGCGATGCGAGCTCGATCGAGTCCATCGCCACGGTGTTCCCGCTCATCTTCTTCACGGTCGCCGTGCTCATCAGCCTCACCACGGTCACGCGTATGGTCGAGGAGGATCGCGGCCTCATCGGCGTGTACAAGGCGCTGGGTTACCGCCGTGGCCGCATCTTGTCCAAGTACCTCATCTACTCGTTCGCCGCCTGCCTGGCGGGCGGTATCGCCGGTGACGCGCTCGGATTTATCGCCCTTCCAGCGGTGATCTTCACCATATTCAAGACCATGTACGCATTGCCCCCGTTCCAGCTGCACTTCAACACGTTCACGGCGGTGCTCGGCATCGCCCTATTCGCGCTCGGTATCGTGGGCGCCACGTTCCTGGCCTGCCGTCATGTGCTCAAGGAGACGCCTGCCTCGCTCATGCGCCCCAAGGCCCCGCGTGCGGGCAAGCGCATCTTGCTGGAGCGCATCACCCCGGTGTGGCGCCGGCTGTCCTTCCTCAACAAGGTGAGTGCCCGCAACTTGTTCCGCTACAAGAAGCGTTTTTTCATGACGGTGTTCGGTATCGCGGGCTGCACCGCCCTCATGATCTGCGGCCTGGGTATTCGCGATACCGTGATCTCGCTCAAACCGCGTCAGTACGGGCCAGCCGGTGTGGTTCGCTACGACCTGCTGGCCGTTACCACCGACGAGGATTTCGCACAAGGTGAGCGCGAGTTGCGCGAGACGGGCATGGTCGACACCATGCTCGAGGCGCGCGTCGACAGCGTGACCGCTGAATTCGGGGGAGCGAGGGAGAGCGTTCAGCTCGTCGTTGTTCCCGACAACGCCGATTTGTCCGCGTACATGAAGACCGAGGATGGCTCGAACACGACCTTCCTCGCCCCCGCGATGGGCGGAGGGGAGCTTTCGCTGCCAAGCGACGGCAACGGCGTCCTCGTGACCAAGAACGCCGAGCAGGTGCTCGGCTTCTCGCTCGGCGACGAGCTCCTCCTGCAAGACTCGACGCTGAGCCAGGGGTCGGTGCGCGTGGATGGCATTGCCGTGAGCTTCCTGGGCAACTTCGTGTTCATGACCGAGAGCGCTTATGCCGAGGCCTTCGGCGAGCCGTGCGTCCCGAATGCGCTGTTGGTCAACCTCACGGGCACAGATGAGCAGAAGATCGAACTGGCCGATCGCCTGACGGCGGGCGATACGTTCGTGAACGTGAACAGTTCGACGAAGGTCGCCAACGACTTCTCGGAGAGCTTCAAGATCATCGATGTGGTGGTGTATGTCGTGACCGTGATGGCAGCGGCGCTGGCCTTCGCCGTGGTGTTCACGCTGTCCAACACGAACATCTCCGAGCGAGAGCGCGAGCTTGCCACGATCAAGGTGCTCGGCTTCAGGCGTGGCGAGGTGCATCGCTATATCAACAAGGAGACGATCGTCCTCACGCTTATCGGCGTCGTGGCTGGTTGGCCGCTCGGCTACGTGATCACGAGATTCCTCACGTATGTGCTGCGCATGCCGTCGCTGTTCTTCGACACGATTGTGGAGCCGCAGACGTACCTGTTCGCCTCGGTGATGTCGTTCGTCTTTACACTGATCATCAACCGGATGACCAACCGCAGTCTCGATCGCATCGACATGGTGGGTGCCCTTAAGAGCGCGGAGTAGGGCAAAGGCCGTCCGTCTGAGATAGACGCCGCGGTACAATGGCGGGGACGAGAGGGGCCCGCATGATCACGACCATATATCACTCGCCGCTGGGCGACATTTCGCTTGCCGCCACTGCGCGCGGGTTGGCCGGTCTGTGGTTTCGGGGGGTCGACTGTGTCCCCTCGAAGTGCGCCGATTCCGCTCGCTTCGACATGAATGGCGGCGGCCTCATCGATCCCGATTCCGCTGCCACGGTCGAGGAGATTGAAGGTTGCGATGCGCTCTCGGGCGCCCATCCCATGTGCGCGTCGAGTCCGGCGCACGGCTCCGCGATCGCCGTGTTGGAACGCTCCTGGGCGTGGCTCAACGCCTATTTCGCCGGGCAGGCTCCACGATGGGTTCCCCCGATGGATTTCGGCGGAGACGACTTCGAGCATGCGGTATGCGTGGCGCTGCTCGGCGTGCCGTATGGTGAGGTCGTCACGGTCGATGATGTTGCGGCGAGCGTGGCGTCTCGAATCGGGGGTGCGCCCGATGTGTGCGCCGTCCGTGACGCCGCGTTGCGCTGCCCGGTTCGGGTCATCGTCCCCGTGCATCGCGTCGAAGGCCTTTTGACGCCCGACGACCCCCGTGAGCGCGTCAGCGTCGCGCTGCGCACCCTGGAAGCCACCTGCTGATCGGGCACCCCTTGGTTTTGCTGTGAAGTTCCTCACACGCGTCGGGCGATTCATGGTACAAAAGAGGTCCAGACAATTGATTCAACGAACCGAACGGGTTCCCAGCTCAAGCTGCTATGAGGTGGGGGCCCTATTTTTATGGAGGTGGGTGCATGGGAGATATGCGATCTGGTGCCGCGTCTGCGGGATCTTCGAATAAGTGGGCGATTCTGCTCACCGTTCTCATCATGACGTTCATGGCGACGCTCGATTCGAGCATCGTCAACGTGGCGTTGCCGGTCATGCAAAAGGCGTTGGGGGCGGGACTCGATCAAATCCAGTGGATCTCGTCGGTGTACCTGCTGACCATGTGCGCCTTTTTGCTTGTGTTCGGCAGGTTGGGCGACCTGTATGGGAAGGTCCGATATTTCGAGATCGGCGTGGTGATCTTTTCCATCGGATCCCTCATGTGCGGCATGTCGACCTCGCTGCCGGCGCTCGTGGCGTCTCGCGCGGTTCAGGGCATCGGCGGCGCATCGGCCATGGCGAACAATATGGGCATCATCACCGAGGCCTTTCCCGCCCATGAGCGCGGCCGCGCGCTCGGCCTGCTGGCGAGCTTCGTGGCGCTCGGCATGATGTGCGGTCCGGTGTTGGGCGGTTTCATCGTGTCGATGTTCCCTTGGGAGGGCATTTTTCTCATCAACGTGCCGGTCGGCATCCTGTCCCTCGTCATAGGGCACTTCACCTTGCCGCGCTCGACGCCCGAATGCGCGGGACAGTCCATGGACGTCAAGGGCGCAGTGTTGCTCGTTCCCGGCATGTTGCTCACGTTCCTGTCCGTCACTATGATGCAGGGCAATGCGAGTCCCGCTGCCGCGCTCGCGCTCGTTGCGGGCGCGCTCATGCTCGTGTTCTTCGGGCTGCACGAGCGCCGCGTCGAGCATCCTCTGGTCAACTTGGCGATCTTTTCCGACCGTCATTTCGCGGTGAACGTCGTCTGCCTGTTCATCAGCTTCGTCGCCATCGGTGTTTATGAACTCATGACGCCCTTTTACCTGCAGGATGCCCGTGGCTTCGACCCCGGTGCATCCGGCCTGATCTTCTGCATCATTCCCCTGGTGAACGCGGTTGCGGGACCCATATCCGGTGCTGTGTCCGACCGCATCGGATGCAACCTGCTCACGGTTCTCGGCCTGGGTGCGTTCAGCGTGGGCCTGTACCTCGCCGGCACGCTCGGGATGACGGCAACGCTGCCGCAGATCCTGTTCTATCTGGGTTTGGCCTCGTTCGGCACGTCGATCTTCCAGTCTCCGAACAACTCGCTGATCATGGGCTCCGTCTCCACCGAGATGCTCGGATTTGCGGGCAGTGTGAGCGCGCTCGCCCGGTACCTGGGCATGGCGGTGGGTATTTCGGGCTCCACTTCGATCCTCTATGGCCAGATGAGCGTCGCGGCCGGCCGCCATGTGACGGCTTTCGTCGAGGGGAGGCCCGACATCTTCCTGTACGGGTACCATATCGTCTACGTCGTCACCGCCGCGCTCGTGCTCGTGGGCTTCGCTCTGGCGATGGGCCGCATGGTCGCGCGTAGGCGTTCTCAGCGATAGGGCGTCTTTTGTCGCATGCGTCTCTTGATGGGTCCCGATGTGCTCGGGACCTATTGCCGTTTGGCGGATATGTCTCATTTTCATCATCGGAGTATGCGAAACTGGTACTCTACGTAATACATTGTTCGTCATTCGCATCACGGGAGGTTCGTCGCACGCATGCTGCTGGAACGCATTTCATCGCCGCAGGACGTGAAGGACCTCGATGCCGCCGACCTGCCGCTTCTTTGTTCTGAGATTCGCCAGGCCATCCTTTCGAGCTCGGCTTCGGTAGGGGGTCACATCGGTTCGAACCTCGGCGTCGTGGAGCTTACCGTCGCCTTGCACCGCGTGTTCGATTCGCCGACGGACAAGCTCATCTTCGACGTTTCCCATCAGACGTACGCGCACAAGATGCTCACGGGTCGCGCCGCGAACTACCTCGACGCTGAGCGTTTCGGCGGTCTGTCCGGTTTCACCAGCCCGACCGAGTCCGAGCACGACCTGTTCTCCGTCGGCCATACCTCCACTTCCGTGAGCCTCGCTTGCGGCATGGCCAAGGCGCGCGACCTCATGGGCGCCGATTACAACGTCGTCGCCGTTATCGGCGATGGCTCCATTTCCGGTGGTCTTGCGTTCGAGGGGTTTGACAACCTTGCCGAGCTCGGCACCGGCGTGATCGTCATCGTGAACGACAACGGCTGGTCCATCGCCGAGAATCACGGTGGCATCTACCGCAACCTCGCCGAGTTGCGCGAGAGCGAAGGTGCCGCTCCCAACAACTTCTTCCGCTCCTTGGGGCTCGACTATCGTTTCCTCGCCAACGGCAACGACGAGGCGGCCGTCGAGCGCGCCTTGCTCGAGCTGCGCGATATCGACCATCCGGTCGTCCTGCACGTGTGCACCGTCAAAGGCTCCGGCTACGAGCCCGCAGAGGACGACGCCGAGGGTTGGCACCACGTGGGCCCCTTTGACATCGAGTCCGGCACGTATGAGGCGCTCCGCCGTAGCCGTTGCGAGAAGAGCGAGACCTACGCGGATATCACCGGCCGCTACCTGCTCATGCGTATGGCCGCCGATGAGCGCGTGGTGGGCATTTCCGCCGCCACGCCCTACATCATGGGCTTCACCAAGCCCCGCCGCGATGCCGCGGGTTCCCAGTTCGTGGATGTGGGCATTGCCGAGGAGCATGCCGTGACCTACGCCGCGGGCCTTGCGCGCGCAGGCGCCAAGCCGGTGCTCGGCCTGTACGGCGTGTTCATGCAGCGTGCGTATGACCAGCTCTGGCACGATCTGTGCCTGAACAACCTGCCGGCCGTCATCCTCGACTTCGGCTCCTCCGTGTATGGGACGAGCGATGCGACCCATCTGAGCTTCTTCGACCTCGCCCTGCAGGGGGCTCTGCCCAACTTGCGCTGCCTGGCGCCCACGTGTCGCGAGGAGTATCTCGCCATGCTGGATTGGGCTATCGACCAAGATTCTCGTCCTGTGGTCATTCGCGTTCCCGGCAATGGCGTCGTTTCCAATCCCGACTTCGCGCTCGACCCTAAGGCCCCGGCCGATTTTACCCTCCCGCGCTATGACGTGGTACACGAGGGTTCCGATGTTGCGATTCTCGCGTTGGGCAGCTTCTTCAGCCTGGGTGAGAGCCTGTGCGACGCGCTTTCCGCTCCTGCGGACGGCGGGCCTGCGCTCGATGCGACCCTGGTGAACCCGCGCTTCGCCACCGAACTCGATGAGGCGACCCTCGACGATCTCGCCCGTTCCCACCGTGTGATCGTGACGCTCGAGGACGGTGTGCTCGAGGGCGGTTGGGGCGAGAAGGTCGCTCGCTACCTGGGCCCGACCAGCGTACGGGTGCTGTGCTACGGCGTTCGCAAGGGCTTCCCTGATCGCTTCGACGCCGACGAGCTCCTTGCCGAGAACGGCATGACCCTCGAGGCGACCACCGCCGATATCCGCGTCGCCCTTTCCTGACGTCGCATCGGGAGTGAGACGTTCCCAATCCCATCTAACCCATCGATGATGCCCGCGCTCCATAACGCGGGCATCATCGCGTAAATGCTGAGGTTGCCGCACGAGTGATACAAGTGCCGCGGTTGGGGCATAAGAACGCGTAAGTCCACGAGTGCGTTGGACTGTCTGAGCAAACACTGCGGTATAATAAAGTATTATCGCGTACAGGGGAAAGGAACCCTCATGAGCAAGACCATGCGTGAGTTCACGCTCGACCGTCGCCAGGTACTGGGCGCCGCAGTTGCCGGCGCGGCTACGTTGGGCCTGGCAGCATGCGGCGAGCAGCCGGCCGCCCCGGCGCCCGCCGGGTCCTCCACGGGAGATGCCGCTGAGGATCAGGAGCCCGCGCTTCTCGACGCCGTCGCCTATGACAAGCTGATCGCCTCCGGTGCCGTCGCCGATGACGCGATCATCGCCTCCAGCGAGTGGGCCCAAAAGATCAAGGACGCCGGGACGATGCGCCTCGGTGTCGTCCAGACCTCCATGCTCTTCAGCCTGTTGAATGAGAAGGACGGCAAGCTGCGCGGTTTCGACGCCGGACTTTCCCAGCTGCTCGTCCGTTACATCCTGGGCGACGAATCCAAGTTCGAGGCCACGCAAGTCACGTCCGACACGCGCGAGTCCGTCCTGCAAAACGACCAGGTCGACGCGGTGTTCGCCACGTATTCCATCACCGAGGACCGCAAGAAGCTCATCTCCTTTGCCGGTCCCTACTATGGCTCGCAGCAGTCCATTCTCGTGCTCGCCGACAATGACGATATCGCCAGCGTCGACGATCTCGCGGGTAAGAACGTGGCCGCCCAGTCCGGTTCCACCGGCCCGAGCATTATGGAGGAGGTCTGCCCCGACGCCAAGCTTCAGGAGTTCAAGACCGACGAGGAGGCACGTAGTGCCCTCGCCCAGGGTCGCGTGGACGCCTATGTCATCGATCGCAACATGCTCTTCTCCGACATGATGAAGCAGCCTGGTAAATACAAGATGGCCGGCGAGCCTTTCGGCCCCGAGGACCTGTACGGCATCGGCCTCCCGCTCGACTCCGATGGCGTCGCGTTCGTGAACGCTTTCCTGACCAAGGTCGAGGAGGACGGTACCTGGGAGGAGCTGTGGAAGCTCTGTATCGGCGATCGTGCCGAGATCGACGAGGTCCCGCAGCCTCCGGCGATCGGCGCGTAGGCTCGCGAGATGTGCGTGGCGTCGCTCGCACCGATGGAGGGCGACGCCGATTACGAGGATGTGCGGAGGCGCCCGCGCCTGCCTACACGCGATGCGTGACGGGTGGGTCGGCGCCTCCGCGGCGTTGTAACTGACAGGGTCAAACGTGGGGAAGGGGTGTTCATGGGGCTGTCGGAGCTGATGGCGACCTATGGGCGCAATTATTGGGAGGCGCTGTTGTCCACCTGGGGGATGACGGCATTTTGCTTTGCGCTCGTGATGGCGCTTGCTGTCGTCGTGACCGTGATGCGCGTCTCCCCGTTCAAGCCGCTGCGCCTGCTGGGCGACGGCTACGTCCAGGTGTTCCGCAATATCCCGGGCGTTGCGCTGCTGATCATCATCGTATATGCGTTGCCCAGCTTGAAGCTGGTGCTGCCGTACCGCACGTGCGTGATCCTCACGGTGGTGCTCGTGGCCTCCGCCTTTGGCTCCGAGAACTTCATGACCGGCATCAACACCATCGGCGTGGGCCAGATCGAGGCCGCGCGATCGCTGGGTCTTTCATTTGGGCAGATGCTCCGTCGGATCGTGATCCCCCAGGCCCTGCGCACCACGGTGCTGCCCATGACGAACCTGCTCATCGCCGTGCTGCTCACCACATCGATCGGTTCGCAGGTCCCGCTCGATCCCCTTGAGCTCACCGGCGTGGTTTCCTATATCAACACGCGTGCGACCGGCGGCATCTTGGCCTTTGCCGTCTCGGCTGCCGGCTACGCGCTCACCGCGGTGGTCATCGCGTTCGTGGGCAATCGAATCGACCGGAAGGTGAGGATCGTCCGATGAGCACCATGACTTCAGCCTCCCGTCCCGTGAGTATCCGCGATGCCCTGTACGAGGCCCCCGGACCCAAGACTCTCGCGAAGATCCGCGTGGGCACAGCCGTCACGGCCGTGTTGGTCGCCCTGCTTTTGGGATTTGTGGTGTATCAATTTTGGGCGACCGGCCAGCTTAGCCCGAGGTACTGGATGTTCTTCACGCAGTTGAGCACGTGGAGCTACCTGCTCGCGGGCTTGCGCGGTACCCTCACGGTGGCGCTTACCGCCGGCGGCATCGCGTTGGTTTTGGGTCTTGCCCTCATGCTCGGGCGCACGAGTGGCATCCGCGTGCTCGAGGCGGCCTGCCGTGTCGTGACCGATTTCTTCCGCGGTGTGCCGAGCCTGCTGTTGATTTACTTCTTCTTCCTGGTGGTGCCTCAGTACGGCATCAGGATGTCGTCGTTTTGGATGCTTGCCTTGCCGGTCGCGCTCGCGGCTTCGGGCGTGCTCGCCGAGGTGTTTCGCGCGGGTGTGAATGCCGTTCCCCGCGGTCAGACCGAGGCGGCGCTGGCGCTCGGCATGAGCCCGTTTCGCGTGAAGCTCAAGATCGTGCTGCCCCAGGCGATCAGGTACGTGATCCCTTCGCTCATCTCCCAGCTCGTTGTCGTGGTGAAGGACACCACGGTTGCATATGTGGTGAGCTATCCCGACATGCTGCAGAACGCCCGTGTGCTGATCACCAACTATGACGCCCTGGTGAGTACCTACCTGGTTGTGGCGGTGATTTACATCCTGATGAACTACGCCATCAATCAATTGTCGGTGTACGTGGCGCGCCGCAGCGGCACCCGCGTGGTGAGTCGCTACAGCACCAATCCTGCCTAGTCCCCGAGCGTCCATTGCGGACGCATCGTTGATCAAGTCCTCGTGAGAACGGATTCGATATGTCCAATCAGTCAGAGAGTTCCATGGCTCCCATCATCGAGCTTCGCCATGTGGACAAGCATTTCGGTGACCTGCATGTGCTCAAGGACGTGAGCCTTTCCGTGGGCAAGGGCGAGGTCGTCGTGGTGATCGGCCCCTCGGGCTCGGGCAAATCGACGCTGTGCCGCGCCATCAACCGTTTGGAGACCATCGATTCGGGCGAGATCCTCATCGAGGGCAAGCCCCTTCCCCAGGAGGGCCGCGAGCTCGCCGCCATGCGCGCGGAGCTCGGCATGGTGTTCCAGAGCTTCAACCTGTTCGCCCATATGAGCATCTTGCAAAACGTCACGCTCGGCCCCGTCGAGGTGCTCGGCCTGTCCAAGGCGGAAGCCGAGCAGCGGGCTATGGGGCTGCTCGATCGCGTGGGCGTGGCGTCTCAGGCGAATAAGGTGCCGGCTCAGCTGTCCGGCGGTCAGCAGCAGCGCGTCGCCATTGCCCGCTCGTTGGCCATGCACCCCAAGGCCATGCTCTTCGACGAGCCCACCTCCGCGCTCGACCCCGAGATGATCAACGAGGTGCTCGATGTCATGGTCGATCTCGCCCGTCAGGGCATGACCATGATCGTGGTGACGCATGAGATGAACTTCGCCCGTCGCGTGGCCGACCGCGTCGTGTTCATGGCCGACGGTGCGATTGTGGAGGAGGGGACGCCCGACGCCTTTTTCGATCATCCGCAATCCCAGCGCGCCCGTGACTTCCTCGACTCCATCAAGGGACATTAGGCCTATGACCGCAGCAGATGACAGACCGATAATTCTCATTGCACCGCGTCTGGAGCAGCCCAAGCCGTGCTTGCAGATGCCGGAGCGCCTGGCCCCCGAGGAGACGGGGTCCACGGTGTTTCTCAACGCGATTCTCGCCGCGGGCGGCTTGCCGCTTATCATGGCGCTCACCGAGGACGAGGATGTCATCGCGCGTTATGTTGAGATGGCCGATGGCGTGGCGATTCCCGGCGGGCAGGATGTGGACCCCGCCTTGTGGGGTGAGGAGGAGCCGTATGACGAGCGCCTGCTCTGCCACGAGCGCGACTCCTTCGAGCTCAAGCTCATCCGCGCGGCGCTGAAGGCACACAAGCCCCTGTTCGCGACGTGTCGCGGTATGCAAATCCTGAACGTGGCGCTTGGCGGCACTTTGTGCATGGACGTGCCGAGCCTGCCTGTGCCGGAGGGCAAGGTCCATTGGCGCCATCTCCCGATCCTGAACGATCCCGCGCATCCGATCGCGGTCGAGGACGGCTCGCTGCTCGCCCGTGTCCTCGATTGGCCGGGCGAGGTGCAGGTCAACTCGAGCCATCATTGTTGCGTCGATAGGCTCGGCGACGGCGTGCGCCTCGTGGCCGTGGCAACCGACGGCGTTCCCGAGGCCATCGAGGTGGAGGGCGAGCGCTTCTGCATGGGTGTGCAGTGGCATCCCGAGTACACCTGGGAATCCATACCCACCGACTTCAAGCTCTGGTGCGCTTTTGTGCGGGCGGCGCGTGGCGAGCGGTGAGTTGGGTCGCCGCCGGCGGAAGGTGCGATTGAAGGCATCCGTTCGCCGCGCTAAGAAAGCTGGATGAGCTTTTTCGTATCAAAATTGGAGCAAGGCGAGTAGGGCATCTTCGATCTGCTCTAAAAGCGCAGGTCACGAACGGCCGGCCGGCATCTCTACTCGCTAAAGGACAAACTGAGTACGAAAAAGCTCAACTTGGTCGTGGTCGTGGTCGTGGTCGTGGAATGCACCTCGAACGCCTTCGTTCGCTGGATCGAGTTTCTAAGGCTCGATAATTGCCTCGCGATGATCACATGTAATGAGCTCTGCGACTGCGATGGTCGCGCCCAGGTGCTGCTCAACGAGCTGCGCGAGCTCTTCGGTGGCGGCGCGGCAGTCCTCGATGCGTTCGGGATCGACGCATTCGACGATGAGGAAGGCATTGCCTGTGTTATCGGTGAGGGCGGTTCGCACACCGTCTCGCCAGTTCCAGCAACGGCACACGGCCCCCGCGTCATCTACATAGGCGAGCTCTCCGGGCAGCGTGGGGTCGTTCTCGGCGCCCTCGCCAAGCGGCGTGAATGCGTCGCCGCCCTCGGTGATGCGAAGGCGCAGGTCCCCCTCAAAGGCATCGAGGTCCTCTCCGCCCAGCGGCAGGGCGTATTTGAGGGAGATCGCGTTGTAGAGGTCCACCGAGGGTGAGATGCTGCCAACGGGGTTGCCCTTGAGGACGCGCTTGAGCAGGTTCTCGATGGAGCAACGCGCACCGCGCTTGGTCTTGAATTGCTGATAGGCCTGGCGCCAAGCGCGAACGGGCGCGTTCTCGGAGAGGGTGGACGATTCCAAGTACTTCTCGGCGAGTGCATTGGCGCGGCTGAGAAGCTGCTCGATCGCCTGCGCGTCTTCGGGTGATATCTCGTTCGCCGGCTTCATGCCGCGCGCGACGATAACGCCGAGCGATGCGCCCGGGAAGAGCTGCCAAAACGAATCCTCGGTCACGAACTTCTTCATGTGGTTCCTCCTTTGAATTGGTGATTGCCCGGGAAATTGCGTGCAATTGCCCGTTTGCGAAAAGGCGCCCACCCACCGGCCACCTTCAAAGTCCTACGGTGCCGGCACGTGAGCGCCTCAGCGCCGCCCCCATCCGGAGAAGGGGGCGAATATGTCCGCATTGCATTGTACATCAGGGTGGCTCAGTGCGATTCAGAATGGTCGGAGGCTGCGCGTCGGAGCTGGTAGCCTTTGGCGCGGGGAGGGATCGAGATATGGAAAGCCGATGTGATGAGTTGTCTTGGCGTGGCGAGGCAGCGAAGTTTCGAAGGGTCTCGTGTTGCCGATCGACGTGAGGCCCGATGTGGCCGGATGAATCAGACTTCGGTTGGCGGGGTGTCGAACGGCCAGATGGCACGCTTGTCCTCAGCGGCCGTGCCGAGATCGCGGACCGCTTGCTCGTAACGGCGTTGGCGTTCGGCGAATCGCCTGGCAATCCGGCGTTGCATATCAAGGCTGGGCACCGGAATGCGCATGCGCTTGACGTCGCCAACGGAAAGCTGCGAGATGGTGGCGCCGTGGGCGGTTGCCTTCAAAAGGCGCTGCCCTTCATGGGACGACAAATATGCCAAGAGGTACTCGGGCAGGCAGATGGGGTCGCTGGGGGAGTTCCCTAATGCTTTGGCGTGCGCTGAGGTACCGTCGGGAATGCGCGGCGCGAGGCACAGCATGCTGTCCGGGAGGACGGCGTACCTGAAGTTCCACTCGCTGGGAACGAAGCCCAGCTCTTCATCCCAGTAGTCAGCGGCGGGATCAATCATGACCACTTTGAACGGAGTGCCGCTGCGCGTGATCAGGACGTTGGGGACAAACGCATCGAGCAGCTTGAGCTTTTTCAAGCCACAGACCTCGCCACGCGCCTCGGCGGCCTCAAGATCGCTCAGGTTGTAGACGTCATCGTCTTTGATGAGCCTCACGAGGTCATCGACCTTGATGTGCGAGCCGTCCTCGAAGGCGCCGGCCGAGAGGTACATATACGGCGCGGGGCCTATGATTTGGTCGGCAGGAGGCACAATCCAGTCGGGGAGGTTCACGATGGCGGAGCGCGGCACGCCGCGTGTGACGGTGAAGCACTCCCCGAGGGCGACGCTGGTCACGAGCGCATGCGAAGACCGAGGTCCAAACGGTGCGAGCGACCAGGAATCGCTCTCCATGGTTCGTATGTCGAGCCAGGAGAGCGCGGGGATGTCCGTGTCGCCAACTTCGGTGTCGGCGCACGCACGTAAGAGTCGCGCTGTGGACTCGGCGACGTTTGCGCGTTTGCGGATGGCTTGCTCCTTGCTATCAGCATCGGATGTATCGCCGCGCGCGCCGACCGATCTGTCGTCCACGTCAGGGGATCCGTTTTGTGCGCCGGCTGCCTTGATGCCTGCGCCAGTCGCCTTGCCGTTCGCACAGAACGCCTCGCCGCCGGCTTCGCCCGCGTCCCGCGCGTCGATGAGGGCGATGCGCTCGTGGTTGCCGTGGCTGAAGACGATCAACGTGTCGAGCGCCCCCTCCTCTCCCTGCGAGAGCGCGGCGGGCAGCTGCACGACTCGCTCGACTAAGCCCGCGGAGATGAATCGCTTGCGGTCATTCTCGCACTTGCTGAGGTTGAGCAGACGCGAGGGAACCTGCATCACCGCGCGCCCTCGCTTGCCCATTGTCATGACGCACGCCGCGGCAAAGTACCATTCGACGGCGTAAAAGTCGAGGTCATCCGCATCATCGAACACGCGTTCTGCAAGACGTCGGGCATCATCGATCGAGTGCCGGAACCTCGTGCGCGGGACGTTGGCGGGCGGGCGGCAGTACACGACCCTCGGCACGTCACCGCAAAGCCCGTCGATGCTCCGGTACAGATCGGGGGTGGAGAAGACATCCCTGATGAGCGCCGTGCCGTACGCCGGCAGCGATGGGTCTTGTATGCGGGCATCGGAATTCTCAAGTGGGATGCAGGGTTCCTCGCTTCCGGGTGCGCCGATTCCCCAAATCTCGTATGGATGGTTCTTGGCGTCTTGGTCGACGCCCACATAGCACGTCGCGGGCATGACGGCCGAGAGCGCTCTCAGCATGGTGTGATCACGCGAGCAGAAATCGATGCAGGTCCGGGGGTCGTTGCCGCCCTCGGGGCAAAGTAGCTGCGCCACGGTGGGCGCGAGACGCTTCTCGAGGGGGAGGTGCTCGGAAGTGTCGATTAGGTAGTGCGAATCGGGATAGCGCATGGTGTGCTCCGGTGCGGATCGCGGCTTTGTACTGCGGATGAGAACAGTATAACGGCGTGGATATAAAAAATCCGTTGCAACTCAAAGAGTGATGAGCTATGCTCCAATTGCAAACGGATATAGCATAACCAAAAATGCTATCGAAAAAAGAAGCCACAGAGGGAGGAAGTTTGCATGCCAAACCAACCTCGTGATCCAAAGGAGGCAACCATGCCAAAGCGGCCAAACGCCCCAACACCCATCTACGACCGGTTCGCCAACCTGCTCTCGGAGCAGGTGGCGGGTGCATCCGTAGAGTTGTCGAAGGGGCGCGCGACGGGAACGTTGCCGGCGGTTCACACGCTGGAGGACGCCATGGGGGCGGCGCGGGCCATCGCGCTCGCGGTCGACGCCTCGACCTCGGCGGTCGAGCTGCCGTTCAAGTGGCGCATCTGGCGCCAGCAGCTCTTCGCCGCATGCCTGCTCCTCCTCTCGGACTGGTTTCCAAGCCGGGACCTGACGGTTGCGGGGCTCGTCACCCTGTTGGGCATGGCGGGGGAGTTCTCCATGCTGGGCGACGACGCGCTCGACGGCATGTTCGGCCAGATCGAGTTCGGCGAGACCTATAGCGACCAGGGCGACGGTAAGTTCTCGTGGCGCGCCACCAACTTCAAGCGCAACCACGATGGTCGCCGTCCGGCGGATGTTGTCGATGGCAAGCGCGGTCTTGCGCCCAACGAGGACACGGCCCTGGGTGCCTACGACATCTTCCGCCGCTCGTGCCCGGCGGCGTGTCGCAGGCAGGTGGCGCAGCTCACGCTCGATTCACTCGAGGCGCTCACCCGCGAATGCGGATGCGGGAGGGAATACTCCGGGCGCCAGGCGGAAGTCCTGCGAGCTGCGCACCGCGCGTTAGGTGGGGAACAGCTTGACGCGCTGGAGAAGATGGTGGTGAGCGCACTCGTCGATTGCATCGACGCCGAGCCCGGGCAAACCGAGCAAGTGGGCAATTACCTGGCACTTTTGTCAGACGCGCTGGACATGGCGTGAGCCGCGCCGCGCAAAGGAGGAACATCGACATGAGTAACATCGCCTTTTACGAACACGAGGACACTCCGCAGGAAGCCCCGAGCCCCTGGGCGACCCCGGAGGAGATGGCGCGCTTCGCGCCGTCCACGTCGGAGCGCGGTTTGATCTTGGCCGACGGCGTGAGCCTGACCTGCGACGATGACGTCCCCTGGGAATACCGCCGCAACTCGAACGTGATGGTGGTCGGCGGCACGGGCAGCGGTAAGACGCGCAGCTTCATCGAGCCCAACCTCGTCAATCGCCCCGCGGCGAATCTCGTCATCACCGACACCAAGCAGGAGCTCCACCGCGAGACCGCCGAGGCGTTCGCCGAGGAGGGCTACGAGGTGCTGCGCCTGGACGCGAGCGACCCCGCGAAATCTTGTCGCTTCGACCCGCTGCGCTATGTCGAGGACGAGCGGGACATCCCGCCGATCGCGGCGATGATCCTGGACAGCATCGACCCGAACCGTGGCAACGTGGGCCAGTGCGCGAACGACTCGTTTTGGATGCAGACGGCAACTCAGCTGCTGCGCGCACTCATCGCGCTGCTGCTCGTGCTCGAAGTGGCGTTCGGCGTACTCTCCAGCCGTTCCGCGCCCGGCACCCCGTACGTCTTCCTCCGCATGGACCGCCTGCTCGCCTTGATGGACCTGATCTGCATCCCCGACAAGTTCGCCGATAAGAAGCGCCCGTCGCCGCTGGACCGACTGTTCGCCATGCTGGCGGAAGGCACGGACGGCAGCTTGCTGGGTGCGTCGGGCGTGGTGTTGCCGCCCATGCCCACTTGTTACGCCGTGCGTCAGTACCGCGACTTCAAGACGGCGGCCATCGATACGCAAAAGAGCATCGTCATTTCCCTGAACGCCATGCTCTCGCAGCTCAAGACCCCTGAGCTCATGCGCGTGTTCTCCGGCGACGACCTGCGCCTGGACCAGATCGACGAGGGCAGGCGCGTGGTCTACCTCGTGATGTCGGACAACGAGTCCTCGACGTCGTTTTTGGGCCGCATGGCGTTTCGCCTGCTCGTGAACCGCACGCTCAAAAAGGCCGACGAGTCGCCTACTGGTGTGCTGGGGCGGCGGGTGATGCTGGTTTGCGATGAGTTCGCCAACCTGGGCAAGCTCGCCGATTTCGAGCGCGTCATCTCGATCGCCCGCTCGCGTGGCATGTCGTTCCAGATGTGCGTGCAGAGCATCTCGCAGCTGCGTCATGTGTACGGCTCGGAGTGCGCGACCATCGTGCTCGACAATTGCGATTCGGTGGTGTACATGGGCGCCGGGTCGTCGTGCGAGTCGGCCGAGTACATCAGCCGCCTGTGCGGCACGGTGCCGATGGGCACGCGGCTGGTCGGCGTCGAGCGCAACCGTCTCGGCATCGAGGCCGAGGTGATGAGCCCCAGCGAGATCTCGCGCCTGCCGCGCACCAAGTGCATCGTCAAGATCTCCGGTGCGCGCCCGTACTTGGCGGACAAGTTCGACATCACGCGCATGCCGAATGCCGCCGAGCGTCTCGCCTCGATGCGTGCGGAGGTGGGTGCTGAGTGAGCCGGCGCGGTGCTGCGGCGGGGGCGTTCTAATTGCGCGCGTCGCCCCCCCCCGCCCGTGCCGCCCGTACGCCGCGCACGCCCCATAAAGTCCGAAAGCAACGTGAGGGGGAACGCCCCTCGCCCCAAGGAGGTAACGACAATGTCAATCGTAGCTGAACCGACCATCTGCACCCGCGGGGCCGACGGGGAATCCCGCGCGATGAGCCTTACCAGCAGCCTGTTCGCCTCGCGCATCATCGCGCTCGACGCCGAGGTCACCGCGCCGGTGTGCTCGCGCCTCATCCAGGAGCTGCTCGAACTCGAGCATCAGGACCCGTCCGCCCCCGTGACGCTGCTCATCTCCAGCCCGGGTGGCGACGTGTACGCCGGCCTGGGGCTCGTCTCGGCGATGGGGGCGGTGAGCTGCCCCGTCACAACGGTTGCATGCGGGCTGGTGGCGAGCATGGCGAGCGTGATCCTCGCCAGCGGGGACCGCCGCCTGGCCTACGAGAACAGCTTCGTGATGATGCACCAGGTCACCACCGGTGTGGGCATGGCGCAACAGACCGACGTCGGCATCATCGCCCGCCAGACCGAGGCGCTGCGCGGCAAGCTGGACGAGATCCTGGCGTCGAGGTGCGCCCTTTCGCGCGAGCAGATCCACGAGTACACCGAGCGTGATTGCTGGCTCACGGCGCATGAAGCGCTCGAATTCGGCTTGGTCGACGAGGTGATCCCTCCCGCGGACAAGTGCACAGTTCGGATGGGCGTATGATGGGGGCCGAGAAGGTGGAGAACGGGATTGCGAGCGTGAGCGCCCCGGCGGCACGCATTGAGAAGAAGGGGGTTGCGGAGATGTCCGATATGAGGGAGCAGGTCTTGAATCAGCTGAGAGTCGACCTTGAGGACTGTAAGCGCGAGGAGGACACCTACCGGCGCATCGGCGCGTGCCTGCGCATATGCGAACGGGCCCAAAACGAGAAGCACGAGGCCGAGCACAAGGGGCCGGGCAAGATCGTGAAGGCGCTGTCGTACTTCATTTTCGTCATCCTTTTGTTAGATGTGACGGCGGGTTTCGAGGAGGTTGCAGAGACGCGGCTCTCGGGCGTTGCGTTTACGGTGTTCGAAATCGTCCTGCTGGCCTTGGTGTTCGGCCTGCCGGCGCTCAGCATCCACCTGGGTACGCTCATGCATCGAGGCGCGGCCAAGCGCGCCAAGCGCGAGATGGACACGGCCAACCACGAGCTCGAGCTTGCGTGCAGGCGCTACGCCTTCGCCTACAGGAGCCGACCGCGGGCGGTCGCCCTGGAGGATTGGAACGTCCTCACCCTCACGGAGTTGGTGCGGATCGTGAACCGCGGGCGCGCCGACACGGTTAAGGAGGCCATTAACGTGCTCGAGGGCGACATTGCCCAGCAGCGGCTCGAGGCCAAGATGAGCGACCAGATGGCGATGCAGCACAGGATGATCGATGAGCTCAAGCGGATTCAGAGCGACATCATCTGGTTCTCCTAGCGGCCGTCGCGCGGGTGTCCCTATGCTAGGATGAACAGCGGAAATACCATCGTTCAGTGCGGGCGGCAGGACCTTTTATCAGGTGCAGCCTTCAGCTATCCAGAATTGCCCCGCATTGTACGCTAAGACGAGGCGGTGGCAAATTCCACGCGGTCGATCTCGGGGACATCGAGTCGGATGAGCCCTTCGGCGATCTCCCTTTGCTCCGCGTCGAGCGGCGAATCGGTGCTCACCCGCGCAACGAGCTCCTCTCGCGCGTGCGGGGAGCTGGAATCCGCGCGCGTCCGCATACCCACGGCGTACTCCTCGAACCCCGGGCAGGCCACCGCCAGTTCGCGGGCGGTTTCCGACGCGCCGTAGGCATCGGGCGCGGGGTCGTCCGCCGCGCGCACGAGGTTCGCGGTGAACATCAGGCACGGGATGGTGAAGACCATCGTTCCCAGCAGGATGCGCCAGCGGATGGCGTGCGAGAGGGCCTGCACGTCGCGCTCCTCCTCGGGCGTCACGATGCCGTCGTCGTTGAGGTCCCGCTTGAGCGGCACACGCAGAAGCAGCAGCACGACCTGTGCGGAGAGTGCGATGAACACGACGTTGATGCCGAATTCGTACAGCGCGGAGAGGAAAAGCCCACCGTCAACGGCTGCCAGGCCAAAGCCCGCGGCGCATAATGGCGGCATGAGCGAGGTTGCCACCGCCACGCCGGAGATGAGGGTGGCCGGTTCCTGGTCGCGTGAATTGCCCAGCCCGCCGGCGAAGCCGCCCACGAGCGCGAGCAGCAGGTCCCATGCGGTGGGATTGGAATTGTCGGCCAGCGCCTGGGTCATGCCGGCAACGGGGGAGAAGTGGAAGTAGAGCGTTGAGGTGACGAGGCAGAAGGCCATTTGCAGGGCAAGCCCGCCCACCGCGTCGCGGATGAGCGCCCGATCGACCGTCGCCATGCCGTAGGCGATGGCGAGGACGGATCCCATGATGGGACAGATGAGCATGGCTCCGACGATGGCGATGTCCGAATCGGTGTCCAAGCCGACGCAGGCGATGACCATGGCGATCACGAGAATGCACAGGTGGGTTCCGTTGAGGCGCGCCCCGTTTACGAAGCGCTTCCTGATCACGTGGTAGGGTGCGCGGCCTTCTCGGATGTTGAATGCGCGCCGGAGGAATCGATGAAAGTCATGGCCCCAGCGTTCGAGGGTGCCGCGTTGGCCGTGCCGGCGCCTGTGCCGGTTGATGTACTTTCTCAGATTCTCGTTGTGTTCTGCCAATTCATCCTGCCCAACGTTGTTTTCCGGGTGCGGCGAACCTGTCATCTCGGCATTTTTGTCCCAACCTCGCACTGTGTCAACGGATGCGCGATGCGCCGTGGATTGATCGGATCACAAGATGGGGTATTGCCGTGTCCCGCACATGAAAAAAGGCACCGACGCGAAGTCGGTGCCTTTTGCGTACGCGATGGGTGCGCTGTTGGAATTAGCGGACCTGAGCCACGTAGGCGAGGTTGGTCGAGGAGACCTTGCCCTCGAGCTGGACGGAGAGGCGGGCGTCGCCGGCGGTTGCGACGGTGAGGTCGCCCTTCTCGACGAAGCCGAGCTCCTTGGCCGTCTCGACGGCCTTCACGATAGTGCCGTTGACGGTGCCCTGGGTAATCTCGGCCTGGCGCGGAATGACGCCCCAGTACATGATCATCTGCTGGACAGCCCACTCGTGACGGGAGAACGCCAGGATGGGCATGTTCGGGCGGAAGTGGGAGATCAGGCGGGCGGTGCGGCCAGTGGTGGTGGGCACGGTGATGCACTTGGCGCCCACGGCGGTGGCCATCTGGACGGCGGACATGCCCACGACGTTGTTGACGACGCGAGTACCGGAAGCGCCCTCGGGCATGGCGAGCTCGGCGTGAGCGGCCATGTGCTTCTCAGTCTCGATGGCGATGGAGGCCTGCATCTTGACGGCCTCGACCGGGTACTTACCGGCAGCGGACTCGCCGGACAGCATAACGGCGTCGGTACCGTCATAAATGGCGTTGGCGACGTCGGCAACTTCGGCGCGCGTCGGGCGCGGGTTCTGCTGCATGGAGTCGAGCATCTGCGTAGCGGTGATAACGGGCTTGTAGGCCGCGTTGCACTTGGCGATGATTTCCTTCTGGATGTGCGGAACGAGCTCGGGCTTAATCTCGATGCCCAGGTCGCCACGGGCGACCATGATGCCGTCGGAAGCCTCGAGAATCTCGTCAAAGTTCTCGACGCCCAGGGCGCACTCGATCTTCGGGAAGATCGTCACGTGCTCGCCGCCGTTCTCGCGGCACAGCTGGCGGATGTCCTCGACGGCCTTGCCGTTGCGGATGAAGGAGGCCGCGATGTAGTCGATGTTCTGGGTGAGGCCGAACAGGATGTCCTGACGGTCGCGCTCGGTGACGGCGGGCAGGGAGATGTCGACGTTGGGGATGTTGACGCCCTTGCGCTCGCCGATAAGGCCGTTGTTGAGGACGACGCAGTGCATATCCTGGCCGTCGACGGACTCGACCTCGAGGCCAACCAGGCCGTCGTCGATCAGGATGATGGAGCCCTTCTCAGCCTCAGACGGGAGCTTCTCGTAGTCGAGGGAGATGTGGGAGGCGTTGCCGAGCCAGTCCTCGCTGGTGGGCTGGGCGGTGACGGTGATCTTGTCGCCGGCGTGGACCTCGACCTTGGCGTGGCCCTCGAGCAGGCCGGTGCGGACCTCGGGGCCCTTGGTGTCGAGCAGGATGCCGACGGGCTTGCCGACCTTGGCGGCGCAGCGGCGCACACGCTCGATGCGGCCCTGATGCTCCTCATAGGAGCCATGGGAGAAGTTGAAGCGGGCGACGTTCATGCCCGCCTTCAGCATCTCGCAGATAGTCTCGTCGTTGTCACAGGCAGGGCCCATGGTACAAACGATCTTGGTGCGCTTCAGTTTCTGCTGCATTCAGACCTCCATCTGATGTCAGTGATAGGCGTTGTGGGCGAATACGTATGCAAGAGTCATTATAGGAAAACCTACGCCGCTTATCGACATGAATCAACCGTGTGCCGATTCAATTCATATTGAACTTGCTTCGAGCGCTGCCTATCGTTCCGGTATGTGTGCATTGCGCCGAATCGCGTCCCCAGCTGGCATAGGGCCCAAAAGCTTGGGTACCATATCGACCATTGACAAGCCCTTGCCCAGATTCCGGGAATTATAATCGGGTGTCAGACTGTTGGATTGGGGCGCGGCGCGCCTGCGTCCCGCTTGGCATACTCCGGGAGGGGTTAGATTGAAAGAGTACTTGGCTTCGGCTGAGGAGGTTCTCGAGGAGCAGTCCACGAGTGCCGCTTCCGGCCTGACGGCCGCTGAGGCGCAGTCGCGCCTGGCGAGCGTGGGCCCGAACAAGCTTGATGAGGAAGAGAAGACTCCCATGTGGAAGCGCTTCTTCGAGCAGATGGGCGACCCGATGGTCATCATGCTGCTCGTTGCGGCCGCCATCTCCGTCATCACCGGCTTCATCCAGGGCGAGCCCGAGTGGGCGGACGCCGCCATCATCCTGTCCGTCGTCATCCTGAACTCCGTCCTCGGCGTGATCCAGGAGGCCAAGTCCGAGCAGGCCCTCGAGGCGCTGCAGGAGATGTCCGCGGCTCAGTCCAAGGTCATCCGCGACGGCAAGATGGTCCATATGGCGAGCTCCGAGCTCGTCCCCGGCGATGTGGTCCTGCTCGAGGCCGGCGACTCCGTGCCTGCGGACTGCCGCGTGATCGAGAGCGCCTCCATGAAGATCGAGGAGGCCGCCCTTACCGGCGAGTCCGTCCCGGTCGAGAAGCACGCCGACGTCATCTCCCTCGCCGAGGGCACCGACGATGTGCCGCTGGGCGACCGTAAGAACATGTGCTACATGGGCTCCACCGTCGTGTACGGCCGTGGCCGTGCCGTCGTGGTGGGCACCGGTATGAACACCGAGATGGGTAAGATCGCCTCCGCGCTCACCAGCGCCAAGAAGGAGCTCACCCCGCTCCAGATGAAGCTCAACGAGCTTTCCGGCATCCTGACCAAGCTCGTGCTCGCCATCTGCGTGATCATCTTCGCCGTGGATATCGTTCGCCACTTCGGCGAGCTGGGCTCCAACCCGGCCATGATGCTCGACACCTTCATGGTCGCCGTGTCCCTGGCCGTCGCCGCCATCCCCGAGGGCCTGGTCGCCGTCGTGACCATCGTCCTCTCCATGGGCGTCACCAAGATGTCCCGTCGCCAGGCCATCATCCGCAAGATGACCGCCGTCGAGACCCTCGGCTGCACCCAGATCATCTGCTCCGATAAGACCGGCACCCTCACTCAGAACAAGATGACCGTCGTCAAGCACGAGCTCGCCGCCGACGAGGACAAGTTCCTTGCGGGCATGGCCCTGTGCTCCGACGCCAAGTACGACGCTGAGAAGGGCGAGGCCGTGGGCGAGCCCACCGAGTGCGCCCTCGTCAACGACGCCGCCAAGGCCGGCATGACCGACCTCGACTCGCAGCGTCCGCGCATCGGCGAGGCCCCGTTCGATTCCGGCCGCAAGATGATGTCCGTCGTGGTCAAGGACGTCGATGGCGACTACGAGCAGTTCACCAAGGGCGCTCCCGACGTCGTCATCGGCCTGTGCACCCATGTGTACGACAACGGCCAGGTCGTGGAGCTCACCGACGAGCGCCGCGAGCAGATTCTCGCCGCCAACAAGGCCATGGCCGACCAGGCCCTGCGCGTCCTGGCCCTCGCCAACCGCACCTACACCGAGGCCCCGACCGACTTCTCCCCTGAGGCCCTCGAGCACGATCTGGTGTTCTGCGGCCTGTCCGGCATGATCGACCCGGTCCGCCCCGAGGTCACCGCGGCCATCGTGGAGGCCAAGGAGGCCGGTATCCGTCCGGTCATGATCACCGGCGACCACATCGATACCGCCGTTGCCATCGCCAAGGACCTGGGCATCGTCGAGGACGCCTCCCAGGCCATCACCGGCGCCGAGCTCGACAAGATCTCCGACGAGGACTTCAAGACCCGCGTCACCGAGATTTCCGTCTACGCCCGCGTCCAGCCCGAGCACAAGGCCCGCATCGTCGACGCTTGGAAGAGCCTGGGCAACATCGTCGCCATGACCGGCGACGGCGTGAACGACGCCCCGTCCATCAAGCGCGCCGACATCGGCGTGGGCATGGGCATCACCGGTACCGACGTCACCAAGAACGTCGCCGACATGGTCCTTGCCGACGATAACTTCGCCACCATCATCAACGCGGTGGAGGAAGGCCGTCGTATCTACGACAACATCCGCAAGGTCATCCAGTTCCTGCTGTCCGCCAACATCGCCGAGGTTCTCTCGGTGTTCGTGGCGACGCTGATCGGCTTCACCATCTTCCAGCCGGTCCAGCTGCTGTGGATCAACCTCATCACCGACTCCCTGCCCGCGCTCGCGCTCGGTATGGAAGAGGCCGAGGGCGACGTCATGAAGCGCAAGCCGCGTAAGGCCTCCGACGGCGTTTTCGCCGGCGGCATGGGCATCGACATCGCCTTCCAGGGCGTTATCATCACCATCCTGGTGCTCGCGTCCTTCTTCGCCGGTATGTACTTCCACAACGGCGCCATCGAGCTGTCCATGCTCACCGACGGCATCGCCGACCCGGAGGGCGTCACCATGGCCTTCATCACCCTGTCCATGGTCGAGATCTTCCACTCCTTCAACATGCGCAGCCGCCGTGCCTCCATCTTCTCCATGAAGACGCAGAACAAGTGGCTGTGGGGCGCTGCCGCTCTGGCCGTCGTGCTGACGGTCGTGCCCGTCGAGGTCGACTTCCTGGCCGAGGTCTTCGGCTTCATGACCCTCGACCCGATCGCCCTGTTCACGGCCCTCGGCCTGGCCTTCCTGATCATCCCGCTGATGGAGATCTACAAGGCCGTTATGCGCCGTGTCGAGAAGAACCAGGACTAACGCGTGGCTGACGTCTTGGATCATATTCCGAGCTTTGGGGACCTGCGTGTCGATGACACGCAGGTCTCTGCGTTTGAAGCGGCGCGCTCGGAGCTTGCGGGGACGCTCGATATCCCCCTGGAAGAGATTGAGTTGGGCGCGGTCGTGCGTCTGGACCGCGGTTTTCCCATGATCGCCACGCGCAGCGGGGTCCTGTTGCGTGCCGAGCATGCGGTGGACTTCGCCAAGGGCAAACCGGGTAAGCGCGGCAAGCGCTCGAAGCGCGCCGCCGATGCCGAGGTAGCCTCTTCTGCCGGCGTGGACGGCATGTTGCCGAGCGTGGGCGACGTCGTGGCGGTCCGTGTGACCTCCGGTCACGATATGGGCGTTATCTTGCGCGTTTTGCCTCGCCGGACGAGCTTTGAGCGCTGGCGCGGGAAAAACCGCGGGGAGCGTCAGGTGCTCGCCGCGAACGTCGACGTGATCTTCATCGTGCAGCCGCTGGGCGCCGAGCGCGATACCCTGCCGCTCATGCGCGACCGCGTCGCCCGCTCGCTTGTGCTCGCACGAGACTGCGGGGCCGACCCCGTCGTGGTGCTCACCAAGGTCGACCGTTGCGAGCCCGCCGAAGTGGCCGACGTGTGTGGCGCCCTGCGTCGCCTGGCAGGTACGGGTGTGCGCGTTATCGCGACGTCCTCGCTCACCGGCGAGGGCCTGGACGAGGTCCGCTCTTGCATCCCGCAGGGGAGCGTGGGCATGATTTTGGGTGAGTCCGGTGCGGGTAAGTCAACGCTGTTGAACACCCTGCTCGGCTCCGAGGCATTGGAGACCAACGCCGTGCGCGAGCGTGATGATGCCGGTCGGCATACCACGGTCGCCCGCATCATGGTGGCCCTCCCCGAGCCTTGCGGCGTGATTGCCGATTGCCCGGGCCTTCGATCGCTGCCTTTGGTGGGCCACGAGCGCGGCCTCGCCCGGAGCTTCCCCGAAATCGTCGAGGCTTCCCGTGCCTGCCGCTTCAACGACTGCACGCACCTCCACGAGCCGGGCTGCGCCGTCCGCGAGGGTGTGGAGTGTGGTGAGATCGAACAGTCGCGTTTGGATGCGTTTCTTTCGCTCGCCCGGGAGATGAGAGTGAGCGCGCAGAGCCTCGACCCCGATATCCGCCTATAGGACAATCGTCCGTGCGGATGCGCGATAGGCTTTCCGTCGCATGGGGCGCCGCCGGAGATGGGGCAAAGGGCGTGGTTGACGCGCTGGCGACCTACGTGGTTGTGCCTTTGGCCTGGGAAACGTCGAGCGGTCCCTTGTGGCCAACGTCGTGCAACTTCAGTCGTACAACTTCATATGCCTGTTGCAACCGCCTGCCTCGTGCAGGCGGTTTGCTTTTCCACAGCCCTTTTCGGCAACGGACCGTAATCTGCCCTCATCCTGTCCGGTGCGGGCAGATTGCGAACAGCTACAAGCACAGAGGACCAGGCACTTTCCTAAGTCGATCCAGGCTCCTTGCCGTGTCGCGTCGACAATCGAATCACGGCACGTGTGCGGTGCCGATTGAACTGAGGCGAGGGGGTTTGGGTGAAAAGGACCGTGAGGTTGGGGCTGAGCGCGGTGATGGGTTTGAGTGCCGCGTTGCTCGCATGGTCGGCGGTCGCCGGGGCGCATGCGGAAGCCGAGCAGGCATCGAGACGGGCGCTTGAGCGCTACGGAGGCGATGTGACGCGAGTATGCGTTGCCCTGAGGGAGATCGAGCCCGGTGACGAGATCTCCGAGGGCAATGTGAAGGTCGTCGAATGGGTTTCGTCTCTCATGCCGGAGGATGCGCTGACGTCGATGGGTGATGCGTCTGGGCTAGTTGCGACGGCCCGCATTCCCGCCCACACCCCGCTCGCCAAGGCCCACTTCCTGCGTGATGAGAGGGTCGTGCAGGTGCCGCGCGGCACAGTGGCGATTTCGGTGGCAAGTGACGCGGAACACGCCGTGGGCGGCTCGCTCGCCCGTGGGGACGAGGTCGATGTCTATGTTGCAGACGCTTCGGTTGCGGATCGCCTGACGCGCGCCGAAGTACTCGATACGAGTGTCTTGGCTGATGGCGGTGGCGATTTGAGCTGGGTGACGCTGGCGGTGGATGCGTCGGCTGTACGTGACGTCCTGGCGGCGACCACGCGCGGTGAAGTGACCTTGGTGTTGCCGGGGGCGTCGGCATCGCGGGAGGCGGCTCGATCCGAAAGGGCGAATAACGAGGGAAGCGAAGGGTGATGGACGTTATGTGGCTGATATGGGACGGAGGCGGCGCGGCCGCGCGCGTTCGCGAGGAAGTTCGTCTGCGCTGCCCCGACGCGCGCATCGTGTGCATCGATGATGCTGATGTGCTCGTCGAGCTTGCGCACGGACTGGGTGATGGCGTTCGGATTGCGTTGGGGGCGAGTCCCGGGAACGCTTCGGACTTGCTGCACGTCATACGTGCGGTGCGAGGCGGTTCGGCGGGGCATGCGGCGCCCGCGGTGCTCGCATGTATCGACGGGATGGACGCCGGACTCGTCTCAGAGCTCTTCGATGCCGGTGCACAGGAGGTCATCGCGACGGACGCGTCGTTGACCGGAAGCGCGGACGCGCGCGGTCAAGATGCGGAAGCGGCGCACATGGATATCGGAACGGAAGTCGCGACGCGTGGCACGGTCGCGTCCGAACGCGATGGCCTGGTGCCGGATGATCCATTCGTGCCCATGGGATATGGGGGCGATGAAGTCCCCCCGTGGAGTACGGAGACGTGGGATGCGCTGGATGAGCCGGATGGGGATGCCGTTGCCTGCATCGGCGACGTTGCGGAGCAGACCGGGGATATCGTCGATTTGGGAGATGTTGTCCGACGCGTGCGTGAGCGGGAAGTGGCCGATCACGGCGGTCCCCGTGCACCAGTAATCGCGGTCGTATCGGGTCAGGGCGGCGCGGGTAAGACGACGCTGGTGGCGGCAATGGCCGCCTGTGCGGCCCGCGCCGGCTTGCGGGCCGCCGTGATAGACGTTGACCTGATGTTTGGCGATTTGCCGTCGGTTCTGGGCGTCGATGCGTTCAGGGGCCTCGAGGGCATCGAAGCGCACGCTATGGACGGCGAGCTCGCTGAGGAGGACATCGAATCATGCGCGATGCGCGTGGGGCCGGGGCTCACCCTGTGGGGACCACTTATCGAACCGGAACGCGCGGAGCTGTACGGGGCACCGGTCGAGCGGCTCATCATCGTCCTGCGCAAGGTCGCAGACGTGATTTTCATCGATACCTCGACGCATTGGGGCGATGCTGTCGCGGCCGTGGTTGCTCTTTGTGATCGCTGCTTGGTCGTGGGCAGTGCGGGTGCGAATGCCGGTGCGTCTGCCACCCGGGTGGTTGGACTGGCCACGCGCCTGGGCGTTCCCGCGACTCGCATGACGAGTGTGTTCAATCGCCTGGGGTCCCCGGGTTGTGCGGAAGAGGATGCGTTGCGTTTCGAGATGGGGGCATCACTTGCGTCTCGTGCTCGTATTTCCTTTGGGGGCGAGGAGGTTGCCGGCCTCATCGGGTTCGGCCGATTGGATTCGCTTGTGGCTGGTGAGGGGCCGTTTTCCCATGATGTGCGCGATTTGACGGCGCGGGTGCTGACCGAGCTCGGGTGTTCCTTCGATGAGCGGCTCATGGGGCCGGCCCCTGATGATCATGAGCGGAGGCCGCGTTTCAGGCTTCCGTGGCGGCGTAAGGCCGGTGAGCATCGATGAGCGTATACGGGCGCATGCGTGCTCGAGGCGGGGGTGTCTCCTCCGGTCGCGGTGCGGCTTCGGTGGGGGCTCGTGCGCGATCGGTCGGCGGCGTGATGTCCGAGGCGCGGGTGCGGGCGAAGCATGCGGTTATGGAGCGGGTGGGCTATGTCGAGGTTGCGCGCATCGTGCGTGCCGGGTCGGCTGCACAGGCGCGGATGGAGTTGCGCCCCGCACTCGAGGCGGCTCTGAATGCCGACGTGTCGCTCGGGTTGGGTTTCGACGAGCGGAATGCGCTCATCGCCGATGTGCTTGACGACATGACCGGCTTGGGGCCTCTGCAGGCGCTGCTCGAGGACGATTCGGTAACCGAAATCATGGTCAACGGTCTCGACCGGACGTATATCGAGCGAGGGGGCGTGCTCTGCCCGCTGGGCAGGATATTCGAATCTGAGGAGCAGATCAGGATCACCATCGACCGCATCATCTCTCCGTTGGGACGTCGAGTCGATGAGCGGAGCCCGATGGTCAACGCCCGTCTGCCCAACGGGTTTCGCGTGAACGCGGTTATCCCGCCCATAGCCATCGATGGGCCCACGATGACGATTCGCAAGTTTTCCGACCGCATTAGCACGCTGGCGCATCTGGTCGATTTGGGGTCGATCCCGGATTGGTACGCGCATCTGTTGGGATATGCGGTGCGGTGCAGGATGGATTTGGCGGTGGCGGGCGGAACGGGCTCGGGCAAGACGACGCTGCTCAACGCATTGTCGTGCGAAATATCGCAAGCGGAGCGAATCGTGACGATCGAGGATTCCGCCGAACTCAAGTTCTCCCGGCATCCGCATGTCGTGCGGCTCGAAGCGCGCGAGGCGTCGATCGAGGGGGCGGGTGAGGTGGCAATTCACGATCTGGTGGTAAACGCCTTGCGCATGCGCCCCGATCGGATCGTGGTGGGCGAGGTGCGCAATCGGGAGGCGATCGACATGCTCGAGGCGATGAGCACAGGTCACGATGGGTCGCTTACCACTTTGCATGCGGGAAGCGCACAAGAGGCGATTGTGCGACTCACATTGCTCGCCCGTTACGGAATCGACCTGCAGAGCGAGTTGATTGAGGAGCAGATCGCGATGGCCTTGGACGGCGTGGTCATGTCGGTGAGGAAGCCGGGCGGTAGGCGGTTCGTCTCATCATTCACCGGTGTGTCGCGCGCGGAGGGCGGTGGTGTGGCATTGACCGAGTACGTGTCGTTCGATCCGGCGAAGGAGGCATGGACCCTGATTGACGAGCCCCCGTTTATCGAGGAGGCGGTTCGGTCGGGTTTGCTCGATGAGGGGGAGGTGCGGGAATGGAGGTCGTCATGTCGGTCGGCATCGGCTTGCTAAGCGCCGCGAGCTCCCTGCTGATTCTTTCTGGTGACGGGGAGCTCAGAAGTGATTGGGATGAGCTCGGGCGCACCCGAGACCGGACGGTCACATGGGCGCGCGGTATGAGGGCCTCGATTGTCGGGCGCGCGGAAGAGCGCGGGCTAGCTCTGTCCGGTTCGCGCAAGAAGCGAGAGCGATTGGAGGGCGCGATGGTCGAGGCGTTCGGAGCGCTTGCTGCGTCCATGGCATCGGGGCTCTCGCTTGCGCAGGCGATGCGGTACGTGGGCTCTCATGCGCAAGAACCCGTTCGCACGGAGTTCTTGCGTGCCGAGGCCCAAGTCGCGTGTGGTGCCGGGATGACCGAGGCGCTTGACGAGTTGGTTGAGCGTCTTCACGCGCCGGGATTGGATTTCGTGACGCTTGCACTCAAGGTTTCGCGGCGTACGGGCGCACCGCTGTCTGATGTTCTCGGGGAGGCGGCGCGTTTGGTGAGGGAGCGTGTGGAGCTGCGTCGAAAGCTGGATGTGAGGACGGCCCAGGTGCGCATGTCTGCGCGATTGGTGGCGGGGATGCCCGTTGCCATGGTCGCGTTCCTCGCGGCGGCCTCATCCGATTTTAGGGAGGGGATTGCGACGGTTCCCGGTGCGGCCTCGATAGCGGTCGCCCTTCTTTTGGATGGAATTGCCTGGTCGATCATCAAGGTGGTCATGAGGTCTATTTGCTGAGGGGCGGATGCAAGGGGAGTGTGTTGATGGAGTTTGCTGAGTTGGTGGAAATATGGGTTGCGGATACGCCTGACGCCGCTATTGCGGTGATCGGCCCCGGCGTGTTGTGTGGGCTTGCGGCGTGGTTGGGGTCGGAGGACGGGGCACTCGAAATGGCTCGCGCGTGCTGTGCCCACGTGCGTGTCGTTGGGGGATTGGCATTTCGAAAGATGCGTGCTCTCGCTCTCGAGATGCTGCGCCCGCGGAGCCGAGGGATCGGCATGGGCGAGGTGGCGGAGATGACGGACATCGTGAGGCTCGGGTTGAGCGCGGGCCTGTCTTTCGATGCGTCGCTCTCCCTGTATTGCGAGGGACGGTCGGGTGAACTCGCCCAGCTGATGGAGAAGGCGCTGTTTTGTTGGCAGGTGGGAGTGACCTCGAGGGACGAGGCCCTCGACCGCGTTGCGCAGGATGCCGGGGTGCGTGCGCTCGGATCGTTTGCCGCCGCGGTGTCCCAGGCGCTCGAGCTCGGCGCTCCGCTTGCGGAGACCCTGGAGGGCCAGGGACGTGAAATGCGCGCTGCGCACCGGGCGCACGTAGAGCGCGAGATCGAGCGCGCGCCCGTGAAGCTGCTCATTCCGACGGGCACGTTGATTCTGCCCGCATTGTTGTTGTCGATAGTCGGCCCGCTGCTCGCGGCTGCCGACATGGTGTGAAGGAGGATGCCATGGTCAAGCTCGCGGTATTTGTTGAGGAAGCACTGAGGGAGGCGCGGGAGGCGGCTCTCGGCATTGCGGCTGCGTGCCCGCTGCTGTCCTATGGCCCGATGCGGGCCGTCTCTGGTGACAGGCCGGTCCGCCAGATCCTGCGCGAGGAGAGCGGCCAGGGTACGACCGAGTACGCAATCCTCGTCGGAGTGCTGGTGGTGATAGCGATTCTGGCGATCGTGGCGTTTCGAGACAAGGTCAGCTCGTTGTGGGAGGCGATTTCGCAGGGGATCAACAGCCTGTGAGGGGGAGACGCGTGGACTGGCGCCTGGCGGCGCTTCCTTTGGCGCTCACAGTGCTTTCGACCGCTTTTGTGTTCGCGACGCAGTGCGTGGTGAGCGAACGCGGGCGTTTGGAATCTGCAGAGGAGCGGGGATCTCTTCGCGATGCGGTTGTCGAGGACGCTCGCGCAAATGTGGGGAGTTCGGTTGAGGTGGCGATGGATGGCCTGATGACGGGTTTGGGCCCAGTGATGTCCGGACATGTGCGAGCCAGTTCTCTCGGTGGGTTTTTGGACGATCTCCGCGCATGGCAAAAGGGCGAGGTGCGCATGGGCGACGGGCCTTGCGCGTCGGTGGAGTTTGAGGAACGCGCCTCGCTGCCTGCACTTGCGGAGGACGTCCTCAAGGCATATGCGCACACGAGGACAGCTTCCCTTGTTGCGAGCGGCTATTTGGACCTGAAGGGGAACGTGTGGGGAGCGGTGCTGAGGGAAGGGACGACGTGGTGCGATGTGCTGCTGGTCACTACGGAGGACGATGCAGTCAGTCGCGTTCGGGTGACGCGCGTGTTGCCCGAGCGTTGATGCCAAGTGTGCGAGGCATCGTCAGAGAAAGAGCCGCACAGGGGACGGTGGAGTATGCATTGACGGTGTTCGCCCTGCTCGCCCTGATTTTGGGTATGGCGGCGTTATGGAGAGTGGCTGAACGAGGGTGGCTTGCCGATGCCGCCGTAAAGGCGGCATCGCATGGACTCGAAGGGGATGGCTATGTCGATATCGCACTGTATTGAGCTGTTCTTGGAATCCCGGGCACAGGCGACGGTCGAGGGCGCGTTGGTGTTCCCGGCTTTACTCACGTTGTTGCTGGCGTTGCAGCCGGTGTGCCTGTTGTATACACGTTCCGTTATGGAGTCCGCTGCATCTGAGACGGCCCGGCTCATGGTTTCGGGCTCGGATGAGGTGGAGGTATACGAACGCTTTGCATACAGGCGCCTGGCTGCTGTGCCGGATTTGGCGATCTTTCATGCAGGGGGACCGCGTTCTTGGGATATCGAGTGCGTTCCGGCTTTGAGCACGGACGGTTCGATTGAAGTCGCAATCGTCGGGCATGTGACTCCGCTTCCCGTGATCGGGGCGTTTGCCCGCGCGTTTGGGGAGCGGGGGGATCATGGCGATGTGCGGATGGAGGTGCGCGTTGCGTATGAGGGAAGGCCCTCGTGGGTTGAGGGCGATTATGCGGACTGGATTTCGGTGTGGGAATAGGCGGCGGCGAGGGCGTTGTGGAGCCGGGATCCTTCCTCCTCCAGGGAAAAGAGTGGGAATGGACTTGTTTATCGAGGACGGCGCCTATACGACTGTGGCGTCCGCCTGTGCGATGCTCGTGGTTCTTTCCCTACTCTTTTCATCGTCTTTGGCGATATGGAGCGCATCTCGGGCGGGCGATGTCCAGGTTGGTGCCGACGCGACCGCGTTGGCCGGAGAGAACGTTGTGAGCTCTTATCACACCGCGGCGACGGTTCTGGACGCATGTGCGCTGAGCTTGGGGCTCGCCGGGTTCACGATGACGGGAGCGGGGATGGTTGGGCTGTTTGTCCCGGGCGGACAGGGGCTCGCTCGGGAGACGCTGGATGCCGCCAGGCGCGTGTTCGATATGCGGGATTCCTTCATATCGTCGGCCTCGAGCGGGTTGAAGCGGGTCGAGGGATCGCTGCCGTTTTTAATCGCGGCGAATGCCGCGCGTACCTGCGATGCGCAAGGATCGGAAAGCGTTGGGTATCGAGGCACCGCCTTTGCGGTTCCGACCACGTCCGCATCGGAGTTTCCGGCGATGGAGGGGGAGGGGATCGACACAGAGGGCCTGGAGCAGGCGTGCGGCGGCCTCGAGGAAATGGCGGCCGAGCTCGAGCGGATCTCGGAGGAGGCTGCGACAAGGAAGGAAGAGGCGTGGCTGGCGGATTGCGGTGCTCCTGGACGAAACATGCAGGAGCGCGCGGGGAGCCTTTCAGGGTTGTCGGCTGCTGAGAATCCCGATTTCGCCTCGAGCATCACGTGGAATCCCGAGTGTGCGCTAGCGCGCGCCCGTGCTTATTACCGTTGGAGGTGCGAGAACGATAAGCCCGAGGGAAGCAGCGTGGAGGCGCGTGCGGATGCGGCGGCCCGTCGCGCATTCTATCGATATGCGCTCGGGCATCTCGACGGCGCCCGCGTGGTTGACGACGGGGAGGAGGCGTACACCACGCTCGAATTTCTGCCGCGCAATAGCGATGAAGTGAGGGGGACGTTGCTTTACACCGAGGAGGCGTGGCCGACGAGCATGGAAGCGCACGGGAGAACGTTGCACTTCGATGAATCGTGTCCAGGCGCTCGAGGGGCTCTTAGGGCGCCCGCCTCTCTCGCCTCACTGGACAATGGGGCGATTTTGGAGTGCCCGACGTGCTGTTTCGGGGTCGATGATCTTGGCCGGGCGCCTGCCGCGTCGACGTCGATCGACAACGGGTTCGAATATCACCTGCGGGCGTTTACGAAGGCACTCCGGGAATATCTCGAAGCGAAGGGTCGCCAAAATGAGGCCGAGGCGGCTGCGCGTGGGGATGCCGAGCGGGCGGCAGATGCATTCGATCGGGCCATGGCGACGCTTGAGGGGAAGCGCCCACGCATTGCACCCCCGGGCCGTTTCGGGTGCGTCTCCTTCGTATTGTCTTCGGAGTATGCGACGCCCGATGCGCTTGAGACATCGTTTGCCGCCAGTCCTGATGTATCACGGCGAGGTGCCATGGCGGCTGCGGTTCTCGCTCCGGATGGGATCTCCGAAGGCGGTGGCGTACTGTCCGGGTTCTTCTCGTCGCTTCAAGAGCGTGTTGGATCCGACGGAGTGGTCGGACTGATGGACGGGGTTCTGGACCTGTGGGGAAAGTTGCTGGTTTCTTATGGGGACGCTGGTCGGGGGCTGGAAGAGGCATTTGACGAGCTCATGCGAGGCCTTGATAGCCAGGGGCTGGGTTCTGTTGGGAGCTGGCTGGGCGATCGGTTGACGGGCGTGGTGCGTGCACTTGACATGCAGCCGGTTGACATGCGACCTCGCAAGCCGGTCCTTGTTGACAGCTCAGACGTGCTCGCACGCTCCGATGTGCCGGCCCTGGTGGATGGTCAGACCGCATTGCGCGAGCTGTCGAAGGTCGATCTCGATTTCGAAGGAATGGCACGGGCTGTTGGCTATGACCTGGGGGAGCGGATGACCTCGCTTGAAATCATCTTGGCCGAAGTGCGGCTGCCAAGCGGAAGGGTCGTGCCCATTACGCTGCGGGTACGCGATCTGTTGGAAGGAAGGGGGATGGGGAATGTCGGCACGGAAGGGGATCGTGTGCGAAGAAGGGGCCCAGGCGACAGTTGAGCTTGCGGTGGTGGCGCCGGTTCTTGTCGTGTTGGCGTTGATCTCCTACAACATGATGGTCTTCGTATCCGCAACGGCGAGATTTGACCGCGTGGCTCCCGATATCGTCTTGGCGCACGGAAGCTCTCCGCCGGCATCAGAATCCGATGCGGGAGTAGGGACGTGGGGTGTGGCCGATGCCGTGGCAGGGGAGCTGGAGCGTGCGATGGAAGGCTATGAGGTGGAGATCGAGGTGGAGGTTTCCGAGGGAGGCCGGGGTGGGCTCGATGGCTCAGGGGTACTCGGGCTTGTGGGCCCGCTGAGAGACGTTACCTGCGTGATGCGATACCGACCATGGCCTCAGGGGTGGTCGATTGCGGGTGTCGAACTCGGTGCACCGCTATTCATGGAGCATGAGCGGTGCGTGACGATCGATCCGTGGCGTTCGGGGGTGATTGTGTGATGGTGCCGATGGATGTGGGCTCATTCGACTTCCATGCGGTGGAGAGGGCAATCGAGGCGCTGGGATGGTCGGGCGAGGTGAGATGGGCCTGCACATTTTTCGATCGCCTTTGGGGTTTTGGCCGTTCCGATTTCAGCGGGGAAGGGAGCGAATCGTGTGTGCTGGTGTTTCCGCATTGCGGGTCCGTGCATACCTGCGGCATGAGATTCGACCTTGATATCGCCTTTGCCGATGGTGACGGCAGAATCGCGAAGTGCGTCGAAGGTGTGGACGGGTGGCGTGTTGTCAGCTGCCCCGGAGCGCGGTTTGCGCTGGAGCGCCGGTCGCCCGTGCGTGAAGTGAGTCGGATGAGCTGAATGGCGGGTGCAAAGGGGCATTGGTTGCGTGGCGGAAAGGGATTGCCCAAACTATTTTCAAAAGTTGCTTGACCGAGTCTTTCAATTTGGTATAGTAATCACCGCTGTCAGCGACAGTATGACTTGGCTCGGTAGCTCAGTTGGTAGAGCAGAGGACTGAAAATCCTCGTGTCAGGGGTTCGATTCCCTTCCGCGCCACCCTCGTCATTGAAGAGACCTCCTGGAAACAGGAGGTCTTTTTTGTATCAGTTCCACGCCCGTCCGATCGCGACGAGTTGGCTTGGGGTATTAGGATTGTATTGCGGCGACTCTTGCCGCGTCGACCGAGACTCGAGGGGAGCACCGATGTCAGACAGGATCCGCGGTGTCAATTTGTCCGGCTGGTTCATCTTGGAACCATGGGTCACACCGTCGTTATTTGCCGCCACCGGCGCTTCAAATGACGGGGAGCTCCAGCAGGTGCTGGGTGCGGTCGCCTATAACGAGCGCGTCCGTGAGCACTATGAGACCTTTATCTCCGAAGCTGATTTCAAGCGTATGTCCGCCATGGGCCTCAACGCGGTGCGCATCCCCTTGCCGTGGCACGTTTTTGGTTCGCAGACCGATCGCGAGTCCTATATTTCTTGTATCGACTACATCGACCGCGCATTGGAGTGGGCGGAGAAGTACGAGATGCGCGTCCTGCTCGATTTGGCGACCGTTCCCGGTGGGCAGGGCGACGCGAATGGGTCTTCCGTGACCCCCGATATCGTCGGCGATTGGCACTCGTCTGTGAGCGGCCGCGCCGTCGCGCTCGAGACGCTCGAGCGCTTGGCGGAGCGCTATGGCGAGCGGGACGGCTTGCTCGGTATCGAGTTGCTCGACTCGCCCGTGATGAGCGTCCGCAAAAACCTGTTCACTGTGACCGAGGGCATTCCCAGCCATTACCTACGCAATTTCTATCGCGATGCGTATGAGGCGATTCGCCGTCACATGCCCTCTCGCAAGGTCATCGTCTTTTCGGATTCTGGCCATCCTGGCGCCTGGAAGCGCTTCATGGCCGGCGACCGATACCAGAACGTCGTGATGGATTTGCACCTATATCACTTCCGCGACGAGACCGCGCAAGACATCACCACTCCGAGGGGCCTTGCCGCTGCGCTTGGGCGCAACAAGGATTTGATTCGCCGAGCGACCGATCTTGGGTTCCCGGTGTTCGTCGGCGAGTGGTCGGGCGCTGCGGTGCTGGCCGGATCTTCCCTGACACCCGAGGGGCGCCGTGCGTATGAGCGCGTGTTCGTCTCCAATCAGCTCGCGACATTCGACGATGCGGACGGATGGTTCTTCCAAACCTGGAAGACGGAGCGCCGCATTGCGGCATGGGATGCCCGTGTGGCCTTGGCGCCGCTCGAGCGTGCGATGATGGAGTAGCGGATGACGGAGAACAACACGGAGCGCCTTGTCGCCGGCGCGGAGGGCGTGCTCTCCATGGTCGGCACCCCGATCGGCAATCTGGGAGACCTTACCCCGCGGGCGGCGCAGGCTTTTCGCGACGCAGATGTGATTTGCTGCGAGGACACGCGCGTGACCTCGAAGCTCCTGGCATATCTGGGTATTTCAAAGCCGCTTGTCCGCTGTGACGAGAACGTGATCGCGCGGCGCGCTCCCGAGCTTGTGGATCGGCTGCTCGCCGGTGAGCGAATCGCCTTTGCCTCGGATGCCGGTATGCCGAGCGTTTCCGATCCCGGCCAGGTGCTGGTCGACGCGGCTCGCGAGGCGGGCGCGCGCGTCGAGGTCCTGCCGGGCCCGTCCGCGTGTGTGACGGCGCTCGTGCTTTCCGGTATTCCGTGCGACCAGTTTTTCTTCGAGGGCTTTTTGCCGCGCAAACATGGAGAACGGGTAAAGCGTCTGCGTCGTCTCGCGTCCATCCCCGGCGCGTTGCTGTTCTACGAGTCCCCGCATCGGGCTGAGGCGTCCCTCGAGGCGATCGCCGAGGTGTTCCCGGGGCGCGTGGTTGCGTTGTGCCGTGAGCTCACCAAACTTCACGAGGAAGTTTTGCGTGATGAGGCGCCGGTTCTGCTCGAGCGGCTGCGCGAGCGTGGCGAGCTCAAGGGCGAGATGGTCATCGTGGTGGCACCACCGAGTGAGGAGGAGCTGGAGCGCCTTCAGGCCGTTCTTTCGTCTGGTGTCGATGAAGGTGCTGCCGTCGATCCCGAGGAGCTGCTGCGTTCGGATATCGCCGAGGGCCTCGCCGCCGGCGATTCGGCAAACGCATTGGCCAAGCGCTTGGCGCAGAAGTACTCGCGCAAGAAGCGCGACGTGTACAACTTGGTGCTCGAAGCGCAGCAAGAGGCATAAAGGCCGGGTGGCGGTTCATGCGCCCAACCTGCTAATATGAAGCATTGCATCAAAACCAAAGAGGGAAGGAAGCCGCGCGTCATGAGCTCGAAGCCGTCCTACTACATCACCACACCCATCTACTACGTGAACGCCGACCCGCACCTGGGCACCGCGTACTCCACGATCATCGCCGACGTCCAGGCGCGCTACCGTCGTGCCGCCGGCTACAACGTCAAATTCCTCACCGGCATGGACGAGCACGGCCAGAAGGTCGCCGAGGCCGCCGAAAAGCACGGTATGACCCCGCAGGAGTGGTGCGACTCTCAGGCTCCTCACTTCCATGAGTTGTGGGAGGAGCTGGAGATCTCGAACGACGACTTCATCCGCACCACCGAGCCCCGCCAGAAGCGCGCCGTGCAGTACCTGTGGGAGCGCATGCAGGAGGCCGGCTACATCTACAAGGGCAGCTACGATGGCTGGTACTGCGTGCCGGACGAGACCTTCTTCACCGAGACCCAGGTCGACAAGGCCGACGAGGCTCGCGGCACTAAGGGCGAGCACCTCTGCCCCGACTGCGATCGCCCGCTCGAGCGCGTCAAGGAGGAGAGCTGGTTCTTCAAGCTCTCCGCGTTCCAGGACAAGCTGCTCGCGCTCTATGACGAGCATCCCGATTTCGTCCAGCCCGATTTTCGCATGAACGAGGTTCGCTCCTTTGTCGAGGGTGGTCTGAACGACCTGTCCGTCTCCCGCACGTCCTTCGACTGGGGCATTGAGGTCCCCTTCGACGACGAGCACGTGACCTACGTGTGGTTCGACGCGCTCACCAACTACATGACCGCCGTGGGCTATGGCGCCGAGGACGACGAGGCCGCTGCCGACTTCGCCTACCGCTGGCCCGCTCAGACTCACATCGTGGGTAAGGACATCATTCGTTTCCACTGCGTGATCTGGCCCGCCATGCTCATGGCGCTGGGCGAGGCCCTTCCCGAGCATGTTTTTGCCCATGGCTTCCTTACCGTCAAGAACGAGGAGACCGGCAAGGCCGAGAAGATGTCCAAGTCCCGCGGCAACGCCATCGCCCCGCGCGAGGTCATCGAGAAGCTCGGCGTCGAGGGCTATCGCTACTACTTCATGACCGACGTCACCCCCGGTACCGACGGTGCCATCAGCTTCGGCCGCATGGAGCAGGTCTATAACGCCGACCTGGCCAACAGCTGGGGCAACCTCATCTCGCGCTCGACCAACATGTGCATCAAGTATTTCGAGGGCGCCACGCCCGAGCGCGCCGCCGACGCCGCCGGCTACGCTGAGAACCCGCTGGCCGCGGCCGCCGAGGGCATCTTCGAGCGCTATGCCGCCAAGATGGAGGCATTCGCCTACGGGGATGCAGCCAAGGAGATCATGGACCTGATCCATGCCGCCAACCACTACATCGAGGATTCCGAGCCCTGGACGCTGGCCAAGGATCCGGCTAAGGCCGGCGAGCTCGCCAACGTGATTTGGAACCTGCTGGAGGCTATCCGCATTTCTGCCCACCTGCTCATGCCGCTCATGCCGAGCACCAGCGCCGAGGCCCTGCGCCGCATCGGCTGTGAGGGTGAGGCCGCGACTGACGACATGGACGCATCTTGCGTCTGGGGCCAGCTGGCCGCTGGCCTGCCGGTCGAGAAGGGCGAGGCCCTCTTCCCCCGTCTGGGTTAATGAACCCGACCGACCACCTGAGGCGCCCGACCTTGCCGCCTGATCGCCGCTTGCGTGCCTTATGCACGCTGCGCCCCTCTTACGGCAACCTCGGGCACTTTGGGCGGTCGGTTTCTTTGTTGAGCTTTTGAATGGAGCGCGTATGACCACATCCCCGCTTGCGAACCCCACGGCAACGCGCGAGATGCTCGAAGCGTTCGGCCTGGCGACCAAGCACCGCTTGGGTCAGAACTTCCTTATCGACAATCATGTCATCGAGCGCATTATGGCGTTGGCTGAGCTTACGGGCTCCGAGCGCGTGCTCGAGGTGGGGCCGGGCATTGGCACGTTGACGCTCGCACTTGTGCAGGAAGCTGCCCGCGTGACGTCCATCGAGATGGACATCGAACTCGAGCCGGTTCTCTCGGCGCACGCCATGGACCACTCCAACTTCCGTTTCATCATGGGGGACGCGCTCGCGGTGCCGCCGGCGGCGATTGCCGAGGCGCTGGACGGCGAGCCCGAGCTGCTCGTGGCGAACCTGCCCTACAACGTGGCTGCCACGATCATCCTGCAGTTCTTCCAGACCATGCCGTCGCTTCGCCGTGCCGTTGTCATGGTTCAAAAGGAGGTTGCCGATCGTATCGCCGCGGCGCCGGGGACCAAGGCCTATGGCGCTTACACGGTGAAACTCTCGCTGTACGGCGAGGTCACGGGGCGCTTTGAGGTTCCTCCGCGCTGCTTTATGCCTGCGCCGCATGTGGATTCCGCCGTTGTGAGAATCGACCGCGTGGATGCTTCTGATGCTGAGGATGAGGGAGCGGCTTCCGCCGATACCGCGGCCGTGGCGCGTGTGGTCGATGCTGCCTTCGCGCAGCGCCGCAAGACCATCCGCAACTCCATGAGCTCGAACGGCTTTGACAAAGACGCGCTCGACGCCGCCTTCGAAGCGTGCGGAATCTCGCCGACCGCCCGAGCCGAGGCACTTACCACGGAAGATTTCATCGCGCTCGCCGCCTCGCTGACGAGCGCGCCGAGCGGGGAGTGATGCTCGTGGCGATCTCGTTCACCAAGAAGAACAAGGTGTTCACGCTGCCGCCAGTGCATGCGCCTCTGTTCGACACCCATGCTCACCTGCGATCGTTTTGGGGTGAGAATAAAGATCCCGTCGAAGTGCTCGTCCGCGCGCACGAATCGGGCGTGCGCGAGTTGATGACCATCTTCGACCCCATCGCTGATAAATCGGAGGAGACTCCCGATGCCCTGGCGTTCTCCCGTTGGTTGCATGGGGTGATCGATGCCGCCGCCGATCGTGGTGCCGAGGTGCGCGTTCGCTACTTGGTGGGCGTCCATCCCTACGGGACGCTCGATTATACCGACGAGTTGCATGCACAGGTCGCAGCCGCGCTGGATGACCCTCTGTGCGCGGGTATCGGTGAGATCGGCCTGGATTATCACTTTGATGCAGATGACCAGATCGAGGCGGCTCCGCACGCTGCGCAGATGAACGTCATGGCGCGTCAGCTCTCGCTTGCCGTCGAGCGCAACGTTCCTGTTGAGCTGCATCTGCGCAACGACTACGGCGATGAGGCTCGCACGGCCCATGCCGACGCGATTTCCGTGCTCGAGCGCGTGGGCGTGCCCACCGCGGGCTGCGTGCTGCATTGCTTTGGCGAGGATCGAGCGACTATGGAGCGTTTTCTTGCGCTTGGGTGCCATATCGCCTTCGGCGGTGCCGCGACGTTCAAACGCAACGACGCCGTGCGGGAGGCGTTCGCCGCTTGTCCGCTCGACCGCCTGCTGTTGGAGACGGACTGCCCCTATATGGCGCCCGAGCCCATTCGCGGCCTGGAGTGCGAGCCGGCGATGATTGCCCAGACTGCCGATGTCCTCATATATGACCGCGCCGACCGCACGGGCGAGTTGCCCGACGCGGTCGCCACCGCGATTTGGAATACCTCGAACGCCCTATTTGGAGGTCGCCATGAGTAGGAAATCGAAACGCGATATGACCCCCGAGGAGCTCGCCGAGCTCAAGGCAGAGGACGAGCGCGCGATGGAAGCCGCCCGGGAGCTGCGTGCCCGCCGCGAGGCGGTGCAGGGCCCGGCGCCCATCGATAACAGACTCCACCGCGAGCTGCCGCTTGCAAAGGTCGCATATGGGTTGATCGCTTCGACCGTGTTCGCATACGCCGTGTCGCGTCTGGGTGTCTATCTGGGTAATTCCAGTTTGGAAAGCTTCGCGAGCATCGCCACAACGCTGCTGTTCCTCGCCTCGTTCATCGTGTGGTTCGTTTCGCGTCATCAGGCCAAGAAACTCACGAGGGAAGCGCGCGGCGAGTAAGTTCGCTTGCCGAATCTTCTTCATGCACGGGCCGGCCGGGGATGTTCGTTCCCTGGCCGGCCCGCTTGTTGAAAGGTATGGGCGCCGTTGCCCTGTTACGCGTTCCATCCGTCGATGGAGAGCGGGTCGGGCATGGTGGCGTATATGCGCTCCTCAGCTGTGGGCGGCTTGCCCTCGAAGAGGCGCACGAGGCGATCGAGTTGGACGGCAAGCCACTCGAGAAGATTGGGGGGTTCAAGTTCGTTGGTCGTTGTGAGCTCGACGGACCCGATGGTCTCGCCGTTTTGGGTGTAGGTGACCGACCCCGCGGCAGTTCCCGCCGCGTGTTTGCCGCGGAGCTCGTCGACTTCGACCTTCTGTTCGATGGGTCCGCCGAGTGTGAATACGCGCGCGGCTGCGTCTGCGTCGGCGAAGGTGAGGTCCATGAGTTTATCGGACCAATCGACGCAGGCCGCCTCGGCGGCCAGGGGCACGCCCCCGACCTGCTTGGGGCTGGTGGCAAAGGGCAGGTTGGCAAAGTGCCCGTAGTACCAGTTTGCGAGAGTCAGCGTATCGTTGAAGCGCCCATCGTCGCCCTTTGAGCCGAAGAGTGCGATATGCACCTCGCCCTCGGGCTCGCGCGAGAACGTGCACACGAAGCACTCGCCCGCCTCGTAGGTGCTGCCTGTCTTGCCTCCAAGGTTGCCATCGCGCCCGAGGATCTTGTTGCGCACGGTGAGGGGCAAGGAACGCGCGCTGCCGTCGGCTGAGATGACGTGCATCTCGGTGGCGTCGCTGCAGGCAAAGGAGCGGAAGGCCTCATTGCGCCACGCTTCGGCCCAGATGCGCGTGACGTCGTGCGCGGTGCTGTGCAGATTGCCGACCCAGGCGCCGAAGTCGAGGCCGTGGGGGTTCTCGAACAGCGTATCGGTGCAGCCGAGTTGGGCGGCGCGGTCGTTCATGGCCTTGATGAAGGTCCCGTACGGGTCGGCGCTGGCGGGGTCGATCTTGCCGCCGACGTGCGTGGCGATAGCGGTGGCCACGTCGTTGCCGCTCATGACCATGAGGCCGGTAAGCGCCTGCTCGAGCGTGAGGGTGTCGCCTTCTTTGAGGCCCACGCAGGATTCGCCCACCGTCGCGGCGGCGTGATCGACGGTGAGGGTCTCGGATGGATCGCAGTGGTCGAGTGCGACGAGCGCGGTCATGACCTTGGTGGTCGAGGCGATCTTGATGGGGGAATCGGCTTCGCGCTCGTAATACACGGATCCATCGGGACGCATGATGATGGCGTGAGTCGCCAAGATGTCAGGCATCTCCTCGCTGGCGAGCCCGCGCTCTTGCGCCGAAGTTCCTAGGACCTGGTCGGTCAAGAGGACATCGGCGTATGCGGGTTCGACGAGGATTGCGAATAGGACGAATGCGGCGGTGAGGGCTGTCCCGAGCGCGGCTGGAAGAGCTTTGTTCATGTGTTCCTTCTGTCTGGGGAATTGAATGCAGTATACGCCTCGTGCCGTTGGGACATCATTTCGCGTCGTGTGGTGCCTCGATTTTTACGACTGTGGTCAAAAATTTAATCCATACAGTATGTGAGGCTGTATGCGAGTGACTTGGGATGTCGATTTGCAGGGTGCGACGTTGCATGAGGGGACGTAGTGACGCTTTTCGGTCGCTGCGAACGCAAGTTGAGAGTTCAGGGTTCGTCACCTTAAGACGGTGCGACTGTATGAAGTTGAATTATGACCATCCATTCGATGAGAGAGTACTTATCTTATGCTTAACGCGGTTGCAAGGAGGTGCGTCGGCGTGGTCTTTTCGCCATAATGGACGAGACGGAAAGGAGCACATCGTGGATACGCCTCGTATCCTCGTCGTGGACGACGAGAAGACCATCACCGACCTCGTGGGGATTTACCTGCGTAATGAGGGATTCGATGTGACGCTGGCGTATAACGGCGCCGATGCCGCCCGTCTCATCTTGGAGCGGGAGTTCGATCTCGCCGTGCTCGATATCATGCTTCCCGATGTAGACGGCTTCGAGTTGCTCCGCACCATCCGCACCGAGCGCACCTATCCCGTCATCATGCTCACCGCCCGCGACAGTCAGTCCGATAAGATCGAGGGCCTTACCCTTGGCGCGGACGACTACATGGTCAAGCCCTTCCGCCCGCTCGAGCTCGTGGCGCGTTGCAAGGCGCAATTGCGCAGGTACACGCGGTACGGCAGCCGCGAGCAAGCGGCCCCCGTTGAGGATGCGGGTCCGATCATCTCCTTCAACGGGCTCGAGATCAATCGCGATGCCCGCACGGTCACCGTGGACGAGAGGTCCGTGCGTTGCACCCCGCTCGAATACTCCATTTTGCTGTATCTCGCGGAGCATCACGGCCATGTGGTGCCAGTCGAGGAGCTGTTCCGTGCTGTGTGGGACGAGGAGTTCATGGCGGGTTCGAACAACACCGTCATGGTGCACATCCGCCACCTGCGCGAGAAGTTGGGCGACGACGCCCAGAACCCACGCTTCATCAAGAACATCTGGGGCGTCGGGTACACCATCGAGAAGTAGCAGTTAAAAGGCGGTATTTTGCCTTTTGTCGACTAGGGTGTTGCACCGAAAACGGATGGCGCGTGCAGTTCGGTATGGTTTATAGGTTTGCTAGCGTATACAGAAAATGTCGCGTATCACCTCCTTCTATTCATAGGGATAGATGGCTAGCGATTCGATGGTAGCGCAAGACTCTGCTATGTGCCGTCTCAATAGTGGGTGGAGTTAATGGCCTAAAAGCGTCTGTAGCCACAAATAACGCCCGATAACCGACTAAGTGGGACAGGTGTCCACAGGGAGGGTTATCGGGCGTTTTAAGACTCTGTGCTGTAGTTTAGCCCCGAATAATGCTGCAACATCCTGCCATCCTCACCGTTCGATGCGTACGCTTGTAAACGTGCTTAGCTCAAGAAGAAAGACGGAGAACCCGAAGCCCTCCGTCTTTCTGATCGCCGCCAGTCACCGGTTGGAAATACGATGCGGGTCAGTGAATCTTGCTACCGCATTTTACGCAGAACGCTTGCCCGGGACTGACGGGTGCCTTGCATTTCGGACAGACCTCAACGCCCGTTTCCTCAAAGGACGGATTCCCCGCCTGCTCAACTGGGGAGCCGCATGACCTGCAGAATGCGTCATCAGGCTGAATAAGGTTGCCGCACTTGGGGCAAGTTCGGTTGCCGGGGTTCGTTGCCGCCTCGATGCGGTTCAGCGATTCGAGCGTATAAGCGATTTCATTGATGCGGCAGTCCAAATCCTCGATGTTTTGAAGTAGCGCGGCGTTATCCTCTTTCGCCGAGTCGCCGATTGCGCGCTTCACGTAGAGGGCTTCACCCAAACGTGCGAACAGAGCTGTTTTCTGCTTCTCAAGCTCTTTCAGTTCGTTGTTCAAGCTCATGCTTCTGGTTGTTTTCGAGATGCTAGACCGGGTCTTTCCGATCAGTTCCTCGGCGTTGTCAAGCAATCCCATTGATGCTCCCTTTCCCAAGCTGTGCAAGGCGGTTCTATGCGTCGGTCTCTCCCTTGGGTGCGAGCTTCGTTGCCGCATCGATAAGGGCAACGTCATCCAGCTTGTCCTCCTCAAAAAGGGCGTTAATCGCCTTGATATGACCCTTGGGGAGTTCGAGTTCGTCATCGGAGACAATCTCCCTGATATCCCCCTTGGCGACGTTGTTCAGCGCCTTCTCCAGCTTCTCGTCCCATTCGTCGGCATATTCGTAAATCTCCTCTTCCTCAAGATCACTGACAGTGGTGTAGAGCGAGAAGGTGCCCTCATCTTCATCAAGGGTGTAATACCAGTAGTTCGAGACAGTTCCTCCCATGGAGTTAGCGCCCGACACCTTCAGGACGATCTCACACTCTGATGGATCGAACCATGCCTGACGCAACTCAAAGGAATCCCCGTCTTTGAGACTGTCTACAACATCAGGGCACAGCGTGGCGATGTGGTTCAGAGCGAGAACGTCGGCCTTCGCCTTATCGCCTGACGCCTTGGCGTAGGCACCCTCGAAATCGCCCTTCAACAGGAGGTCGTCCGTGCTGACGGTGAGCGCGGGAACGACGAAGATGGCGACAATGGCAACGACGCATGCCGCGAGCGCGATTTTCAGCGCGCCCTTCGGAAGCTTCGGCACCTTCAGCGATGTGTCCTTCTTTAGATGTTTGTGCTCGTCCGCAGTCTGACGCTTTTCAATCAGCTTGAATCCGCAGTTCCCGCAATACGCTTGATCCGCATTAACGGGGTTTCCGCATTTGGGGCAGAACCTGACTGGCTTTTCTTCAGTAGCCGAGTTGCTTTCCGGTTGACCGCTTGACGCTGCCCCTCCGTCGGAAAGAGCGGGCACATCGAGGCTTGCGCCTTCAATCTTATCGTCGCCGTTATCGTCGCCGTCGTTGGCAACCGTTGCCGGACTTGCCTCGAACTCCTCTACGGCCTCCGCCTTGAGCTGCTTTGTTTCACCTTCAGCCAGTGGGAAACCGCAGTTTGGACATGTTGAGACGCCATCCGATATCGGCGAGTTGCATTCTGGGCACAGATTCGACATTGCATTTCCTTTCAACCTGGTCGAATGAGAGCAATCTGCATTGATGCTATGGAAACGTGGTTAACAGTAGAGAACGTAGTTGTCTGCGCCCTCCATATCGGGGATTGCCAGATAGACCTCGCCGTTCTCGTCTTTGAGCAGGTAGCAGTTCTGGCAAATAAGGCGTTCCTTGTCGTCCCTTTCTCCTATCAAGCCAGTCAATGCAAGCTTGGTGTTCACCATCGCCTTCCGCTTTTCCCCGTTACGGTCAAGGACGGTGATCTCGGTAGTTTCAACCTGCTTCAACTCGTAGTCGTAAGAGTAGCCGCCATAGTCGCCCGCCATGCAGAATGCAATCCCGGGAAGAGAGTCAGTCGTTTCCGCGTCGGCAAGATTGATTTGGATGGGATAGCTGGAGCTGTGTTTTTCCAACAGGGTTAGCGCACCAATACCCTCTGGTGGAAAATCCTCATTAGAAACGGAGAACGGATATGTCTCATCACCCGTCTGCCAGCTGAACGAGTCCTCCCACTCGCCTTCGGGTTGATGACGGACGCACTGCCAGCAACGGCATCCGCGGGGGCGCTTGGCTCACCGTCATCCACGACAACCGTCGTACCGTCAGGATTCTCATGTAGAGGATCGGCCTCGATGAACCCTGAGAGCATGAAGCCCCCTGTAAAGGAGACTCCGGCGATTGCGAGCGCGGCAACGGCCAGAAAGACGGGCGACAAATGCCTCCGCGCACCTCTCTTGACAGCATGATCGTCCGAAGCCACTTGCTTCAAAGGCTCCTTCTCATAAGGAATAGCGTCCGGACAATATCCGCACGCTGGACATTCTGCAGCTTTGTCCGATATCCGCTTCCCGCATTTTGGACAACTAATCAGCGACATAAAACTACTCTCCCTGGGTCAGGCAACAGGCCTAAGAAATATTTATCGTCTTGACGAAGAGCGGCTTGTATTCGGAGTTCGTTCCGAATTCGATTTCAATCGGGCTTTCGGTATCCCTCAAGACCCATGCCAGCTGAGTTTCCACGGTCGCCCCCTGCTTGATGCCGGTAAAAGCTTCGCTGTAGTCCCACGCACCTGCCTCAGACGTAAATCCCGGCGTCTCAAGCTCGATTCCGCCCTGATAGGGAACGACGCGACAGTACATGTCATTGATGAAGTTCTTCGCGCCCTCGGTTTCATTCGTATAAGCGAAGTCGATCGTCAGGACATACTCGCCAGAACTCGATTCGACGATTTTTGCCTCACCGGGAGTTGCAGTGGAGCCATTGCTTCCGAACTGCTCCGGTGCGCCGTCAACCCATTCAACGTTGAATTCAGATTTAGCCTGCTTGACATCGGCATCATTTTCCGACGGCGCGTCTGAAGCTGCGTTTTCAGTCGGTGCGGACACGTTGACTTGCGGCTCTCCAACGCGGTTCCCAGAGAACGCCATGCCCGCCGCAAAGGAAATGCCAGCGATTGCCAACACGGCAACGCCCTTCATGATTGCGGCTACGGGCTTTCTCTTTGCGTTCTTCGACGCCGCCCCACTATGCGGTTCGCCCTTCAATGGACTGCCATCCCGGGACGTCTCCTCATTGATTTTGAAACCGCATTCTGGGCATTCTGCCGCCTTGTCGGACATTTGTTTACCGCACTTTGGGCAATAGATCAGCGACATATTGGTCTTTCCTTTCATTGATTTGGGGCACAAGGTGCCCTGTCATCCCCATATCGCTTCCTTTGTGTTCGCGTCCGCCCGTCTGGACGGGCACGGTGATGCCATCAGAAAAGACAGCTAATCGATCATCGAGCCGTTGGCGACCTCTGTGTTCAGATAAACCGTGTAGTAGTTAAAGCCATCCGCGTCAGGCTCCGCAGTCTTTGTTGCGTATGAGAAAACACCGTAGGACGCAACCTCGGCACTCGACGGCACAGGGGTGAGGGAGGTCATGGTCACTTTGCCGCCGGGCACTAGCAGCTCATCAGTGCCGGCATAGCCCTTGCCGAGCACATTTCCGCCCTCATCGAACAGGACGATTTGCGCCTCAACCTGGATAAGGGGTTCCTCCCCGTTGTTTTCCGCCTCGATCTCTATGACATGCTCGCCCGAGGATTGAGTGCCGACCTCTTCGTATTCGAACGAAAGAACGTTTTTCCTATCGAAGGCCTTCGTTTCTCCGGCATTCCTCGCGTGGGATTCCACCGTTTTCTCAACGAGGTCGATGAAATAATAGAACTCGTCGGTTGTGTATTCGTAGGACGCGGCTTCGATCGACTCGACAGAATCGCCGGTCTGCCCATCGCTCAGCAATATGTCGAAAGGCAGATATGCAGACTTTCCCGCTGGGACACCAAAGTCGCTTGCGGAGTACGACTCGTCGACAACGTTTCCGTCCTTGTCCTTATAGGCAATCTTCACCTGCACCGAGCTGATATCAGTCTTGGAATCGTTTTCGAGTTCAATGAAACCTCGAATCCAATCTTCATCGCTATCATCGCGTTCCGCCATGCTGATTTCGAGAACATCAGCATCCTCGAAAGATGAGGATGATCCGCCGCCTTTAGATTGAACAGTTTCGAAAGACGACTGCTCGTTATCATTGACGTTTGCATTATTCTCTACTGGGTTTGTGCCACACCCCGCAAGCGCAAGGCACATCGTCGCGGCAATTAATAAGGTGTCTTTTGCCAGGTGCTTCAATTTAATCCAGCTCCTTCCAACGGGGTTACCGATGAACCGTGGAAGGAGTCTTTCACCATGTAAGCGATGTGGAGGGCACCTGCCACAGTTACCACACCGCAAGGACGCTCCACATACGCGTATGCGAACAAGCCTTGGAAGGCGGGTGCCCTCCATTTCGCTTGTTGCGCATGTGCGTGAAGCAAAGTCTTCAATTGTGGAGCAATCCCCGCCGGTTGGAAGGGGCTTGCGGTGTGGTAACTGCCATTATGCCACGAACGCATGCTTAAACGGCATCTCGAACAAGCGACGGGCTAAACGATTTATTCGGTCTTGCTTACACAGATAATCAAACGCAAGTGAAATTGAGCCATTCGAAACCTATCGGAATTGACCACTCGCATCGATGATTTCAACGTCGCTTATCTCGCTGTGGTGAGTTTTAGGTTGCGCCATTTGGGGTTGCAGCGAAGTCCGATTGACTTCATTGGGGGCCAGACTGCATCACAAACAGATTTTAGGGATGAAAAATACGCCCGATAGCCACCGCGTGGGGCACATACCCACAGAGTAGCTTATCGGGCGTTTTGGAAGGTTCAGCGTAGCAATAGGATGCTAGGAGACAACGAGGATGGATTGCTCGTCGTTATTGAAAGCAACCACGACCTCTTGTGTCGCGGAGTCGATGAGATAGGGGACGCACATATGCTTGCTTTGTCCGACATCGACGGTCGAATCGCTGTACACCCCAAAAACACCAGCCCCCACACCCGAATAGCCGGGATAGTCCCCCGAGTAGTCAAACGCATCGAGCGTAATGCCCGAGGGGTCTTCGACGGTCGCAAGCTCATCAAACCTCATGTAGTCCGCGTAATCTTCCCCTATGGGGCGAGAGATGTTGCTTATCGTGAAGAGAAGATAGCCGACCGTCTGGCTTTCGGAGACGATTCCCAGCTCTTTCAGGCCGGATATGTCCTCTTTCGTACGGGCGAAGCCATCCAGCGAAAGCTCAACATCGCCCTTTTCGGTGTTGAGTTTTACCTTCTGCCCAATTGGGACGATGGGGGCGGCGCGTGTCTCAAGAAATGCCTCAAGAGCATCCTCGTGGGCTTCATCGACCGCGAGTCCGTATTTGTCGATCATTGCCTTGATGCACTTTTGCTGTTGCGGAAGACCATCTTTTACGTATTTCGCATTGTAGGCTTGAGGTTCCGACGGATACGCGGCAAGACCCTCAGATTGATTCTTGAGGGAGGTCGTGTACTCGTCCAACAGCTCCTTGAATTCGCCACCGTATTCAAGTTCTCCGATTTGCGATAGGCCGCTTATCTCGCCTTGAACACCGAGCGCGGAGTTTGACGCGTGCCCCGTGAAAGTGCCGCTGTCTTGCGCCTCAAGGTCAAATCGGGACATAAGCCCGGACTCAACGACGTCGATGCACTCGGCCTCGTTCTCGACCTCCGCAATTCGCTCATTCGCCTCTTCGAGAACCCCGTAATTCTCCACCTGCTCCTTTTTCTCGGAATCAAGCGCCTCGTACTTTTCATTTGCGGCCTCGATCGCCTCAGCGGACTCAAGCGTCACCTCTCCGATGGCATCGATGGCCTTCATGGTGTCGCTCACGGCGGGGTCGGTGCATCCGCTCAAGGCGAGGGCTATGCCAAGCCCTACTGTCGCAGCCAGATATCTGGCGGATTTGCATCCCATCGCTTCTCCTTCCAACGGCGTTAACGAACATCTGTGGAAGGAGACTCTTGGTGCGTGACCCTAGGCAGTAAGGATGAGTATCCGCCACAGTTGTCACACAGCCGAGGAAAGCACGCATATGCGAACAGACCAAGGAAAGGTGGATACCCATCCTTGCTGCCCGTTCAACATATGCGTTTGTGCGCTTCCCCCAGTTAAGGGGTCGGCTGTGTGACATAGGCCATTGTACTATGGGCGCGGTCGTATAACGACCGCTCAGCCCATGAGCGGTTAAGCGGGAACACTCGGAAATGCGCGTTAAAATCGCGAAACCTGGGGTAATTTGGCCGTTTGCGGCCTGCCTTGGGCTGTTGCGGCCGAGGCAAATGCACAAAGGCGATTTTCCGCGTGGAGCGAGTTTTGAGGTGTTGCCATTCGCTCATATCCGACGGAGGCTTGGACATCGCGGTCGATTCCGAAGCGGCATCACTCGACGCGCGGCCTCCACTTGCAGATCGTGGTGTGCGAGAAACCCAAGTCGCGCTCAGCTTGGGCGATGGTCGCGGTCGGGTTCTTCCTGAAGTAATCCTCCACCTCGACCCTCTTCGTCCCGCTGCCCTTAGGCCTCCCCGTAATCCTTCCTTCAGCGCGGGCTTTCTCCAAACCCGCTTCACGCCTCTCTTTGCACGGGTTCGGGATCTCCTCGCCGTTCCCCATCTCCCAATATTCCGCCTGCAAGTGTCCCCAAGCTGTTCTGCCGTTGCGTTTGTTCTCGGGGATGTCGATTCCTGTCAGCTTGGCGATATCCGACCTTGGGAACCTTATGTAACGGAGGTCGTAGCAATCAAGTGCAGACTCAACGTCCGTCTCCGTGAACGGGTTCTCAGGCCTGATCCCGTTGAGCATTTCCACGAAGGTGTACGCGTCCCTCCTCATCTCATCTTCGGGAACGCCGCATTTGACCGCGTAGATGGCAAGCGCCATGACGCAGAAGTAACGATGGCCGTACTCCGCGTTCTCGAATATCTTCCTCTTCCACCAGTCGTAGACGCGGCGGCTCGCCTGCCATCCCTTCGGAGGCTCCTTGTCGATGATCCTACGCTGGTACCACTCAGGCCAGAGCGCTTTGGCCTCATCCAGCGAGACCTGATTCGAACGCCGCATGTTCGCCACATCGACGCGCTTCCCCTCATCGACGAACGAGTTGAGGTACTCCAAGGAGACGGGATGCTCCCCGAGCTTGAACGCCCGCGCGTACACGCCCGCCTTCTTGGCCTTCGTCCCCGGGATTCGATACCCTTGATTGATCCCCTGATACTGGGGGCGCGAGATGTTGGAAGTGTGCTCGTTCCACATCAGTGTGGTCAGCTCGTATTTAAGCTCCTTGAGAGGCTGCTTGACGTTTGGGTAAAGGCAGATAGGCTCCTCGAATACGTAGTACAGATGCACCCCGCTGCCCGACATGACGACGTAATTCGGCATGGGATACACCCCATACATCGCCCCGTCCAAGAAGTTGGCGAGACGCCTGTCTCCCACGCCGTCCAGATCGAACACCATCGCATACATCTTCGATTGCGCGTCGCTTATGTTCCGCTTCCCCCAATATGTCAGACAGCTCATATATGCCCAATCGCAATTTCTGAAACTCTCAAGCTGCTCCTCGAATTCGTCCTCGAACATGATCACCTGCCTGCTTCTCTGGCCGTTTCCAACGACGGCTATCGGATTGGTCTTGAACAGACCGGGCTTCTCATCGCGCTCCTGTATCCAATGCTCCCCAAGCTTGAATATGTCGGAATACATCTCGATGGCGGAGACTTCAGAGAAACCCGCGCTCGTCAGAATCTTGTCTTTCATTGCTACCTCCTCGGGATTTAGCGCCGACGCAGGCAGACCCGCTATTTTCCATGGGCTTTGACCTGCGGTTTCTATTGGCTTTTCGTTTGGTTTGCGGCTGTATCCAGCGTTGTCCTATAATCAGCTAGTCGCTATATCTATAGGCGGTCGCTGCGCTAAATGCCTATAGTCACGTTATATTATCAATAGACTTTATTGGAACGTCTTACGCGTTCTAGCTGCTTTTATGTGTTTTCATACGGACTAAAACTAAGGTCGCGCCGAGACACCCCCTTTCTTCCATTCGTGAAAAATTGACTTTCCCAATGGCGGGTTGCGTATAATGTTGGGCATGAGGAAGATTGACCCAGAAAAGATGAACCGCGCCGTAGCCCTCTATGCTGGGGGCAAGCCAATCGCGGAGGTCGTCAAGATTACCGAGATTGCGAAATCCACGATTTACCGCGAACTTGATAAGCGCGGTATTGAACGCCAAGAGAAACGGTCTCACGAACGCTGAGGTATGCCACTTTCATTCTGAATCTCGCCGTATATACCCAAACTGCTTAGTTTGATACTGTTAATTGTAGATATATATAATCTACATATATAGTCCAATAAACAAATGATTTTTAGACTTCTTTTCCCAACCACGTTTCCCCAGTTGATAAAGTCCATTATACTAGTCTAATAAGTAATGGGCTTCTCTAGGGGGCAGCGGACGCATGAGATACGGCTACGGGCGCATCAGCACGGACAAGGAATCGCAGAGGTTCGACCGTCAGGAGGACAAGCTGAGGGACGCCGGATGCGGGGAGATATACCTTGAACGGGTGAGCGGCACGTCCAAGAGAAAGCCCGAGCTTGAGAGGCTGCTTTCCGAGCTTCACGAGGGCGATGAACTCGTGTGCGTCTCCATCGACAGGCTGGGAAGGTCTACCCAGCAGGTGCTAGAGCTTGTGAACAGGCTTGAGGACATGGGCGTGATCCTAATCAGCCTCAAGGAGGGCTTCCAGACGAACACGCCTCAAGGGAGATTCTTCCTGACCATCGTGGCGGCATTTTCAGAGCTTGAGGTCGAGATGTGCCGCAGTCGCGTGAGAGACGGACTTGAAGCTGCCAAACGGCGGGGGAAGACCCTCGGTAGACCGCGAAGGGACATGGATACCGCGATAAAGATGTGGCAGTCGAGGGACTACTCCATCTCGGAGATATGCGAGGCCGTGGGATGCTCCAAGCAGACGCTCTACAACGCAATCAAGAGGTCTGGGGCTACAAGGGATTAGAGCAGTAGCGGATAGGGCTATCGGGGCGCGTTAAAACCCCGGTAGCCCTATTTTTTTCAGCCGAAGCGGTGCATGGGCTTCATCCACACACAAGGGGTGCTTGCGGGTAGCCGTTCATCTATTCGGCCTTGCTATCAAGCTCTTTCTCTATCAAATCGACGGCTATACCGAACGCCTCTATCATCCTTCGAGCCAAGGTTATCTGCGACTTGTATCGGCTGGGGTTCTCCTTGCCCTCAAGCGTCTTAACCGCCTCTCTCAGCTTGTGCAGGGTCGAATCGATTTGACGCTTGGCCTCTGTGAGTTGATCATCGGTGTACCGCATTCATTTTCCTTCGCTCATGCGGCTCCAAAACCACTGAACAGCCCCGCCGTATTCATCGCCGTCTTAATCGCTTGGGTATCGGGCGAGGCATACAGGCTCAAAGTGATGCTTGGGTCAGAGTGACCCATGATACTCGCGACGGAGTTGACATCCGCACCTTCACTCAGCATGTTGGTGGCAAATCCGTGCCTGATGTCGTGGAATTTCAACCTTCTGCCCTGATTGCCCGTGAGGTTGTTGTTCTTTGAGAAGCGCCCCCACCACACGCTGATAGATTGAGGACGTATATATCGATCGTCAGGGAATCCCACAACGAAAGTCTGAGCGCTAGGTTCAACGCCGTTTCGCTCGATCGTCTGATATTGGAACCGCTTGCGCAAGATATCGATGAGGATGGGATTGAGCGGGATGATTCGGGTATTTCTGCTTTTGGTCGTTTTGAGGTACGTGTCGTTGTAAACCTCCCTATGGGCATCGTCTTTGCCTATTGACTGGCATACGTTGATATAGCCCGTCTCCATATCGACGTTCCTCCATTGCAGCGCCGCGATCTCTGCCTCTCGCATGCCCGTGTAGAACGCCAACCACACGACGGCGTGATAACGAGAGCCTTCCTTTAACTTGCTCGCCGCTTTGAAGAAGGCGAGGGACTCGTTTCTAGTGACCGCGTTGGGGACTGGCCTCTGCTTGGGAAATAGCTTTATGAACTGCATGGGGTTATTTGCAGTTCTGCGCTCCCTCAGGAAATACCAATACGCCGACTTGAGCTGGAGCTGGGAGATGCGGACGGAGTTGATGCACAGACCCCTGTCTCTTATCAGGTAGCGGAAGAACTCAAGGCAATCCGCCTCGGTCACGCTGTCGATGTCCATCGCCCCTATCGGGTGCCGCTCCACCCTCCGAAGCGTTGTCATCTCCTTTGAATAGGTGGAGCGCTCAATGACACCTGAGGTCAACTTGTCATCGAGCATGAATTGAATCATCTCAGTAACGGTGTATGTGACGATGTGCTGGTGCGGTGAGGCGGTTGTTGGATTGGAGGGGGTGGGGGAGTTCTCGGGTTCGGAAGCGCGTAATTCCCTCCACCACTCGTTGGCATATTTCTTCGCAGATCGCTTGGAGGTTATCGACTGGGGAATTAAGCAACTCTTCTGTTTCCACTCACCCTGCGCGTCCTTATACTTCGAATAGGCCTGTAAACGGCCGTCTTTTCTTTGTCGAATGCAAGGGGCGAGATATTCATGAGCGGTAGGCATGGCGCAACCCTTCCGATTGCACCGAACTGTGCACCCAATTTTGTATACAACACCGTGATGGTGCACATCCGCCACCTGCGCGAGAAGCTGGGCGACGACGCGCAGAACCCGCGCTTCATCAAGAACATCTGGGGCGTCGGGTACACCATCGAGAAGTAGGCTCCGATTGGGGGCTACCGCTTCGCGGATAATCGTCGTGCCCGTATCCCGAGACATCTCAAAATCGAGGCGAAAGCAGGGTAGATGAACACTGAGAAAAAGAGATCGGCGCGGCGGCAGCACGCGCCGGTAAACCCCATGACGGGGCTGCCCAATGACCGTTCGGAAGCGCCGCGACAGGCGGGCGCCGCGGATGCCCCCAATATCGATGCCTCGGCTGCCCCTGCCGTCGGAGAGCGCTTCTTCACGACCTCGAACGATTCGATCGACGAGGTCATCGCCAAGCTGCGAATCCTGCTCGACAGCCGCCTGCTTTCCTTGGTCGTGTTGGTGCTTCTCTCATTTGCGGTCATCGCGCGCGAGAGCTTCATCGCGTTCCTCATCGCGATTGTCGTGGGCTACATGCTTACGGACCGCTTTGTGACGGTCCGCCGCGCGGTGACGCTCGGCGGCTCCGCTTGGTTCTCCGTGATCTTCTTCGGATCCCTGCTCACGGCTCGTGCACGACCGTTGTTTGTCGATATAGATTACCTGTTCATGTTCTGCGGCTTCTTGCTTGCATGCGCGGTGTGCGGCGTCTTCTTTGTGGGGCGTGCGCTGTATTATGCCGGCTACGACCGCGGGCAGGCTGCCGCGGATCGAGTCATCGCCGACCACCTTGTCGACCGCCTGATCGACAACCCACAGGATGTGGACAACCTCGACGGAACCTTCCTGGAGGTGGAGGGTGCGATCAGCCGCGTGCGCGACCAGGAGCGCCAGGTCGCCGACGCCCTGCGCGATGAGGCGCGCCGCAAGGACGATTTGGTCACCTACCTCGCCCACGATCTCAAGACGCCGCTCGCCAGCGTGGTGGGTTACCTCTCGCTGCTGCAGGAGGCTCCCGACCTGCCCGTGGAGCAGCGCTCTCGTTTCACCGGCATCGCGCTCGACAAGGCGCATCGCCTCGACGCGCTCATCGAGGAATTCTTCGACATCACGCGTTTCGACTTCCACGACATCGTGCTCACGCGTGGCTACGTGGATCTTTCCCTGCTTCTCGCGCAGGTTGCGGACGAGTTCTATCCTACCCTCGCCGAACAGGGCAAGCACGTCGAGGTTGACGCGCCGCTAAATCTCACGGTCCTCGTCGACGGCGACAAGATGGCCCGCGTTTTCAACAACGTGATGAAGAATGCGATCGCCTACAGTTACGAGGGTTCGACGATCCGCATCGAAGCCGCGCGCGGGGAGGGCTCGGTGACCGTGCGCTTTGAGAATCAGGGCGACCCGATCCCCGCCGCCAAGCTGGGGACGATTTTCGAGAAGTTCTATCGCCTCGATGCGGCGCGCGCGACCAACCGCGGCGGCGCCGGCCTGGGCCTCGCCATCGCCAAGGAGATCGTGACCGCACATGGCGGAACCATTGCGTGCGAGTCCACCCCCGAGTGCACCGTGTTTACCATCGTCGTGCCCGCGTGACGGAAGCCCAATTGCGAAACCTCAATTTGGGGACTGTCCCTCAATTGAGGTTTCGCTTTGTCAGCGTTTGATATGCCGGCGCCGTTTGATGAGTTCGGGCTTACACGCACCTTACATGTGGTTCACGGGTGCCTGAAGTGCGGGTCGTACCATGCTGAGAGCTATGAGCAAGAATGCGAGGAGGCTCGAAGGTGGACTACACGCCCGAGGATAGCGCCCAGGCGATGGCGCGCGCGGCCGAGGAGGCTGCCTTGCGCGAGCGGGGTGACGTGCCCATGGTCCCCGCCGGTGCGGGGAGCGAGGTCGCCCCTGTGCACAAGACGCGTATCTCCGTCGAGAACGTGAACCTGTACTATGGCGACCATCATGCGCTGAAGGACGTTTCGATCGATATTCCCGAGCGCGAGATCACCTCGTTCATCGGGCCGTCCGGCTGCGGCAAGTCGACCTTGCTGCGTTGCCTGAACCGTATGAACGATTACGTGAAGGACTGCCGTGTCGAGGGTTCCATCAAGCTCGACGGCCGTGACATTTACGCCGATTACAACACCACGCTGCTGCGCCAGCGCGTGGGCATGGTGTTCCAGCATCCCAATCCGTTCCCCATGAGCATCTACGACAATGTCGCCTACGGGCCGCGCGGCGCCGGTGTGAAGAGTCGCAGCGAACTCGATGCGCTGGTGGAGGATTCCCTGCGCCGCGCCGCCCTGTGGGACGAGGTCAAGGACAAGCTCAAGGATTCCGGTCTGAGCCTGTCCGGCGGCCAGCAGCAGCGCCTGTGCATCGCCCGCGCCATCGCGGTACAGCCCGAGGTCTTGCTGATGGACGAGCCCACCTCTGCGCTCGACCCGATCTCGACGGTCCAGGTCGAGCAGCTCGCCATGGAGCTCAAGCGCGACTACACGCTCGTGGTGGTTACCCATAACATGCAACAGGCCTCGCGCATCTCCGACTCCGTGGCTTTCTTCCTGCTGGGCGAGCTCGTCGAGCACGCGCCCACCACGCAGATGTTCAAGGCTCCGCGCGATCAGCGCACCGCCGATTACCTTACCGGTCGTTTCGGTTAATCGGGCAGGTCGGACGTGCGTCCCGCATGCGGTGCCCTGGTGCCGTGTGTGGGGCGTACACCGTTGTATCGGCGCGGGACGGTCAAGACCGTTCAGCGGTGCCGTCCAGTGGGTAGAATTGTCGAAACGGTCGAGGAGGTATCGTTCGCATGATTTATTACGTCGAGGATGATGACAACATCAGGGGCCTGACCCTGTACGCCCTGCGCCAGCAGGGTATCGAGGCGGAGGGTTTCAGCTGCGACAGCGAGTTCAAGGCCGCCGTCGCCCGCCGTGTGCCCGACGCCGTGCTCCTCGACATCATGCTTCCCGATACCGACGGTCTCGAGATCATGCGCCGCTTGCGCGCCGATCAGGCGACCGCGACGGTGCCCATCATGATGCTCACCGCGAAGGACTCGGAGCTCGATAAGGTCGTCGCCCTCGACGGCGGCGCCGACGACTACCTCGCAAAGCCCTTCTCCCTCATGGAGCTCACGAGCCGCTGCCGCGCCCTGCTGCGCCGCGGCGGCATGATGAGCCGTCCCGCCCCCGAGATGCTGAGCGTGGGTGGCATCGAGCTCTCGCCGAGCCACCGTGAGGTCCGCGTGGATGGCCATGAGCTCAAGCTCACCCTGCGAGAGTTCGATTTGCTTGAGTACCTCATGCGCAAACCCGGTGTCGTCTTCACGCGTGAGTCGCTGCTCCAGAGCGTGTGGGGTTGGGATTTCGACGGCGGTTCGCGCACCGTCGACGTGCACGTCCAGACCCTGCGCCAGAAACTCGGTTCGCATGCCGATCGCATCGAGACGGTTCGCGGCGTGGGCTATCGCCTGGTCGATCGTGCCGCGGCCGATGAGGCCGTTGCGGATTCCGCCGAATGAGCAGCCATCAGTCGCTGTCGAGGCGCGTATTCGTGACCATCCTGGGGATGTCGCTCACGACCATCATCGTGTTCGCCCTCGCCCTTACTTTGATCGTACAGCAGCGGCTCGTCCATGCGACGAGCGCCGAGCTCGCCGACGAGGCCCGTGTGGTCGCGGCTTCGCTCAACAGCGCCCCCAGCCATCTCACCATGCTGCGTCGACTGCATTTGGAGAACATCCGCGTCACCCTGGTCGATCCCGATGGCGATGTCCTGTTCGACAGCGATACCGACGCGAGCAAGATGGAGGACCATGCCGACCGTCCCGAGATCGAGCAGGCAATCTCGACAGGCTACGGTGCCGCCGAGCGTTCGAGCACGACGCTGGGCGAGGTCATGCTCTACCAGGCGGTGCGCCTTGCCGACGGCAGTGTGGTGCGCATTGCCGAGGGCGAGGCGGGATACCTGGCCATCCTGGGAACGCTGTCCTTGCCCGTCGTCCTCATGGTCGTCGGTGGCGCCGTTGTTGCCGTCGTCGTTGCGCGGCGCGAATCGCATCGCATCATCGAGCCCTTGCTCGAGGTCGATCTCGACCATCCGCGCCGCAATGTCCAAAACGCCTATTCCGAGATGGAGCCCATGTTGGAGCGTATCGAGAGCCAGCGTCAGGAGCTCAAGCGCCAGATGCGCGTGCTGGCCGATAACGACCGCATGCGCCGCGAGTTCACCGCTAACATCACGCACGAACTCAAGACCCCGCTCACCACGGTCTCGGGATATGCCGAGCTCATCGCCAACGGTCTCGTGACCGACGAGGCGGATTTGCGCGACTTCGGACGCCGCATCTACAGTGAGGCGGGGCGTCTCACCTCGCTGGTGAACGACATCCTCACTCTCTCCAACCTCGACGAGGCCGAGCGCTCCGAAGGGGACTCGGCTGCGGCGGCCCTCGGCGCACGGGAGCCCATCGACCTCCCGCTCATGCTCGACGGAATCGTCCAGCGTCTCGAACAGGTCGCATCGCGTTCGGAGATCGATTTGGATCTGGATTGCGCGCCGGCTATGGTGACCGGCGTGCCCCGCCTGGTCGACGAACTCGCCTACAACCTGACGAGCAACGCCATTCGATACAACCACCCGGGCGGGTCGGTGACCCTCTCGTGCGGCGTCGAGGCTACGCCGGATTGCGATTGCCCCACGCCCTTCATCCGGGTTGCCGACACGGGCATAGGCATCGCACCCGAGGAGCAGGAGAAGATCTTCGAGCGCTTCTACCGGGTTGACAAGAGCCGTTCCAAGGCGCGCGGCGGCACCGGCTTGGGCCTTGCCATCGTGAAACACGCCGCGTCGTACCACGGTGCCCGCATCGAACTCGAGAGCGAACTCGGCTGCGGCACCACGATCACCGTGCGGTTCCCTGCCCAGGAGCAGATCGAGGCTTAAGCCGGTATGCGCGACCGTTGCCCGCCCCGTGGGCTGGTTCATGCCGCTTGCGCGCGGGTTGCTACCGTTGGGTGGAGGCTAACACGTTTCAGCTCGAAGCCCTTACCCGCCCGATGCGGTCCCTTGTGGCTCCGTGCGTATACTGGCCCTGTGGCACAGCGTGAGAAAGGGTCTGCCTTGAAGTTCTTCATCGATACCGCGAACCTGGAAGAGATCGCCGAGGCGAAGAGCTGGGGATGCCTGGCCGGCGTCACCACCAATCCGAGCCTGTACGCCAAGACGGGCGGCGCCCTCGCCGACTTCGAGCCCCACATGCAAAAGATCGCCGAGCTCTGCAAGGGTCTGCCAGTGTCGGCTGAGACTACGGCGACGACGGTCGATGGCATGGTAGCCGATGGACGACGGCTCGCCGCGCTCGCTCCGAATATCGTCATAAAGCTGCCCATCTGCGAGGCCGGTCTGGCAGCATGCCGAATTCTGGCCGATGAGGGCATTCGCGTGAATATGACGCTCATCTTCTCCGCGACTCAGGCGTTGCTGGCCGCCAACGCCGGCGCCCGCTATATCTCGCCGTTCGTTGGTCGCTACGACGATATCGCGCTGGATGGCATCTCGCAGCTCGCGGACGTGATCACTTGCATCAAGAACTACGATTGGTCCGGCAAGAACCCGGACGGCGTGGTCGAGATCATCACCGCCTCGGTGCGCACGGCCAACCATGTGGTCCAAGCTGCCCTGTTGGGCGCCGATATCGCCACCGTCCCCATGAAGGCGCTCAAGAAATGCCTCCATCATCCGCTCACCGATGCCGGCATTGCGGCCTTCGAGGCCGACTGGGAGCGCGTCGCAAACGCGTGAGACGAGGGGTCGGTAAAGTGCCTCGCCGGTTTGGTGACCCAGTTGTGGTAAAGCGCTTTATCGCAGGTAAACACCCTTGTCTGCGAAAAAAATAGTTTTGAATTTACCGTCTGCGAGCGCCCTGTTCGCCGATTGTCCCGCTATGATTGTCGCGTACATTTATGCACCGCTCACCCACAAGGAGGCATCGTCCATGAGCGATGAGGAACTCATCCAGGTTGCCAATGAGGTCAGGAGGGGGGTCGTGATCGGCACGCACGCAGCGAAGTCCGGGCACCCCGGTGGTTCGCTCGGCGCCGCCGACATCATCACCTACCTCTACTTCGAGGAGATGAACGTCGACCCAGCAGACCCGCGTCGCGCCGACCGCGACCGCTTCGTGCTTTCCAAGGGTCACTGCGCTCCCGCGCTGTATGCGACCCTCGCCGAGCGTGGCTTCTTCCCCAAGGAGGACCTCGAGTCCCTGCGCCATGTCGGCTGCCACCTTCAGGGCCACCCCAACATGAACGATACCCCGGGCGTCGACATGTCCACCGGCTCCCTGGGCCAGGGCGTCTCGGCTGCCGTGGGCATGGCGCTCGCCGCCAAGCACTGGGGCGATGCCTATCGCACCTACTGCCTGCTTGGTGATGGCGAGATCGAGGAGGGCCAGGTCTGGGAGGCCGCCATGTTCGCGGGCAACCAGCAGCTGGACAACCTCTGCCTGATCGTCGACCACAACGGCCTGCAGATCGACGGCAGCATCGAGGAGGTCAACTCCGCGATGCCCATCGCCGACAAGTTCGCTGCGTTCAAGTTCCATGTGATCGAGCTGGCAGACGGCAATGACATGGCTCAGGTTCGTGCGGCCTTCGAGGAGGCCCGCTCCATCACCGGCAAGCCGGTGTGCATCGTGGCCGAGACGGTCAAGGGCAAGGGCGTCTCCTTCATGGAGGGCCAGGTGGGCTGGCACGGCAAGGCCCCCAACGACGAACAGTTCGAGCAGGCCATGGCCGAGCTCGCGAAGGAGGCTTAAAGCTATGGCAGACGAGAAGAGAATCGCCACCCGCGTGAGCTACGGCGAGACCCTGGTCGAGCTTGGCGCAGAGCACGACGACTTCCTGGTCTTCGATGCCGACCTCGCGGCTGCGACCCAGACGGCCAAGTTCAAGGCCGCCTTCCCCGATCGCTTCTATAACGCCGGCATCGCAGAGGGCAATATGATGGGCCTCGCCGCGGGTGTCGCCACCACCGGTCGCGTTGCCTTTGCGAGCACCTTTGCCATGTTCGCCGCCGGCCGCGCCTACGAGCAGATTCGCAATTCCATCGGCTATCCGCATCTCAATGTGAAGATCGGCGCGACTCATGCCGGAATTTCCGTGGGCGAGGACGGCGCCACGCACCAGTGCAACGAGGACATCGCCCTCATGCGCACCATCCCCGGCATGACGGTGGTTGTCCCTGCCGACGACGTGGAGGCCCGTGCTGCGACGCGTTGCGCCTATGCCACCGATGGGCCGTTCTACCTGCGTCTTGGCCGCCTGGCCGCGCCGGTGATCAACGACCCCGAGAACTATGAGTTCGAACTTGGCCGCGCCATCGTGATGCGCGAGGGCACCGACGCGACCGTCGTCGCCTGTGGCCTCATGGTCTCCGCTGCGCTCGAGGCGGCCGACGCGCTCGCCGCCGAGGGCATCTCCGTCGAGGTCGTCAACATGCACACCATCAAGCCTCTCGACGAGGACACCCTGCTTGCCTCCGCGGCCAAGACCGGCCATGTGGTCACGGTCGAGGAGCATTCCGTCATCGGCGGATTGGGAGAGGCCTGCGCCGCCGTTCTCTGCGAGAAGAGCCCCGTTCCCATGCGTCGCGTGGGCGTGCAGGATGTGTACGGCGAGTCCGGTCCCGCACTCGAGCTGCTGGACAAGTACGGCCTGAACGCCGAGGGCATCGCCGCCGCCGTTCGCGAGGTGCTGGCCTAGCGGCTTCTTCAGTTTGTTCGCGGTATGCAATGCAACGCGGCGTCGCTCTGATCGCGACGTCGCGTTTTTCATAGGGTGAAAGCATTGCGTTCGCGGCCGCACGCCGGATCTGCCGATGAGGTGCGGTGGCTTTGGGGCGGGCAGCCTTCGATGGGCTTTTGGCGCGATTGGCTCCAGGTGCTCGGTGGCTTTTTGCACGATTGTTAGAACTCGTTGCTGCCGTATGCTTTGATGGCGGGCATGAGTTGCATGCGCAGTAGCTTTTGAAGCGTGTGGTATCCGGTGACCTGAATGCGCTTCCGGATTCCCAATGCGCGAAACAGATCGGTGACGAGTTGCTGGAAGAGATGCTCATCAATCAGATCTTCATACCAAACGTTCAGTATCGTGAAGCCCGATCCGACGATCTTATTCTGCCTTCGCGCGTCGCGTCCCACCGCTTCGATCGAGTGGAATTCCTTGCCTTGATACTCCAGTCCGACACGCTGTCTGGGGAAGCCGATGTCGACGCGTCTTTGCCCTACGGGGGTTGCAGCGGGGTGGTTCAGGGAGATGGGGCCAAGGCCAAGACCGCCCTTCGTGGTCGGCAGGGAAACGAGCATGGCCAGAATGGTTTCCATGGGGGAATTCGATAAGTCGCGTACATGCTTTATCAGGTTTCTGGCCCGTTTGATTCCGGGGACTCTATGGATGGAATTGATGAGCCTGCCGATTTTCTCGGTTGATGTGAGGGGCTCATCGATGCACGTGAGGCCGTCCCATGAATCGTCGAGAACGTAGGTTCCACAAAGCTCATATCCCAAGCAAATGATGTCGAAATCACTTAGATCTTCATCTGCGCAAATCTGAATGAAGGTGAGCTCGGGGCTTGTTACCCAAAAACCTTTGTCGATTTTAATGAGCGATCGAGGCGGAAGCGGATGATAGCAAGCGACGGCATGGATGTCCCGTCGCGGGTTGTATCCGTGGTTGCCATCGACCAGGACATGGTAGGGTTGTTTGACGACGCCGCGTGCGGTCATGTCGTCTTCCAGAAATTGTCGCGGCGGGACCATGAGTCCGGTGACCTTGCCGGTCCTCGGCTTATCGAGCAGCGTCGGGATGAGGCGCTTGCTCGACCGATATAGCTCAAGTGCGGAGGCGCCGCACGCGCAAACAATTCCTTCCATGCATAGACGATACATCCTTTTGGCCATGCTGGCCGATAATTGTAAGAGTGGTCAAAAAGAAGCCTTATACAGTGTTTAGTGCGACGAATAGGGGGAAACGCGCCGAGCGCATCGGGGTGAAAGTCGCCTTATGCCGCTCATGGATGTCATAGTTTTGCCGAGAGTTGCGATTCATGGGGGAATGCGCTCGCGCGCAGGAGGTTTCACAAGATCAGACTACTGTATGAATGACTTATTTGACCGAAGTCGCCGAAATGAATAGTTGGCAGAAGGGTTTGCGGGCCTGCACGGTCGACAACTTGTGGAATGACTCATGAAAAACAATTGTGTCATCTGAATCTAAGTGATTATGACTTAGGTTTTATGAGTGCAATTGTGGGTACCATGGAAGACGTTCAATAACGATGCGCCGGTCTTGGGCGTATCGGTCGGCGCGGGCCGGCCCGCAAACGGCAGAAAGGGCATTTCGAGCATGCAGCAATTCAAAACGGAGAGCAAGAAGCTCCTGGACCTCATGATCAACTCGATCTACACCAACAAGGAGATTTTCCTGCGCGAGCTCATCTCCAACGCTTCAGACGCGGTGGACAAGCTCAATTTTAAGAGCCTTTCCGACTCGAGCATTCAGCTGGGCGACGAAGACCTCGCCATTCGCGTTTCTTTCGATCGCGATGCCCGCACCCTCACCGTGTCTGACAACGGCATTGGCATGACCGCCGAGGACCTGGAGAACAACCTCGGCACCATTGCTCATTCCGGCAGCCAGGAGTTCAAGCAGGCCAACGCCGAGCACCAGGGCTCCGACGTGGACATCATCGGTCAGTTCGGCGTGGGCTTCTACTCCGCGTTCATGGTCGCATCGCGCGTTCGCGTTGTCAGCCGCGCCTTTGGCGAGGACGTCGCACACGTGTGGGAGTCCGATGGCCTCGAGGGCTACACCATCGAGGAAGGCGAGCGCTCCGAGCACGGTACTGACGTCATCCTAACCATTCGCGAGAACATCGAGGGCGAGAACGGCGAGCCCGGCGAGAACTACGATACCTTCCTGTCCGAGTGGGGCCTGAAGGACCTCATCAAGCGCTATAGCAACTACGTGCGCTACCCGGTTCAGATGATGGTCACCAAGAGTCGTGAGAAGGAGCGCCCCGAGGATGCCGGCGATGACTATACGCCGGAGTATGAGGACTACGAGGAGCTCGATACCATCAACTCCATGACCCCGATTTGGAAGAAGCGCAGCTCCGACGTGTCCGACGGGGACTACAACGAGTTCTATAAGTCGACCTTCCACGACTTCGAGGACCCGGCCCGCACAGTGAGCTTCCATGCCGAGGGAACGCTCGAGTATGACGCGTTGCTGTTCATCCCCAGCCGTGCTCCCTTTGACCTGTACAGCAAGGATTACGAGAAGGGTCTCGCGCTCTACAGCTCCAACGTCTTGATCCAGGACAAGTGCGCCGAGCTGCTGCCCGATTACTACAACTTCGTGCGCGGTGTGGTGGATTCCCAGGACGTCTCGCTCAACATCTCCCGCGAGACCTTGCAGCACGATCGACAGCTCAAGGCCATCGCCAAGCGCATCGAGAAGCGCGTGACGAGCGAGCTCGAGAAGATGCGCGACAACGATCGTGAGAACTACGAGATCTTCTTCGAGAACTTCGGCCGCGGCCTCAAGTTCGGCATCTACTCCAGCTACGGCATGAAGGCCGACGAGCTGGGCGATCTGCTGTTGTTCTGGAGCGCGCGCGAGAACAAGATGGTGACGCTGGCCGAGTACGCCGCCGCCATGCCCGAGGGCCAGAAGGCCATCTACTACGCCGCCGGCGACGATCGCGACCGCCTCGCCAAGATGCCCGTAGTCAAGGGCGTGCTCGATCGCGGTTATGACGTGCTGCTGCTCACGACGGACGTGGATGAGTTCACCTTCCAGGCAATGCGTGGGTACACCGCCAAGAACTGCCCTAAGGTTTACGAGGACGACGCTGCCCGCGAGGCTGCCGCCAAGGCCGTGGCCGATGGTGCCGAGCCGGAGACCGAGGACCGTTTCCTCGAGCTCAAGAACGTGGCGACCGGCGATCTCGACCTGGCGACCGAGGACGAGAAGAAGGATGCCGAACAGGCCACCAAGGAGCATGGCGACCTGTTCGACGCCATGAAGGAGGCGCTGGGCGACAAGGTCGAGAAAGTCGCGGTTTCTGCTCGCCTGACCGACGCGCCCGCCTGTATCACCACCGAGGGCCCGCTGTCGCTCGAGATGGAGAAGGTCCTCGCTCGCGGCCCCGAGGCCGATCGCGGTGAGATGCCCAAGACCCAGCGCGTACTCGAGCTCAACGCCAAGCACGCCGTGTTCGACAAGCTCGTGGCCGCGCATGATGCCGGCGACAAGGACAAGCTCGCGCTGTACGCCGGCTTGCTCTACGATCAAGCGCTGCTCGTCGAGGGCATTCTGCCGGCCGATCCAGTTGCCTTCGCCCAGAGCGTCTGCGAACTCATGTAGGCGAGCTCGAAAACGATATGCCGGCCCATATGCCGGCCGATCCGCCGGGGCGCTCCAGACGGGGCGCCCCGGCTTTTCATGGTGGGGACTCATGACGGATTCCTGGTAGTTTGCAGAAAGTATTAAGACGTACGTCAGATACCGTTACAACTGTTGTTTTACTAACGTGCGTAGTATAGTTCTGCACCGAACAATAAATCTCGAGGTCAAAGGATGAGACAAGCGTGAGAAAAGCATGGGAGATCTTCAAGCGCGATGTGCTCCGCTTGTTGCACAATCCAGTGGCGATGGTCATCACCATCGGTGTGTGCATCATTCCGTCCCTGTACGCCTGGTACAACATCGAGGCGAACTGGGACCCCTACGGCAGCACCGAGGGCGTCAAGATCGCAGTCGCCAACGAGGATGCGGGCGTGGAGACCGAACTCACGGGCAAACTCAACGCCGGCGAGCAGACGATCGACAAACTCAAGGAGAACCACGACCTGGGCTGGGTCTTCACGGATGCGAAGAAGGCCGAGGAGGGCGTGCGGCGCGGTGATTACTACGCCGCCATCGTGATTCCGCACGACTTCAGCGAGAAGCTCACGAGCATGCTCACGGGCGATTTCGAGCAGCCCGAACTCACGTATTACGTGAACGAGAAGAAAAACGCCATCGCCCCGAAGGTGACCGATACCGGTGCCGAGACCATCGAGACCCAGCTCAACGAGACCTTTGTGGGCACGGTCACGAGCACGCTCGTGACCGAGGCGAAGAAATTCGGCGTGGATATCGATGCGGCGGGGGAGAGCGCGCACGTTGGCGTGATGGCCGATGTGGCCCATTCGGTGGACGCGCTCGACCGGGTTCGTTCGGGCCTGTCCGATATGAACGCCACGATCGACGCGGCCAAGAAGGCCGCCGCCGATGCGAAGTCGGCCCTCGCCGGCATGGACGAGGAGGCCCCCTCGCTTGTCGAGGCGCTTCAGCGTGGCGACGCCTTGTTGGGAACCACGCGCTCTGCCGCCCGCGATTTCCACACGGCGCTTTCGAGCGCGCTTTCAAACGGTGCCATGCATCTGGGCACTGCGGCTTCCGACGCGAACAGCGCGGTGGGCGCGATCGCCGGCGCGGCGAGCTCGGCAAAAACCAAGATCGACATCTCCCTCATCGACTTCCAATCCGTGATCGACGCCAATACGCGCGCCATCGAGGCGCTGCGCAAGATCAACGGTCAACTGGTCAACAGCGGCGACCTCGATGTCGCGATCGGCGAGCTCGAGCGCCAGAACCAGGGGCTGCAGCAGGTCAAAGACGGCCTGCAGGGCCAAAGCGATGCCCTGGGCAACGACGCCGCGGCTTTCGATAAGGCCTCGGGTGCCATGAACGATGCCATTCAGGGAAGCGTCGAGGGACTCGGCAAGACCCAGAAGCGCATCAACGAAGAGGTCATGCCTCGCCTGAGCGATGGCTTGGATGCGTTTTCAAGCGTCTCCGGCGACCTCGTCGGCGTGGTGCGGAGCCTGACGCCGACCATCGGCCAGTCAATCTCGATGCTCGACCAGCTCGACGCCATGCTCGACCAGACCCGTCAGGCGCTTGCCAGCTCCGATAAGACCCTGGCCGATTTGCAGACGACGCTCGGAAGCGTCGCGACCGACCTCTCCGCTCTCCGCAGCTCCGAGGCAACGGCCGATCTCGGCACCATTCTCGACATGGATCCGGAGGACATGTCTGATTTCATGTCCGCTCCCGTGACGTTGCGCACGGAGCCGGTCTACCCGGTTGCCAATTACGGTTCCGGCGTAACGCCCTTCTACACCAATCTCGCGCTGTGGGTTGGCGGCTTCGTGCTCATCGCCATCTTCAAGCTCGAGGTCGATGACGAGGGCTTGGGTCGCTTCACGGCGAACCAGGGCTACTTCGGTCGTTGGATGCTCATGGTCCTGCTCGGCTTTGTCCAGTCGATCATCGTGTGCGCGGGCGACCTCGTCCTCGGTATCCAGTGCGAGCATCCGGCGTTGTTCATGCTCGCCGGCGTGTTCACCTCGTTCGTGTACGTGAACATCATTTACGCCCTGGCGATCTCGTTCAAGCACATCGGCAAGGCCATCGGCGTCATCCTCGTGATCGTGCAGATCCCGGGTTCCTCGGGCATGTACCCCATTGAGATGATGCCCGGCTTCTTCCAGGCGCTGCATCCTCTGCTGCCTTTTACGTATGGCATTAACGCGATGCGCGAGACCATCGGCGGCATGTACGGCATGGATTACCTGATGAACCTCGTCGCCCTCGGTGTATTTTTGCTGATCGCCCTGTTCGTGGGCGTGTGGCTGAGGCCCAAGCTGCTCAATCTCAACCTGCTCTTCGACCGCGAGCTCACGGGTACGGGCGTGATGATCTGCGAGCACGATGATATGGCGCGCGAGCACTTCTCGCTCCGCTCCACCGTGCGCGCACTGTTGGATACCGAGGCGTATCGCCGCGACGTGGTCGAGCGCGCCGCGCGTTTCGAGCGTCGCTATCCCACCCTCATCAAGACGGGTTTCTGCCTCGTGTTCGGCCTGCCCATCCTGTTGTTCATCCTTACGGCAACGCTCGATTTGGACATCGACGGCAAGCTCGTGATGCTGCTGCTGTGGATCGTCGCCGTGATCGGTGCCGACGCGTACATGATCTTCGTCGAATACCTGCGCCGGAGTTTGAGGGACCAGGTGCATATGAGCGGCCTGCCCGCCGATGAGATGCGCCGTGAGCTGGGCCGCACCATGCCCTGCGTGCATGAGGAAGGAGGCGAGGAGTAGATGAGGAACATCATTGCCATTTTCAAGCGGGATCTCTCCCGCATTCGTGGAAGCGTGGTCGCGCTCATCGTGGCGGTCGGTCTGGTGATCGTTCCCACGCTGTACGCGTGGTTCAACATCGCCGGCAGCTGGGACCCCTACGGCAACACCGGCAACCTCAAGGTGGCCGTGGCAAACTCCGACGATGGGTACATGAGCGACCTCATCCCGGTGCGCGTGAACATCGGAGACACGGTGGTGTCCGCCCTGCGCGAGAACGACCAGTTGGACTGGAGGTTCGTGAGCGAATCCGACGCCGTGGAGGGCGTCCGCTCGGGCGAGTACTACGCCGCGGTGGTTATCCCCGAGAATTTCAGCTCGCGCATGATGACCGTGTTCTCCAGCGATGCGGAGCATGCCGAGATCGTGTACTACGAGAATCAGAAGGCGAACGCGATTGCTCCGCGCGTGACCGATAAGGCTGCGAGCACCGTGCGCCAGCAGATCGATGAGACCTTCGCAAAGACCATCAGCGATGTTGGCCTGGCAACTACTTCGAGCTTGCTTGAGTTCATGGATGGCGATCAGATCGCGGCCTACGCCGGCAACCTGTCGGGCACGTTGGCCGGTGCCATCACGACCTTGCGCGACGCTTCTGGAAGCGTGGACGAGTTCGCGGGACTGCTGCAGTCCTCCACCGGCCTGCTCGATTCGACGAGCGATTTGCTGGCAAGCGCTGGTACGGCGAGCAAGGATGCCGAGGCCCTTGTGGGCGACGCGAAAACGGGCTTGAGCGGCATGCATGATGCGCTGGATGCCGCGGTTGCGGCTATCAACCAGTCCCTTAAGGATAGCGCGGGCGATTACGACGCCGCCGCGAAGGCCATCGACGAGGCCTTTGGTGCCGCCGACGCGCACGTGTCTTTGACTGTCACCCAGCTGCGCGATGCATCCGCAGACGTGGCCAAGCGGGCTTCCGACATGCGTGACGTGCAAGACAACATCCTCGCTGTCGAGCGTGATGTCGAGGGGTCCAACCTGCCTGAGAAGCTCAAGGCCGAGCTGGTGCAGAAGATCGATATCGTCGCCAATACCGTGGGCAACGTCGCCAACCAGCAAGAGTTGCTCGCCAAACACCTCTCCGATGCAGCCGCGTCGCTCGAGACGGGAGCCGCCGATGCGCGGGCGAAGGCGCAGGCCGTGAAGGACGGCATCGCCGAGGCGAAGGGGAGCATCGGCGGCGTCAAGGATTCCTATAATGCGACTCTCAAGCAGCAGATCAGCGACCTTTCCGATGCCGTGGCCGATGTCGCCCGTCGCGGCTCCGATATGGCCGACGACCTGGGCGCGACTGTGACCGACCTGTCCCATGCCGCATCGGCGCTCTCCGATGACCTGGCCGGGGCCCATGAGGTTCTCGCCGGTGCGTCTGCCGATCTCGTGTCCGCCGCCGATGACCTGCAGCGTCTGAAGGAGGGCCTGGACACCGCAGTGACCTCAGGCGACCTCGACCGCGTGCGCGAGCTCATCGGTTCCGACCCTGCGGCCCTCGCCGACGCCCTCGCCGCGCCGGTGGCCCTCGACCGCCAAGCCGTGTATCACATCAAGAACTACGGCAGCGCGATGGCTCCGTTCTATACCACGCTTTCGATTTGGGTCGCGGGTATCGTTTTGGCTGCCATGCTCAAGGCCAATGTCGACGAAGCCGACGTCAAGGCCCTTGGCAACCCGCGCCTGCACGAGCTCTACCTCGGTCGCTATGCGTTCTTCGCGCTGTTGGCATTTGCGCAGGCCACACTTGTGTGCGCCGGCGACCTGCTGTTCTTCGGCATCCAATGCGAGCATCCCTTCCAGTTCATGCTTGTGGGCTGGCTCGCCGGGTTCGTGTTCAGCAACATGATCTACACGCTCACGGTGAGCTTCGGCGATATCGGCAAGGCCATTGCGGTCGTGCTGCTGGTCATGCAGGTCGCGGGTTCGGGCGGTACCTTCCCGATTGAGATGACCGCCGACTTCTTCCAGGCTGTTTACCCGTTCCTGCCGTTCACGCACGCCATCAACGCCATGCATGCCGCCATGGCGGGAGCGTACGGCATGGAATTCTGGATCGAGCTCGGCACGCTTTCGCTGTACCTCATCCCGTCTCTGGCCCTGGGCCTGGTGTTCCGCCGCCCGGTGATTCGCGCCAACCGCTGGATCATCGAGAAGCTCGAGGAAACCAAGCTCATGTAGCGTCTCAATTGGTGACAGGTACAAATTGCCCCCCCTGGGATTCGGGCGCCCGTCTGCGCAGATGCGCCGGCGGGCGCCTGCTTTTGTGCGGGGCGATCAAGACGATCGCGGCGAATCGCGATATGGAAAGGGCCTCCTTGCGGAGGCCCTTTCGCCGAGTCTGTTTGTTGGTGCTGCGGTTATGCCGTGGACTGCTGCAATTGCGGCACGTCGAGGGCGTCGAGCAGGTCGTTGTACGAGCGAAGGAGGTTGACTCGCTGATTGCTCGACCGTGTACGGGTGGTGGGTTCGAGGAGGCCCTTTCTCTGTGTCGGGGGGAAGGAGAAATGGTTCGCACATCTGAGCTGCGGCCGGGGGGTCCGGGCGCGCTGGACATCGTAAAACGACGGCATGCTCGGGCCTCCTCGTCATCCACCGGTACGGGCGCCTTTGGGCCTCGCTGCTGGCCCTCGGGTGCTGTCATCATTATTGCCAGTGCGGCCCGTCTTATCCGCATAAGAAAGTCTTACGAGACTTTGCCCGAGCGATGAAATGCGAGGTCAAAAGCAATAAATGGGGAAATTGGCCCCCATGGACTCCGTCGCGTCTTACGTACACCTTAAGAAATCGACCGTTCACCATGGTGCTTCTGTGGCAGCCCTGTTGTGGAATTGTGAAGCGACGGGGAGGCGCTCCAATTGGGATGGGTGCAAACCGAGGCTTTGCCCGGGCCTGCCGTCGGCCCGGCATCGAAGGTGCCCAATTCGTACCTGACCCCATTTGAGACCCTGGCCCCATTTGAGACGGGCATGAGACTCTACACATTCTGTGCGGCTATGGAGTGGGGCCTGGTAAACCACGTATACTGTTTCGATGCGAAGCGATGCAGCGTAGCGGGGTCGTCGCGGTGACGCCCCTCTCGTTTCGCGATGAGAAAGGGAACCGTCATGCAGACGATGTATCAAACGATGAACGACGCCGAGCTGGCCGCCGCCATCGACGATCTCGAGGCGCGCGTCGCCGAGGTCAAGGCGCGCGAGCTCAAGCTCGATATGGCTCGCGGCAAGCCGTCGCCCGAGCAGGTGGCCATTTCCCGCCCCATGCTCGACCTGCTCAGCGCTGACTCCGACCTTACCGACGGCGGCGTGGACTGCAGCAACTACGGCTGCTTCGAGGGCATCCCCTCCGCCCGCGCGCTCGCCGGGGAGTTTTTGGGCGTCGATCCGTCCCAGACGCTCGTGCTCGGTAGCTCCAGTTTGCTGATCGAGCATGATTCCGTGGCCATGTGCTGGCTCAAGGGTACGTGCGGCCATGCCCCGTGGTCCGAGTTCTCCGCCGCGCACGACGGCGCGCGCGTCAAGTTCCTCTGCCCCGCGCCCGGCTACGATCGCCACTTCGGCATCACCGAGGATCTGGGCATCGAGAACGTTCCCGTGCGCATGACCGAGAACGGTCCGGACATGGACGAGGTTGAGCGCCTCGTCGCGGCCGATGAGGGCATCAAGGGCATCTGGTGCGTCCCCAAGTACTCCAACCCCACGGGCGACACCTACTCCGACGAGACGGTCCGTCGACTCACCTCGATGAAGACGGCCGCCCCCGATTTCCGCATCTTCTGGGACAACGCCTACTGCGTGCATGACCTGTATGACGAGGGCGACGAGCTCTTTAACGTCTTCGACGCCGCGCGCGAGGCCGGCAACGAGGACCGCGTGATCGCCTTCGCCTCCACCTCCAAGATCACCTTCCCCGGTGCTGGCGTGGGTTTTGTTGCCGCCTCTCCCGTGGTCATCAAGGAGATCGCGCACCACCTGCAGGCCGGTCTTATCAGCGCCGACAAGCTCAACCAGCTGCGTCACGTGCGCTTCCTGCCCGACCTGGACGCCGTGCGCGCCCATATGCGTCGTCATGCCGAGTTCATGCGCCCGCGCTTCGAGTGCGTCGATGCCAAGCTGCATGAGGGCTTGGACGGCACCGGTTGCGCCACCTGGACGCATCCGCGCGGCGGCTATTTCGTGAGTTTCGACGGCCCCGAGGGCTCCGCCAAGCGTGTGGGCGCCCTGTGCCGCGAGATGGGCGTCACCCTCACCCCGGCAGGCGCCACCTGGCCCTATGGCGAGGACCCGCACGATACCAACATCCGCATCGCCCCGAGCTACCCCAGCGTTGAGGATCTTTCTTCCGCGCTCGAGGTGCTCGTGTTGGCCGTCAAGCTCGTGAGCGCCCAGCTCGCGCTCGAGGAGCGTGCCTAAATGACCGACGATTTCGACGAGTTCTTCGACGACGAGCTGGCTGAGGCGGAGTCCGTGCCCGAGCCCGCATCCGATAACGTCGCCGAGGCGGATGTGCGTCGCCCGTCTGCCGAGCCCGCCGCTTTGGCCAACTCCGATCCCGCCCGCCCGCAGCGTCAGTCCCCGCCGTTTTGGATGGTGCTCGCCATCGCCGGCATCTCGCTGGTGCTCGGCGTGGTGATCGGCTACCTCGTGGGCACCACGGTGACCATCAACGAGTTGGGCTCGCGCGAGCCCGAGGCCGCCTCCGAGGATGCTTCGGTCGAGATGCCCGAGGGCCATCCCGACATCGAGCTTGATGATGAGGGTAACGCCAAGGTGGTCGACGGTTCCGCCGCCCCCGTATCAAATGACCCGCTCACGCTGGCCAACAACTTCTTCGATATGGGCATGTCCGCCATGAACGGCGCCAAGAGCGAGGAGGACCAGCTGAAGGCCCGGGACGTCTTCAAGCAGGCCATCGTCCACTACGACGAGTACCTTGCGAACAACGCCTCTCCGGCGGCCGAGGTGGATCGCGCCATCTGCGTGTTCTACGCCGGTGAGCATGAACAGGCCATCGCGGACCTCGAGGCTTTCGTCGCGCGCGATGCAACGTTCGCGCCCGCATGGGCGAACCTCGGCATGTTCTACGAATCCCACGGCGATGCGGACAAGGCCGAGAAGGCCTATCGCAAGGCCGTCGACACCGCCGCCGAGGACGATACCTACGGTGTGGGCGATTACGCCCGCGAGCGCCTCGAGGCGCTGAGCAAGTAAACGATCGCGCCGAGCGCGACTCAATCGAAAGGCATGGATATGGAACTCGCCATCACCACGCATCCCAGTGCAGAGCGCTACCTCATCGCCGTCGAGGGCGAGATCGACATCTCGAACGCCGACAAGCTCCGCAACGCAATCGATCTGGCCCTCGAGCAGCCCACCGAGCGCGTCGAGCTCGATTTCTCCCAGGTTCCCTATATCGATTCCACGGGCATCGGCGTGCTGGTCGGCGCCGCCCGCCGCGCCTCTGAGCGTGAACGTGCCCTGTCGATCACGGGCGTCCAGCCGAACGTCCTGCGCGTCGCGCAGCTTTTGGGCGTCGATAAGGACATCAGCATCAGCGCAGCGTAAGGCTTTATCCGTACGGCGACTCGTCGCGGGGCGTGGCGTACGGCGGCGCTATACTTGGAATATTGCCGCTTTGGACGGCGCGCGGAGCGCCGCATGGACATTTGAGGAAACTGGGAGGTATCCCGTGCTAGGAATTGGATCGACCGAGCTGGTCATCATCCTGGTCTTTGGCTTCTTGCTGTTCGGTCCCGACAAGCTGCCGCAGATGGGCCGCACCATCGGTCGCGCCCTGCGTCAGTTCCGGGAGACGCAGGAGAAGCTGACCGCCGTCGTCCAGACCGAGGTCGTGGATCCCATGGCCGCCGCTGCCAAGGCCCCCAAGGTGGCTGTTGCCGCAAAGGACGAGGACGCCGACGTCGAGGGCTCCGCTGCAACTGAGGAGGCCCCGGTGCGCAAGGAGACCTTTGCCGAGCGCCGTGCCCGCCTGGCTGCGGAGCGCGCCGCCAAGGAGGCCGAGGCCGCTGCGGACGACGCCGAGGGCGGCAAGAGCGCTCCCGCCGAGGATGCCCCTGCGGACGAGGCTCCCGCTGTCGAGCCCGAGCCCGAGTCCGAGCAGGTGGTCGAGGAGGCTCCCGAACCCGAGGTGCTGACCACCGAGGACCTGTACGCCCGCCGTCCGCGCAAGCGCGCCGCGGCTCCTGCTGTGGAGGCCGAGGCCGCACCTGTCGAGGATGAGTCGAAGGGAGGGGAGCAGTAATGCCCATCGGACCCGCGCGCATGCCGCTCATGGACCATCTCGGTGAGCTGCGCCGTCGCCTCACCATCGTCGTCGTGTCGGTGCTCGCCGCCACCGTCTTCATGTATTTTGCCGCCCCCACGCTGGTTGACATCCTCAAGGACCCGATCAACGGCTCCCTGCAGCCCGGCGAGCAGCTTGCGGTCATGACCTCGCTCGGCGGCTTCTCCATCAAGTTCAACATCGCCATCAAGGTCGCGCTCGCCATGTGCACGCCCATGATCATCTGGCAGATTCTCGCGTTCTTCCTGCCGGCCCTTCGTCCCAATGAGCGCCGCTGGGTTGTCCCCACGGTGTTGGTTGCCACCATGCTGTTCTTCGCCGGCGCCATCTTCTGCTATGCCTTCATCGCGCCGGCCGCCTTTGAGTGGCTGCTCGAGGAGACCCGCTCCATCGGCGCGGCCATGCCGATGCTCGAGGACTTCATCAACACCGAGCTTCTGCTCATGATCGGCTTCGGCGTGTCGTTCGAGCTTCCGCTCATCGTGTTTTACCTCGCCGTGTTCCACATCGTGCCCTATGCCAGCTTCCGTGCGGCATGGCGCTACGTTTACGTGATCATGCTCGTGGTCTCCGCGTCCATCACGCCCGATGCCTCGCCCGTGACGCTGATCTTCATGTATGCGGTCATGCTGTCTCTGTACGAGGTCTCGCTCATGATCACCCGCTTTGTGGTTGTGGCGCGCGACGGCAAGGCCGGCCTCACCGAGAGTCGCCTGGGCCTCTTCGGCGACGACGAGGACGACGACGAGTAGTCGCACGGCGCGCGCCCAGGCGGGTGGCATATGCCCTGATGGGCAGGATGCACCCGGGCACGTGGCGCGCCCCCAACCGAACGGTCCAAGCTCGACCGAAGCACAATCGCAATGATGCCAAGTACCCGGGATGAGGATCCCGGGTACTTTCTTTTCCGTGCTCGAAATGTAACCGAAGTCACAACTCGAAATGCAGTCGAAGGTACAGCTCGAAATGTAACCAAAGTCACAAAATCGGGTGCTCGATCGTGACTTTGGTTGCATCTCGGTGACGCGGGGGGCGGCCGAGCAATGCGAAAGCGGCCGATGGAGGCAAAGGCGGCCGAGCGAGGACGTTCGCGAGTGGTGCGAGGTTGATCCCTCTGCCGCAGCGTGGGCTTTTAGCGTGAACGGTAGAACTCGTGTACACTGACCCACACTATATATAAATACGTCTGGCGCACCCGCGCCGTACAAAAAGGAGCCTTTGTGAAGCTCGTCGTTGCAGAGAAGAACATCGCTGCGCAGAAGATCGCACAGCTGCTGGCCGACGCCGGCGCGCCGAAGAACGACAAGGTCTATAACACGCAGGTCTACCGTTTTAAGGTCGACGGCGAGGACTGGGTCTCAATGGGCCTGGCCGGTCACATCCTCGCACCGGATTTCCCCGACGAGATTCTTTTCGACAAGAAGATGGGCTGGTACAGCCTGACCGAGGACGGCGAGGTCCTGCCCGCCGGCGTGCCCGACGGCCTTGCCCGCCCGCCGTACGACACCAAGCGCAAGCCCTTCCTTGCCAACGGCATCAACATCAAGGGCTGGAAGGTCGAGAGCCTGCCGTACCTCACGTGGTCGCCGATCATCAAGAACCCCGCGGAGAAGGAGATTATTCGCGTCCTCAAGAACCTCGCCAAAAAGGCCGACGAGGTCATCATCGCCACGGACTTCGACCGCGAGGGCGAGCTCATCGGCTCCGATGCCCTCAACATGATTCGCGAGGTGGCCCCTGAGCTGCCCGCGCGCCGCGCCCGCTACTCCGCCCTCATCAAGGGTGAGGTCACCGAGGCCTTTGCCAATCTGGTCGAGCTCGACCAGGATTTGGCCGACGCCGGTGAGTCCCGCCAGTACATCGACCTCATTTGGGGCGCGGTCCTCACGCGCTACCTCACACTCGCCAAGTTCGGTGGCTTTGGCAACGTGCGCTCCGCCGGTCGCGTGCAGACCCCCACGCTCGCCCTGGTGGTCGAGCGCGAGCGCGAGCGCATGGCCTTTGTGCCCGAGGATTACTGGCAGATCCGAGGGCTTGGCGAGGCTTCCGACCAAGAGTTCAAGATCACCCACACCACGGCGCGCTTCACGGACAAGGCGGCTGCCGAGGCGGCGTTCTCGCACGTCGAGGGGGCGACCACCGGTACCGTAACCGCTGTGGCCAAGCGCAGCCGCAAGCAGCAGCCTCCGGTGCCGTTCAACACCACCGCGCTGCAGGCGGCAGCGGCGGCCGAGGGCATCAGCCCCGCGCGCACCATGCGCATCGCCGAATCCCTCTACATGAGCGGTTTCATCTCCTATCCCCGTGTCGATAACACGGTGTATCCCAAGACGCTGGACATCGAGGGCATCGTGCGTGGCCTGGCCTCCGGCACCCCGGCGCTCGCGCCCGTGTGCAAGAAGATCCTCGCCGGCCCGCTCACACCTACGCGCGGTAAGGTCGAGACCACCGACCACCCGCCGATCCATCCCACCGGCCAGGGCGACCCCACCACGCTCGACGGCGGCCAGCTCAAGCTCTACAACCTCATCGCCCGCCGCTTCCTGGCGACGCTCATGGGGCCCGCCACCATCGAGAACACCAAGCTGTCCATCGATGTCGGCGGCGAGCCGTTCGCCGCCAGCGGTGATGTGCTGGTGGAGGCCGGCTTCCGCGAGGCCTACCCGTATGGCCTCAAGCGCGACGAGCAGCTGCCCGCGCTGGCCGAGGGCGACGTCATCGACGTGCGCGACATCAAGCTCGAGGCCAAGCAGACCGAGCCGCCCGCGCGCTACAGCCAGGGCAAGCTCGTCCAGGAGATGGAAAAGCGCGGCCTGGGCACCAAGTCGACGCGCGCGAGCATCATCGAGCGCCTCTATGCGGTGCGCTACCTCAAGAACGATCCCATCGAGCCGAGTCAGCTCGGCATCGCCATTATCGATGCGCTCTCGGAGTTCGCGCCTCGCGTCACCACGCCCGACATGACCGCCGAGCTCGATGCCGACATGACCAAGGTCGCCGAGGGCACCGACACGCAGGAGCACGTCGTGGACCACTCCCGTGCCCTGCTCGCCGGCATGCTCGACGCGCTCATCGAGCACAAGGACGATCTGGGCGAGGCGATCTCGGACGCCGTCACCGCCGACGCCCGCGTGGGCGCCTGCCCCACGTGCGGCAAAGACCTCGTCATGAAGACGAGCGCCAAGACGCGCGGCAGCTTTATCGGCTGCATGGGTTGGCCCGATTGCGACGTGACCTATCCCGTACCCTCTGGTGTGAAGGTGAGCCCGCTCGAGGGCGAGGCCGCCGTATGCCCCGAGTGCGGCGCGCCGCGCATCAAGTGCCAGCCGTTCCGCCAAAAGGCCTACGAGCAGTGCGTGAATCCCAAGTGCCCCACCAACTACGAGCCCGACCTCAAGGTGGGCGAGTGCTCTGTGTGCGCCGAGGCGGGTCGTCATGGCGATCTGATCGCGCATAAGAGCGAGAAGAGCGGCAAACGCTTCATCCGTTGCACCAACTACGACGACTGCGGTGTGAGCTACCCGCTGCCCGCTCGCGGCAAGCTCTCCGCGACCGGCGAGGTCTGCGAGCACTGCGGCGCCCCCGTCGTGGTGGTCGAGACGGCCCGCGGCCCGTGGCGCATCTGCGTGAATATGGACTGCCCCGGCAAGGAGAAGAAGCCCGTCCGCGGCAAGGCCGCGTCGAAGCCGGGCGCGAAGAAGACGGCTTCGACGGCCAAGAAGACCACTGCCAAGAAGACCACTGCCAAGAAGGCGACTGCGAAGAAGACGACGGCGAAGAAGGCTGCCGCCGAGAAGACCGCGACCGAGAAGGCGTAAAACATGAGTTCTCGAGGCCTGTTCATAACGGTTGAGGGGATCGACGGCTGCGGGAAGTCCACGCAGGCGCGGCTCATCGCGGCGGCGCTCGAGGCTGCGGGGCACGACGTCTTGCGCCTGCGCGAACCGGGTGGCGTCAAGATCTCTGAGCAGATCCGTGCCATCCTGCTCGACCCCGCAAACGCCGAGATGGGCGATGTGTGCGAACTGCTGCTGTATGAGGCCGCCCGCGCCCAGCTCGTGCATCAGGTGATCAGGCCGGCGCTCGCCGCCGGCAAGACGGTGGTCTGCGACCGCTTCTACGATTCCACCACGGCGTACCAGGCCTTTGCCGATGGCTTGGACCGCAACATGGTGTCTCAGGCAAACGAGCTCGCGGTGGACGGTTGCCGTCCCGACCTCACGCTCGTGTTCGACCTGCCGGTCGAGGACGCCCTGCGCCGCCGTTCCGGCCGTGAAGCCGAGGACCGCCTCGAACTCAAGGGTCTGGAGTTCCAAGAGCGCGTTGCCGCGGGTTTCCGCGCGGTTGCCGCCGATGAGCCAGATCGCGTGAAGCTGATCGATGCCGGCGAATCCATTGCCGAGGTGTTCTCCGGTGTTGCTGCCGAGCTCCGATCGGCCGGCCTGTCCATGTCCGAGGATGATGCTGCCGCGGCGCTGCAGACGTGTCAGGGGAAGTGCTAGCCATGCTCGACCGCCTCGCCCCCAACAGCCTGCTCGCCAAGCTCGATACGCAGCCGCGTGTGCGCGACTTCCTCGCTCGTGCGGTGATGAGCGGCCGTGCGAGCCACGCCTATCTGTTCCTCGGCTCGCCGGGTTCCGGCAAGCTCGATGCCGCCTGGGCGCTGGCCCAGGCGCTTCTGTGCGGCGAAGATGGCGTCTCGGGTGCCTGCGCCTCCTGTGATGACTGCGGCCGTGTTGCCCGCCGCACCCATCCGGACGTGCATTACTTCGCGCCCGAATCCGCCACGGGCTACCTTATCGCGCAGACGCGCGAGTTGCTCGAGGATGTGGCGCTCGCGCCCATCCGTGCCAAGGCTAAGGTCTATATCGTCGACCGCGCCGAGCAGCTGCGCGCCAACACCGCTAACGCGTTGCTCAAGACGCTTGAGGAGCCGCCCGCCGGAGTGACGTTCATCCTGCTCGGCTCGAGTGCCGATGTCATGTTGCCCACGATCGTGTCGCGCTGCCAGTGCGTGCCGTTCCGCCCGCTCTCGCTCGAAGACGCCGCCACGGCCGTCGAGCACGCCACCGGCCTGCCCGCGGGCAAATGCCGTATGGCCGTCGCGGTTGCCGGCAGTCCCGCCCGCGCGGTCGAGTTCCTCAAGAGCGGCGAACGCCAGGCAGCCCGCCGTGCCATGGTGCGCGCCGTGGACTTGCTCGCCCATGCCGACGAGGCCGACATCCTGGCCGCCGCCAAGGACCTCATGGGTGCGATCAAGGCGCCGCTCGCCGAGGTTAAATCGACCCAGCAGGCGGTCCTGGAGCAAAATCAGGACTATCTCTCCCGTGGTGCTTTAAAGCAGCTGGAAGACCGCAACAAGCGCGAACTGAACGCCCGTGAGCGTTCGGGTATCATGGAGGCTCTGGCGAGCGTTCGCTCCCTGCTGCGCGATGCCCTGGTTCGCCTCGCATCTGAGTCGGAGCCCGTCGTGAACGAGGACGTTTCCGACGTCGTCGAGCGCATCGCCGCCCGCGCCACGGTGACCGGCGTCGCCCGCGCGCTCGATGCCGTTTCGAGCGCCGAGGCCCGCATCGCCAGAAACGTCACACCCCAGCTGGCCATCGAGGTCATGCTGTTCGATATCAGGAAGGCACTGCAATGCCCGTAGTCGTACCCGTCAAATTTGCGTTCGCCGCGCACGAGCTGTGGTTCGATCCACGCGAACTGGACATCCTCGCTGGCGATCACGCCATCTGCACCACCGAACGCGGCACCGAGATCGGCCTCGTGACGGCCGATCCGTTCGAGGTGCATCCCGAGGAGCTCGCCGCCCCGCTCAAGCCCGTCGTGCGCATTGCCACCGACGCCGACCTCGATCGCGCTGACGACCTGGCCGACGCCGGCGAGGACGCCATGTTCGATTTCCGCCGTCTGGTGGAGAAGAACGGTCTGGACATGAAGCCTGTGGGCGTCGAGTACCTGTTCGGCGGGGAGAAGGCCGTCTTCTACTTTGCCGCTGAGGACCGCGTGGACTTCCGCCAGCTCGTCAAGGACCTGTCCGCCCACTTCCACGTCCGCGTCGACATGCGCCAGATCGGCGTGCGCGACGAGACCCGCCTGCAGGGCGGCTACGCGACCTGCGGCCAGGAGCTATGCTGCACCCGTTTCGGCGGGCAGTTTGAGCCCGTCTCCATCCGCATGGCCAAGGAGCAGGACCTGCCGCTGAATTCCGCCAAGATCTCGGGCGTGTGCGGTCGTCTCATGTGCTGCCTGCGCTACGAGTTCGAGGCCTACAAGGATTTCAAGAGCCGTGCTCCCAAGAAGAAGACCCTCATCGACACGCCGCTGGGCAAGGCCCGCATCGTGGAGTACAACACCCCGCGCGAGCAGCTGGTGCTGCGTCTGGAGAACGGCAAGGTCTTCCGCGTCGACCTTGCCGATATGACGAGCACCGAGGAGAACAAGCAGCGCTGTGAGGCGCAAGGGTGCTCCTGCCGTCCCGACTGCGTGACGCGCGATGTCCTCGAGCGTCTCGAGTCGCCCGAGCTCGCCCTCGCCCTCATGGAGCTCGACCGCAAGAACGGCGTCGACGTGGGCGACGGCCTGGACACGGCCGATCGCATCGTCGCCTCCGGTCCCACGCCGCGCCGCAAGCGCATGCGCGAGGAAGAGGCCGCCAAGTTCGAGCAGGGCGGCTCCGGCCGTCGTAGTCGCAAGGGCGCTCCCTCCAAGGGCCGTTCCCAGGACGCTGAGGAGGGGCAGGCGCCGCAGCAGTCGCGTCGTCACCGTCGTCGCGCCGGCGCTGCCGAGCAGGCGGTGCCGCAGGCCGCCGAGGCAAAGGCCCCGCGCACGGATGCGGACTTCGAGCCCGCGCAGCCCTCGCGCCGCCGCCGTCATCGCGCCGGCGCGGCCCCCGCGCCCACAGCCGGCACCCCGCATGAGGCTGCTTCTCCTGCCGAAGACGCGCCGGCGAAGAGCCGTCGCCGCAAGCACACCCCCTCTGGCACGGAGGCCGCATCCGGCGAGGGCAAGCGCCGTTCCCGTCCCCGCAAGCCCGAGACGCCTTCTGTCGCCGACCAGATCGCCGAGGGCGAGGTCAAGATCCAGCGTCGCCGCCCGGGTGACGGTGGCGGTGCCAAGTCGCATCCCGCGATCGATGGCCCTGCCCGTTCCGGTTCCGATGATGCCGAGGGCGCTCCCAAGAAGCGTCGCCGTCGTCGCAGCCGCAAACCCAAGCAGGACGGCGGAGACGCCGGCGCGTCCGCCGAGTAGCCCGTGCGCGCGCCTCGTTTTCAGGCCGCATCCACATCGGACGTCGAGCCCCTTCCCGCATCTGCGGGGAGGGGCTTTTTCACGTCGGTTGGAAATGGGGCAGAAAAAACGGGTCGCGGTTCCGCCGGGGCGCTGATTGAAGCCGCCCTCGAATTGATCTCGCCCACGAGGTGCGCCGGATGCGAGCGACCGAGAGAACTCATCTGCTCGGCATGCGAGAATGCCATGCAGATCATAGACCCTGCTCGCTCCTGTCTGCACTGCGGCGCGCCCTTCGGGGCCATGGTGTGCACGGAATGCGTGGGAGCGAAGACCGATCTCGATCGCTGCTTGGCTGCCGCCGTGTTCGATGGGCCGGTCGGTCGCATCGTCCGCGCGTACAAGGACGGGGGCGAGCGCCGCCTGGCCGCCGAGATCGGCCGCATCATGCTCGGCGCGGCCGTGCGAGCGCAGCGCGAGGCGCCCGGGCGATATGGAGGGCTGCTTGTCCGTGCGGACGCGGTGGTGTTCGTCCCCGCCACGGCTGCGGCCTTCCGTCGTCGCGGGTTCGACCACATGGAACTCATCGCGCGGCATCTGAGTGGGTGCTCGGACATTCCCTTGCTGGATGCCCTGGTCAAGCACGGCTCATCCGACCAGCGCGAACTCGGCCGCGCCGACCGCCTGGTCGAGGCCCTCGGCGCTTACGAGGTCGTACTTCCCGTGAGAGGCAAGCGCATTTTGTTGATCGACGATGTCATCACCACGGGAGCGACCATGTCCGCGGCGGCATCGGCGCTCAAGGCCGCGGGCGCCTCGCACGTCGACGGCCTCGCGTTCGCCCGCGTATGGGGTTGAGGCGATGGGCCGTGGGGGATCGCCATCCCGTTTCCCATAGGTTGGCTGTCGTCGTGCGATGGGGCGGGCGATTGTGCCCGCACCCGTGCGCAATCTGCGCGCTACCTGCGGTATAATGCCCCGAAGTTCCTCCCAGGCTGTGGTTGCGGGTGCGCGCGGGCCATCGGTTCGTCGCGCTCCTCAGTCCAAGACAGACGCGGTCGAAGGGATCCACGTAAGCCGTCGCGTGCGCGCGAGGGCGATCATGGCGCGTCCTAGAAGTAAGTCGCACCGCCCGTCGCTACTTTTTTGAGGCAATACGTGCCTCGCGGGCGAGCGGGTTAGTCGTGATACCGCCGCGGCGGTACGAGCAAACGCCCCGGTGCGCAAGTGTGGGGTCAAAAACCAGGTCAGCTGGGGGGGATCGTGATAGCTGCCGTCCGCGCGCCCGTGCGCGGGCGTTCGGGGTGCCGGCCGCAGGTGCCGCAAGGAGAGTGGGGGAGTGCCGAGATGATCGGTCGCAAGTTCGTTGCAGGTCGCAAAGGTATGGTCGGCCTGGTTGCGTTCGCATGTGCGATGGCGATGAGCCTGTCGGGTTGTTCGCTGACCACGCCCACGCGCGCCGAGGTCGAGCCCGAGCCCGTCAAGGCGACTCTCGGAGCAGACGACCTTATTGAGGACGGTGTCCTCACCGTTGCCATGGACATGACCGACGCCCCCCAGGCCATGACGGACCACGAGGGCAAGCCGAGCGGTTACTACGCCGATATCGCCCGCCTGCTCGCCGAGCGCATGGGCCTCGACCTGCGCGTCGTTTCCTCCGCCGACGTCACGGGCTCGCTTTCCAAGGGCAAGGCCGACCTCTATATCGGCGCCCGTACCGGCGAGGACGGTGTCGTCGAGAGCGGCGTCCTGGTACAAAACGCCTCCTCCATCTTTGCCAAGTCGGCCGATGGTTCGCGTGAGGTCCCCACGGTTTCGGCAACCACCCTGCAGGGTGCCGTCGTCGCCGTCCAGTCCGATTCCGCCGCGCAAGATGCCATGGACTCCGCGGGCATCGACACCACCCTCAAGACCAAGTCGAACGTGAACGAGTGCTTCGAGGCGCTTGCGGACGGCGAGGTCGACTACGTCGCCTGCGACTCCACCGCCGGCGCCTACCTGGCCCGCGCCTATCCCGGCACCGTGTTTGTGGGTACCATCGCCCCGATGGTCTCTTACGACGCCATCGCCGCTTCCGGTACGGATCTTGCCGATCAGGCGATGGGGATTCTCGAAGACGCCCTGTCCGACGGCACGCTCGAGGCTATTTTTCGCCTGTGGTACGGCGACCTGCCCTTCAGCCTCGACGATCTCGCGCTTGATGGCGTGACGTTCGAGCAGGAGGCCCCCGAAAGCGAGGAAACCCCCGCTTCTGAGGGCGAATCGGGCGAGCTCGCGCAGTCCGACAGCCTGAACTCCCTGGGCTAGGCCCGGCTTTCTCCGCTACCCGTTCGCGCCCATGCAGCGCATGGGAATTCGGCGGTCGGTTCGGACGCTCCAGCGAACGGGAGCACAATTTCCCCACGTGTGTCTTCATCCAACTTGGGTACAACAGCTGTACGAGTACTATCCCCGGATAGATTGGAGCCACGTATGGAAATCAAGGTCTCCGGTCGCAAGACCACGGTCACCGATGCTCTGCGTGCGCATGTCGATGAGAAGATCGGCGAAGCCCTCAAAGTGTTCGACATCGAGCCCATGACCGCCGATGTCGTCCTGCGCTATGAGAAGAACCCCTCCAACCCCAACCCCGCCATCGTCGAGGTCACGGTCCGCGCCCGCGGTTCGGTGATTCGCGTGGCCGAGCACGGTGCGGACATGTATGCCGCGATTGACCTCGCCGCCGAAAAGGTGGCGCGCCAGCTCCGCAAGTTCAAGACGCGCGTGGTCGACAACCGTCAGCAGGGTCTGTCCGCCGCCGAGGTCGCCCCTGTCGAGCCCGTTGCCGATCTGGCCGACCTGCTGCTCCCCGAGGATGAGGACGACCAGCTCGTGCGTGTCAAGGAGGTTGAGCTCACCCCCATGACCGATGAGGAAGCGCTCGTTCAGACCGATCTGATCGGCCATGACTTCTACGTGTTCGAGAACAGCGTCACCGGCCTGGTCAATGTGGTGTATCACCGTAAGAATGGTGGATACGGCATCATCAAGCCCAAAATCGAGGTCGAGGGCGAGTAAAATAGCGTCCATTGCATGATCTGGATGGCGGCCATCCCATGTGGGTGGCCGCCTTGTTGTATTGAGGAGCGTCCATGGGCAACATCACCGCCTCGTACGAGGTCCCGCGCATGTGCCGCATCGTCATTGATACCTGTGCCGATCTCACCCCCGAGATCGCGGCCACACTCGAAGTGGATATCTTGGGATTCCCCTACATCCTCGATGGCGTCGAGTACACCGACGACATCTGGAGCACCATCACCCCTTCGGAGTTCTACGACAAGCTGCGTGAGGGCTCCAAGGCCTCGACCTCGGCGATCTCGATCGGTCAGTACCTCGAGTTCTTCACCAAATGCGCCGAAGAGGGCACGCCCACGGTGTATCTGTGCTTTACGAGCGCGCTCTCCTCAAGCTACAACTCCGCCTGCCATGCGGCCGAGCAGGTGCGCGCCGATCATCCCGATTTCGAGCTCTACGTGGTGGACAACGCGCTGCCCTGCGCGTGCGGTGAGTTGCTCGCCATGGAGGCCGTGCGTCAGCGCGCGGCCGGTCTGAGTGCGCGCCAGCTGGCCGAATGGGCCAATGAGGCAAAGACCTACATCCACGGTTACTTCACCCTGGACAGCCTCGATGCGCTCTCCGCCGGCGGACGCATCCCGCCCGCAGCGGCGTCCCTCTCCTCCAAGCTCGATATCAAGCCCGAGCTGTCCTTCGACCTGGCCGGGGCCCTTTCGCTCATCGGCGTGAACCGCGGCCGCAAGAAGGCGCTCAAGTCGCTCATCAAGTCATTCACCGAGAACTACGAGTTCGACCCGACCCTGCCGCTCGCCATTGTCTCCTCCGACGCCGAGAAGGATGCCGATTGGCTCGAGGCTGCCGTTCGTAAGGAGCCCGGCTGTGCGGACCTCACCATCCTGCGTGGTTCGGTGGGCCCTACGATCGGCTCGCATGTCGGACCGGGTATGGTCGCCCTTATCTTCTGGGGTAAGAACCGCTCGGAGAAGATCTCCCTGACCGACCGCATCGCCAGCCGCGTCCGCGGGGAATAGCGAGCACCGGGGTCGATCCACCTGGTTCCGGCGGTGGCATCCGCTATCGTCGCCCATTCGTCGAACAAACGTCAAAAGGAGCGTTGCATATGGCAAGCAAGAACCTCAAGATCGCCTTTATCGGCACCGGCATCATGGGCGCACCCATTGCCGGCCACATCATGGACGCGGGCTACGAGCTCACCGTCTACAACCGCACCAAGGAAAAGGCCGCCGACCTCATCGAGCGCGGCGCCGCCTGGGCCGATTCCGTCGCCGAGGCCGCCAAGGACGCCGACGTGGTCTTTACCATGGTCGGCTTCCCCACGGATGTGGAGGAGGTCTACCTGGCGGGCGAGGGCCTGCTGGCTTCCGCCAAGGATGGTGCCTACCTCATCGACCTCACCACCAGCGCGCCCGAGCTCGCCCGCGATATCGCCGGCGCCGCCGAGGTGTGCGGCAAGCACGCCTTCGACTGCCCCGTGACGGGCGGCGAGTCCGGTGCCATCGCCGGCACCCTCACGGCCATCATCGGCGCCACCGAGCGCGATATCGAGCCCGTCCGCGAGGTGCTCGAGACCTTTACCTCCAAGATCTGCTGCTTCGGCGGTGCCGGCAAGGGCCAGGTCGCGAAGCTCTCCAACCAGGTCGCCCTGGCGAGCGCCATGGTGGGCATGGCCGATGCCCTCTCCTTTGCCCAGCAAAACGATCTCGACGTCGAGCAGGTGCGCGAGATGATCTGCTCCGGCACGGGCAACTCCGGCGCCATGCAGCAGCTCGCCCCTAAGGCGATCGACGGCGACTACAAGCCCGGCTTCCTGGTCGAGCACTTCCTCAAGGACCTGGGCTTGGCGCTCACGGTCGCCGAGGAGAAGGAGCTAGCCCTGCCCGGCGCCGATACCGCGTTCACCCTGTACGACATGCTCGACGCCATCGGCGGCGGCCGCATGGGCACCCAGGCCATCACTCTGCTGTACCAGGAGGAGGCCGAAGCCGTCGCCGCGGGTCTGGATTGGTCGCTTTACACGGCCCAGCACGAGCACGACGATGAGTGCGATTGCGGCTGCGGTCACGACCATGGCCACGGCCACGGCGAGGACCACGAGTGCGCCTGCGGCCACGATCACGGCGAGGACCACGAGTGCTGCTGTGGTGGCCACGGCCACGGCGAAGACCACGAGTGCTGCGGTGGCCACGGTCACGGCGAAGACCACGAGTGCTGCGGTGGCCACGGTCACGGCGAGAGCCACGAGTGCCATTGCGGTCACCATCACGAGGGGTAAGCGGGCATGCCGGCTAACTGGGTCTACATCATCACCTATGTCATGGTGTTCGGCTTTGCCGTCTACATCGGTTTTCTGATCGGTCAGGAACTGAGCCGTCGCTACCTCGTCACCGCGCGCGCCTACTGGGCCGCTAATATCGGAGGCCTCGTCGCGGTCGTGCTGGCCGTTGCGCTCATTCCCGCCATGATGATCCAAATCATCTTGATGGGCGTCTTGGCCGGGTATATCGCCGGCCTCAAGATGGGCTTTGGCGAATCTTCGGGCCCCTGGAAGTGGCTCGATAACTTCATGGACGTCAACAAGCGCCATCGAAAGGTCGCCGAGAAGGGTACCGGCGAGGCGTATCGTCGCCGTCGCAAGACCGGAGAGGCCGCCCCCGACCTGATTTCGATCGACGAGAAGGGCTCTGCGGATTCGCCCTCAAGGCAGTCCCGCGACGCCTAAAAACAACACCCCGAGCGCCCGCGGACTTCCCGCGGGCGCACTCGGATGGGGCCCGCGGGCGGCGGTTGTGCCCAGAGTCCGCTTCAGGCCTTTCGACCGTGCACATTTGCCCTGGACCGATGGGCCCGTCCATACGATAATTCGGATGTTCGCCGCAAGAGAAAGATAAGAGGTACGCACCCATGGCAGAAGAGAACCTTGTCGAGCTTTCCCCCGAGGAGGCCGCCCGCCTCGCGAGCGTCGAGAACAGTGCCGATGCCCTGTCCGCCCTCATCGAGGACCTGTCCAGCTCGAGCCGTCGCATGCGCCAGCTCGCCGGACGCGTGGTGAACCTGCTCGCCGAGCGCGAGCCCGATCTGCTCGCCCCCTTTATCGAGCAGCTGGTGGACGCCCTGTATCGCCCGGAGGCCCAGACCCGCTGGGAGGTGCTCGACGCATTGACGCTGCTCGTTCCCGAGCATGCCAAGGAGTGCGGCGCCGCGTACGAGGGCGCCGAGGCCGCCCTGTTCGATGAGATCTCGGCCCCGCTGCGCTTGTCCGCCTTCCGTTTCCTCGTGGTGTGGGGTGCCACGGAGCGCCGCCGCTCCGAGAAGGTGTGGCCCATTATCGACGAGGCTATCCAGTGCTATCACGGCGATCTTGAGTACCGCGATATGCTGGCACTGCTCTTCTCCTTCGCACATGGCCAGATCTCGGGTTCCGTTGCCGCCGAGCTGGCCGGCCGTCTCCAGTTCGATGCCGAGAACGGCAAGGGCAGCTACCTGCGCGTCCGCTCGCGTGAGATTTACGACGCGCTGGTCAAGCGCTTCAAGCTCGACAACCCGCAGAAGAAGGTACGCGCCAAGAAGAGCGATGCCGAGGACGAAGACGAGGAGTAACTCATGGCCCACGACGTTGTACTGATCCCCGGTGACGGCATCGGCCCCGAGATCACAAGCGCGATGCGCCGCGTGGTCGAGGCAACTGGTGTCCAAATCAACTGGAATGTTCAGAACGCCGGTGCCGGCGTGATGGATGAGTACGGCACGCCGCTGCCCGAGCATGTGCTCGAGGCTGTGCGTTCCACCAAGGTTGCCATCAAGGGCCCCATCACCACGCCGGTGGGCACGGGCTTCCGCAGCGTCAATGTCGCCCTGCGTAAGGAGTTCGACCTGTATGCCTGCGTGCGCCCCTGCCTTTCCCAGCCCGGCGATGGCTCGCGCTACCGCGACGTCGACCTGGTGATCGTGCGCGAGAACACCGAGGACCTCTACGCGGGTATCGAGTTCGACGAGGGTGCGCCCGAGGTCGTGAAGCTCGCCGAGCTCGTCGAGGCATCTGGTCAGAAGCCCTTCGCCTCCGATTCGGCTATTTCCATCAAGCCGATCTCCATCGAGCGTTCGCGCCGCATCGTCGAGTACGCGTTCGAATACGCCCGTCGCTGCGGTCGCAAGAAGGTCACGTGCGTGCACAAGGCCAACATCATGAAGGCGACCGACGGTCTATATCTGCGTGTGGCGCGCGAGGTGGCTGAGCGCTACCCCGATATCGAGTTCAACGATAAGATCGTGGACGCCACGTGCATGGGCCTGGTTCAGGAGCCCCGTGATTTCGATGTGCTCGTATGCCTGAACCTGTATGGCGACATCGTGAGCGACCTGTGCGCCGGTTTGGTGGGCGGTCTTGGCATGGCGCCCGGTGCCAATATCGGTACGGACGCGGCGATCTTCGAGCCCACGCACGGCAGTGCGCCCGATATTGCTGGCAAGGACATTGCCAATCCCACGGCCGAGATTCTCTCAGCCGCGATGATGCTCGACCACTTGGGCGAGGCCGATGCCGCCGAGCGCATCCGCGCGGCTGTTCGCGCCACGCTCGCCGAGGGGACGTGCGTCACCGGGGATGTGCAGCGCGCGCTTACCGGTAGCGCCGAGGGTGCTGCGGGGACGCAGGATTACGCCGACGCGGTCATCGCGCACCTTTCGTAGCCGTATGTGTAATTGGGGACGGGTGCATTTTACACATGAGGTGTGACCCTTCCCTTTTGCGCCGATCCGCGGTATCGATGCGCGCGGCGTCGCACTGGGGCATCACATTGTGCAATTAAGCAAACCTTAACGGGGATGCGCTCGTTTTGAGGCGTATCCCCGTTTATTTTTGGGTATCGTATCGGCTTGATACGACAATCCGCCAGGTAAGGTGAAGGGAGCGGACCGCATGGGTCTGATCATGAAGAAGGACGATTCCGAGGATAACGAGTACATCGACGGGATCGAGGTCGTCGGCCGTGGTGAGGGCCCGAACGGCGATGATGAGGTCGAGCACGTGGAAATTCACGAGGGTCTGACCGCCGAGGACATTTCCGGCAAGACGGCGGCCGTCGAGGCCGAGCGTGAGCTCGAGGCCGATCCCGAGCTGTTGGATGCCGACGCTGAGGAGGGCGGCGCCGCCGACGCCGGCGAGGCCGATGGCGAGCCCGAGCCCGAGGGCGTGGAGGACTCCGAGCCCGTGGCAGACGCCTCTGCGGATTCCTCTACCGCCGCCCCTGCCGTCACATCGCGCGCGGCGCGCCCGAAGAAGACGCGCATGCAGCGAGCAATGATGGGCAAGCATAAGTACTTCATCGCCGGCGCGCTCGTCGCCGTGATCGTTGCCGGTGTTTCCGGTTACTTCCTTGGTTCCGGCGGCTTTGGCTCCAAGGGCGTGAGCGCTCCCGTTTTTGCGGAGAGCGAGCTCGACGCGACGGTCGCAACCTGGAAGTTCAAGGGGGCCTCGCACAAGATCAGTGCCCGTGAGGCCATCGAGAGCCAGTACAGCCTTGACAGCGTGAAGGACGAGGACGGCAACTACCCCGCTCCTTCCGCTGACGCGGTTCTTTCCTATGTGCGCAACCGCATCCTGTTGGAGGAGGCGTCCAAGCAAGGCATCGAGCTGAGTGATGAAGATCTTTCTTCCTCTGCCGAGGCCTCCCTGGGCACCTCCGACTTCTCCGCTATCGCCGATCAGTACGGCGTGAGTGAGGATCAGGCAAAGCAGATCGTGCGTGAGCAGGGCACCATCCAAAAGCTGTATCAGAGCGTGATGGACGACGCGCCCGCCATGCCCGAGGCCCCCGCCGAGCCCGAGAGCGGCGACGAGAACGAGGCCAAGGCCGAGTACGCCGCCTATATCATCGATCTGGCTGGTAAGGAGTGGGATGCCGAGGCTGGTACCTGGGCTAAGCTCGACGGCGCTTACGCCACCGCGCTCGCCGGCGAGGAGATCACTCCCGAGTCTGCGACCTATGCCCAGGCCCAGAAGGCCTATGCCGTCGCGTACCAGCAGTACATGCTCGAGTCGCAGGGCGCGAACGCCAAGTGGACGTCCTATGTCAACGAGCTCTTCGGCGAGGCTGATGTCGAGCTCTTTGGCCTGTATGCCTAAGATGCTCGGTCGCTTGCGCTAGCCGCGCGCGCCGGCTGCATGCGCTGCGGTATCTCGAGGTTTGGTTGCGATGTGCCGCGCTGTGATAGGCAGGCAATTTACGACCGTAACCGCCCGCCGCGCTCGCTGTTTTTGGTCGCGATGTGCCATGGTGCGACAGCCAGGTATATCGCGACCATTTTTTGTGCCGAATCTACGCGCTGGACCTGCGTGTTGTGACGTCCAGCTCGTCATCGGGGCCGCTCACGGGTTGCGCCTGTCGCAAACGGGTGACTTGCTATGCTGGAGAAGTGCCTGTGGGGGAGGGGCTCGACCCGCCTCCGGCTTTTGCAAGGAGAAAGGACGGTCGTCATGGACGAGACGTTTGAGAAAGTCGCCGCATGGTGCAAGCCGACCATGGAACATCCGCTCGCCATCGTGCTGGGCAGCGGTCTGGGTTCGCTGGGTGAGCGCGTTCGCGTGGTGCGACACATCCCGTACAGCGACATCGATGGGTTCCCCACAGAGGCGATTCCCGTCGAGGGCCATAGCTTCACGGTTCTCGTGGGTGAGCTCGATGGCGTGCCCGTGGTGGTGTATCCCGGTCGCGTGCACATGTACCAGGGTTACGACGCCCTGCAGGTGACCTCGCTCGTGCGGCATGCTCACAAGCTGGGTTGCCGCAGCATCGTGTTGAGCTGTGCGACCGGCGCGGTGGGCGCCATCGCTCCCGGTACCGTCGGCATCATCACCGATCAGATCAACCTCACCGGGCGCAACCCGCTCGCATCGCCCGCGGGCGTTGCCGCAGCCGGCCTGGATAGTCCGTTTGTCTCGATGGCGGGGGCCTACTCCCCGTATCTCTCTGGCTTGGCGCGCGAGGCTGCGTCTGAGCTTGGCATGGAGCTCGCAGAGGGTGTGTACGCCGGCCTCCTCGGTCCCAGCTACGAGACGCCCGCCGAGATCCGCATGCTCGGCACGCTCGGTGCCGATTACGTGGGTATGTCCACCGTGTGCGAGGCCATCATGGCCCGCGCCATGGGGATGGAGGTGCTCGGAATCACGCTCGTCACCAACAAGGCCGGCTGTCCGGGCGAAAGCCACGCCAAGGTGCTGGGCGCCGCCGACGCGGCCGCCGAGGCAATGCAGGCCCTTGCCCTCGCCACGATCCGCCGTATCGGTGCATAAGCGCGTGGAGAAGAGTTTTTCTAACCGTGCGTTAGGCACTTGCGCGGGAGCGCATTTCCACGTACTATAGACAATCGTCGGAACGGCTCAGTCCGCTCCGCCATGGAGTCGCCAGCGTAGCTCAGTTGGCAGAGCACCGCTCTCGTAAAGCGGGGGTCACCGGTTCGAGCCCGGTCGCTGGCTCCATCGAAATCAGCAGGCCAGAGGTACTGTTCCTCTGGCCTGTTTTTTAGTCATCCTTCATCTTAAAAGGGGTGAAATATGGGTGAAAGAATGTTCTATGGAGAAAAATCCATTAAATGTTGACGCCGTGCAGAGCGGTTTTCAACGCTTTCCATGCCTGTGGGGCCCTACTGGCTGCCCGAAAGGTGTGGGAAGGGTTGAAAACCGCTGATCCGACCTAAGTTCATTTGGCCTAATCCTCCTCGATTGTGCGTGGGTTTCCGGCAGTAATTCGTGCCGTATGCAAAGTCACCGTTGTCGGTTTCGACTGCGAACTATGATGCGGCTTGGGTCAAGAGGGGGGTTGTCTTTCGAAGGTGCTCGGTGTATCGCATCTGCCGGTATTGGGAGGATAGTTATTTTCGGCTGGCGAACACCTCGGCGTCGAAGAACTCCCCGAGCGATCCCCCCAAGCCCTTGGCGCCGCGCTCGATATTCTCGATCGCTATACTTCTTCTGCTAGTCTAGGTTTCCGCGAAGTGGGCGCGCGAAATTCCTATCGAATATGCAAACGCCCCTTGGCTCATTCCAAGACGGTTGCTGGGCTCCTTTATTCGGAGCCCAGCGTGCATTATGGGATCAGGCTGGGTCATCAGTGCCTTCCGTTCATTGGTGCCAATGGTTCTCCCTGCCTCTATTTGAGCTACCACTATATAAATGACAATTTGAAGTACAATGGGCCCGTTACCTAAGATGGGGGTCAAAGGATGGATATGTCAGTGCAAGAAATCGGAAAGATGGCACGTGCGCAGCTCGTGGCGGAGGAGTACACTCGGGCATCGGATGCGCTCGCGGCTGTGAAGGCGGAGTGCGATGAGGAGACGCGTGTTCTGGCTCGAATGAAGAAGTGGGGAGTTGTCGCTGCCGCCGTATGCGCCGGTCTAATTCTCTGCCTCCTCGTTCCGGTGATTGCGGAGAACTCGCATGGGTATCCGGTGTCGATGGTGATTGTGTTGGGCAGCTTACTGTACGTCTTCTTTGCTTCCGTGCCCGTGGCACTGTCTGCGTTTGCCCCGGCAGGCTTTATCGGGATGTGGCGTGCCATAAATCGTTCGAGCTGGTTCGTGTGGGGTGGCGGGTTTTTTATGCTCATCGTGGTGGTCTTTTTAATTTACGTCCCTATCATTGGTGGAGTTTTCTTTTTCATCGGGCAGAAAAGGCGCGTGAAGAGGTCCGGGGAGCAGGTTGTCCTAGCGGAGGAGCGTTATGCTGCCGCGTCGAGGGCGCTTGGCTAAAAGACGTTCCCAAAACGGCAGGAGTTGCCTCGTGGTCTCGTGCATGTCTGCGGGCGCTGTGAGAAGTGACGGCCATCTGCCGTTCGAGCGCATCGTTCTTCGGAGGGGTTGAGCGCCTGTTTTGCGTATGCCATTGGGGGCCCGGCGCCAGACGCTCGGCGTCTCGTGAGTCATGCGCTGAAGCTCCCTTGTGGTTGCAGGCATTGAGGCAAAACGCAGCGGCTCCCAATTACCAAAACGTGCACTTTTGGGAAGGCGTGACCTTTCATCGAGGTCTTCGGCGACCTCAGTTCTGCAAAACTCCTGGTCGTAAAAGCCTGCTAAAGCGCAATTGACGCCAAGGAGCCGAAACCCTTCCCCAAAACGTACACCTTGAGTTTTCGCGCGCCCGGTCGGACAATCTCAAGCGGATATCAGTCCCTCGCGGTCAGGAGCGCACCATGGATTTGAGCCGAGTCGACTACATCGTCACGTCAACGCGCGTGTTTACGAGCGAGCCTCAGCAGCCCGCCGCGCGCCCCTTGGCTTTTGCCGTGGCGGAAGATCGCATCGTCCTCACAGGTGGCCCCGCAACCGTCCGCGCGGCATGTCCGCCCGAGACGCCGGTTGTCGACTATGGTGATGCGCTGGTATGCCCCGGCTTTCACGACGCTCATCTGCATTTCTTCCATACGGCCCTCGGGGGGTCACCCTACCTGCTCATGCACATGGGGGAGAGCGAGGCCGAGCTTGTGGAGCGGACGGTCGAATTCGCGAAGGGGCTTCCCGAGCATGCCTGGGTGGTCACTCAGGGCTGGCGTGATTACCGCTGGGACCCGCCCGTGCCGCCCACCAAGCATTCGCTCGACGAGGCATTCCCTGACCGTCCCTGCGTGATGTACTCGGGCGACGGTCATACGCTCTGGATGAACACGTGCGCCCTTAACGCCCTCGGCGTTACGTGCGATTCCGTGCCCCCGCAGGGCGGCAGTTACGACAAGGATGAGAACGGTGAGCTCACGGGTATCATCCGCGAGGCGGCGGCGATGGAGCTCCTTCCGCGCTGCCTCGAGTGGCTCACCGAGGAAGACATCGCCTCCGCCTACGAAACCCAGATGGTGCGCATGGCAGAGCAGGGCATCACCTCGATCTGCGACATGGCTCTCATGCCGCATCCCGGCTGCGATTTCATCCGCGATGACGTGTATGAGAAGCTCTCGCGCGAGGGCAAACTCACCCTGCGTGTGCACATGTACCCCACGCTGCTCGACGATCAGTCGCGCCTCGAGGATTTGCAGGACCGTTATGCGGGCGATGAGTTCCCCCTGCTGCGCGCTCCGGGCTTCAAACAGTTCTTCGACGGCGTGAGCAGCCAGCACACCGCGTGGCTGACCGAGCCTTATACGAATGCACGCTTTGACGGCGACTGCGGTCGCCCCACGGTACCGGCCGATCGCATGCGCGAGCTGGTCCTCGCCGCTGCCGAGCGCGGTCACTCCGTGCGCATCCACACCATCGGCGACCGCGCCATCCACGAGGCCATCGACATCTTCGGCGAAGCGATGGCCTGGTACGGGGCGCCCATGCAGGGGCGCAACACGCTCGAGCACCTCGAGAACCTGCTGCCCGATGACATCGATCGTTTGGCCGAGCTCGGCATTTTGGCGAGTTCCCAGCCCGGTCACATCACGCTCGATCCGGGCGGCCCCGAGCGCGACCTGGGCGAGGAACGCAGCCGTGTCATGTGGCCCTTTGCGACTTATGAGGACCACGGCGTTGAACAGGCCTTTGGCACTGATTCTCCGATCACGGCCGTGACCAGCATGGACGTGCTGTACTGCGCCGTGACGCGCCAGGACCCGTTCACGCATGAGCCCGCGGGTGGATGGCTGCCGGGTGAGCGCATCAGCGCCGCCGAGGCCCTGCGCATCTACACCGCCGGCAGCGCCGCGGCGGCGGGCCGTGAGGATGAGCTGGGGCAGATTGCGCCCGGATACCTGGCGGACTTCGTGGTGCTGGACCGCGACATTACCGCATGCGATCCGAGTGAGATCCAGGGCGCTCGGGTCGTGGCCACGTATGTGGCGGGCGAGCGGGTGTTTGAACGGTAGGAGCAGGCTCCCTGTTCTGGGCATACTTCGCGCTTTCGGCAACGATAGTCGAAAGTGTTTTCGTTCAGTCCTCTGTCGACCGCCTACCGCTGGTAATTCAACGCTCAGGAAATCTAAGTGCCGCTTTATAAGATTTTTTGAAGTGACGTTGTATAAGTCCGTACGGCTGGGTACTATTCAACGCGTACACAAACCGCATGGATCGCCGGCGTGTGCCGGAGCCCAGCAAAAGGAGGAGACAAGCATGTCTTTGAAGCCGCTTGCAGATCGCGTTCTGATCAAGCCCGACGCCGTCGAGCAGAAGACCGCTTCCGGTCTCTATATCGCCAGCAGCGCTCAGGAGAAGCCCCAGCGCGGTACCGTCGTCGCCGTGGGCGCCGGCAAGATGAACGACCGCGGCGAGCGCATCCCGCTCGACGTTCACGAGGGCGACGTCGTGATCTACGGCAAGTTCGGTGGCAACGAGATCAAGGTCGACGGCGAGGAGTACCTGCTCATGCGCGCCGACGACATCTACGCCGTCGTCGAGTAACTTTCGCGACCCCGAACCTCAATTTGGGGACTGTCCCCAAATTGAGGTGTCGGCTGCGGCACGCGACTCAGCCGCAGACGACAAACCACGACCTCAAATTGGGGGCTGTCCCTAAAGCGAGGTCCTGAGACGGATATGTAATTTGCACCCGTCCCCAATGACACATTTGGAGGAACATCAAATGGCTAAGAACATCACGTTCGACACCGACGCTCGCGCCAAGCTCGCCAAGGGCGTCAACACCCTGGCCGACGCCGTGACCGTCACCATGGGCCCCAAGGGCCGCTATGTTGCCCTGCAGCGCTCCTTCGGCGCTCCCATGATCACCAACGACGGCGTTTCCGTCGCCAAGGAGATCGAGCTCGAGGACAACATCGAGAACATGGGCGCCCAGCTGGTCAAGGAGGTCGCCACCAAGACCAACGACACCGTGGGTGACGGCACCACCACCGCTACGCTGCTGGCCCAGGCCATCGTGAACGACGGTCTCAAGAACGTTGCCGCCGGCGCCAACCCGCTGGCCATCCGTCGCGGTATCGACAAGGCCGTCAACGCCGCCGTGGCCGAGATGAAGAACCTCGCCAAGCCGGTCGAGACCAAGGAGCAGATTGCTTCCGTCGGCACCATCTCCGCTGGTGACGCCGAGGTCGGCAACAAGATCGCCGACGCCATGGATGTCGTGGGCAAGGACGGCGTCATTACCGTCGAGGATTCCCAGACTTTCGATATCACCATCGACACCGTCGAGGGCATGCAGTTCGATAAGGGCTATGTCTCCGCGTACTTCGTCACGGACAACGACCGCATGGAGGCCGTGATGAAGGATCCCTATATTCTCATCACCGACCAGAAGATCTCCAACGTCCAGGACATCATGCCCGTGCTCGAGGCCGTCTCCCGTGCCGGCAAGGGCCTGCTCATCATCGCCGAGGACATCGACGGTGAGGCTCTGCCCACCCTGGTCCTGAACAAGATCCGCGGCGCCCTCAACGTCTGCGCCGTCAAGGCCCCCGGCTACGGCGATCGCCGCAAGCGCCTGCTCGAGGACATCGCTATCCTCACCGGTGGCCAGGCCGCGCTCGACGAGCTCGGCATCAAGGTCGCCGACATCACCGCCGACATGCTCGGTACCGCCAAGAGCGTGACCATCACCAAGGACAACACCACCATCGTCGACGGTGCCGGCACCAAGGAGGCCATCGCCGACCGCGTGGCCGCCATCAAGGGCGAGATGGAGCACACCGAGTCCGAGTTCGATCGCGAGAAGCTCCAGGAGCGCCTGGCCAAGCTCTCCGGCGGCGTGGCCGTGATCAAGGTCGGTGCCGCCACCGAGACCGAGCTCAAGGAGATCAAGCACCGCGTCGAGGACGCCCTGCAGGCCACCCGCGCGGCCGTCGAGGAGGGCATCGTCGCCGGCGGCGGTGTCGCCTTCATGGACGCCCTGCCTGCGCTCGAGAACATCGAGATCTCCGATCCCGAGGAGCAGATCGGCATCGACATCATCAAGAAGGCCCTGACCGCTCCTGTGGCCACCATCGCCAAGAATGCCGGTTACGAGGGCGCTGTCATCGTTGACAAGGTCTCCGAGCTCCCCGCGGGCGAGGGCCTGAACTCTGCCAACGGCGAGTGGGGCAACATGATCGACATGGGCGTGCTCGACCCGGTCAAGGTCACCCGCACCACCCTTCAGAACGCCGCCTCCGTGGCCTCCCTCATCCTCATCACCGAGGCCACCGTTTCCGACGTGCCCAAGAACACCCAGCTCGAGGACGCCATCGCGGCCGCTACCGCCGGCGCCCAGGGCGGCGGCATGTACTAAGCCGTAAGGTTTAGATAACTCACCGGAATCCCCCGGCGGCCCCTTGGCACCCAGAAGCGGTGCGAAGGGGTCCGCAGGGGGATTTTTTTATTGCTGATGCGATGGCAGATACGGTTCCCCCGCGTCTCTACCGCCCTAAAGGCCTCTCGGAGGAGTAGACTTGAGGGGTGTGTATATGACGCGGGCGCTCGGGGCCTCGCGCCTTTTGCTGGAAAGGAGCATCGGTATCATGACGAAGATCGCGGTTTTGGGCGGCGGCAACGGGGCGCATGCCGCCGCGGCGGACCTCACGCTGAGGGGCTTTACGGTTAACATGTATGAGGACGAGCGGTTCGCCCCCAACATGCAGCAGGTGTTCGACACCAAGAAGATCGAGCTTTCGGGCGCCGCGGGCACCGGTACGGCCGAGCTCGCCATGGTCACGAGCGATCTTGCCGCCGCCATCGAGGGTGTCAAGGTCATCCTGGTCGCGGTGCCTGCGTTCGCGCATGCCGCGTATGCGGAGAAGCTCGCAGAGGTCGTCACCGCCGGCCAGATCGTGCTTGTGCTGCCGGGTACCTTCGGTTCTCTCATGTTCTGGAAAGCATTCAAGGCCCACGGCGTCGAGGGCGTCTGCGTGGCCGAGAGCCACACCCTGCCGTACGCCACCCGCCTGCTCGGCCCCGGCGCCTCGCTGGTCATGAGCCGCTTCGACCCGCTGAAGGTGGGCGTCATGCCCGCCTCCCGCACCGACGAGGTCATCGCGGCGCTCGACGGCGTCTTTCCCGGCATCGAGGCAGTGGAGAGCGTCGTCGCGTGCGGCCTGTCCAGCCTGAACCCCATCATCCACGTGCCGGGCTGCATCCTGAACGCCGGTCGCATCGAGTACGCCCAGGGCGATTTCCATTTCTACACCGAGGGCTTCACCGATTGCGTGGCTCGCCTGACCGAGGCCATCGACGCCGAGCGCATCGCTCTGCTCGATGCCATGGGCTACGAGTCCGATATCGCGGCGCACGGCATCGGCGGCGCGGTTGAGACCGACTCCATCAAGGAGGCGATCGCCGGCGATCCCAACTTCGCCAAGATCACCGGCCCGGCGAACCTCAAGAGCCGCTATTACTCCGAGGACATCCCGTTCGGCATCGCGACGTGGGCCAAGCTCGCCCGCCTCATCGGCGTGCCCACGCCCGTGATGGACTCCCTGGTGAGCTTGGGCGGCGTGCTGCTCGAGAGCGATTGCTGGGAGGGTGGCCGCTCTATGGCCGAGCTCGGCATCGAGGACATGGATCTCGAGGCGCTGCGCGCGTACCTGATCGAGGGATAGCGCGAGGATAGGCGTTCCTGCCGCCCCGCATGCCTAAAGAAAATGCCCCGCGGCCCATCGGAACCGCGGGGCATCGCTGTATGAGTTGCGCTGCGCTCCTACGCGAAGAACAGCTCGGAGAGGGTCATCGGGTCGACGTACTCGCCGTCCTTGTAGACGCGCATGTTGCCTGAGGCGATCTCGTCGATCAGGATGACGTTGCCGTCGGCGTCGTAGCCGAACTCGAACTTGATGTCGTAGAGGACGAGGCCCTTCTCGGCCAGGTCGTCGGCGACGATCTTGGTGATCTGCTTGGTCATCTCCTTGAGGGAGTCGTACTGCTCGGCGGTCATGACGCCCAGGTCGACCAGGCCGTCCTTGGTGACCAGCGGGTCGCCCAGCTCGTCGTTCTTGAAGGTGGTCTCAACGTAGGACGGCAGGTCGTCGCCCTCGTTGCAGTACTGCTTGTAGCGGCGGTAGAAGGAGCCCACGGCCTTGTTGCGGCAGATGACCTCGAGGCCCTCGCCAAAGACCTTGGCGGGCAGGACCTCCATGGTGGTGTCGTCGAGGTTGGCGGACACGTAGTGGGTCTTGATGCCGGCGGCGTTGATCTTCTCGAAGAAGTAGATGGACATGCGCAGGTTAACGTCGCCCACGCCCTCGATGGTGAGGCCGACCGCGTTCTCGCCCGGATCGAAGACGCCGTCCTTGCCGGTGCAGTCGTCCTTGAATTTGAGCAGGTAGTTGCCGTTCTCGAGGGCGAACACGTCCTTGGTCTTGCCGGAGTACACGAGTTCCTTGGTCATGGCGGTAAGTCCTTTCACACAGCGCCGCATGCTTTGACGGTGTGAGTGTACAACATCGTCAAGGTGCCTAATAAGGTCATGCGCAAACTGATTTATTGTTACAGAAAGATTATGCATGGGTGTCATTTTGGCGAACATAGCATGCTCGAACATCGCGTGGTGGGAAGCGTGTTTACATGGCGAAAAAAGGACCCCTCTGAAACGGTGGCCGCGCGGGTCGGTTGCCGCGTGCGAAAGGCTGTTTGACGATGGGCGATCTTTCCATGTGCGCGTATCGCGCAGCATCGGCGCGCGCGGCGTGCGAAGACGATCAGAACGGGGCCGATCGTGCCCTCGACGTCGCAGTGGCGGGCGAGCCGCTGGCGGCACTGGGGGACCCAACTGTTCTCGGCGGCGGCGCTCATGAGCCCACGCCCACTCCGTACTGGATTCTCGACGACTTGCTGGGGGGATTGTCTTTTGAACGGACCGACCACCTGCTCGACGTGGGCTGCGGGGCGGGCCGTGTCCTGGCATACGCCGCGGCGACACAGCTGCCGTGCCGTGTGACGGGGGTCGAGCTCGATGGGCGGTTGGCCGCGCGGGCGGCGTCGTGGACGAGGGGCCGCGACGGGCTCGAGGTCATCGCGGGCAGCGCACTCGACATCCCCTTGGGGGCCTATACGCATTTCTACCTGTTCAACCCATTCGACCAAGTCTTGCTCGTGGAGTTTCTCGATTGGCTCGAGGCGCAGGTGCGCCGTTCCATCACGCTCGTGCACATGTCGGATAACGGCGAGAGCTTTGCGTATCTGGGCCGTGCGGGATGGATACGAGAGCGGGAGGGTTCGTTTTATGCGCATCCGGCTGGTGGTTTCCCGGTTTTCGGGTACCCTCAGCACTACTCCATTTGGCGTTACGTGCCAGATGCGAACGGGGCGGAGGGTGCGCCTGTGGTATAACAGGGGGCGTCGTTCCAGTGCGATTACAACGAAATGACCTCACGCGTTCCGTCCGGGGCACCGCCGCCGGGCGTTTTCGCGTGTCCATTCGCCTGGGCGATGCCGCACGCACATCAAGAGTAGAAAGCCGGGAAGCACCCATATGACGCGCGACAAGATCAAGCCCATCCTCTTCAGCATCATCAAGCATCAGGACCCCGAACAGCTCAAGTGCCAGATCCCCCGCGACATCGTCGCCGGCATCGTGGTGGCCATCGTGGCGCTGCCCCTGTCGATCGCCCTCGCCATCGCTTCGGGCGTCGGGCCCGAGCAGGGCCTTTATACCGCCATCGTCGCGGGCTTCATCATCGCGTTGCTCGGCGGCAGTGCGGTGCAGATCTCGGGTCCCACCGCCGCGTTCGCCACCATCGTGGCGGGCATCGTCGCCTCGAGCGGTATGGACGGCCTGGTGGCCGCGACCATCATCGCAGGCGTGCTGCTGATCCTCATGGGCGTCTTTCGCCTGGGCACGCTCATCCGCTTCGTGCCCTACACCATCACCACGGGCTTTACGGCGGGCATCGCGGTGACCATCGTGGCCGGCCAGCTCAAGGATCTGTTCGGCCTCACGTACCCGGCAGGCACCCCCACCATCGAGACGATGGACAAGCTCTCGGCCGTGGCCGCCAACTTCTCCACCTTCAATGTCGAGGCGCTCATCGTGGGCCTCGTGTGTCTGGCAGTGCTCGTGCTGTGGCCGCGCGTGAGCCAGCGCATCCCAGGCTCGCTCATCGCGGTGCTCGCGGGAATTGCCATGGTGAGCGGTCTGGGCATGAACGTGAACACCATCGGCGACCTCTACACCATCAACGCCGGTGTTCCGCAGCTGCAGCTGCCCCAGTTGAGCTTCGATCTGTTCCGCGAGCAGCTGCCCAACGGCTTCACCATCGCGATCCTCGCGGCCATCGAGTCCCTGCTGTCCTGCGTGGTGGCCGATTCCATGATCAGCTCGCACCATCGCGCCAATATGGAGCTCGTCGCCCAGGGCGTGGGCAACATCGGTTCCGTGATGTTCGGCGGCATTCCCGCCACGGGCGCCATCGCCCGCACCGCCGCCAACGTGAAGGCCGGCGGCCGCACGCCCGTCGCCGGCATGGTCCACGCCGTGGTGTTGCTCGCCGTGATGGTGTTCCTCATGCCGTATGCGGCGCTCATCCCCATGCCTTGCATCGCCGCCATTCTGCTGCAGGTTGCCTACAACATGTCCGGCTGGCGCACCGTGGTGCACCAGGTACGCACCGCACCCAAGAGCGACGTGGCCGTGCTTGTGGTCACCTTCCTCTTTACCGTGGTGTTCGACCTGGTCATGGCCATCGGCGTTGGCATGATGATCACGCTCGTGCTGCTCATGAAGCGCCTGAGCGATGAGACCGAGGTCCGCGGTTGGAAGTACTATTGCGACGAGGACTCCGAGGTCACGCACCTGCGCGAGCTGCCGAAGAGCGTGCGCGTGTACGAGATCAACGGCCCGATGTTCTTCGGCATGACCGACCAGATCGCCGAGATCTCGGTGAAGGAGTTCACTCGCTACCTGATCATCCGCATGCGCGGCGTGCCTTCGCTCGACTCCTCGGCCATGAACGCGCTCGAGAACCTGCGCGAGTATTGTGCCGAGAATGACGTGCAGCTCATCATTTCGCATGCCAACGAGCAGCCCATGAAGACTATGGAGCGCGCCGGCTTTGTGGAGAAGGTGGGTCGCGAGCACTTCCGCACCAGTATCGACGACGCCATCGCCCACACTCGCGAGCTGCTGGGGGAGGACGCGTAAGGCCCATCGCGCGTCCTTTGCCATTCGCCCCGGCGTCGATGGCGGCGGTCTGCGGGCGCCGGACGCATCTGGAATGCACGTTACATGCATGACGGCGTGAAAATCCGCTGCATAATGCGCTCGTCGGGGCCTTTGCCTCGGCGGGCGATCTTCTTGCCGCTACAATACGTACGGTTCAAATCACGATACATGGAACGGCGTGCGCATCTGCGCCGCCACGTTAGAAAAGGACGCACGCGCCCATGGCCTCTTACGCCCCGCAGATCTCCTCGCGTCGCACGTTCGCGATCATCTCGCACCCCGACGCCGGCAAGACCACCCTTACCGAGAAGCTCCTGCTCTACACCGGCACCATCCAGTCCGCCGGTTCGGTCAAGGGCAAGCAGAACTCCCGCCATGCGGTCTCCGACTGGATGGACATCGAGAAGCAGCGCGGTATTTCCGTCACCTCCTCGGTGCTCCAGTTCACCTATGGCGGCTGCTGCGTGAACATTCTCGATACCCCCGGCCACCAGGACTTCTCCGAGGACACGTACCGCACCCTCATGGCCGCCGACGCCGCGGTCATGGTGATCGACGGCGCCAAGGGCGTCGAGGCCCAGACCAAGAAGCTCTTCCGCGTCTGCGCCATGCGCGGTATCCCGATCTTCACGTTCGTGAACAAGATGGACCGCGAGACGCGCGACCCGTTTGACCTCATGGAAGAGGTCGAGAACGTGCTCGGCATCCGCACCTATCCCATGAACTGGCCCATCGGCAACGGCCGCGACTTCCGCGGCGTATTCGACCGCGCCAGCCGCAAGGTCCTTGCGTTCGAGGGCGACGGCCGCGCCAATGGCACCAAGAAGGTCGATGAGGTCGAGGCCACGCTCGGCGACGCCGCGCTGACCGAGCTCATCGGCGAGCACAACCACAACAACCTGATGGACGACATCGAGCTGCTCGACGGTGCCGATTCCGAGTTCGACCTCGATGCGGTTCTCACGGGCAAGCTCTCCCCGGTGTTTTTCGGCTCCGCGCTCACGAACTTCGGCGTCGAGCCCTTCCTCAAGGACTTCCTGCGCCTGGCCCCCGGCCCCGGCGCGCACACCGACGCGCTGACCGGCGAGCCCGTGGAGCCCACGCGTGAGGACTTCTCCGGCTTCGTCTTCAAGATCCAGGCGAACATGGACAAGAACCATCGCGACCGCATTGCCTTCGTGCGCATCTGCTCCGGCAAGTTCGAGCGCGGCATGGACGCCACGCACGTGCAGGGCGGCCGCAAGATCAAGCTGGCCACGGGTACGACCATGATGGCCGACGACCGCGCCATCGTGGACGAGGCCTACGCCGGCGACATCGTGGGCCTGTTCGACCCGGGCATCTTCTCCATCGGCGACACCATCTGCACGGGCAAGAAGCCGGTGCAGTTCACGGGCATCCCCACGTTCGCGCCCGAGCTGTTCGCGCGCGTCACGCAGGTCGATACGCTCAAGCGCAAGCAGTTCGTGAAGGGCATGGAGCAGCTCGCCCAGGAGGGTGCCATCCAGATCTTCCGCGAGCTCGGCGCCGGTATGGAGTCGGTCATCGTGGGCGTGGTGGGCACCCTGCAGTTCGAGGTGCTCGAGCAGCGCCTCAAGAGCGAGTACCACGTCGAGGTGCGCCGCCAGCCGCTGCCCTACACCGACATCCGCTGGATCGTGAACGAGCCCGGCACCATCGACATTCCGGCGCTCTCCCTCACGCGTGACACGCTGCGTGTCGAGGACATGCGCGGAGGCAAGTTGCTACTGTTCACGAGCCCGTGGAACATCGATTGGGCCACGGACCACAACAAGGAGCTCAAGCTGTCCGAGTTCGGCAACGTGGAGTTCTAAGATGCAGGCGGGGCCCGGGCATTGGCCATGAGACGCGCACGTCGCGATGCCCGGGCCTGCTTCTCAGGCGCTCCGCTCCCATGAAGTGGTCGCGATTTGCTGCTCTGTTCTAGCGTGGCAAATCGCGACCATTTCTTTGGGTCATTCAAGCGAAAAATGGTCGCAAAATGCCATGTTTGTACAGAGTGGCATTTTGCGACCAGCCACGGGACCAGCCACGGGACCAGCCACGGGACCAGCATACGGCGCGTGAGGACCCGTGTTCGAAGGCCCTACCTTGTGTTCGCGACGATCCTCCGTCGCTTACATCACAAATGCCGCCGTCATGGCAACGACAACCGCGGGGAGCATGTTGGCCACGCGGAAGGTCTTGGGCCAGATCAGGTTGATGCCGATGCAGAAGATGAGGATCGAGCCGACCGTCGAGAGGTTGGCGAGTGCCGCGGCGGTCATGAGCGGCTGCAGGAAGCTCGCGAGCAGGGTGAGGGCGCCCTGGAGCGCCAGCACGGGAATCGCGGCGAAGATGCAGCCCTTGCCCATCGACGCCGTCATGGTGCACACGAGCAGGGCGTCGATGGCACCCTTGATGGCGAGCGTCGTCCAGTCGCCCATCGTGCCGTCCTGGATGGCGCCGACGATGGACATGGCACCAATCGCGACGGAAAGCGACGCGGTGACGAAGGCGTCCACGAACTCGGAGTCGCCGCTGCTGCCGGTCGCATATTTGAGCCACTCGCCAAAGCGGTCGATCTGGCGTTCGAGATCGAGCATTTCGCCGATGAGCGATCCCAGCGCGAGCGAGACGACGACGAGCGCGGAGCCGCCGGCTGAGATCTCGCCGCCGGATACGGTGAGCATGCCGCTCATGGCGCCGGAGATGCCGATGAAGATGATGGCCACCGCGGTTGCCTTGAGAAGGGTGTCTTGTATGCGCTCGTTGATGAACCGTCCGAAGGCGAGTCCGGCGAAGCCGCCCAGGAGGATGAGCGTGACGTCGATGAGCGTTCCGAGTCCGATCATGGGGGCTCCTAGTGTGCTTCGATGCCCGGTAAGAGAGGCGCGTTGATTCCGGTTACGTGCTCGAACAGGGCCGAGCAGCCCCCTGCGATATCTCGATAGGTCGCGTCGAAGTCCCCGGTATACCAGGGATCGGCCACGTCGCGGTTGCTTCCGGCAAATTCCAAGAGCTTGTGGCAGGGGCCGTTGGGGTCGCCGTCGAGAATGCGATTGAGGCCCCGTTCGTTCTCGCGATCCATGTACGCGATGAGGTCCCAGTCTCCGTATTCGCCGCGTGTGATCTGACGAGCGCGATGCGCCCCGACGGGGATACCGACTTCGCGGAGCTTGGCGACGGTCCCGCGATGCGGAGGGTTTCCGATCTCCTCGCGAGACGTCGCCGCGGAATCGATCGTGAACTCGCCCTCGAGCCCGGCCCTCCGCACGAGCTCCTCAAAGACGAACTGGGCCATGGTGGAACGGCAGATGTTCCCATGGCATATGAAGAGAATGCGATGCATGTCGCAGGCGGCCTTTCAATGGATGATTTCACAGCACAGCTTACCAGAGCGCGTGAGGGTGGGACGGCATGGTGCCGTGCGCGGCAGCGTGGCTTGCGCGTGCGGCGGTTTTGCCTCCAGTCGCGCGGGCTCGGCCCGGTGGTTTGCCTCTGGTCGTCGAGATCGGCTTGGCACGCACTCGGGTGAGGATGGCCCGGCGGTGCGTGATCGCCTCCGTGCCGCCGCATAGGGATTGCATGATGTGTCCCAACGGTCGGGTAGGATGTAATGCCTAGCCGAATTCGATGGGAGAGTCTTCATATGGCCGAAACGAACAACGTCGACATCGCCTCCATCATGAATATGGTCGCCACGCTGAGCCCGGAGGGGAGCGGCGCGCGCAAGGATGTCATCATCGAGCCCGCTGCGCCAGCGCCAGCGCCCGTTTCGGACCCCGCGCCTTCCGTGGCACCGGTCCGTGCCGCCACGGTGCGCACCCTCGGCTCCGCCGGCTCGCTCACCGCCGACGATGTCGCGGATGTCCCGGCGACCGGCCGCCGCGCGGAGACTTCGCCCGAGGAGCTGGCGGCCCGTCATAAGCGCATCGTCGCGGCCCTCGCCTCCGAGTTGAACCAGCCCGCCGCTCGCATCGAGTCCGTGATCTCGCTCATCGATGAGGGGGCGACGATCCCGTTCATCGCGCGCTATCGCAAGGAAGCCACGGGCGGCATGGACGACGTCGCGCTGCGCACGCTCGATGATCGCCTGTCTTACCTTCGCAATCTCGAGCAGCGCAAGTCCGACGTGATCGCGGCGATCGACGCCCAGGGCAAACTCACCGAGGAGCTGCGCGCGAGCATCGAAGAGGCGTCCACGCTTCAGCGCGTGGAGGACCTCTACAAGCCCTACCGCAAGAAGCGCGCTACCCGTGCGTCCAAGGCGCGCGACGCCGGTCTCGAACCGCTCGCCAACCTCATTCTCATGCAGCCCGCCCAGGGGGCCGAGCCGCTCGTGGCGGCGGCCGAATACGTCAACGCCGAGGGCGGCTTTGCCACGGCGGAGGCGGCGCTTGCGGGTGCGCGCGATATCGTTGCCGAGCTCGTGGCGGAGGACCCCGAGAACACGGCGGACCTGCGCGAGTACACGCATAAGACGGCCGCTATCGAGTCCGAGGCGATCGACGCAGACGAGAAAACGCCGTACGAGCCCTATTACGAGTTTTCCGAGGTGGCTCGTTCCATTCCTAACCATCGCATCCTCGCCATCAATCGCGGCGAGCGCGAGGGCAAGCTGCGCGTGCGCGTGCGAGTGGACGGCGAGGCCGCGGCCGAGCGCCTCCAGAGCCGCTACCCGCGTCGCCGTGGGCCGTTCGCATCCGAGCTCAACGCCGCCATCGCCGATGGCTACAAGCGCCTCATGGCCCCTTCGCTCGAGCGCGAGCTGCGCGTCGACCTCACCATGCGCGCCCAGGCCGACGCTATCAAGGTCTTTGCCAAGAACACCGAGGGCCTGCTGCAGCAGCGCCCGGTGCGCGGTGCGCGTGTGATCGCACTCGATCCGGGTTATCGAGCCGGCTGCAAGGTCGCGGTGCTCGACGAGTACGGCAAACTGCTCGACCACACAATTCTGTATCCCACGCCGCCGCGTCGCGACATCGCGGGCACCAAGCGCGAGCTTTTGCGCCTCGCTCGCAAACACCGCATCAACACCATCGTGGTGGGCAACGGCACGGCGAGCCGCGAGACCGAGGAGGTCGTGTCCGCCTTCATCGCCGAGTCCGCCCCCGAGCTGCGCTACACCATCGTCAATGAGGCGGGTGCCTCGGTGTACTCGGCTTCCAAGCTGGCAAGTGAGGAGTACCCGGACCTCGACGTGACCACGCGTGGCGCCATGAGCTTGGGTCGCCGCCTTCAGGACCCCTTGGCCGAGCTCGTCAAGATCCCGCCGCAGTCCATCGGCGTCGGCCAGTACCAGCACGACCTCGATCAGGCCGAGCTCGGTCGCGCGCTGGGCAACGTGGTGGAGAACGTGGTCAACCGCGTGGGCGTGGACGTGAACACCGCGAGCGCGAGTCTGCTCGGATACGTTTCGGGCATCACGCCCGCCGTGGCGAAGAACATCGTGGCGTACCGCGAGGAGAACGGCGCCTTCACCGATCGCCGTCAGCTCAAGAAGGTTCCCAAGCTCGGCCCCAAGGCGTATCTCAACGCGGCGGGCTTCATGCGCATCACGGGCGGCAAGAACCCGCTCGACGCCACGAGTGTGCATCCCGAGAGCTATGAGATCGCCGGTGAGCTACTGCGCCGTGCCGGTGTGGCGCCGAGTGCGCTGACGGCGGGCGGCGTGCCGGGCATTGGCGCCAAGATCGGCGGTCTGGGCGCGGTGGCCGCCGAGCTGGGCTGCGGCGTGCCCACTCTGCGCGATATCGTGGCGGAGCTGGAAAAGCCCGGCCGCGACCCGCGCGACGACGCCCCCGAGGTCGTGTTCTCCCAGGCGGCGCGCAGCATCGAGGACCTCGAGGTCGGCATGGAGCTCAAGGGCACCGTGCGCAACGTGGTGGACTTCGGCGCGTTTGTGGATATCGGCGTGCATCAGGATGGTCTGGTCCACATCTCCAAGCTCGCCGATCGTTTTGTGAAGCATCCGAGCGAGGTCGTGGCAGTGGGCGATACCGTGACTGTGTGGATCACCGGCGTCGACAAGGCACGCGGCAAGATCTCCCTCACCATGGTGAAGGGCCGCATGGGCAAGTAGTCCTTTCCGGCCCATTCGCCACGAGCCCGAGGGGCCTGGCGCCTCGACAGGAGGCGCCGCAATCGCCGGGCGCAGGTCGATGTCGGCCAGGTAGCCGGTGCCCTTCTCTCCAGGCTGTCCTCACTCGCTGCCGTAATACAGGCAGGGGATGCCCGACATGCCGAGTGGATAGATTTGGTACAGGGTGGTGTCGAAAACCCGCATGGCGAGCGCCTTTCGCGGGGCCAGTCGCAAGGAGGCGCATCGCCCGAGGCTTTGGAGGGGTGTCGTGCATGCGGCCAGGAGTCGTGTGGGCCGAATCCCCGGGACCGGGCGGTGCGCTCAGATGCAATCAAGCATAAAGCGCGGGCCGTCCATCGAGTGCAGCTCCTCGGTGGACGGCCCCGAATTGGCCTTGAAGGTACCCATACGGCGCATCGTGATGCCGCGGCATGGGGCATGGTCGTTTGATTATGGGGAAAGAGCCGACGTGAGTGCGCTTACCCCAAAAGGCCGCTCGCAACGGATGCGAGCGCGATGATCACGCCCACGATCGACTCGCCGCCGAGCACGCCGGAGGCAACGATGATGCCGGTCTCCTCGTGCGACGTCTCATCGGTGCCCGTGTTGGCATTCGTCGTCGCGTCACCACTCGCACGCGCGTTCCGGATGGACGCTACGCGATCGTAGGCGATCTTCACGGCTGCGCCGAGAGAGGCCGAGAGCGTCATGTAAAACGGCAGGTACACGCCGAGGCCGAGCATCATGGACGGGATGCCCAGGCAGTACAGGGCCACGCCCGCGACAAGGCCGAGCGCGAAGGCGGAAACGCTCGGGATGCCCGACACCATGGTTGCCACCACGCTTGCCTGGGCGGACACGAAGAGCTTTCCGGGGCCGAATGCGTCGGCGCCGTAGGCGTTGAGGAGCGCGCACATCACCGCCACCGACACGGCGCAGCCGATCAGCGCGCCGATCGCCTGGCCGATCCACATGGCGCGCGGGTCGGTGCCGATGATTTTGCCGGTTTTGAAGTCACTCATGACGTCGCCCGCGAGGCCGCATGCCACGGCCACCACGCCTGCGACGAAAAAGAGCCTGACCTGATCGGACTCTCCCAGGGCGGCGATGACCAGCAGGACGATGAGGCCGAAGATCTCCATGGGGTCGATGCCGGTTTGGCCCACCGACTGCGCGCTCATGATGGTGGTGACGAATGCGAGCACCACCACGACGGCGCAGGCGATGGGGGAGAGGCCGAGCACGAGGCAGACGAGGAGGGCGGCCGCCGCCACGAGCAGGGCGAGGACGCTGCGGTCGAGTTTTCCGAATGCGCGTGCGGGGGCGTTTGCACGGTCGTCGTCGCGTCGCCCATTGTGTGCGCTACGGAAGGCGGCGGGCAGGATGTCTCGCACCACGACACCGATGCCAGAGCCCATCATGAGGCCCATGCCCAGGCTCGACACGATTCCCTGCGCGTTCGCCACGTCCCAGAGTCCCGCCGCGCTGCCGCCCACGATGATCCCGAAGTTCGCGATGAGCCCGCCTGCCAGCCAAAATGCCACTGCGGCGCCGCCCACCAAAAAGCCGACCGATAGCAGCATGGGCGAGTTATAGATGCCGAAGGCCACGCCGGGGATGGGCAGTGCGCCGATCATGGCGGGGATGACGCCCGCGAGGTCGCGCAGCGCGCACCAGATGCCGGCCGCCGCCATGGACCCGAAGAGTCTCTTGCCCGTTGCGCCGCCCGCGCGGCTGGCCATGAGCGTTTCGGCGGCGGCGGTGCCGATGGGGTACTCGAGGTCGGACTCCTCGACAAAACGGCGGCGGATCAGCGCCGTGCACACCAGGCCGAGCAGCGTGCCAGCCAGCGCGACGCCGCCGATCTCGATCCAGCTCAGCTCCGCGCCGAGGCCGAGCATCCATACGCCGGGGATGGTGAAAGCCAATCCGCCCGCGACCATGGAGCCGGCTGACATGATGATCTGGGTGACGTTCGCCTCGTTCAGGCTCGTGCGGCCCGCCGCGCGTAGCAGGACCAGCGTGGTGATCGAGGTGAAGATGGTCGGCCAGGGCAGGGCGCCCATCTTGAGGGCCGTGTAGACGGAAGATGCCGTGATGATGACGCAGCCGATGCAGCCGATGAGAATACCGGCGGCACTGATCTGCCCGCGCCACGGCGCGCGCTGGTTCAGAGAACTCATTTGTAGCTCCTTCGTATATCCGCTCCCCCTCATGCGGGGAGTCGGGTTACGGCAATAGGACCGCTATAGTGTAAGCTCGATTGAGAGATATGCGTTCGAGAACATGGAGGGCGCGATGGATGTCGATATGGAGGCCACAGGCGCTCGGCCCGAGGGGCCGGATTCACGCGACCGGGTTTTACAAGCTCAGGGCATCTCGGAGCCCTCGACGGCGTCCTGCCTTCTCGCCGTCGACGTGGGCAACACCGTTACCAAGTTCGGCGTGTTCGCCGCGGATGAACTCGCGGGCACGTGGGAGGTAACGACCTCCGAGCGCTGCACGGCCGATGAGGCATGGGCGCAGGCCGCCTGTGCGATCGACATGCTGGGCGCGCCCGAGCCCACAAGCGCCATCCTCTCCTGCGTGGTGCCGAGCCTTGTCGAGGTGTGGCGCTCCGCTTTGGGCAAGCTGTGTGGAACCCGTCCCTACGCGGTGGGCCCGGGTCTCAAGACCGGCATCCGCATGCGCTATGACGATCCGTCCGAAGTTGGTTCCGACCGTGTGGCCGACGCGGTGGCGGCGCGCGAGACCTACGGTGCTCCCGTGGTCGTGGTGGATTTGGGGACGACCACGAATATCGAGGTCGTGGACGAGTCCGGCGCCTTTGCCGGAGGCATCATCGCCCCTGGTGTCGCCCTGGGTGCGCGTTCGCTTACCGCCGCGGCGGCGCGTCTGCCCATGATTGAGCTGCGAGCGCCGGAGCGCGTGATCGGACGCAGCACGCGCTCCGCCATGCAGTCCGGCGTGGTCCTGGGCGAGGCGGCGCGCATCGACGGCCTGCTCGACGCGGTGATGGACGAGCTTGGCACCGACGCTCCCGTGGTGATCACGGGTGACGGCGCCGCGCAGGTCGCCGCTCTCATCTCCCATGATGCGGTGGTCGATGAGACCCTCACCCTGCGCGGCTTGCACCATATCTGGCTCCGCAATCGCCACTGACACGCGAATCGATGAGAGGTGTTCCCATGAACGAAATTGAGCAGTACGACGAGACGTTCGGGCCCAGCACCCAGGTGCGGGCGATTGTCACCATGGTCCTTGTGGCCCTCATCGCCCTGTTCGTGTTCGGCCTTGCCCCGCACTTCGCCTCGCCCGAGACACATTCGGGGGTGATTGCCACCATCGACGAGAAGATCGACAACGTGCTCACCCTCACGGCGGGCTCCGCGGGTGCATCGGCGCTCATCTCGGCGATCCCCGGCGACGCCGGCTCGCCCATCGCGGAGAAGCTCATGGATCTGAGCACCGGTTTCCTTATCGTGCTCGCCGCCCTATTCCTTGAGAAATACCTCATCGCCATCTTCAGCGGTGTTGCGTTGGGGCTCGTGATGCCGCTCGCGCTCCTCGCTGCGATTGTGTTCACCTGGGCGTACGGTCGCGCGCGCTGGTCGGCCGTGCCGGTGCGCCTCGGCGTCAAGCTCGCCTTGATCGGCGCGGTGCTGCTGTTGGCCATACCCACCAGCACCTGGGTGACCAACCAGGTAGATGCCATGTACGACACTTCGCTCGCGCAGTCGGTCGAGGCGGCCGAGGCGTTGGCCGAGGGCGCGGCGGAGGCCGAGTCGGAGGGCGGCAAGAAGGACGAAGGCGGCATCCTCGGCTTTTTCCAGGGCGCTATCGACACGGTGACCGGCGGGATTTCGAGCGCCGTCGAGGGCGCCCAGGAGTCGCTCAACCAGTTCATCGAGTCGCTGGCGGTGATGCTCGTGACCTCGTGCCTCATTCCGCTGCTGGTACTTCTCTTCTACTTTTGGATGGCGAAGATCTTGCTGGGCGTGAATATCGATATTCACGCAGCCGTGTCGACGCTCAACCCGGCCAAGGTGCGCCGCAGCGCGGTAAACGCCATCAAGGGCGGGGACCGGTCATGACGGGGTCTCGAATCGAGGAGGGCGGCATGCGGGGCGCGCCGGATGTCGCCGCATCGAGGGCCGGTTCCGCCGAATCGCCCGTGACGGTGCTTTGCTTTGACGGGGGCTCGCTCGACCGCGCACAGGGACTGTCCGATCGACTGGACGCCCCGCTCGCGGTCTGCGAGGCCGGTTGTTCGGAGGCGGGTTTCATCCCCGAGCCGGGCCTCCTGTATCTCAAGGTGTCCCGTGATGGTCTCTCCCTCATGCGCGATGGCATGGAGCTCCGCCCCGATTTTGCCGAGATGCTGCCACGCATCAAGCAGGGCGCCCTGCAGCGAGAGATGCTCGTCAAGGCCGCCCGGGTGAAGGGCGTTGAGGCCCCGCGTGCCGTGGATGCCACGGCGGGGTTGGGCGAAGACTCCCTGCTGCTCGCTGCTTTCGGCTTCACGGTCACGCTGTGCGAGGCCGATCCGGTGATCGCCGCCCTGCTCGAGGACGCCCTCGCGCGGGCATCGGCGCATGAGGTCCTCGGGCCTATTGTCGAGCGCATGCACTTGGTCGCGGGCGACAGCCGCATCACCCTCGAGCGGGCTGGGGCCAGCACGGGCGCGCAGCCCGACGTGGTCTATCTCGACCCCATGTTCCCGGGGCGCACCAAGACTGCCGCGGTCAAGAAGAAGTTCCAGCTCATCCACGGTCTCGAGCGCCCGACCGAGCCCCTCGACGAGGAGTCGCTGCTCCAGGCTGCGCTTGCCGCGCGTCCGCGTAAAGTCGTGATCAAGCGCCCGGTGAAGGGCCCCTATCTCGCCGGCGTCAAGCCGAGCCACGCAATCGCTGGCAAGGCCGTGCGCTACGACTGCATCGTCCCGCCGCGCTGACGGGCCTACGGCGGGCTCGCCCACAGCGTTCGCGCCCCGCCGCGGGCAGGTCCACAGCGATCAGGCTCGCCGCATCCGTCTCCCTCGCTCGGCGAAGCGAAAAATGGGTTTCCCAACGCGGGGCCTCACGCCGCTCCGTGCGATAGGCGTAGAATGGCCCGTCGAAACCACGACGATGGGAGGCTGGGCGATATGACGGCGGGTTTGGTGCTCGAGGGCGGTGGCATGCGCGGTCTGTACACGGCGGGCGTGCTCGACGTGTTCATGGAGCACGGCGTGGAGTTCGCCCATGCGGTGGGCGTGTCCGCGGGCGCCGCGTTCGGCGTGAACATCAAGTCGCGCCAGGTGGGTCGTGCCATCCGCTATAACAAGCGCTTCTGCGCCGATCCGCGTTACGCCAGTCTTAAGAACCTCCTGCGCACCGGGGAGCTTTACAGCATCGATTTCGCCTATCGTGAGGTGCCTTTGCACCTCGATCCCTTCGATATAGAGGCCGCCGTCGCGAATCCCATGCGCTTCACGGCCGTTTGCACGGATATCGTCACGGGCGAGGCTGTCTATCGCGACATCGAACGCGGCGATGGCGATGACCTCGATTGGATTCGGGCATCCGCCTCGGTGCCCCTGCTCGCGCGACCCGTCGAGCTCGATAGCCGCGAGCTCCTCGACGGCGGCATCGCCAACTCGATCCCAGCGGCATGGATGGTCGCGCAGGGGTACGACAGAAACGTGGTCGTTCTCACACAGCCCGCGGGATTCGTGAAGGAGCCGAACAGGCTCATGCCGCTCTTGAAGCGCGCATACGGTGCGTATCCCAAGCTGGTGGAGTTGCTAGCCAACCGCCACGTGCGCTATAACGCCCAGCTCGAAGAGGTGGCCCGCCTCGAGCGCGACGGGAAGGCGCTCGTCATCCGCCCGAGCGAGTCGGTCAAGGCGCCGCTCGTCGTAAAGGACCCGGAGATCTTGGAGCGGATCTACCAGGTAGGGCGCCGCGACGGCGAGGCGCGGATTGCGGACGTGAGGCGCTATTTGGCATAGCCGGCGGCATCCGCTGATTGGAGCCACGTTCCCAGGTGGATGCGAAAGGTGTGTGCCACCAAAAGCGCACGATTGAAACGGCGCCGCGGCGCGTACACTGGTGCACGGCGGCATTCGAGGCTCAGATGGAGCGTGCCGCATGAGACGCCGGAAGGCGTGGAGATGGTGCCCAGGCGGAAATAGAGGTCGCCGGCATCGGGGCGAGGCCCCCAATGAACGCGTCCGAGGGCGCAGAAGGAGGACGAAATGTCCGAGTACATCGAGAACGAGAACGAGAACGTGGAAGAGGTCGTCGAGGCTTCCGAGGCCGTCGAGGTCATCGAGGAGGCTGTCGAGGCCGAGGACGTCGTCGAGGAGACTGCCGAGGAGGCTGCCGAGGAGGAGCCCAGCCTGGACGACCAGCTTTTCGATAAGGTGCAGCGCGCTGCTCGCCTGCTCCGCAACCGCAAGTTCGCCATGGGCCGTGAGGCCGAGGCCGACGCCGCCCGCGCCAGCGAGCTCATGCGCGCCCTCAAGCTCCTCGAGCTCAAGCCCCAGATGGAGCAGAAGGAGATGTCCGACCTGCTCGGCATGCGTCTGCGCGAGCTCGACGGCATCCTGCGCGAGGCTGAGGAAGTCGGCGCCGTGACTCGTATCATGCCCGAGGAGGAGGACATGCGCGCCATCCTCGTCTCCGCCAACGAGAACGCCGAGGAGCTCGCCGCTTCCATCGGTGGCAAGCGTAAGAAGCTCGTCCCGCAGCTGTCTCAGCTGGACGCCGAGGATATCGTCGCGCTCATGGACAAGCTCATCGACCCGCTGACCGAGATGGGTCTGGACAACGATGATCGCGGTGGCCGTGGCGGCGACCGCGGCGGTCGCGGCGGCTTTGGCGGCCGTGGTGGCGATCGTGGCCCGCGCAAGGACTTCGGTGGTCGTGGTGGCGACCGCGGCGGCCGTGGCGGCTTTGGCGATCGCGGTGGCGACCGTGGCCCGCGCCGCGATTTCGGTGACCGTGGTCCTCGCAAGGACTTTGGCGATCGCGGCCCTCGTCGCGACTTCGGCGATCGTGACCGTGGCGGCCGTGGTGGCCGTGGCGGCTTTGGTGGCCGTGACGACCGCGGTGGTCGTGGCGGTTACGGTGATCGCGGCGGCCGTGGCAACTACGGCGATCGCGGTGGCCGTCGCTTCTAGAGCGAGGCTGAGCGCGGTCCGGCAGGTCCGGCCAAAGCGGGGCCGGGAGCTGATCGGCTCTGCGGTTCCGTTGGCCACATGGGTTTAAGCCGCGATTGCAATATCGCATCGGCCCGAGTGGTCGGGTTGGTTGCAGTGGTCCGGCTCGATCGAGCCTGCTGGTTTTGCCGAGTGTGGCTACAGCAAGAAAACGCGCACGTCGGGGGCGCACGGGATTCGAAACTCCCGTGCGCCCCTTTTTTTGTTGTCCGGGTTTGCGGTGCCGGGTCCGGGCCGGGCCCGGGCGCGGGCGCCTGGGCATTTTTGCAGGATATGAACGGTTGGAGGCTGTGAACGATTTACCTGGCAGAAATTGCAAGCTATGAACGGTTCGTTCACAACCTCCATTTCTGTACATGTATCTACCTGGGGAAATGCTGAGCTTCCAATAGTGCAAGAAGCGGCAATCGTTCATATCCTCCAATCGTTCATAGCCTACAAACCGTGCACGGCATCCAGATCGCGTGCGTTGGTTACATGAGGCGGAGAGATCGAGTCGGACGCGCAGGTGCATGTTGACGTGCAGGTGCATGTTGACGTGCAGGTGCATGTGGACGTGCAGCCGCATGCGGGCGTCCCGATTGGATGTGGGCTTCTTGATGTGCAATGAAAATTGAACTCTTTTGATCGAAGAATTGAACTCTCGTGATAGACTCTTGCGAAATTGAACTTAGAGTTCAATTTCATGATTGGAGTGGAAGTGGCTGAGGGTGAAAACACCGTGAATACAGCGCCGACAACGGTGGAGGTCTTTGCCTCGTGCCTGCGCCACGCCATGGACGGGCGCGGTCTCAAGCAGGCCGACCTGATTCGCATGGCTGCGGACCGCGGGTCGAAGCTCGGCAAGAGCCAGGTGAGCCAGTACGTGAGTGGCAAAACGCTCCCGCGTCGCGCGGTGGTGCAGCTGCTCGCAGATATCCTTGAAATTGAACCTTTCGAGCTTACGGGGGAGAGCTGGGCGGCTGAGTACGAGTCCACGCCCGCGCCCGCACCCGTCGCGCGTACTAAATCTGCAGCCCCTGCCGCCCTCGCGCCCGCCATGCCCGATGATGCCGCCACGCCCGCGTCCGCCGCGCCCGCCACGGCTGATGGCGCCCCCGCCCCCGCGTCCGCGCCGGCCGACGGAGCCGTTGCGCCTGCCACGTCCGCTTTCACCCCTTCCAGCCCCGTGATGTCCGATCCTCCCGGACGAGCCGAGGCGCGGCCTGCCGCCGCCTTCCCGGAGCCCCGCACATTCGCGGACCGCTCGACCTCCAGCTCGCATTCCGAAGGGAACATCATGTCTGAGAACACTCGCACTTTTAAAAAGTCTTCCAAGCTCGATAACGTCCTCTACGACGTCCGCGGTCCCGTGGTCGACGAGGCGGCTCGCCTCGAGTCCGAGGGTGCGCACATCCTCAAGCTCAATATCGGTAACCCTGCGCCGTTTGGCTTCCGCACGCCTTTCGAGGTCATCCAGGACATGCGCGAGCAGCTGCCCGAGTGCGAGGGATACTCCGACAGCCGCGGACTGTTCTCCGCGCGCAAGGCGATCATGCAGTACGCCCAGCTCAAGGGCCTGCCCAACGTGAGCATGGACGGCATTTACACCGGCAATGGCGTTTCGGAGCTCATCAACCTGTGCATGCAGGCCCTGCTCGACACCGGCGATGAGATTCTCATCCCCAGCCCGGACTATCCGCTGTGGACCGCTTGCGCCACGCTGGCCGGCGGCACGCCCGTGCATTATCGCTGCGACGAGCAGGCCGATTGGAATCCCGACCTCGCCGACATGGAGGCTAAGATCACGCCTCGCACCAAGGCGATCGTCATCATCAACCCGAACAACCCCACCGGCGCCGTGTACGCCAAGGAAGTGCTCGAGGGCATTGTGGAGATCGCCCGCAAGCACCAGCTCATGATCTTCGCGGACGAGATCTACGACCGCCTGTGTATGGACGATGCGGAGCACGTCTCCATCGCCAGCCTCGCGCCCGACCTGTTCTGCGTCACGTTCTCCGGCCTCTCCAAGAGCCATATGATCGCCGGCTATCGCATCGGCTGGATGATCGTGTCGGGCAACAAGCGTCTGGGCGAGGACTTCATGCTCGGTGTGAACATGCTTTCCAACATGCGCCTGTGCTCGAACGTGCCGGCGCAGTCCATCGTCCAGACGGCGCTCGGTGGGCATCAGTCCGTGAAGAGCTATGTGGCGCCGGGCGGTCGCGTGTGCGAGCAGCGCAACTATGTGTACGAAGCCCTCAACGCGATCGACGGCATCACTGCGGTCAAGCCCAAGGCGGCGTTCTACATCTTCCCCAAGATGGACGTCAAGAAGTTCAATATCCGCGACGACGAGCAGTTTGCCCTCGACCTCCTGCATCAGAAGGGCATCCTCATCACCCGCGGCGGCGGCTTCAACTGGCCGGAACCCGACCACTTCCGCATCGTCTACCTTCCGCCCATGGATGTGCTCCACGAGGCCATGGAGGACCTGGCGGAATTCTTCGAGACGTATCGCCAGCGCTAGGGGGCGTGCATGAAAATAACCGTCGTCGCCGTCGGCAAGCTCAAGGAGCGCTTTTGGGCCGATGCCTGCGCGGAATACGCCAAACGTCTCTCGGCGTACGCGACCGTGAAGATGGTCGAAATCGCCGACCGGGACCCCGCGAAGTCAGGCGGGGAGGAGACGGGCCGCGCCCTTGAGGGCAAGGGCATCCTCGCTGCCATTCCCGAACGCTCGCATGTGGTGCTGCTCGACATCGGCGGCAAGGAACGTTCAAGCGAGGAGATCGCCTCGCATCTGGACGACCTGATGCTGCGCGGCGAGAGCTCGATCACGTTTGTCATCGGGGGTTCGTGCGGTGTTTCGCCCGAGGTGCGCGCTCGCGCCGACGAGCGGCTTTCGTTCGGGCGCATCACGCTCCCGCACAACCTGGCTCGCGTGGTCCTGCTCGAGCAGGTGTACCGCGCGTTCAAAATCATGCGCGGCGAGCCGTATCACAAGTAGACTTGCCGCTCGTTTCCGGTGCGAGGGCCCATGGGCGGCTCTGTGGGCAACCGGGGTGCATAGAAGCCCTGCGGGCGGGTATCACGCTGTAGTATCATGTGCACCACCCGTGCGATTGACGCGGGCCCGCCCATCGGCCGGCTCGCTGTAGATGAAAGGAGTCTCCGTGGCAGTAGACGAGACCCTCCTCAAAGAGGTGCTTGAGCAGATCCGCCCCAACCTCCAGGCCGACGGCGGCGATATGGAGTACATAGGTGTGACCGAGGATGGCGTGGTCAAGCTGGAGCTGCAGGGCGCCTGCGCCGGTTGCCCCATGAGCTCGCTGACGCTTTCCATGGGTGTCGAGCGTATCCTCAAGGAGCATGTGCCCGGCGTGACGCGCGTCGAGCAGGTTGGCGGCGGCGCCGATGCCGCAAACGACCTGTACGACGAGTACATGCCGTTCTAATCATCCGTGATGGAGCCGGGCCGGATCGTGGACACCACGGCCGGCCCGGCTCTTTGTGTAAAGGCGTGCCTCGTCGGTGCGCCGCAAGGGGGCACTATGCTCAACGAGCTGTATCACAGTCTCGATCCCGTCGCGTTCTCGGCGGGTCCCATCACGATTTACTGGTACGGATTGGCCTATATGGTCGGTGCGCTGCTAGCGGGGTTCGTGATGTACCGGACCCAGAAACGCTGGAACATCGGTTTCACCCCCGATGACGTCATGACCGTCGTCATCGCCGTCGTATTCGGTCTGCTGATTGGCGGGCGCCTGGGATACGTGCTGTTCTATAGCAACGGATACTACTTCACGCATCCGCTTGAGATCTTCTTTGGCACGAACGGCGGTGGAATCAACGGCATGAGTTTCCACGGCGGTCTTGCAGGAGGCTTGCTGGGAGGGCTTATCGCCTGTCGCTACCTGCGAATATCTCCTCTCACGGTGGCCGATGCCTCCTTTGTGGGCGTGCCGCTGGCGCTTTGCCTGGGGCGCTGCGCGAACTTCGTGAACGGTGAGCTGTGGGGCAAGCCCACGGATCTGCCGTGGGGAGTCGTCTTTGGCGGTGCGGCGGGCAACGTGCCGCGTCACCCGAGCCAGCTGTACGAGGCGCTGCTCGAGGGTGTTGTGCTGTTCGCGATCCTGTATGTGCTGAGCCGTCGTGCAAAGCCGCTTCCCCAGGGTTCGTACCTCGGCATTTTCGTGCTCGGCTACGGTATCGTGCGATTCCTCATCGAGTTCGTTCGCCTGCCCGACGCGCAGCTCGGCTACCTCGCCGGCGGTTGGCTCACCATGGGGCAGCTGTTGAGCCTGCCGTTGATCGCGGTGGGCGCGGCGCTGCTTGTGTACGCATGGAAGACCAGGCGACCGCAACATCGCGATTGGCTGTAGGACAATCGGTCGCTCGTTTGCCTTTCGGGCAATCGCCCCCTCCTCGATTGAGACCGTGTGTGAAGCTGACTCAAAGCCCTTTCGCATGGTCGGCAATCGGTATATCATGCTGAACGTGTGTTTATATGGGCTCGCGCCAACACCGCGGGCGGGAAAATAGAAGGAGCATCATATGTCCGGACACTCTAAATGGGCAACTACCAAGCACCGCAAGGGTGCGCAGGACGCTAAGCGTTCCGCCCTTTTCTCCAAGCTGAGCCGTAACATCACCGTCGCGGCCCGTCTTGGCAACGACCCCAACCCGGACAACAACGCCTCCCTCGCCGCTGCCGTGGCCAAGGCCAAGGCTCAGTCCATGCCCAAGGACAAGATCAAGGCCGCCATCGACAAGGCCTTCGGTTCCGGCGCCGACGCCGCCGTGTACGAGAACATCGTGTACGAGGGCTACGGCCCGGCCGGTGTTGCCGTGTACGTCGAGTGCCTGACCGACAACCGCAACCGCACCGCCGCCGATGTCCGCTCCGCCTTCTCCCACGCTGGCGGCAACCTGGGCACCACCGGCTCCGTTGCCTTCCAGTTCGAGCGCAAGGGCCAGGTCGTGGTCTCCAAGCAGATCGTCGACCCGAACGACAAGAAGGAGAACCTCATGGCCAACGGCGCTGCCGGCGATGAGGAAGAGTTCATGATGGTCATCGCCGAGGCCGGTGGCGACGACTACGAGGATGCCGGTGACGAGTGGGTCGTGTGGACCGCCGCGGGCGACCTCATGGCCGTGTCCAAGGGCATCGAGGCTCAGGGCATCGAGGTCAAGGGTGCCGAGCTCACCATGGTCCCGACCACCCCGACGGCTGTCTCCGGCGCCGACGCCAAGAAGGTCCAGCGCCTCATCGACCGCCTCGAGGACCTGGACGACGTCCAGGACGTGTACTCCACCATGGACATGACCGACGAGGTCATCGCCGCCCTAGAAGAGGAGTAGCATCCACGCGGTTTTCGCCGCTTGGTTAAGAAGTGCTTGTGAAGCCGGGTCCGCATCGCCGTGGGCCCGGCTCGCTTTATAATGGGAAAGCGTTATCGCGCGCGGAGGGTCTGCGCGCGTTGCACCGGAGAGGGGAGGGTCCATGAGGCGCATACGCAAGATCGGCGTGGTGCTGTACCTGATCGCCGCCGTGGTTGTGGTTGGCCTGTTCGCGGGCTCTCAATTCGGCCCCCATGCGGATCGCTTCGATGCCCTGCTGGCTGTGCCGTGGGTACGCGTTCTCGCGTTTGCGTGCGTGTGCGTGGTGCTCATCCAGATGGCGGTGCTTTTGATCGCGGCCATTGCGGACAAACCAGAGCCTGAATTTTTGCGACTTGTCGGCGATACCCAGATCGAAGTCGCCCTACCCGCGCTCGTTTCCATTTCTCGCACCGCTGCCGAGTGCGATGACGTGCTCATCGAGGAGGTCGGGGCGCACGTGCGGGGCCGTGACCGCTCGGAGGTCCATATCGAGATCGAGGCGATCGCTCTTGTTGATGGGGACCTTGCGGCCCTTGGACAGGATATGCAGGGCCGCGTGCAGCGGGCGTGCGAGCAGATGCTCGGTGTGTCCGGTGTTTCCGTGCGCGTTCGGTTCTTGCCGAGCAAGACCGTGACCGTTACCAGGGAGGTTTGCTAAGTGAGTGATACTGCAAAGGGCGCGCAGAGGGTGCCCAAAGCCGTCATCGAGCATGTCATCGAGCCCGTCGAGAGCGAGACACATACGTCTTCCGCCGAGGCTGGTTCGCGTACGAGCGCGGCCGGTGCGGATGGGACAGCCCGCCCCGAGACGTTCCACGAGGCGACCTTCGGCTTTTTCCGCGAGCTGGGGCGCAGGATGTGGGAGCACGCCGATGCGCATCCGCATGCCACGCTGTACGGCATCATGGGGTTCGTGCTGGCGGTGCTCATCTTGGTCATCGGGCTGTGGGACACCATTGTTATCGCCGTGTTCGTGGGCGTCGGTGTGGTCATCGGTCAAATGCGTGACGGCGATAACGCGGCGGTGAACTTCATCCGTCGCCTGTTCGACAAATAACATGACGCCGCCCGCGCCTGTGCATGAACCGCGCGTCCGTGGGCATATTCGATTAGACGAGAGGACTCGGAAGCGGAGGACATCATGGCAGACGAGAAGAAGCAAGGATTGTTCGGCATCGAAGTCGATTTTTCCAAGGACCCCGATGCCGAGCGCGAGCTGCAGCTCATGGAGCAGGATATGAACGAGGCGGACGAGTCTGCGCTCGAGGACGAGCCCGAGTTCGTAGAGGATCTCGAGGACGATTCTGAGGACTCTCTCACCTATTCCAACGGCGTTGTCGAGAAGATCGTCGCCATGGCCACGCGTGAGGTCCCGCATGTGCTCGGCATGAAGGGCAACCTTATGCATCTCGTGCAGGAGACCTTCGGCGCCGAGAACCTCACCAAGGGCGTTACCGTCGAGGTCACCGACGACAACCGTGTGATTGTGAACATCTCCGTGATCATCGAGTACGGTTGCTATGCGCCGGCGATCTTCGAGGACGTGAAGGAGCGCGTGACCGAGCGTCTGACCGCTATGACCGGCCTGGAGGTTGCAGGCATCAACCTGCGCATCGAGGACGTGGTGACGCGTGAGGAGTACGAGGCGAGCAAGAAGCGCCACGCCGAGGACGACGAGTAAGACATCGCCAAAGCTGTTCAATTGGGGACAGATACAATTTGCAATATGGCGCCAAAGGGCATGCGGCCGTCTGTTTTCAGACGGCCGTTTTTGTTTCATGGCGGTTTCCATGGTTGCCCGATATGGGGTACCCTGTTAAGCTCATCCCCATGATTACGTTTGACGGACATATCGCGAGCATGATGATGGTCATGGAGATGCCCTCGCCCGGGCACTTTGTCATGCCGCGCGTTTTCCGCGTGCTGACCGAGACCGGGCGCCTCCATTAGGTTGTCTCCGGCGGGAGATGGCCATTTATCCCAAAACCATCTTTAAGCGGAGTTTTCCTCGTGATCAGCATCAAGCATGTGTACAAGTCTTTTGCTACGCCCAAGGCGTCTGGTAAGACGCGCCGCAAAGTCGGCGCAGATGTTTCCTACGCCGCGTCGGTGAGTGGTAATCCGGCGCTCGGCGCTGCGGCTGTCGTCCAGGCGGCAGACGAAGCCGCCGAAACCCTGGCCCCCGTCGACTCCGACGGCCTGGTCCACGCCCTTTCGGATATCAACATCGATATCGCCGACGGTGATGTCTTTGGCATCATCGGTATGAGCGGTGCGGGCAAGTCCACGCTCGTGCGCACCATCAACCTGCTCGAGCGCCCCACGTCGGGCACTATCGAGGTTGATGGCCGCGACGTCACCGCCCTATCCGGCGAGGAGCTGCGCGCATATCGTCGTCGCGTGGCCATGATTTTCCAGAACTTTGGCTTGCTCGCGCAAAAGACCGTGTTGGACAACGTGTGCTTCCCGTTCCTCGCCGCTTCCGGCAAGGTGACTGCCGAGAACCGCGCCCGCGCGCTCGAGCTGCTCGATCGCGTCGGCCTGGCCGAGAAGGCCCAGAGCTATCCCAGCCAGCTGTCCGGCGGTCAGAAGCAGCGCGTGGCCATTGCCCGCGCACTGGCCTGCGAGCCCGAGGTGATTCTCTGCGACGAGGCGACCTCCGCGCTCGACCCCAAGAGCACCAACACTATCCTCAAGCTGCTGCGCGACATCAACCGCGAGACCGGCGTGACGCTGGTGGTCATCACCCATTCCATGGATGTGGTCGAGAAGATCTGCAACAACGTCGCGGTGCTCGAGCACGGTCGCGTGGTGGAGCGGGGGAGCGTGGCGAAGGTGTTTGCCGATCCCCAGGCCGAGGCTACGCGCGTGCTGCTCGGAAAGGTGGATTGGGATGCTTAACGATTTCCTCGCGGAGTTTGCTCCGCTGCTCATTCAGGGCACCATCGACACGCTCGTCATGGTGTTCGCGTCCACTGCGGTCGCCTATGTGATCGGCACGGTCCTCGGTGTCGTGTTGCACCTCACCGCGCCGAACGGTCTGCGTCCCGTGCCCGTGCTGAACGCGGTGCTGGGCTGGGTGGTCAACATCGGCCGTTCCCTGCCGTTTATCATTCTGCTGATCGCCCTTATGCCCGCCACTCAGGCGCTCGTTGGCACCTCCACAGGCGTGGCGGGCGTCATCCCGCCTTTGGTGGTTGCGACCGCCCCGTTCGTGGCCCGTATGGTCGAGCAATCGCTCGCCGAGGTGAGCCGCGACGCCGTGGAGGCCGCTGAGGCGTGCGGCGCGTCCGTGCCCCGTATCGTGTTCTCGGCGCTTCTGCCCGAGGCGCTGCCGAGTATCGTGCGCGGCATCGCCGTGACGCTCATCGCCGTGCTGGGTTACACCGCCATCGCCGGCGCCGTGGGTGCGGGCGGCCTGGGCGATATCGCCATCCGCTATGGCTATTACCGCTACGAGGACGGTGCCATGATTGCCACGGTCGTGCTGCTCATCGTGCTCGTCCAGCTCATCCAGACTGCGTGCAATCTCATTGCCCGCAAGGTCGATCACCGCTGACGGGCTTTCCCAGGCATCGCATTTCGGCGTTCAATCGTCGCTTGCGTCAACCTGCGGCATCTGGGAAACCCTGTCTGGCCCCAGACCTTTCATCTCTCAACAACGTCCTTCGAAAGGATCCCATCATGAAGAACTTCAACGCTTCCGTTTCCCGTCGCTCCCTGCTCACCTCTTTTGCCGCCGGTCTGGGCGTTGTTGCCCTGGGCGGGCTCACTGCTTGTGGCGGCTCTTCCGCTCCCGCCGGCTCCGCCGCGGCCGATTCCGCCGTGCTGACTGTCGCCGCCAGCCCCGCGCCGCACGCCGAGATCCTGACGGATTTCGCCGCGCCTCTTCTCGCCGAGCAGGGCATCAAGCTCAAGGTGAAGGAGTACACCGATTACATCCAGCCCAACAAGGACACGTCCGCCGGCTCCGTTGATGCCAACTACTTCCAGCACATCACCTATCTCGAGGATTACAACGAGAAGAACGGCACCGACCTCGTGTCCGCCGGCTTGATTCACTACGAGCCCTTCGCGGTGTACGCCGGTGCGTCCGATGACCTCGACAATATCTCCGACGGCGCCACGGTTGCGATTCCGAATGACCCCACCAACGAGGGTCGTGCCCTGCTCCTGCTGCAGGATCTTGGCCTGATTACCCTCTCCGACCCCGAGAACCTCGAGTCCACGCCCAAGGACATCAAGGAGAACCCGCACAACCTCAAGTTCCAGGAGCTCGAGGCCGCCGCGCTGCCGCGTGCCCTTTCCTCGGTCGACTTTGCGGTCATCAACGGCAACTATGCCATCGAGGCCGGCTATCACGTTGCCGATGCCCTCGCGCACGAGTCCTCCGATTCGCTCGCCGTTGAGAGGTACGCCAACATCATCTGCGTCGCCAAGGGCCAGGAGGATTCCAAGGGAATCAAGGCCCTCGTCAAGGTGCTTACCTCTGAGGACTTCAAGGCCTATCTCGCGGAGAACTACGGCGAGGACGTGCTTCCCGCGTTCTAGGTTTCGCTGTCGATTCTGGGCCCGGGTATCGTCTCGGGTGATAAGAGGCTATATGGGGCGGTCGCCGTGGGGCGGCCGCCTTTTTCATGCCGATGACGCCCGTGATTGTCCGTTGCCCGAACTGTCGCAAACGCTGCTTGCATAAGGGGCCGTTCGCGTTACCATCAGGGGCGCGAGGAACCGATTCGAAAAGCGGGGCGCGGCGTGGAAGAGCAGAAAGAGCAAGCAAGGCCAACGGCGACGGAGGCTGCCTCTTCATGGGCGGCGACCCAACATACGACACCGGTCGAGCCCCTTGAGCATCTCGTGAGCGAGGAGGACATCCGCCGCGGCGAGCAAGCTGGCGCTCGTCGCAGCAAGGACCCGGGCTTCCTGCGCTTCTTTGTCATCTTGAATGGCGGGTTGATCCTCACCGCCCTGGCCATCGTGTTGTTCAAGACGCCAAACCACTTTGCGTTCGGCGGCACCTCCGGCGTGTCGGTCATCCTTTCGACGCTGTTCCCCACGTTGCCGGTTGGCGCCTTCATGTGGATCATCAACATCGTGCTGGTGGTGCTGGGGTTCATCTTCTTGGAGCGCAAGGCGATCCTGTGGAGCGTGTTCGCATCGTTCGCGCTTTCGGGTTACGTGTCCCTGTTCGAGATGCTGTTCCCCGGGGCGTCGACGGCGTCCATCACGGGGGATATGTGGCTCGACCTGTGCTTTGCCGTGATCTTGCCCGCGATAGGCAGTGCCATGGTGTTCGACATCGGCGCGTCGACGGGTGGCACCGACATCCTCGCCATGATCCTCAAACGCCACAGTACGCTCGAGATCGGGCGCGCGCTGTTGCTGGTGGATATCGGCATCGTGTGCATCGCGGCGGTGCTGTACGGTCCACGCGTGGGCCTCTACTGCGTGCTCGGCCTGTTCGCCAAGACGCTGGTGGTCGATAAGGCCATCGAGAGCATCCATTTGAGGAAGGTCTGCACCATCATCTGCAAGGAGCCTTTGAAGGTCGAGACCTACATCGTCAAGGAGCTCAACCGCACGGCCACCATCAGCCGTGGATACGGTGCGTTCTCAGGTCAGCTCGTGACGGTAATCATGTGCGTGCTGAGCCGCCGCGAGGCCGTGAAGCTGCGTCGATACGCGCGCGAGGTCGATCCGGGGTGCTTCATCACGATCGTGGACAGCTCCGAGATCGTGGGCAAGGGCTTCAGGGGCGTCAACTAGTCGACGACGTCCTCGTTCTCGTCCTCGTCATCCAGGCAGAAATCGACGATGGCCTGCTTGAGGCGGTCGATGCCCAGACCGGATTCGCTGCTCGTGACGATGAGGCGATCGGCGGGGACGCCGATCTGCTTGCGGATCGACGCGGCTTGCTTGCCCTGCTGCGACTTGGAGAGTTTGTCGGCCTTGGTGAGACAGACGATGAAGTTGAAGCCGTTCTCGCGCAGGAACTCGATCATCTGCAGGTCGAGCTTGCTCGGGTCGTGGCGGATGTCCACAAGGGAGACGACCAGGTTGAAGCTGCGCTCGGAATCGAAGAAGTCGCCGATGAGTCGGGCCCAGCGGTCGCGCTCGGCCTTGCTGCGCTGTGCGAAGCCATAGCCGGGCAGGTCGACGAAGTGCACGCCGTCGGCCTCGAAGAAGTTGACGTTGGCGGTCTTGCCCGGGGTGGAGGAGACCTTCACGAGGCCGCGGCGGTTGAACAGCTTGTTCATGATCGAGGATTTGCCCACGTTGGAACGGCCCACGAAGCTCACTTCGGGGCAGGTCGACGGCGGGATCTGCGATGCCTTGCCGTAGCTGGCGACGAAATGGACCTTGTTGTAGTTGATGGCCTCTGCCATGGGAAATGCCTCTCTGTGTGATCGGGGGCGGGGCTTGCGGAGCACGCGGATACGGCCGGCGCGTCCGGGAATGTGCGGTGCGCCGTTAGTCGCGCGGCTCGATCCCGAGCTGGACCGCGAGGCGGCGAACGATGGAAAGCACGAGGGAGCTGGCGCTCTTGGCGTACTCCTCGAGATCGAACTCGCGGGAGGAAAGGGCGTCATAGCTCTCGTCGCAGTTGTCCGAGATGGCGCGCAAGACCAGGCAATCGATGCCGTTCTTGGCGGCGACGTGTGCGATGGCGGCGCCTTCCATCTCCACGCAGTCGCCCTGCGTTGCGGCGATCGCGGCCGCCTTGGCCTCCGCGCCGCTCACGAAGCGGTCGCCCGTGGCGATCGTGCCGCGCAGGAAGCGCTGCGGCTCGGAATCGGTGTTGTTGCGACGGAAGATGGTTGCGTCGGCCTCGGCCCGGGCGGTGGCGGCATCGCCCTCGGAGAGCGCGGCATCGACAAAGCCGTGAGCGCGCAGGGTCTGCTCGGCAAGCTCGACGAGGAAATCGCTGCTGGAGAATTCCTCGAGACCGGGCGTGGATTCGGCGATCAGGGCGGTGTCGGTGTCGAGGTAACGCAGATGCTCGCCGATCACGACGTCGCCGATGTGCAGGGCAGGGTTGAGACCGCCGGCGATACCGGAGAAGATGATGGCGTTGGCGCCGTGCGCGCTGATGAGGTGCTGCGCCGCGGCCGCGGCGTTGACGGTGCCCATACCGGCCGTGGTGGCAACGATCTCGAAGCCGTGGTATTCGCCGCCCACGATGTGCAGGCCGGCCTCGTCGGCGACGGTGCCCTTCTCGACGGCGGCGTAGATCTGGCGCACTTCCTTCTCGAGCGCTCCGATGATGGCGATGACAGGTGCCATGGGTCTCCAATCTTCAAATTCAATCGCGACCTATTCTACCAGCACAGAGTCTCTTGGATCTCAATTGGGGACAGGTACAAATTGAGACCATTCTCGATTGCGGGCGGCGTGTCCGACCGGTGAAAAACGTCTCAATTTGTACCTGTCCCCAATTGAGACCCCCGTTGGGGCTCTGTGCAGATATGGCCCCAATTCGATAGACGTTCCGTGATGATTCACACTGCGTGCAATAATGCACATCGAGTGAAATACCCCATATGGAAAGGACTCGATGCCCAGATGGAGGCCATGCGTCCCCTGAAGTCGGATCGGCGCATCCTGCGCTCGCAGCGCGCTTTGCGCGAGGCCCTTGTGGCGGAGCTCAGCTCGGGCGTGGACATTGCCCGCGTGAGCGTGGCCGCGCTCACCGAGCGCGCGGGCCTCACGCGCCGTACGTTCTACTCGCATTACAAGGACATCCCCGATTTCATCGAGCAGGTCGAGAACAGCCTGTTCGATGAGATTCGCGTCCGCGTCCGCGCCATTGCCGAGGCGACGCTGCCCGATCTGTACAAGAACATCGAGCGCCTCGAGCCGGCGCCCGGCTCGGTCGAGTTGCTCACGTACATCTCCGAGAACCGCGACCTCATTGGCGCCCTCATCGGGCCCGGCGGCGACCAGGCCTTCATCAAGAAGGTCATCGACATGTCGTGCTCTGAGGTGTCCGACCGCATGCAGACCGGAATCCTTCCCGCCGCCGTGGGTGCGTTCTTCGACTACTACCTCGCTTCGGTTGTTTCCGCCGAGGTCGGCGTGGTCCAGCTGTGGTTCGAGCGCGATCTGGCGGAGAGCCCCGAGACCATGGCGCGCATCATGACGGTGATCGCCTTCGTGCGTCCGGGCGACCTGTACGGCATGCCCATCGACGTCAAGGTCCCCGCCTACGGTGCCAAGCTCATGGGACTGAATATTGACATTCCAGCTATAGACTTCAACGACATCACCTCAGGTTCCACAAGGAGGAACGACTGATGACCGACATGCAGACCAAGGCCGTTGAGAACGCGGTTTGGAACCCCGAGAACGCGCACGGCGCGCTCCACCTGGGCATCGACGTTGGCTCCACCACCGTCAAGCTCGCGGTCCTGAACGACGAGAACGCAATCGTCTACGCCAAGTACCAGCGTCATCACACCGATGTTCGCGCATGTGCGCGCGACCTGTTCGAGGGTGCGGCGTCGCTGCTGCCCGAGGCGCAGATGACCTGCGCCATCACGGGTTCGGGCGGCCTGTTGCTCTCCCAGTGGCTCGGCCTCGAGTTCGTGCAGGAGGTTATCGCGAGCAAGCGCGCGGTGGAGACCCTGATCCCGCAGACCGACGTCGCCATCGAACTCGGCGGCGAGGACGCCAAGATCATCTACTTCGACTCGGGCATCGAGCAGCGCATGAACGGCACGTGCGCCGGCGGCACCGGCGCGTTCATCGATCAGATGGCAACCTTGCTGCACACGGATGCCGCGGGGCTGAACGAGCTCGCAAAGCGCGCCGAGAACATCTATCCCATCGCCAGCCGCTGCGGCGTGTTCGCCAAAACCGACGTCCAGCCGCTGCTGAACGAGGGCGCCCGTCCCGAGGACGTGGCCGCCTCCATCTTCCAGGCCGTGGTGACGCAGACCATCTCGGGCCTGGCGTGCGGTCGCCCCATCCGTGGGCATGTGGCGTTCCTCGGCGGCCCGCTGCAGTACCTCTCCGAGCTTCGCCACCGCTTCTACCTCACGCTCGACCTCGACGATGAGCACATCATCGTGCCCGAGAACGCGCATCTGTTCGTGGCCTCCGGCGCTGCCATGGCGCATGAGTCGAGCAAGCTCGTGCGCCTCGGTGAGCTCGTCGAGGCGATCGATGGCCTGGGCGACACGCAGGGCGCCGAGGTCGCCCGCCTCGAGCCGCTGTTCGCGACCGACGACGACCTTGCCGAGTTCCGTACGCGCCACGCCAAGGAGGTCGTGCCCCGCGGCGAGCTCGAGGGCTATACGGGTCGCGTGTTCATCGGCTTAGACGCCGGTTCCACCACGATGAAGGCGGCCATGGTGGGAGAGGACGGCCAGCTCCTCCACACCTGGTACGGCAACAACAACGGCGACATCCTGGGCACGGCCAAGACGATCATGGCCGACTTTTACGCGCACATCCCGTCAGGGTGCACGATTGGCCACGTGACCACCACTGGATACGGTGAGGCTCTGCTCATCGAGGCGCTCAAGGCCGATTCCGGCGAGATCGAGACCGTGGCGCACCTGCGCGGCGCCCGCGCGTTTTTGCCCGGCGTCGAGTTCATCCTCGACATCGGTGGCCAGGACATGAAGTGCCTGCGCGTGCGCGACGGCGTGATCGAGCACATCATGCTGAACGAGGCGTGCTCCAGCGGATGCGGCAGCTTTATCGAGAGCTTCGCGGTGTCCATGGACATGGACGTGCGCGCCTTCGCCGCCGAGGCGATCGCCGCCCGCGGCCCCGTCGACCTGGGCAGCCGCTGCACCGTGTTCATGAACTCCCGTGTGAAGCAGGCGCAAAAGGAAGGTGCCACGGTGGGCGACATCGCCGCCGGCCTGTCCTACTCCGTTATCAAGAACGCCCTGTTCAAGGTCATCAAGCTTCGCGACCCCAAGGAGATCGGCAGCCAGGTGATCGTCCAGGGCGGCACCTTCATGTCCGACGCCACGCTGCGTGCGTTCGAGCTCCTCACCGGCGTGAACGCCGTGCGCCCCGATATCGCCGGCTGCATGGGCGCGTACGGCGCGGCCCTGCTCGCGCGCGACCGCGCCGGCGCCGCCGGCACCTCCACCGTTCTCTCAGCCGACGAAATCGCCGACCTCACGGTGGCTCAGCGTCATGTGCGCTGCGGTCGCTGCTCCAACAACTGCCAACTCACGGTGAACGACTTCGGCGAGGGGCGCAAATTCATCACCGGCAACCGCTGCGAGAAGGGCGCGGGTCACAAGAAGCGCAAGACCGAGGCGCCCAACCTGTTCGCCGCCAAGAACAAGCTGCTGTTCGACCGCGAGTGCCTAAGCCCCGACGAGGCCCCGCGCGGCACGGTGGGCATTCCGCGCGCGCTCAACATGTACGAGAACTATCCGTTCTGGCACGCGTTCTTCACGCGGCTGGGCTTTTCGGTGGTGCTCTCCGACAACTCCAACAAGGCGACCTACGAGAGCGGCATCGAGTCCATGCCGAGCGAGAGCGTGTGCTATCCGGCCAAGCTCTCTCACGGCCATGTGATGAACCTCATCGCCAAGGACCCGGATTTCATTTGGATGCCCTGCGTGCGCTGGGAGCGCAAGGAGGACCCCACGGCGGGCAACTGCTACAACTGCCCCATCGTGATGAGCTACCCCACGGCCCTGGGCCTGAACGTCGACGCCATCACCGAGAACCACGTCGAGTTCATGTACCCGTTCGTGCCCTACCATGACAAGGTAGAGCTCAAGCGCCGCCTGTACGAGCTGCTCGCCGTGGAGCGCGTGGCCGACGCCGAGGCGGGTCGCGGCCGTGTGCGCGGGCCCAAGCTCACCCGCACCGAGATCGATCAGGCCGTGAACGCCGCTTACGAGGCCGACGCGCGCTTCCATCAGGATATCCAGACCATGGGCGAGGAGGCCATGCGCTGGATCGAGGGCAATGGCGGGCACGGCATCGTGCTGGCAGGGCGCCCGTACCACAACGATCCCGAGATCAACCACGCCCTGCCCGAGCTCATCGCGAGCTTTGGGTTCGCGGTGCTCACCGAGGATTCCGTGGCGCATCTGGTGAAGCCCGAGCGTCCGATCCGCGTGGTTGACCAGTGGATGTTCCACAGCCGCCTGTACGCCGCGGCGCGTTTTGTGACCATGCGCAACGACCTGGACCTCATCCAGCTCAACTCGTTCGGCTGCGGCCTGGACGCGCTTACCACCGACCAGGTCCAGGAGATCCTCGAGGCGAGCGGCAAGATCTACACCGTGCTCAAGATCGACGAGGTGTCCAACCTGGGCGCCGCGCGCATCCGCATCCGCTCGCTCATGGCCGCCCTGAAAGACCAGGAGGCCGAGCGCGCCGCCGAGGCGGCTGCCGCGGGCGAGGCGTACGAGCAGGGTGCCGCCGCGCCCGTTGCGCCGAGCTCTGATGCGCCGGTGTTCGCCACGCACAAATACGCCCTCGAGCCGCAGCGCGTTGCCGCAAGCGCGGCGTTTCCCAAGGTGCCCTTCACCGAGGAGATGCGCGAGGCAGGCTACACCATCCTGTGCCCGCAGATGGCGCCCATCCACTTCGACCTCATCAAGGAGGTCTTCCGTGCCGGCGGCTACAACCTGGAACTTCTGCCCTCCACCGACCGCGGTGCCGTGGAGGCGGGTCTGCGCTATGTGAACAACGACATCTGCTACCCGTCCATCCTGGTGACGGGTCAGATCATGGAGGCCATCGAGAGCGGCCGCTACGATCTGTCCAAGACCGCCGTGGTGATCACCCAGACTGGCGGTGGCTGCCGCGCCACCAACTACATCGCGCTCATCCGCAAGGCCCTGCGCGACAGCGGGCATCCCGACATCCCGGTGATCAGCCTCTCCGCTGTGAAGCTCGACGAGAGCAACCCGGGCTTTAAGCTCACGGTCCCGCTGCTCAAGTCCTGCGTGTACAGCGTGCTGTTCGGCGATCTCATGATGCAGATGCTCTATCGCACGCGTCCCTACGAGGCGGAGGAGGGGGCAGCCAACGAGCTGTTCGAGGACTTCATGGAGCGCGCCCGTCGCCTCGCGCCGACGTTCACGCGCCGCAGCTTCACCAAGCTCTCCCGCGAGGCCATCACGGCGTTCGACACGCTGCCGCTCACGGGTGAGGGCTCCAAGCCGCGCGTGGGCGTGGTCGGCGAGATCCTGGTGAAGTTCCACCCCACGGCGAACAACCACGTGGTGGACGTCATCGAGGCAGAGGGCTGCGAGGCCGTGGTGCCGGGCCTGCTCGACTTCTTCCTGTATTCCATGAGCAACGCGCAGGTGCAGAAGGACGAACTGGGCAGCTCAGCCGCGGCGCGCGCCAGCATGGACGCTGCGATCGGCCTGGTGGATTGGATGCGCAAGCCCGTAGACGAGATGCTCGAGAAGAGCGATCGCTTCGAGCGCCCCGAGCCCATCTCCGTGATGCAGGACAAGGCACGTCAGATTCTCTCCCTGTGCAACAACATGGGCGAGGGTTGGCTGCTCACTGCCGAGATGCTCGACCTGATCGACCATGGTGCGCCGAACATCATCTGCACGCAGCCCTTCGCGTGTCTGCCCAACCACGTGGTGGGCAAGGCCGTGATCAAGGAGCTGCGCCGCCTGCACCCCGAGAGCAATATCGTGGCCGTTGACTACGACCCGGGCGCGAGCGAGGTCAACCAGCTCAACCGTATCAAGCTCATGATCAGCGTGGCCAAGGAGAATATGCGCGCGGGCAAGGGTTTTGTGATGGAGCCCATCGCCACGATCCGCCGCGACTCGGTGACAAGCCGCATGAAGCCGCACCATCTCACGAGCGATGCCGAGGTGGAGCGCGTGGCGCACCGCCTGAGCCGCGGCCTGCACTGGAAGCGCGCGAGCAAGGGCGACGCGGAGGAGTAAACACCTCGACTGGGCGCCTTGGTTGAGGATAAGATTCGATGGAAAAGAAGGCGGCCGCTCGAGCCGCCTTCTTTCTCTCATGTCCAAGAAATGGGAGGCGGCTCATCCCGGGCTCATCTCCTTTTGTCGTTTACGTTCCAAGTCGGCAAGCCTAAATGAGGTTTTTCGTATTCAAATCGGGATTCGTCGAGTAAGCGGCATTTGTGGCCTCCAGCGACCTGCGGTTTTTCCTACCGCCACTTTCGGCCTGCTCGCGAGTTCTTAATTTCGATACAAAAAACCTCAAGAAGCGCGGCGCGCATCTCCGAAAGTGCGCGCCGCCAACGTTGTCTTGGTTAAAATGAGCGATCTGACGACAGCGATTATCAAATGATACAGAACAGGCATCCAGCGCCGAACCAGTAGAGCGCGGTGAAGATGCCGCCGCAGAGCATCCAGATGATGTTGCCAATGACGCGCATGCGTAATCCAATCGACGCGAGCTTTGTAAGGCAATTGCACGGGCGCGGGGTTTCCCCGTCGCTTAAGGGGGCTTAAATTGGAGGGCTCGATGTCGTTTGATCAGGCGAAAGCGTATCTGGAACAACGCGGCTCGGTGGTCGAGTCATGGAGCTCGACGTCTCATCTGCCACGGTGTCGATAGCGGCGTAGGCCGTTGGCACGAGCGAGGGCGAGATTGTGAAGACGCTTTCGTTTCCGATGAGCGAGGGCGCGATGCCCGTGTGTACTGCGGGCGATACTAAGATCAATAATCCAAGTTCAAGGCCATGTTCCACGCCAAGGTGAAGATGATTTCCGGCGACCGCGTGGAGGGGCTGGTGGGTCATGCCCCCGATGGCGTGTGTCTCTTCGCGGTGGCAGAAGGCGTGCCCGCGTATCTGGACGAATCCATCCGTCGGTTTGGATGCGCGTGTCCCGCGTGCGGCAGCTCCAACAGCACCGTGCGCCGACGCCGAAGGAGCTTTCGGTTGCCATGCCAGGTGCCACGTGGGTAGACGTCTGCAAGCTCGCGGGGTAAGGGCGACCTGACCCTGACCTTCTGCGGGTTGGGGGCAGGGCTAGCGTTCATGCAGGCTGCTTGAGCTATGTCTGCTTAGAGGGCTGCGCATTATCCTCTGTCCGAAATGAGTTCCTGTATGCGTTCCCAGAGTGCTTCACGAATATCGTGCGCCTTCTTTGCGCTTAATACGGTTTCTAGCTTATCTTGCGACGAGGCGGGCTCATTGAAGGTCACGCTGATGTTGTCGAGAAAAACATGATCATCAAGGATGCTGTCTCCGAAGCAGAGCAACACGGCAAAGTACATGCTTGCATCTTTCCACCATTCGGTGTCGAAGCGGATTGAAGGCAGCATGCTTTTCTTCGGTTCGCTGAATTTTGAATCGGTAAAGCCGGAGAAACCCCAGACCTTGCAAATCAAATTGCTTATGGCGTGATCCAGGCAGCTATAATAGGATTGGCCGTTGCGTTCGCTGCCGCGGAAATCAAATCGCCTTTTAGGATGGTCGGGCATCATGCTTCGTTCAATCTCAGTCCACTTAATGCCGTCGCACTGATGACCGCCGAATTTGGAGGGTCGGGGATCGAGGTCAGCGTAGTCGCGCAAAATGGTGCAGCCTTGCGAGGCTTGAAGATCCCAATCATCAAACGGGGTACTTTCATCGGTTCTTTTAACAAGTTGAGTGCGCATCAAAATAAGGAGCTCCCGTACCAACTCATCTCGTTCGGACATGCTTCGCTCAAGCTCCTTGACCTTATTGTCGAGCTCGCCCGTTATTCTCTTCCACTCGCTTGTAAACTCTTCGGGATTGTCTGCATGGGGTCGGATCTGCTCGAAGATCGCTTCGAGAAATTTATTACAGGTAAGGACAGAGTTGTCGCTCATTTGTCGTCCTTCTTTCTTTCAGTTCATGTGGCTTCCCATGTATGTGGCGGGTGGGTCTGATGCCCGTAAGAATCAGCATGCTCCCGCCCACTCGCAGTCTACTTCCTCGGGTGTCACGGCGCGCATCTCGTGCGTCTCATCATCGGCGAGCAGGATGCTTCCATCGCCGAGCGGGCGGAAATCGAGATCGGTCGAAAACGTGTCGCAGGCTATGAATCGCTCGCCGCGGAAACCCTGCTCCTCCAGCTCGCGGGCGGAATAGACGGGCGTATGGCCGACGATCTGGTTGAGGTGCGGCATCCCGAGGACCGTGAGTTCGCTGGTCGATGCCCATAGTGGCCCGGGGATGCTGATGCCGCCGCGGCCGGGGCCGCAGAGGTTGAACAGCAGGAGCTCCTCATCGTTGCCGTGCTCGAACATCTCGCTCAGCGCGTGGTCGAACGTGGCGTTGAGCTGGGCGGCGAGTGAATCGGCGGAATATGACAGCTCGCCGAACGACTCTGCCTCGACATCAATTTCGAGGACGATGTCCGCGAATTGGCTGGTAAGGCCTGCGTGCGTGGCGAGCCATCCATCGACGGCTGCCGCCATGCGCACGTTCATCTGGGCGAGCAGTCGCTGTGCGGGGATGATGCAGTTCAAGTTGGTGCCCGGCCCCTGTCGCTCGATGAGATACTGCATGTCGTGGTTTCCCAGCAGGGCGTCTACTTGTATGCCGCGCCCGCGCGTTCGATCGATCCAATCTGCCTGAAATTCCAACCCTTCTAGCAGTTTTTTTGCATCAGTTGTGTCTCTGTTGGGGCTGTAATCATCGCAATAATCCCCGAGCAGCACGACCCGCCGCGCGCCAAGGAACCGGATGGCGTTGTCCACAATCGGCAAAATCGGATGTTGCTTTTGATGCATGTCCCCAACAACGATTGTCTTCATACCTTCTCCTTTCAGGGAGGGGTTAAACAATAGTAAAATCTCCAATATGCCTCTCCCTAATAATAAATAAGTTTTATAAACCCGCTGGTAGATGCCTATGAAAAAACGCTACCAATAGAGGGTTGAAAAATATATAAAAGGAGCAAAGTAGCTTGGGGATCTTCATATTGGAGAAAGGGGCTTCTCCCTACTGGGACGGGGGTCAAGATGCGCCGGATTGCAGGAGCGGGTCAGGCCACTACGCGGTTGGCGCCACGACCATCGCCGTCCACCCCCGGAGGGGCCGCAAGGGGAGGGGCTTTCGATGCCCGAACCATATCGCCCGTCGCCTCGCATCCATGTTCCCGCGCGGCTGCGGTATCCAAAGCCGGCCGTGTAACTTCCGCCAAATCTAATCGACTTGCTATGTCTGGAGGCGAGGGCGTCCGGTATTTTTCCTCCAGGCGCCACGCGATGCCATCGCATGCGTGCCAGCCAAGCAGGATCGCGGGTGACATTTTAAAGTCGGCATAGTCCTCCAGCAAGATGCAGCTTTGCGATTCTTGCAGGTGGTGGTAGCCAGCCAGACCTCTATGCGCAAGTTGAGTGCGGGTCAAGATGATGCTCCATGAAGCGCGAAGGGACTGTTGTGTATGAACGTCAGAAAAAGCTGACGACCTTCGAGCCGGCAAGGGCCATCAATGCGATATGTCAACGCAACGGCTTTGCGCTTCCGGGTTGCAGGAGCGGATTCGGCCGCTACAAGCTTGCGAATTCCACGCGGCCGAGTTCGGGGACATCGAGCCGGATGAGCCCCTCGGCAGTTTCTCGCTCTTGCGTGGACAGCTCACGCTAGGTGATGACGCGCGCTACCAGCTGCTCCTCCGCGCCATCGTCTTGCGCATGGACCGATGCCTCCATGCCATATGCCGGAAAAATGACTCTGAGGCGCTGATAATTTACGGCAAGGAATTCTTGCAGCACTAAGCTCGAGCCGGCGGGTAAATCGAGATGCTCGCGTTCGTGTACTCGTCGAATTCCTCTTCCGGTTCCGTGTCAAAGAGGGCCCAGGCGCGCAGTGTGCTGGTGTCATCGAGATCCGTGTCGATGGCGGTGTAATTAGTCGCCGGTGAGGAACGCCTGACGGAACTGATCGGGCAGGACGGGGGCGTTGACGAGCCCCGTGTCCAGCAGCTCGATTCCCTCCGCCTCGACGTTCACGCTGGAAATTGCCTCATAGAAGCGAGCGAAGTTCTCTTCGGCAAAGGCAAGGTTTTCCTCGGGCGTGCGCGCGATATCTACGTCGGCGTTGTAGACCACGCTATCGACGGCGCCGTATTCGTCCGTTTCAACGGAGACACTCGCCACGATGTCGCCGTCTTCATCGGTGATGTTTCCGCTCACGCGGTAGCCGCTGTCCTGGCGGTGCTCGAGGGGGTCGTCGGCGAGAGTGTAGCTGCACGCCGGTTCGAGCGCGGTGTTGAGGGCCTGAATGGCGCGCGCGGAGGCCTCTTGGGCTTCCGAGGATTGCGCGGTGGAGTCGATGAAGCGAGGGACGAAGGCGAGCGTGAGGAGCAGGAGCGGCAGACCGATCATCAGGAAGCGCGTGCGGCCGAGCCCGGGGAGCTCCATGCCGTGGGCGTGCGCAACTGCGGCCGCGGCCCGGCTCATGCGACGCATGGTGTCGAAAAAGCCGTATGCGGACATGGCGGCGCTGGCGATTTCCAGCCCCGTGTTCAGGGCGTCGAGGTCGTCGTTGTCCAGGGTGTCGACCAAGCGCCCCGCGGCCGCCACGCCGATGCCGCCCGTGACGGCCGGGTTCGCCCCGATGTTCGCGTTACCGCCGATGGCCTCACGCTCGAGTTCCTGCCAGTGGGCGCTACCAAGCCCACGCCTGGCGACCACCCCGCAGGCGATGCACACCGCGCCCTCGGCGATCATGAAGGCGGCCATGGCGATCAGCTGCAGGTCTCCAAAGCCTTTGGAACCCAGTCCGATGTTGTCGATCATCACGAGCAGGATCGCGAGCCCGCCTGTGAGAAACAAGGAGACCAGGGAATACCAGGCTGCCTTGGGGAGCAGGTAATAGCGCTTAACCAGCTTTGCATCGCTTGTGCTGAGCATGGGCCCTCCCGGGTTTGACGCTGCTTTTTCATCTTCGGGCTGCGCCGCCGCGCCCTTCTTTTTTGGGAAGGTCCGCCGCCGGTGCACCTCGGTTCTCCTGAGTACGGCGCAGGAGGGGATGGCGCATGATGAGGCGACGGCCTCAATCCGCGAATGGAGCGATAATGCCGCTGCCCGTTGTGGTTACCCACTACTTCCTATAAAACAGCTCGTGCGCCCGCTCCTTGAGGTTCGTCGCACGGATGATTCCCTCATATGCTTTCAGCTTGATCTCTGGGAACGCGTTGAAGAAACGCAGTTCGCGGCGGGTGAGGACGGTCTTCAGTTTTTCGGGGGTTGAGATCTCGGCGCGTTGGGCAATGCTGCGTGCATGGCGCACAACCAGCCTGAGGTTCTGCTTGCCCTCGGCTATGAACGAGGGCATCTCCACCTTGCCGCGCACGGCCTCGAAGGCGCCATCCGACATCTCGGCGAGCCATGAATTGAGCTCTCCGCTTCGGGCCTTGATCTCCGCTGCAGAATCCAGCGCCGCGTCGGGCACCCTGTCGAGCAGGGAGTCGGAAGCGTCTTTGAGGGATTCGTTGACTTTGTCGGCGAGCTCGATTCTGAGCAGCTCGAGCTTTTGCGAGAGCTGGCGCCAGCTGACCAGCGTGAAAGCGGTGTCGATGGCCAGGAGCGCTGCGCATGCAAAGGCTGCCGCTGCCAGGATGGTCGGCGGCATGAGTTCCAATGCGTTCAGCAGGGCGGGTTCGGCGATGCGGCAAATGAGCACCGCCCCCGCTCCAAAGAGCGCGGCGCCATAGAGGCAGACCCTGCCGTTGATGTTGAAGGGGAACTTGGAGTAATCCCAGAATCGCGCTCCGGTGATCCGTTCGAGCGCCGCCCCTACGCCGTATTCGATGGCGCTGCATACGACCGCGGCGGCCGCAAACTGAACAGCGACGTTCGGAATGTCGCGCAGCAGGAACCAGCATGCGAGTGATCCCACGCCGTAGATGGGACAGCATGGGCCAAGCAGGAATCCGCTGTTGGCAAAGTGGCCGTAGTTCGCAAGGGCGCAGATGGTGGATTCGTAGAGCCAGCCAATGAATGAGAAGACGATGAACGACAAAAACAGCGCCGATAGGGGAGCGCCCGTCGAGTTCAGTTCAGAGATGATCCCGCCCAAGCCCGTCATCATCGCGATACCTCCTTGCAGCCTGTGGAGCGCCTGGGTAGCCGCCCCGCGATGGTCTCATGGAGCGCACAGGCCTTGTCGGCCAGGCACACCAACCATGCTTCGCGGCAGGTGGGAGGGATGGGGACCAGCGGGAACATGTGACGGGAGATGATGTTGCGCTCGCGCGGGGTGAGGTCTTCGAAGTCCTCTTCCGCGCGGGCGAGCGCGGCGAATGGGTGCGTGAACCCATGTAGGCGATGCGATGGGTCGGGGTCGTGCCAGTCGTAGAGGAAGTAGTCGTGAAGGAGCGCACCGCGGATGAGCGAAGCGCGATCGATACGGACCCCCAGGCGCTCGAGTCGCCCGGCCATGGCGAGGCTGGCGTGCGCAACGGAGATCACGTGTGCATGCACGCTCATGGTGCCGTGCTGGATAAAGCCTCGTGTGAGGCCGAATCTGCCCTGCGTTTCTAAGACATGGGCGATGTGGGCAACCTCGTCGATGGGGCTGGTTGCGCAACGCATGGGGCAGGCTTCCGCGCAGGCCTTTTGCGATTCGCAAATCGTGCGATCCTCAAGCACATTTGTCATCGAGTGGCTCCTCACGGGTGTCCCTTGGGCGCAAACCGACACGGTTGCCCAGCGTTAAAAACACAACGTTACCATTCGGGTGCGCATGCTCTGTAGACGTGGGCGTTCGTTCATAAAAACTAATGTCGTGGGCCCTGCTCTCCACATATGAAAAAGACCCTGGGGCGAACCCCAGGGTCTTTTGCGATCCGTTGTGGAAAGCGTTTTGCGAAGCGTCGCCTCGACTTAGCCGAAGTAACGAGCCAGGAGACCAGCGAAGGCCTTGCCGTGACGGGCCTCGTCGCGAGCCATCTCGTGCACGGTGTCGTGGATGGCGTCCAGGCCAGCGGCCTTGGCGCGCTTGGCGAGGTCGAACTTGCCGGCGGTGGCGCCGTTCTCGGCCTCAACACGCATCTCGAGGTTCTTCTTGGTGGAGGTGGTCACGACCTCGCCCAGGAGCTCGGCGAACTTGGAAGCGTGCTCGGCCTCCTCGTAAGCGGCCTTCTCCCAGTACAGGCCGATCTCGGGGTAGCCCTCGCGGTGGGCAACGCGGGCCATGGCCAGGTACATACCGACCTCAGAGCACTCGCCCTCGAAGTTGGCGCGCAGGTCCATGATGATGTCCTCGGTGACGCCCTCCTCGTGAGCAACGCCCACGATGTGCTCGGCGGCCCAGGTCATCTTGCCCTCCTCGACCTTGGTGAAGCGGTCGCCGGAGACGCCGCACTGGGGGCACTTGAAGTCGGCGGGCAGCTCCTCGCCGTCGAACTCCTCAACGAAACCGCAAACGGGGCAAACGAACTTCATGTTTGTTCTCCTTTGAACACAGGCGAATGCGCTCCTTGGGGCGAACCCGCGGTCGCGCTTTGACATCTGCATTATGGCACAGTTTCAGAATCATATGAGCCTAAAACGGAAACATATTAGGATTCATTCTCAAATAGTTCACAAATGGACGAACGTGCAGTTCAAGGCCTTGGGGAGAGGGTCGTGGAATGGCGATCGGCGTGTTGACGGGGAAGATGGAGCGTCCAAGTGTCCGTCCGAACAGGCCAAGAGCTGATTGTGCCCCTGCTTTTGTCTGGACGCTCAGGGAGGGGTGGCGGCGGGTGGTTCTGCAGCGGCAACGTGGCGCGCGAAAAAGTTCTCAAACCCTCAAAAGGGGGTCACAAAATATGCGTTTCCGGGAAACTGGTCAAAATACCCTGATTGTGCGCTGAAAGCGGGGTCAAAACACTCGTGCATATTTTCTCGCGCGGGGCAATCCTGGGGTTTTGCCGATGGCGGCTGGAGGCAATGTTTGCCACGGCGCGTGGCTGGCCGGATCGGTTTTCTCAATCCTGGGCAAACGCGACTGCGCCACTGATTGCTCGGCGCACAATCGGGGTATTTTGACCACACCGAGCAAAACGTATCGGGCCGAGGGGGCGACGGTCATGAGCGTATGCATTTTTGGAGAGTCAGCGCTCGAATTTATGCGATCGAGCGGGCGATTAGCGCCGGAGTTTTTGGATAGGCCGCGCACGCAAAAGCTGGATGGCTGCGGCATATCGCCAAAAGCGATGTTTACGGACGACATGGAGCGCTTGGGTGTGAAAACGCGCCCCGTGCATATCCTGGTGTCCAAAGAGTCGGGCGCCCGTAGCCGCGACGACATCGTGTGCCACCGCAGTGCGGCGGAGTTACCACCTCGTTCGCTTATTTACGTGAATAGGGATGTCTTGGTGACGAGCCCGGCTCTGACATTTCTGCATCTTGCAACGGTTGACCTGCACAAGAAGTGGCAGCGCACCGTCGAGGAGCTGGCGCTGATCGGCCTCGAGCTGTGTGGAACCTACCTCCTCGATGATTCGTGGGATGGCCTTACCAACACGGCGAAGCCCCTGACTTCCGTCGAGCAGATCGCCCGCGTGCTGGATGCGATGCCCGGAGCGCCGGGGATCGTCCGGGCCCGCGAGGCGCTTGAGCTGGTCGGCGACGGTTCCAACTCGCCCATGGAATCCGTTCTTTGCGCATTGCTTACCTGGCCGCGGCGACTCGGCGGTTATGCCCTCGGGCCCGTCTCGCTTAACCATCGCGTCTCAACCGCCGACGGGGACCGTTATGTGGACGTTGCATTTCCAGGCCATAAGGTCGGTCTCGAGTACAAGGGCCGCAAGTTCCATGCAATCGAGCAGGCTGGCCGCGATGACCGCAGGCAGAACAAGCTGGTGGGTTCGGGGTGGACCATATTGAACGTCTGGTACGAGGACATTGTCGAAGAGCATCTATATAATCAGCTCGTCGCGGACGTTGCGCGCGCGATGGGCATTCGGCTGAGAATCCGCAGCGGCGGTTTCGATGCTCGTCGCAATGTGCTGCGCATGCAGCTCATCCCCGCATTCAAACGGTACGCTGCGGCGTTGGCGCGGTAGTTGGCCAAAATACAAGAACGCCGCCAATCGCGAGGTCGCGAGAGGCGGCGCGGGGTGAGATTCGTGCGTGGGCATGGGGCCTGTCTCAGGCGGGTCATCGGGGCGAAAGGCCGCCGCAAGACAAGGCCCGAGCCCGGTTACAGGATTTGCACCTGGCAACTCGCCATAGTGGCGATCGCGGCGTCGTGCGCGGCGGGGGTGACGCCGGCGCACAGGGCGGGATTCACCGCGAGCGGGACCTCGGGCAGGTGCGCCTTGATGGTGAGGGCGTTGCTGACAACGCAGATGTCGGTGCATAGACCGCAGAGCTCGATGGAGTCGATGGGCGCGGCGTTGTTTTGCGCGACAAGCCAGCGGGCGAGGTCGAGCGATCCGAACGAGGGCTTTTCGAACACGGGAGCACTGCGGCGGGCGCGAACCGTCTCGAGGGCGGGTGCGAGTTCCCAGCCGGTCGTGCCGGCGATGCAGTGGGGAACGGGCAGGTTGCGACCCTCTTGCGTGGCGGCGTAGTCGCTGCCGTGGGTGTCTTTGGTGAAAACGACCGTACCATCGAAGCTGCTGGCGCGCTGGGTGACTGCCTCGACGATGGCCTGCGCCTCGGGCGTGCCCAGGGCGCCGTCGATGAAGTCGTTTTGCATGTCAACGACGATGAGGTAGGAGTTGGACATGGCGAAGGCTCCTTTGGTGAGTTGAGCTGGGGCACATCTGAAATGCCGGCTGCCTGCCATTATATGCGGCGCTTTGGTATCCTGGCCATGACCTGTTGTATTTTGAAATGGTGTGAGCATGGCTAACGTCGAGGAACACGTGAATGCAACTGCTGAAAATGGCTTGAGTCGGCTCGATCTGGTTGGCGCTTTGGCCGGGGCGAGCGTTGAGTTCGATAGTCGTCCTCATTTCATTTCGAATTCGAAGACAACGGGTGACAACCTTCTGTCGGTGTTGCGTCGTCAGTTCGCGGATCTGGGGGAGAACGACACGTTCGACTTCTGCGTCGCATTCGTTTCCGAGGGCGGCCTGACGTGTCTGGTGCAGATGCTCTCGGAGTTGAAGGCCCGGGGCACCAAAGGGCGACTGCTCACCTCGACGTACCTTAACTTCAACAGCCCCGATGTGTATCGAAAGCTCTTGACGTACGACAACATCGAGACGCGCGTTTACCAGCAGAATCTGCATGCCAAGGGCTATATGTTCAACAGGTCTGGCCTGAACACCGTGATCGTGGGCAGCTCAAACCTGACGGACCGAGCACTGACCTGCAATCAGGAGTGGAATGTCCTCTTCCGTTCTTATGGTGCGGATGGTGCGGTCGGAGATTTGAAGCGCGAGTTCGAGCTGCTTTGGAATTGCTCGGAGACGGCGCCCCTTACCGAAACGTGGATCAGCCATTATCGTGAGTACATTTCGACCGCAATGGCACCCCGCCCTAAGGGCAAGGCCGCTTTTTCGGACGGCAGCACCATTGCTGTTCTCGGAGAGAACGAGGCTTCGAGTAAAAAGATCAAGCCGAATAAAATGCAGGAGAAGGCGCTTGAGGCCCTTGCTGCTCTGCACGAGCGACGTGATCCTCGCGCTCTGCTCGTTTCGGCAACGGGTACCGGAAAGACGTACCTCTCGGCCTTTGATGTGAAGGCGGCGGCCCCGGTCCGTATCCTGTTTCTGGCGCACAGGAAGCGTATCCTCACCGCATCAATGGCGAGCTACAAAAAGTTGTTGGGGGATAACTACACGTACGGCTTGTATAGGGCCGGTGGCGATGGAACCGAGTTCACCTGCACCTTTGCGATGTGTTCGACCATCTGTGGTTATCTCGACAAAATCGATGCCGAGCTGTTCGACTACATCGTCATTGATGAGGCCCATCGCGTGGGGGCGAAGGGCTACCAGCGCATTCTTGAGCACTTTAAACCAAAGTTTTGCTTGGGCATGACGGCGACCCCCAACCGAACCGACGGCTATGACGTCTTCGCCCTGTTCAACCATGTGATCGCCTACCAGATCACCTTGCAAGACGCTTTGCGCGAGGACATGCTCGCGCCGTTTCACTACTTTGGTATCGCCGACCTTGCCATCGACGAGGAAGAGCAGAGCGACTTCACGCTGTTTTCCAAGCTCACGAGCGAGGCCCGCGTGAACCACATCATCGATAAGATCGAGGAGTACTCGGTCAAGAAAGATGGCAGGAAGGGCCTGGTGTTTTGCAGCAGGCTGGAGGAGGCGCGCGAGCTGGCGAAGCGGTTCACCGAACGCGGATACAAATCGGATGCGATTGACGGCAGCGATAGCGATGCGGAACGAGATGAGGTGATCCGCAAGCTTGAAAGCGGTGAGCTTGAGTACATCTTTTCGGTGAACATTCTGAACGAAGGCGTCGACATTCCCTCGGTCAACCAGATCATCATGCTGCGCCGGACGGAATCTTCCATCGTGTTCGTGCAGCAGCTTGGTCGTGGCCTGCGTAAGGCCGATGACAAAGAGAGTACGCTGGTCCTTGATTTCATTGGGAACTACCAGCAGAACTTCTTGATTCCCGTGGCCTTGTCTGGTGATAAGACGTACAACAAGGATCGTTTGCGCGCGATTGTAAAAGAGGGGAGCACGGTCATTCCGGGCGCCTCTACTGTGAGCTTCGACCGCGTGTCAGAGGGACGAATTTACCAGGCAATCGACCAGGGCGATTTTACCGCTGCTCGCTTTTTGAAGGACGAGTACCTTGGGTTGCGCCAGATGCTCGGTACGATTCCCTCGTTGCTCGATTTCGATCGCAACGGATCGATTGACCCGTTGCTCATTTTTAATAAATATGACTCTTATCACGGTTTTCTGTCTCGATATGAAAAGGCGTACGACGTCATATTCAGCGAGGCGCAGGAGAACATCCTCAAATTCGTTTCAAAGAAGCTCGCGAACGGTAAGCGCGCCGATGAACTGTATCTGTTGCGTGCGCTTCTTGCACGGGATGGGGCTTTTGCTGTTGTCGATGGCGGTAAGCAGCCGAGCGCGGAGAGCCCTGTTGGCACGAGAGTGGCAGCTCTGAAGTCTGCAACGAATGTGCTTAACGGCGGCTTTTCTTCGCCGAATTGGTTCGTTTCTCTCGTCGAGGAGGGGGCCGATGGTGTCCTTCGCTGGACGGATGCGGCCCGTGCAAGTCTGCTGGATCCGGAGTTCAGGCGACAGTTGAATGAGGTCGTCGAATTCGGTATTCATCGCCATGAGGAACTTTACGCGCAGACATATCGGGATACGAGCTTCGTGTTGAACGCGAAGTATACCTATGAGGAGGTATGTCGCCTGCTCGGATGGGACCGAAGCGAAACGCCGCAGAACATCGGCGGCTACATGTACAACGAGAAGACGAATACGTTCCCGGTGTTCATCAACTACGATAAAGCGCCCGACATCAGCGATACCATCAAATACGAGGATCGTTTCGTCTCGGATAGTGAGCTTATCGGCATTTCGAAGAAGAGGCGAACGCTCGCATCGAAGGACATCCAACGGCTCATGGCATGGCCGGGTAACGGCATGAAAATCTACCTGTTCGTTCGCAAGAACACGAACGACAAGGGGAGTAAGGAGTTTTATTTCCTCGGTCAGATGCACCCGACGGGGCATTTTGTGCAGACGATGACGATTGCGAACGAGAATGCCGTCGAAATTGGCTATCAGCTGGAAACACCCGTCAGGCGAGATATCTATGAGTACATCACGAGTGTGTTCGTGGAAGGCGACGAGGCGTAAGCTCGAGGAGTTCTATGCCAGGCTTGCCTCGATTGCCTCGACGACTTTGATGTCGGCCGGAAGCCAATCGACCGACCAAAGGTTGTCGAGGGGCAGCCACTTCATGTCTTCATGCTCGGTGTCGACGATGGTGCCGGAAACAATGGAGCAGACGAAGCAATCCATCGAAAGGTGGAAGGTCTCGTAGTCGTGTTCGGCGGTGTAGAGGTGACGAGCGACCTCGACATCGACGCTCAGCTCTTCTTTGATCTCGCGGATGCAGGCCTGCTCAGCAGTCTCATTCGGTTCGAGCTTGCCGCCGGGGAATTCCCAGCCGCCCTTGAATTCGCCATATCCGCGCTGGCAGGCGAGGACCTTATTGCCGTCGAGGATGATTGCAGCCGCTACATGGATGGTCTTCACGATGATGCTCCAGGGGTCGAGATATGTCCGAATCGATTATAGTGGCGGCTTTGATTGCTTGAGGTGTGGTCGATATGGTTTTGTCCGCACGGGGCCGTACCTTTAAGCCATGAAAACGGCCGTGCTCGCAAGGCGCGGCGCAGGGCTTGAAGGGGGTCCCATCATGTACGAGCCGTCTCGCAATCTGTTCTCGTTCCATATCGCCGGGTTCCAGCATCATGACGGTGCGCTGGTTCTGGGCGAGCTCAAGGCCGGTGACACTCTGGAGCTCGTGCCCGAGCGCGACAACCCCTATGATGCGGAGGCCATCGCGGTCAAATTCCATGGCGCCATGCTCGGTTACGTTCCTGCGGACTCGGTGGGTCCGCTTTCAACCCTGTTCTTTTACGGGCATGGTGCTGCCTTCGAGTGCCGTGTGCTTCAGGTGGCCCCAGAGCGCAGCCCCTGGCATCAGGTTCGCGCTGCCGTGTTCGTGCGTGACGCACGTTAGAACGGCAGCTTTTGCGCTGCATTTCATATAAATGGGTGATGGCAGCTTTGGCGGCGCGGGACGGCTTCGCGAATGCGATTCTTGCCGTACTCGGGATTGCTTCTCGTATCGTATGGAGAGCTGCAGCTGAGCTGTCTTGTCGTATCTCGGGGTAGCGGTTAAACGAGTTATCAAACACGATAATGCCCGCTCATCGACGCTTTTCGCCGCCTGCGGGAAGGCGCGCGAAGCCCAGTTGCCGGTGGCTAGAATGGGCGTTGTGACTGGCAGCTTGGAGTATGGAGCAGCGTTTTGCTGCGAGCTGCTGGTCGTGAAAGGAGAGCGCTATGCGCACACCATTTTCTAATGGGGGGGGGGTCGTGGCTTAAGCGGGTTGCTTGCGGATTCGCTGTCGGTGCCGCGCTCCTGACCACGGCACCTCTGAACGCCTTGGCCTGCACGCAGGTATGGGTGCCAAATCAGTTCACGGCGAATGGCGACCGCTATGTCGGTCGATCCGAGGATTACGCGTCACGCCACGTGAGAATCTTCGGTATCCAGGAGCCCCAGAAGAACACGCACTATACGTCTGACGAGTCCGACTTCGACTGGACGAGCGACAAGACGTCGTATCGCTACACCTACGTGCGCGACCATCCTAGCGACTGGAACGACCGCCACGACGCGTATTCGGAGGCCGGCATCAACGAGCACGGCGTCTCCTGCTCCGCTACGCTGACCACCAACTACAACGCCGGCATCAAGGCAGTCGACCCCAGCACCAAGACGGGTATCGGCGAGTACACCTACGCCGGCGTGATCCTGGGCGAGTCTAAGACGGCGCGCGAGGGCGTGGAGCTGCTCGGCCGTCTGATCGACGAGCAGGGTGCCAGCGGCCGCGACCAGATCACCATCTCCGATACCAACGAGACCTGGCTGTTCTGCGCGCTTTCCGGCCACCAGTGGGTCGCCTACATCATGCCGAAGGACCAGGTTTCCGTGAATCCCAACATGGGCAACCTGCGCTTCAAGGTCGACCTGGACGACACCAAGACCTGCCTGCACTCCAAGGGCCTTATCTCCGTGCCCGAGGAGGCCGGCCTGCTCAAGACGTTTGAGGACGGCACCCCCGATATCGCCTCCACCTACGGCGTCTCCGATGTGGACCACAGCAGCGGCACCACCACCCGCTATGTCCAGGGTCGTCATTACTTCGAGGCTCCGCTTGCCGCCGATCGCTACACCGTGGTGCCCGGCAAGGGTGTGACCAACCTTACCGAGCCCACCCAGTTCTTCACGCCCGGTCGCGGCGGCTGGACCACGAACGAGATCCTGCGCTCGCTTGCCGCGCGCGGCGAGGGCACCGATGTCGACGCCAACAAGGACGCCGCGTTCGGCGCCATCGGCAACAACCGCACGGTCGAGAGCCACATGTTCCAGATCCGCGACGGCCTGACCGCCGACATCGCCACCGTCCAGTGGGAGGCGCTGTCCCGCACCGAGTTCTCCGTCTTCGTGCCGATATACTCCGCCCTCCTCACCGAGGTGAGCCCGTACTTCAGTGACCTCAACTGCGACGAGAGCCATCAGGGCCCCGGCCAGAAGGACAACGTGGAGTGGGCCATGAAGGAAGAGCCCGTGAACTCCCTGCCCTTCGTCCTCATGGACATCAACACGCTCGCCTGCAACAACCGCAGCACCATGGCTGCCGGTACCCGTGCCTACCTCGATGCCCTGCAGGCCCAGATCATCGCCCAGCAGGAGATTGTCGACGGCGTTATGAAGAACACTCCCGCCGGGGGCCGCACCGCTCTTGCCAATAAGGCCCAGATGGCCGTTGTCGAGCAGACCTACCTCAAGTGCGACAAACTGCTCGATGAGATGCGCGCTTACATCAACGCCGGTGACTTCTCCAAGCCCTTCGCTCCTTCCGATCTCAACGCCGAGGGCAACGGCATGGTGGACCGCCTCGCGTACGCCGACGCCATCGTCGCCCCGACCATCACCCAGCAGCCTTCCGGTGCCACGTATGAGAAGGGCGCCAAGGCCGTTGATCTCACGGTTGCCGCCGCTGCTGCAAGTGGCGCGGGGGAGCTCTCTTATGAGTGGTTTAGCAAGGTTGGCGACGATCTGGTCTCTACTGGTGTAAAAACCGCCAATTTCCCCGTCGATACTTCCAAGGTTGGTGAGTTTGCATATCTCTGCCGCGTGACCAACGGTCAGGGCCTCGCTGTTGATTCCGACGCGGCGGTTGTGACCGTCAAGGCCCCTGCCGCGCCGGCCGATCCTAAGCCGGAGCCCCCTGCCACAACGCCGGATACCTCGAAGCCCTCGAAGAAGCCCGGTTCCGGATTGCCCCAGACGGGCGATCCGCTGAGCCTTGTCGCCGTGTCTGCATGTGCTCTCGCGGGCGCGGGGGCAATTGGCTACGGCATTCGTTCGAAGCGCCGTAATCTTCGTGGTGAAGAGTAGCATCACGCTGGCTTTCATCGAAGAAATTGCTGGCGTGGACAAAGATCGGCGCTAGCGTGCTGGCCCTGCGGAGACGCGTCTCCGCAGGGCCGTTTTGGTGTCTGCAATGACGCGCCAGAGACAGGCCGGCCTTTTGTCCGCACGGGCGGGTATAGTCTGACGGTAAGGAATATGCAGCGGCGTGCGTAGGGCGCACCCGGGCGTTGCGGCGGAGCGAGGAGCGCATATGAACCAGATCACGTGCCCCAAGTGCGGGACGGTCATCAATCTCGATGAGAGCGATTACGAGGGCATCGTTCGCCAAGTGCGCGACGATCAGTTCGCCCATGAGGTGGAGGAGCGCGCCGCCTCGCTGCGCCGCGAGCACGAGCAAGCCCTCGAACTTGCCCGTTCTCAGGCCAAGGCCGAGCTCGACCGCGTGATGGCCGCCCAAAAGGCGGAGCTCCAGGAGGCGCTCGCCCGTAGCTCTTCCGAGCTGCAGGAGGTCAAGGCTCGCAGTGCGTCAGAGTTGCAGGAGGCCCGTGCCGCCAGCGCCGCGGCCCTGCAGCAGGCCCAGTCTGCCAGCGCCGCTCAGCTCGCAAAGGAGCAGAGCGAGCGTGCGGCCGAGCTCATGCGCGTCCGCGCCGAGGCGGATGCTCGTGTCGCCGAGCTCTCCGCCAAGCTCGAGTCCGCCGTTGAGGAGCGCGAGTCTGCGGTGAGGGTCGCCGCCCAGCGCGAGCGCATGGTTGCCCAGCAGGATGCCGCCGATCAAAAGGAGGAGCTCCGCGAACAGCTTGCCGCGCGCGATGCGCAGATCGCCTCGCTCAAGGCCCAGTTGGATGCCGGCGCCACTCAGCGCGACCTTGCGGTGACGCAGGCGGTGACCGAGGCACGTACATCATTTGAGGAAGAGCGCGCCAAGCTCGCTCGTGATCTGGACGCCGCCCGCTTCGAGCTCTCCCATGAGCAGGAGGTCCGCGCCGCCGAGAAGCAGCAGATCGAGACCGCCCACGCGCTCGAGATCGAGCAGGCCCGTAAGAGCGCTCAGGACCTCATCCGCTACAAGGACGAGGAAATCGAGCGCCTGCGCGATATGAAGGCGCGCCTCTCCACCAAGATGGTGGGCGAGACCCTCGAGCAGCACTGCGAGACTCAGTTCAATCAGCTGCGCGCCACGGCGTTCCCGCATGCCTACTTCGAGAAGGACAACGACGCCTCCGACGGCACCAAGGGCGACTTCATCTTCCGCGAGTGCGATGAGGCCGGTAACGAGATCGTCTCGATCATGTTCGAGATGAAGAACGAGAACGACACCACGGCCACCAAGCACAAGAACGAGGACTTCTTCAAGAAGCTCGATTCGGACCGCAAGAAGAAGGGCTGCGAGTACGCGGTGCTGGTCACTCTGCTTGAGCCGGAGAGCGAGCTGTACAACACGGGCATCGTGGACGTGAGCTATCGCTACGAGAAGATGTACGTGATCCGCCCGCAGTTCTTCATTCCCATGATCACGCTGCTGCGCAACGCCGCCATGAACGCGCTTGCCTACAAGCAGGAGCTCGAGCTTGTGCGCCAGCAGAACATCGATGTCACGGAGTTTGAGGAAAAGCTGCTGGGATTCCAGGAGGGCTTCAACCGCAACTACGACCTGGCAAGCCGCAAGTTCCAGACGGCTATCGACGAGATCGACACCACCATCAAGCACCTGCAGAAGGTCAAGGACAACCTGATCTCGAGCGAGAACAACCTGCGTCTGGCGAACGACAAGGCCCAGGGGCTCAGCATCCGCAAGCTTACCTGGGGCAACAAAACCATGAAGGCGAAGTTCGACGAGGCTCGCGAGGAGGCGGAACGCGCTGCCCGCGAGGACGCCACCGTCGAGGGGGCATCGGGCGCCGAGCCCGATCTTGCGGATAGTTGCGAGGTGTAGCAGATGATGGAGAAGAGCGAACCGCGTGTGACGGCCGATGCGTTGAAGCGCAAGCGCGAGCGCGAGCAGGAAATCGTAAGCCAGATGATCGCCTTGTACTGCAAGGGCAATCATTCCGCGCATCGTTCGGCGCCGCCGCGGGAGCGGGGCAGCGAGATGCAGCAGGTGCGGAAGGGGGCGGCCCTTCGGGAGCGGGGCTCCGGGGAGCGGCGGGACCTCTGTCCCGAATGCGCCGAGCTCGAGGCGTATGCCCACGCCCGCAGCGAGCGCTGCCCGTTCATGGAGGAGAAGACGTTCTGCTCGAATTGCACGGTGCACTGCTACCGGCCCGAGATGCGCGAGCGCATCCGCACGGTGATGCGGTACGCGGGTCCGCGCATGCTCTTCCATCACCCCGTGATGGCGATACGCCATATGATCGAGTCGCAGCGCGAGCGACGGCGCGTCCGCTCATCGCGATAGAAGAAACTATTTGATCTCGAGCGAGAACAACCTGCGTCTGGCGAACGACAAAGCCCGGGGGCTCAGCATCCGCAAGCTCACGCGGAACAACCCCACCATGAAGGCCGCGATTGCCAAGGCCCGAGAGGAGTGTGCGCCCCCGGACGTCTACGCGTCCCGCTTGGGCGTGAGCGCAAAGGTCATCACAATGAGCAACGCCGTGAAGGCGACGACGAACGGCCAACGTGTGGGGCTGGAGATGCTCGACAGGCCGATGATGAGCGAGCTGGCGAGCGCGATGGCCGGCGCTGCGGCACGGCGGGCGCGCGTGAGCGAAGAGGCGTCCTCGCGCAGCGCCCCACGCAGGGCCTCGATGTAGTACAGCGGCAGGATCAACATGGTCATTGCCACCACGACCTCGGAGATGTCGCCGTTGGGAAGCAGCTCAAGAGTGCTCACCACCGTGTGCACCCCTACCCAGAACAACGTGGTGACGAGCGCGATCATGGCGCTCACCACCGGGAAGCGCAGGGTCGGGTTCATGCGGCTCACGATGTGCTCGAACGGCATCATGTGGTGAAACGCCAGGGACTGGGGCATGCGCAAGGTTGCGAGCACCATGCCGTTGGCACCTCCGAGTACAGCGATGAAGGCGATGACGTTGGGCAGCGCACCGGCTTGCTCGCCAAAGAGCTTGACGAACATGAGCGAGAGGCTGGCGTCGCCCGCCTCGATGACGGTCTGCGGGCCGAGGAAGCACGAGATGCCCACGAAGTACCCCAGATAGAGCACGAGGATGATGATGGGCGCGGCGACGAGGGCGCGGGGCAGGTTGCGCTGTGCGTCCTTGAGCTCGGGGGCGATGCTCACCGCGGAGCTCCATCCGTCGAAGGCAAAGGCGATGGGCGCAGCGGCGGCGATCCAGGCGGTGCCGGCTGCAGGGGCGGCGGCGATGTCGGAACTCAGCTGAGCGACCGGGTCGTTCACCATGAGGCCGATCACGCCTACGAGCACCAGCGGCAGGGCCTTGGCCAGTGTGGTGAGGTTTTGGAAGTAGCCGCTCAAGGTGGGCCACAGGATGTTCCACGCAGTGCAAGCCAACAGGAAGACCAGGCCGATGCCCATCTGCCAGGCAAACGTCCCGGGCAGGTTGAAGGTCATGCACGCGTACACGCCCACAACCCAGCTGAGCACGGAGCAGACGACGGGCATGTACAGAAAGGTGAAGTTCCAGCCGATGAACGCGGCACGGCGCGGGCCCAGGAATTCCTCCGCGTAGGCGATCAGACCTCCGTGGCCGGTGGTGCGCGCGGCAAAGCGGGCCAGGGTGAGGCCGCCGAAGACGATGGTCGTGGCGGCGAGCAGCATCATGGCGACGCCGAGCGCGACGTTGCCGTCGGTGGCGATGAGGATGTTGTCGGACTTGAAGAAGATGCCGGAGCCGATGCAGATACCCACGATCAGGCAGATCGCGGTGAACAGCGAGTAGCGCTTCACCGGGGTCGCATCGGCGTTGACGGCGGTTCCCGCGTTGACGGCGCCGCCTTCGGTGGTGGACTTGGAGGAAGAGGTCATGGTTTCCTATCCCAGGCGTCGCATGCGGACGCTCATGTCGATGGGTTTGGCGGTGAAGGGCGCGGTGGTGGCGAGTCCGTCCACGCCGGTGGCAGCATATTCGCCTGCGTTTTCGGGGTTGACGCCCCCGGCGGAGATGATGGTGAGGCGCGGGTCGAGCGCGCGCAGGTTGCCCACCAGTTCGGCCAGCTCGTCGACCGCGACCTTGTCGAGCTGGACGCCGTCCACGCCGGACCAGGCAACGGCCCCGCGCGAGGCGGCGCAGGCGCGTGTGCAGGCGGCGTTGTGCCATGCGAGGGCGAGCGCCTGTTCGGCGTTCACCTCGACGAACAACTTCTTCTCGATGCAGCGTGAACGGATTTGGGGTAGCTGTTCGATGAACTCGTCGATTCCTCCCATGAACGAGAGGTGATGGTCGAATACGAGTACGGTCTCGGACAGGCCCAGGCGGTGGGGGAACGCCCCGCCCGCGATGGTGGCCTCAACGAGGAGGTCCTTCACGCCCGGCATGCTCTTGCGCGTGGTGAGGACTTCACAGGACGGGCTGGCGGCATGCGCGGCGTCGACCATCGCACGGGTCTTGGTTGCCACGGCGGAAAGATGGTCGAAGACGTTGAGGCAGACCTTCCAGGCCTGATGGAGCTGGGCGGCGGCCCCGCCGATCGTCATGAACGACTGCCCGGCCTCGAGCGCCGTGCCGTCGGGCAGGATGTTGGTGACGACGCATCCGAGTTTGGTGGCGATGCGCGACGCGACCTCGCCTCCGGCGAGCACACAGGCCTCGCGGGTGAAGTACTCCAGGGCTCCCGCTTGGGCGTCGATTCCCAGAATATGGCTGGTCAGGTCGATATAAGGTACGTCTTCGGCGATAAGCTCGTCGATGCGCGCGTCGGATAGGGTGACCATCGGTCCTCCTTTTGAAGTTTTCTACGGTGGAAATCGTATCATCACCGCACGATTCCCCTGCATCTATCACGCGGAAAAGGCATAATGCTGTGTAATATATGACGTCCCGCCTACAAGACGTCCCGTCGCGCTCGCTGCGCGTGCCCTTGAAAGGAGACCCATGGATCTGAACAAGCGCCCCGACGACATGGTCCGCATCACCACCCCTGAGCTCGCTCAGGCCTTCATCGCCGAGCAGGTCGCCGCCTGTCGCGAGCAGATTGGTGATAAGAAAGCCCTTCTGGCCCTGTCCGGCGGTGTCGACTCCTCCGTGGTCGCCGCGCTGCTGATCAAGGCCATCGGCAAGCAGCTCATCTGCGTGCACGTGAACCACGGCCTCATGCGTAAGGGCGAGTCCGAACAGGTCGTCGACGTGTTCCGCAACCAGCTCGACGCCAACCTCGTCTACGTCGACGCCACCGACCGCTTCCTGTCCCTGCTCGACGGCGTTGCCGAGCCCGAGGCCAAGCGCAAGATCATCGGCGCCGAGTTCATCCGCGTGTTTGAGGAGGAGGCCCGCAAGGTGGGCGACGAGGTTTCCTTCCTTGCTCAGGGCACCATCTACCCCGACATTCTCGAGTCCGACGGCGTGAAGGCCCACCACAACGTGGGCGGTCTGCCCGATGACCTGCAGTTCGAGCTCTGCGAGCCCGTCCGCCTGCTGTACAAGGACGAGGTCCGCGTGGTTGGTCGCGAGCTCGGCCTGCCCGAGAGCATGGTCGAGCGCCAGCCTTTCCCGGGCCCCGGCCTGGGCGTGCGCTGCCTCGGCGCCATCACCCGCGATCGCCTGGAGGCCCTGCGTGAGGCCGACGCGATCCTGCGCGAGGAGTTCGCCGCGGCCGGCCTCGAGGGCAAGGTTTGGCAGTACTTCGTGTCCGTGCCCGACTTCCGCGTTACCGGCGTGAAGGACGACAAGCGCCTCTACGAGTGGCCGGCGTTCATCCGCGCCGTCAACACGGTCGACGCTATGACCGCCGAGGTGCCCGAGCTCGACTGGGCGCTCCTCAAGAAGATCGGCGACCGCATCGCCTCCGAGGTCGACGGCATCTGCCGTGTCCTGTACGACCTCACCCCGAAGCCCTGCGGGACCATCGAATTCGAGTAATCGGGTAATCGGGGGCAGGCGCAAGTTGGTCCCCATGAGGGCTGACGATAATTCAAGCTCGAGCCCTCCCGAATCCGGCTGTTGTTGATGCAGGGGGTTCCGCTCGCGATGAGCGGAACCCCCTGTTCGCTTTCGAAGGGTAGTTCTGCCGCAGTTTTCGGTGACCTTGAAGGTAGACGAAAAAACGATAAGCGTTCTACCTGCGACTTTGTCGGGACGTAATCGTCGTCTACTCATGAGGTGCTCGAAAACCGCGGCAGAACTTCGAATGGGTCTCTTTTTTCGCTTGTGAAAAATCAATTGCTCTCAATTCGAGGGCCCTTCCGTGGCGATGATGACGCGACAGGGCCGGTCCCATATGGATCGGCCCTGTTTACTCGACTGGTGATTGTGCTACACAAAGCTGATCTGCAGCTTTTTGCCGAGACCGTGGGCTATTTTGGAAAGCGTCGCCACCGAAGGATTGCCATTGCCATTTTCCAGTCTACAGAGATTGGCCGCCTTCATGCCGCAGCGGTCGGCCAGTTCCTTTTGGGTCAGCCCTGCGGCGATGCGCGCCTTCACGATGCTTTTCATGACTTCACGTTCGGTTTCCTGAGCACTCCATTCATGACGGAAGGCGGGGTCTTTGAGAGACTCATCAAGATGTTCCCTAAAGCCGGTCATTGTGTGACCTCCAGATCTCCCTGAACTTCTTTGCACGCTCTATTTCTTTTCTTGGCGTTCGCTGAGTCTTTTTCACGAAACCGTTGGTGACGATAGCGCGATTGCCAACAAAGAAGAAATAGAGGAGGCGGGTGATGTTCGAGCCTTGGGGTGTTCTCAGCTCGAAGATGCCATCCTCGAGATGTCGGGCAAATGGCATCGGTAGCCGTTCGCCATATTCTTCCAAAAGGAGCAGCCTCCCGAAAACTTTGGCTCTCATCTTTGGGTCGAGTCCATCGATGAACTCCTTTGCAGGTTGCCGTCCTTGATCGTCTTCGAAATACTGGACCTCCATTGCCATCTTACTCCTAAACTTATCACATATGATAATAATTGGCAAAACATACTATTTGAGACGAACACCTGTTCTAATTCTATAAGAACATATGTTCGTATACAAGTAGGCAATCAAATTGTGATTTCCAGTGAGAGGGAGTCTGGATCAATGGGGTGAGATCGAATGGACATTGCAGCATATTGTTCACCTTTGGCGTGTCTTTAGGGTCCCGCCTTTAATCTCCCAGGTGATGCTTGTGCACTCTCGCAGGAACGCATGGTCGTGGCTCACCAACAGCAGCGCGCCGCCGAACTGCGCGAGCGCCCGTTCGAGCGCCTCGACCGAGTGCAGGTCGAGGTGGTTGGTGGGTTCGTCCATGATGATGAGCGCGGGCGCGTCCAGCAGGCCGCGGGCAATCATCAGTTTTCGCAACTCACCGGGGCTGGTTGCAGCACCTTCCATGATGCGGTCGGGTTCTGAGTTCAGCTGCGCCACGCAGCTGAATACATGTCCGCAGTCGGTAGGGGAGAGGGAGCGGACCTCTTCGAGTATCTGCGACCGTTGCTCCCGACTCGGCTCTTGGGGTATGTCGAGGACCGAAAGCCGTCGGCCTCCTTTGGCGCCATCGCACGCGAGCAGCTCGCGTATGTGGTCGAGAAGTGTGGTTTTGCCTGCGCCGTTGTGTCCTATGATGCCGATGTGCTCGGTGTTTCCCACAAAGATCTCGGGTAGCTCGAGGGTTCCCGCCCCGCATGGGATACTGCCCGCGGGTATGTGAAGCACGGTTTTGCGAGCGCTGGGTTCGGCATCCAGGAACAGGTTGCCGTCATAGCGTTTGGGCGCATATGCCGCATGGACTCTGGCCTGGGCGCTTGCCATGCGCCCGTCCATCTGTCGCAGCAGCTTGCCGCGGGCCCCGTCCTGGCCCGTAAAGATGGCGAGGTCGATCTTGGCGCGTGCGCTTTTGTCCTTGGGATCGAGACAACGCTTCGAACGCCTGGCATCCGCCCTCGCAGCCTCCTGGGCACGCTGCTCGCGCTCAGCGGAAAGGCGCGCGAGATGATCCTTCGCCCTCTTTCGTTCGTCTATCGCGGTCATTCGCTCGCGTTCCGCCTGGCTGCTTGCTTGCGAGTATCCGCCGGGGCGGATGACGATGTGAGTCTCCCTGCGGGGCCCACTTGCCTCGAACGACGCGCAGCGCGATGCGAGCGCATCCAGCAGCTCGCGGTCGTGACTCACGAGGATGCCGACGCCAGTGAAGCTGGCCAACAGTCCTGTCAGTTGGGCACGGGCCTCGCGATCGAGGTGATTGGTCGGCTCATCCACTGCGAGCACATCGGGTCGCTGCCAGAGCGAGCAGGCAATCTGCAGCTTCTTGCGCTCACCGAAGCTGAGCTCGTCCCAGCGCCAGGGCATGTCATCGGTGAGACTCAGGCGTTTGCGGAGGCTGCGGGCCTCGCGGCCAAAGTCGAGCGCGAAGTCCGCCAGGATCGCGGGCGCTTCGTCTGCCTCCTGTGGGCAGTAGGCGGCGAGCAGATTGCCCGAAACCGCTCCCGAGTCGGGTTTCAGAAGGCCGCAGGCGATTTTGGCGAGCGTTGACTTGCCGCAGCCGTTGTCGCCCAAAAGCCCGGCCCAACCTTGCGGGAAGGCAATGGTCACGTTATTCAAAATGGGGTCTTGCGCCGCGGGGTGCGTGTAGGTCACACGCGAGAGTGCGAGCTGCATGAAGACATCCCCTCCTTGTTCGCTCGGAGGTCAACAGAATCGTTGAGGTGGATGTCTAAAAGCGCATGGTCGCCTTGTCTCTTAGCGGTGGTGCCCTCGCATGGGGCCCGAATCCATCGGGCGGGCGAGGGTGAGTGTAGCACGGCCGAAGTCGACGGTCCATCGCCTTGCCGGCGGGTGTGGGATGGTTGGGTGCCCGATGCCCGGCAAGCGTCTGCCGTTCGATTGGCTGATGTCTGAACGCGCTGCCTACTCCTCTGGATCCTCCCATGCGCGGTAGGCGATGCTCTGTCCGAGCAGCGCGGCGATTGCATCGAGGACATCATGGTCGAGCTGGTAGTGCATCCAACGGCCGTCCTTGCGGGCGCGGACGATCCCCGCATCTCGGAGCGCCGCCATGTGATGGGAGAGCGTGGGCTGCGAGATCTCGAGCTCCGAGAGGAGGTTGCAGGCGCACTGCTCCTCGCCGTCCCATAGCAGCTCGACGATGCGGAGCCGGTTGGGATCGCCCAGTGCCTTGAGGTTCGATGCGAGCCGCTCGCGGTCGAACTCGCCGGCCACGATGCGGGCTCGGAGTCCGATGACGCGTTGCTGGATGGCGCGCATCGTGCGGAGGAACGCATCGTCGCCCTTGCCGGTTGGATCTTCCAACCCCCAGTCCTCACGGTACATCGCCGGTAGGGAGGGGCATTCAACGCCGCATCCCATGGTGATGAGGATGTCGACATCGGGCAGGCAGGTCAGGGATTTGGGTTCGAGGGAGGCAACGTCGAATTCGTATTCGCTTGCCAGTAGACGCGCGGCATCGGGATTGACGGTCTTCGCCGGGTGCGTTCCCGCGGAGTGGGCGAGCATGACGTCATCTGCGAATCGGCGCGCCATCGCCTCTGCGATCTGGCTCCGACAGGCGTTGTGCGTGCAGACGAATGCCACGACTGGCTTGCCCATATCCCCGAATCTCCCATCATCTACCTGCTGTAATTACGTATCGATATATGTCTATATGATAACATATCGACAGATGTCTATGCGTAAATGGGAAGGTGGGGACATGGCGACCACGGAAAACAAGGTCTGGATCCACGAGACGTGTCTGGCGTGGCGGGGCGAAGATCCCGCGGCGCTGTTGGAGGCGCTTATGTCCGATGAGCGCTGTGCGGCGTTTGGGCCCGTGCATCATTTCCTGGTCGGCGCCTCGCTCCTTGCCTGCGCATGGCAGACCGTCCACCATGACGGTGCCGGCCTTTCCGAGGCGTTGGCCGAACTCGACTCCCGTGCGGCATGTGTGCCGGGAGCTACATGCGCGAAGTGGGGTGTGTGCGGGGCGGCGGCTTCGTGCGGTATGGCATTCGCCGTTCTAGCCGGCAATGCGCCCCTGCGCCGCGAGGGTTGGAGCGAGGGGCAGCTCATGGTCTCGGAGGTCCTGTCCGCCATCGCCCGGTCGGGGTCGCCTCGTTGCTGCAAACGCGATTCGCGCATCGCCGTTCGCACGGCCGTCCCATGGTTTAACGACTATTTTGGGTTGCGTCTCAAGGTCGGTGAGCAGGTGCCGGAGTGCGCCGTGGCGTCGTTGAACAAGGCGTGCCTCGGAAGCGAATGCCCTTACCACGCTTAAGTTCAAGAGGGCCTTGGGCGGCGTCTGAGTGCCGGTGGCTTGCGGCTCTCGTCCGAGCGATGGTCGCGCGCTTCTACCTCGGATGGCTTGTGAGGTGCCATCCATTGCAGTAGGGGCAGCGGTAGGCTGAAAGGCCCCGGCGCCCGTGCTCGGCGCATGCGGCTATAGCGTTCTCCGCTTCCGCTTTGCTCGAGTAGCGGTTCTTGGACTCGCAGGCTTTGCGTCGGAGCGCGGCCTCGTGTTCGGCATCGAGACGATCTTCGCGTTCCCGCTCGCGTGTGAACAGGTCGCCCATGGCGTTTCCGTCGAACCCGGCCTCAAATGCCGCGCGCTGCTTGACGCGCGCCGATCTTTTGTTGCTTGCCACAGAGCCCTCCGTTCATCGAAAACAGGGCCGAGCGCGAATGTGCGCTCGGCCCGAGACAGTCGAGATAGCCCATCTAATGATGGCAGGCGTGCTCCGGCCCCATGGCCTCGAGCTGGCCGGCGGCGACGCGCTCAACGGCGGCGCCCACGGTGGAGGATTCGGCGTCGTGCAAGACGGTGATGCCGGCGGCGGCGAAGCCCTGCATGGGGCGCATGCCCATGCCCACGGCGACGATGGCGTCGATGCCCGCGTCGGCGAGGATGCCGACGGGGCGCATGCAGCCGCCCTCCTCATGCGGGGGATTGGCGATGGTGCCGTCGAGCGCGACGGCGCCGCTCTCGATGTTCAGGATCGTGAAGCAATCGGCGTGGCCGAAGTGGGCCGAGCGCTGGGCGTCCAGGCCGCCTTCGCCGACGGAGGGAACTGCGAGCTTCATAGGGATAACCGCCTTTCGAGGGAGCGCGCGTGCGGCGCGCAAAAGTGTTGACTCGTCTCATGGTAGCTCGTTTGCGTGTAGAGGGCTCGCCTCGCCCCTTAGCTCGCAGCTAATGAAATGGCGCGCAGGGGTGGAGATAATGGGCATCGCCGAAGTGGTTTGAAGGAAAAACCGCTGCAATGGGAGGGAAAACGTGGAAATTGAACAGCCGAAACAGCCTCGATCGGGGCTTGCCATCGCCGGCCTGGTGCTCGGAATCATCGCACTCGTGACATCTTTGATGCCGATCATTAACAACATGTCGTTTTTCGCCGCGCTTGTCGGGGCGGTTCTCGCCATCGTGGGCCTGGTTGCCTGCATGCGCGGCAAACGCGCGGGGAAGGGCCTTGCAATCGCTGCGATCGCCGTGAACGTCATCTCGGTCGTCGCGGTTATCGCCAGTCAAGGTATGTACAGCGCGGCGATTGACGATGCCATGAACGGCCCGCAGGCGGTGCGGGAATCGCAGGCCGAAGATGCGTTGGACGATGATGCCGGGGAGTCCAGGGCCGACGAGCCTGTCAGTGAGAAGAAGCTGTCGGTTGGCACGTCCGTCGAGCTCTCGAACGGCATGGCGATCTCTGTTGACGAGATCGTGCCGGGTCTGGCCAACTACGATGGCACGACCGTGACCGGCGTTCGCGTCACGTATTCGAACAATAGCGACGAAGCGCTCTCGTTCAACTCGCATGACTGGAAGGGGGAGAGCGCGAGCGGCGTTCAGAGCGATGCGACGTATTATTCCGAGGCGGCCGAAGAGCTCTCTTACGGTGACCTGTCCGCGGGCGGAACGGTGAGTGGTTATGTGTACTTCGAGGGAGACCTCGCGAATGTCTTGTACTTCTCGTCGCCGTTTGCGGATGGGCCCGCGGCGACATGGGGCATCGCGTAGGCAGGTTGCGCGGGCAGCGCTCGGGTCCATGTCGAGGGGCGGACAGCCCGAGTGCGCTGATTCCCGGCGGGGGTCCGCTTGCCGGACCGCCCCGATGGTTTGACGTGCCGGGCAAGGGGCGAATCGAAGGGTGCGCCCTTTGCCCGCAATGCATTTACAATGAGGACGGGAAAATGTGGTGGAGGAACGCATGACGGAGCGATTGACCGAGGAAGTGCTGCAGGAGCTGCTCGAGGCGCCGAGCCTCGACGGCTTTATCGGATCGCACGATTTTCCAGCTGCCACGCTCCCGGATTTTCTCGAGCACATGCTTCAAAAGAAGGGGCTCAAGCGTTCGCGCGTGGTGCGTATGGCGGACCTCAACGAGACCTTCGGATACCAGATATTCACGGGCGCGCGCAACCCGTCGCGCGACAAGGTGCTGCAGATCGCGTTCGCCATGGCGCTGTCGTTGCGCGAAACGAATCGGGCGCTTAAGGCGGCGGGCGCGAGCTCGCTCGACCCTAAGTGCCGCCGCGATGCGATCATCATCTTCTGCATCGATCAGGGCTGTTCGCTGCAAAAGGTCAACGAGGAGCTGTACCGCTTGGGCGAGAACACCGTCTGCTAACCGTCCGTACGGGCTGCTATGATGCTGCTCATGAAACACATGGGTGACATATCGGAGCGGCGGGCGTCCTTTGCTTCTGGCGATGGAGGGTCGGTGGCCGAAGGGGCGCGTGCGGCGATGGGCGGCTCCAGCGAGGCGGGCGTTTTGTCTGACGACGTTTTTCAGCGCGGGCTTGACGCGTTTGTCGCGCGTTCAGCTCAGGCTACCACGTGGCGCGTGGAGCGACTGCTCAAGCAATCGGATTTCGAGACGACCGAGCTGGTCGAGGGCGAACCCAGGGGGAGTGCTCCTGGCCGCTACATTCGGAAGCGCATCGACATGGTCGTCGGTGCGGGCGCCGTGTATCACGCGCTATGGGATGCGCAACGCACAGGGAAATGTCCCGCTTGCGTTCCCCGGCTGATTGAGCTGGGTGTTCAAGGCGATGAGCTGACTGTGGTCATGGAGTACGTCGCGGGCAGCACGATCATGGAGCTCGTCGCCTCGCTCGGAGCTGGCCAGGCGACTGCCGCCTTGATCATGCCCGGGCTCTGCGACGCTGTGGAACTGCTGCATCGGGCGTTTGAGCCTCCGTTGATCCACCGCGATCTCAAGCCGAGCAACGTGATCATGAGAGAGGGGAAACCGGTCATAATCGACTTTGGGGCCGCCCGTCAGTGGCGTGATGGCGCGAGTTGCGACACCACGCATTTCCTCACACGCTGCTATGCCCCGCCGGAGCAGTTCGGCTTCGGCCAGACCGATGAGCGAACAGACGTGTATGCGTTGGGTAAGGTGCTGTATTTCTGCCTCGTCGGCGAGAATCCTCCCAATGTGTGCGATGCGAGGGCTTGCGAGGCCGCGGGGATATCTCGTGGTCTTGGCGAGGTGATATGTCGTGCCTGCGCCTTTGATCCGGATGGCCGTTATGAGAGCGCCCGTGCGCTGGGTGATGCCGTGGAGGGCGCCCTGCTGTGTGCCGAGATCTGTGGGCAGGCGGTCTTCCGTGGCGGTGGGGGCTCTTTCGCGGTCGGTCCCGAGCGCGTCCGGAACGCCGATGCCCAACATCTCGCGGTTCATGCGGAGGTGGGCCGCACTGACGCCCGGTCAGATTCGCCTGCGATTCCCTCGTCGCGCACGGAGCGCGCTTCAAGGTCGATTGCGTCCAAGGGGTGGGCGATGCTCGAGTCCCTCTCCACGAAACATCAGCGTCTGATGCGAATGCCTTTGGCGGTGTGGAATGCGCTGTTGGCAACGGGGTGCGCCTTGCTGGCTATTGGGTCCGTGATGGCCATCGTCTCTCCCAATGCTCATGATGCCCAACTTCCCCTATGGTTCAGGGTCCTTGAATATGTAGGTGTGGGGATGGTGTCCCCTGGGGCATTGGCCTATCTGCTGAGCGACAAGCGATTTTTACGGGCGCACATACCGGGCCTCGCCGGCATCGATCGTCGCAAGGAGACGATGTGCGCCGCCGCGGCATTCCTGGTGGGAATCTTGGTGCCCATGGTGTTCGGCATGGTTGCGGGGCTCATCTAGGAGCTGAACGCCCACAGGTTCGCGCACTGGCCAAGGATCCGGTCGAGGTCCCAGGGATGATCACCGTTGCCGGCGTTGTTTGGATCCCGCACCATGACCTGCCCGTCGTCGGTCAGGCCTGCGAGCACGATGAAATGCCCCGTGCTGGTAAAGTCGCCGGGTCGCACGCTGCATATGATCGGCCGCCCCGCCTCGAGCTCGGCACGGACGACGTCGGCGCTTGCGGAGAGTTCGGCACTGTGAAGGCCGAGCATCGCCGCACCGTCCGTCATAAGCGCCCATGCCGTCATGCCGTCGACGGTGAAGCCGTTTTGCTCGCTGAAGCGCGCCATTGCCACGGGATCGAGGTCGGTCTTTCCCGTGAGCGATATGTAGACCATGGAAAGGCAGGTCGGGCCGCATCCGTTCTCGAGGATGTTTCCTCCCGCATAGGGTTCGTCGGACCATTGGGGGTCGATTTGGTACAGGAACGGGACCTCTCCCTTGCGCCAGGCGTGTGCCGGTGTCGAGTGGGCGGTTTCCTCTTGGGTTGGTGCGCTCCTTCGACCCGTTCCAACATTCTGTTGCATGAGCGATTGGGCTGCGAGAACGAAGGCGATTACGATGCCGAGGCCGATGATCGCCATCTTTCCCCTGCGCGATTTGGGCCTCCGTGCTCTCGGCGCCGTACCGGGCCTTCGATTGGCCGCGGCGAGTTTTCGCTGAGGTGCGCCGGTTCTCTGCGGTTCAGCGGCACGTCGTTGCCGTGTCCCGTGATCGGCTCGGAATCTGCCTCCCTCAAGGGGGCCGTCAAACTCCCTAAGAGGGCGTCGGTCGTCATTTCTCCCATAGATACCCATGGCTCAACTCCTTGGATGCTTGCTATGCCAACCATGATGAAGAGAGCCCCATGCGTTCCCGTGACGCCTGCGTGACAGGTTGGTCACGGTGCTTAACGGGAGGTTAAAAATGACTTAATACGGCGCATCGCCGGCCCAATGAGAGCGGGCCGGCGATGCACGGGAGAATCGATGGGGGAACAGGGGTTAGCGAACGAGGTCCTCGATCACGCCGGCCCGGTAGTTCTTGAAGACGATGCCGTCGCCGTCTTGCGTGGCGTCTAGGTCGACGTCGGCCATGATGCCAAAGTCGTGGTCGCCGTCCGAATCGTGGAATACCTGGTGCACGTGCCAGACGTGATCGGTCTGCTCGTCCGATTCGTCGATTTCGAGGAACGCCGCAGATCGCGCATCGGCGTCGATGAGCAGGTCCTCGTGTGCTTCGTAGAACGCATCGAGCACACGTGCCCAACGGCTCTCGCCGAAGCCCCAGTCGACGTCGAGGTCGCCGAGGGCGTCGGCACGGTCGAGGGCGGCCAGTCGCACGCGCTGGAACAGGGTGTTGCGAACCATGAGCGTCATGCCGCGACGATCGGCAACCACCTCGTCACCGTGCTTGATGGGTGCCGCACCCGGCTCCATGCCCGCGTTGGCCCATTCGTCCACAAGGCTCGAGTCGACCGAGCGCACCACAAGTCCCAGCCAGGACACGATGTCGTCGAGCTCCTCGGTGCGGCGCTCCACCGGGACGGTGCGGTCGAGCGAGCGATATGCCTCGGTGAGGTAGCGCAACAGGATGCCCTCGCAGCGCGCGATCTTGTACTGCGCGATGTAGCTCTTAAAGTCGCAGCCGGTCTCGAGCATGTCGCGCAGGACCGACTTGGGACTGAGCTCGTAATCGTTTGCCCACGGGACCTGCGCGCAGTACGTGGCGAACGCAACGTCGAGCATCTCCTCGAGCGGCTTGGGGTAGGTGACGTCCTGCAGGCGGTCGAGGCGCTCCTCAAAGTCGACGCCCTCCGCCTTCATGGCGTTCATCGCCGCATCGCGGGCACGACGTTCCTGCGCTCGCAGGATCTGCTTGGGGTCCTCGAGCGTCGCCTCGACCATGGAAATGAGGTCGAGGGTGTACGTGGGGCTTTCCGGATCAAGCAGCTCGAGCGCCGCGAGCAAAAACGGCGAGAGCGGCTGGTCGAGGGCGAAGTCCTCAGGCAGGTCGACCGTGAGGAAGTAGTTCGCCGCCCCGTCGAGGGGGTGGCCCGTCGCGGTGCCCTCCTCGACGATCGCGCGGCTGACCTCGTCATTCGCGCCGTCCTCATCATCGCGCTCGGCGTCGAGTGCCCTGAGCTCCTCCAGGTTCTCGGGAGCCTCGGTGAGCGAGACCGCAGAAATCGAATCGACGTTGCCGTCATCGGCGTCCTCGTCCGCACCGCAAGCCTCTCGGACCACGACACCAGCGTCGATGAGCGTGGCGAAGATCTCGGCGGCACGGCCCTTCAGCTTGGCCTTTTCCTCGGGGGTTTGAAGCGACGCGTCGATGAGCGCCAGCACGCGCTCCCATGCGTCGCCGCCCTGCTCGACCTCCGCGAGCACCATGGAGTGCGTGATGCGCAGACGGGGCTTGAGGGTCTCGGGCTCGCTCTCGATCAGACGGGTGAAGGTGTCTTCGTTCCAGGTGACAAAGCCCTCCGGCGGGCGCTTTTTCTTGAGCTTCTTCATCTTCTTGGGGTCGCCCATGGCTTTGAGCTCGGCCTTGTGGTTCTCGATCTCGAACTCCGGCGCCTCGGCGATGACTACGCCCTCGGTGTCAAAGCCCGAGCGGCCCGCGCGTCCGGCGATCTGGTGGAACTCGCGCGAGCGCAGGCGGCGCTGCTTGTAGCCGTCGAATTTCGTAAGACCGGTGAGCAGGACGGTGTGGATGGGCACGTTGATGCCCACGCCGAGTGTGTCGGTGCCGCAGATCACAGGAAGAAGGCCCTGCTGGGCGAGCTTCTCGACGAGCAGGCGGTAGCGGGGTAGCATGCCGGCGTGGTGTAGGCCCACGCCGCTCGAGATGAGATGCTTGAGCGTTTTGCCGAACGCCGTGGTGAAGCGCCCTCCCTTGATCGCCTCCTTGATCGCCTCGCGCTGCTCTTTGCTGGCAACGCCGTAGCTTGCCAGCGCACGGGCGGACTGCAGGGCCGCGTCCTGGGAGAAGTGCACGATATAAAGCGGTGAGTCGCCTTGGCGAAGTGCGAGTTCGACCGTCCCTTCCAGGGCGGTTTTCACGTATTCGTAGGAGAGGGGCACCGGGCGCGGAGCGTCGGCGATGAGCTCCAGGTCGCGGCCGGTGGTGCGGGTGAGGGTATCGCCGATGGCGGTCATGTCGCCCAGGGTGGCGCTCATGAGCAGGAACTGCGTGTGGGGCAACGTGAGCAGTGGGACCTGCCAGGCCCATCCGCGGTCGGGGTCGGAGAAGAAGTGGAATTCGTCCATGGCGACGCAGCCCACATCGGCGTCTTCGCTCTCGCGCAGCGCTTGGTTGGCAAGGATCTCGGCGGTGCAGCAGATGACGGGGGCGCCGGTGTTGATGTGCGAGTCGCCGGTGATCATGCCCACGTTGTCGCGGCCGAGGATGTCGACCAGGTAAAAGAATTTCTCGGAAACGAGGGCTTTGATGGGCGCCGTGTAGTATGCGCGCTGTCCGCTGGCCATGGCCATGAACATCATGCCGAGCGCGACCAGCGACTTGCCCGAGCCCGTGGGTGTGCCCAGGATTACGTTGCTGCCCGCGGCCAGAGAGAACAACGCATCTTCCTGGTGTTCCCAGGGCTCGATGCCGCGAGAGGAGACCCATTCCATGAATCGCCCGTATGCCTCTTCAGGTGTCAGCCAGGGTTCGGGCTCCAAGGCCTGTTCGGTTTCATCAGATTCCGGCTCCCACCAGCTAGGTGCGAGCGAGCCCAGGGAGCCATGGGCAAAGGGGTCGGTGGAGTTGGTCGCGTCAGGCATATTCGTTCCGTTTCGTCGATGTTGCTGTGCCTATTATGACCGAACGCGGCGTGTTGGACGTGCGCCTGGAGCGTTGGGCGCCGGTCGTTAGTGGTTCGGGGCGTAAAAGCGAGCCGTTCAGGCCTCGATAGGGGGTCGCTAAATATATGGAATCACAGAAGTGGTCAAAATACCCTGATTGTGCGCCGAGCGAGCCCCGTCGAGAGGCATGTATATCCCCACTGCTAGAAAAATCCTGGGGTTTTGATATCGCCTGACGGACAGTCCGTTTCGGCGCGGTCGTTGCCAACGCGGTCGCCCGAATGAATCCTGGGCATTTGTTGCGCGGCGTGCGCAGCTTCGCCGCACAATCAGGGTATTTTGACCATCATCGGGAAAACGTACGCCCATTACGCGGCAAACGAGAAAAAGATATGCAGCGGAAGCTTAATAGGTAATGGATTTATGCATTTTGCCGCGCTGCGAGATGTTGGCGACGATTACGAAGGTTGTCGACGGCGTAGCTCATGCCGTACGGGATGTAGTCATCGGCGAAAAGGTCCTCAGGCAGATAGTCGATGAGGCTTTGGGGCATATCGAGAGCGAATTGGATCTGCTCGGGGGTGGCCGGCTTGCTCGCGGGCCTCGCATAGACCGCGTGCACAGTCGCACCCTGTTCGGTGAGGCGCTGCTCGTACTCGGTGATGGGCTGCTTGGGATGGGCGGTGCGATCGTCATGCGTGGCGCACACCACTTCCCATCCAATGGCTTTGAACTGCGGCAACGAATACTCATACAGCGGCAGGCTGTCGGTGCGAAGCGTGAGCATGCCGCCCTCGGCGATGAGTGGGCGATACCCGTCGAGATGTTCGGCCGTGGTTACGCGAAGCCGCGCATGGCGGCGCTTGGGATGGGGCGTGGGGAAGTTGATGGAGATGCTCGAGAGTTCGCCGGGCGCAAAGATTCCGGCGAGGTTGGCGGCATCGCCGGGAATGACCAGCGCGTTTTTGAGACCCAGGTCGAGAACGAGCCGGGCTGCGTGCACAACGCACACGGGCTCGCTGTCCATGCCGATGAACAGAGTGTCGGGGTGGCGCTGCGCCATGGCGGCGATATAAGCGCCCTTGCCGCAGCCCAAATCGAGATGCACATGATCGAAGCGCTCGACACCGCCCGGAATGAGCGGGCAGCATGCTTCGGCCCAACGGCCCCGGTACGCCGCAGCGCCGGTCTCGATGGCGTCGGACGCGCGTTCGATGCGCTGGTCGAGGACGAAGTTCTTGGGCATACGTGCGTGCATGGGGGCCTCTCGGATGGGATTGGAGCTTCTGGTCGGAGCGGGTTAATTATGCGAATCGCTCGAGCATAAGGTACCGATTGAGGGTACCAGAGCCCCCGTCCGTGGAGTAGCGCGCGACCTCGCGGGCGCATGTTCCCACAGATGCTACAAGCTCGTCGATTTCCGATTCGTCAAAATGATGGCAGTAGCGCAAGGGGGAGGGGTCGGATTGCCAGCCGAGGAAGTGGTCGTTTTCGTTGAGCGGGAACGTGCCGCTCTGCGCGGACTCGCGGGCGGCGGAATCGGCCGCGAGGGCCTTGCGCGCCAGTCTCTCATCGCGCATGAACTGCCAAAATGAAATGATCGCAACCCCGCCGAGCGCGGTGCGTTCAACGATTGCGTCGAGCACGGACGCCCTCATGTCAAACCCCGGGACATGATGCATGAAACCAAAGCAAACGGTCAAATCGCACTCGGGGATGCCGGCGTCGGCGAGTCGGCGATTCGGGACGGTATGTCCAAGGTCGCCGAGCCGCGCCCAGTCATCTAGAAAGCTTCCGAGAACATCCATCTCGTAAAAGTCCGCGCCGGGGATTTGGGAGGCGTCTTTCGCGAGGTCGGCACAGGCGTCGACCGCGTGGAATCGGAGATCGACGTCGGGAAAGGCGTTGAGGAGGAACCGTTCGAAGCGCAGATTGCCGCAGGCGAGATCGAGGACGAGCGGCGAATGGCAGCTGGCGCCGCCGTTGTACGCTCGAGGCCAACGGAGCTGCGTCAAGAGCTCGGCCGCATGATTCCAGCCCTCCCACGGCGCGCTGCGCGTTGCGGAGAATGATGCCGCGTGCTCGGCGTAAAAGCGGTTGTTAAGCTCAATGAGTTCGTGCGCAGTGGTGAGGTCCATGGGGCTCCCGGCAAAAATGCGATCATATCGGTACGGCTATTGTAAAGCGGAACACAGGGACGACAATGTGGCTCGGCTTGCATCCGTTGGGGCGGCGGCGCGGGGCTCATATACAATGGGCCCATGGAACAGATTATTCTCGACATACTCGAAGAGCTGCGCGCCGGCCGGAACGTCGACGATCGCACCTTGCTCAAGATGGGGCACGCGGCGGCGCGTCGTTCCGGCTCAGACAAGCGCGCGTTCGCCAAGCGACGCTTGCTGCCGTTTTACCAGCAGGTGAAGAGCGATGACCGTGCTCGCTGGGAGTCGTGGGGCGTGACCCCCGAGCTTGAAAAGCAGCTCCTTTCCGTCTTGCGCATGAAGCCGCGACGCAGCGCCTCGGGCGTGGCGACCATCACGGTCATCACCAAGCCCTGGCCGTGCGGCGGTGATTGCCTGTTTTGCCCGAACGATATCCGCATGCCCAAGAGCTATCTGCATAACGAGCCTGCGTGCGAGCGTGCCGAGCAAAACTGGTTCGATCCGTATCTGCAGGTCACCTCGCGCCTGACCGCGCTCAGCCAGATGGGTCACGCCATCGACAAGATCGAGCTCATCGTGCTCGGCGGAACTTGGAGCGACTATCCGCGGGGCTATCAGGTGTGGTTCATCGCGGAGATGTTCCGCGCGCTGAACGAGTTCGAGCCCGTTGTGGACGGGGCGTGCGCCTCCACCGCACGCTCGTCAGGTGATGAGCAGCCCCGCATCCTCATCCGTTCGAGTGCCGAGGAACGGGGAGAGCTATACCGAACGCTCGGATTCCCCCAAGACGGCTCGCAGTTCGGTCGAGCGGCGGAAGATATTCAGCGCCGACTGGACGAGCACGCATACTCTTACAACCAAGCATTTTCCGAGCACTACGGTGCCGGCTCTCCTTGGCGCGCCGTCGCAGCCGAGCAAGTCGCCACATTCGATGAGCTCGAGCGGTTGCAGCGCGAGAACGAAACCGCCCGTTGCCGCGTGGTTGGTCTTGTGGTGGAAACGCGGCCGGACGCCATCACCCTCGATTCGCTGACGATGATCCGCCGCCTTGGATGCACGAAGGTGCAGATGGGCATTCAGTCCCTTGACCAGGCCGTCTTGGATGCGAACGATCGCGGTATCGAGGTCTCCCAGATCGAGCGAGCGTTCGAGCTGCTACGCGTGTTCGGGTTCAAAATCCACGCGCACGCGATGGTCAACCTGCTGGGTTCTACGCCGGAACGGGATAAGGAGGACTACCTGAGCCTTGTGCGAGGCTTGCCGTTCCAGCCCGACGAGATCAAGCTCTACCCGTGCGCGCTTATCGAGGGCGCCCGACTGCAGGAGCGCTTCGAGGCGGGGGAATGGGCGCCCTATTCCGAAGCGGAGTTGCTCGACATTCTGGTGAGCGACGTCGCCGCAACCCCTCCGTTTTGCCGGATCTCCCGCATGATCCGTGACTTTTCATCGCACGACATCGTGGCGGGGAACAAGAAGCCGAACCTTCGCCAGCTCGTCGAGAACCGCCTGCGTTCTCAGGGGGATGTGCGCGGCATCCAGGAGATTCGTTTTCGCGAGGTCGCTACGGGCGAAGTTCCTGTCGATGAGCTGCGCATGGAGGACGTCTCGTATGGGACATCGAACACGTGCGAGCACTTCCTGCAGTGGGTGACGCCCGAAAACCGTATCGCGGGCTTCCTGCGTCTGTCTCTGCCGGACGAGGAGTATGTGCGCTTGTTTTCCGCTCCCTGCGAGGTGGGCCTTGAATCCGAGGCGGCCTGCTTTGGAGGCGGGCGCCTGCCCGTCGTGCCCGGTGAGGCGATGATTCGCGAGGTCCATGTGTACGGCATGGCCACGCAGCTCGGTGCGGGTGGAACGTCTGCCCAGCATCTGGGCTTGGGCCGCCGACTCATCGAGCGGGCCTCCGAGATCGCTCGCGAGGCGGGCTACAGCCGTCTCAATGTGATCAGCGCGGTGGGCACACGTGAATACTATCGCCATCTCGGCTTCATTGACCGTGGCTTATACCAGCAAAAGGAGCTCTCATGACTCAAAAGCCCTCGAATGCTTCTGCGGGCGCCGGAATCGCGGCGGGGGTGGCCCTCGGCGCCGTCGCCGTCGGCGCGGCGGCGATTTTTGTAGGGTCTCAATGCCTGCAGCTCGTGCGCACCAAGTCGGGCATGGCGCGGGTGAAGAAGGTTCGAGATGAGGCGGGCAACCAGGTTCGCGTTCTCCAGCAGGGCGGCGTGTATCAGAGCGCCACGTATTTGGATGAGCGACGCTTTGAGCCGGTGTTTGCGTACTACCGGGCGTTCGACCGCATGTTCGATGCCGAGGCGTCCAAGCGCGTGGCAACGGGTGGCGGCATCGATCGCGTGCTCGTGATGGGCGGCGGCGGATACGCGTATCCCAAGCATGCGCTCACTGCGCATCCGGCCCTCGATATGGATGTCGTTGAAATCGACCCCTCCATTACGAGACTGGCTCGCCGGTGGTTTTTCCTCGATGAACTCGAGCGCATCGCCGCCGATCGGCTGCGTCTGATCACGGCGGACGCACGCACGTTCATCTCCCAGGCCCTTGCCGAGGGGACACGCTACGATGCGGTTGTGAATGATTGCTTTGCGGGCTGCGAGCCCGTTCGCGCCCTCGCCACGGTGGAAGCCCTGTGCCAGGTCAAGGTCTGCCTGAATCCCGGAGGTTTGTACCTGGCGAATGTCGTTAGTTCCGTGGGTGGGGAGAACATCGATTTTCTCCGCGACGCCGTCGCGACCGCTGCAGCGGTGTTCTCGCATGTCCATGTGGTCCCTTGCGAGGATGTCGCTTTTGGCGCCGAGGACAACTACCTGCTCATCGCAACCGACGGCGCGTATTCCTTCCATGGCGAACTGCCTCTCGATGAAGCCTTGTGCGGCGAGGTCATGCGCGATGTCTAAGAACGAGGCCCTTTTTGGGCCCCATTTCGGTCCCTACCGCCCCGATGCCCGATTTGGCCGTGAGGACGGTCCTGCGTGTGCGTCATCCACTCACTCTGCGATGGACGAACGGCCCGGGTCTGCACTTGCCGCCGGCATGACCCGTCGCTGCTTCCTGGCAACCGCCGCAGCGGGATTCGGCATGGCTGTGGCGGCATGTGCGACGGGTTGTTCGGGGCTACCCGGTGAGGCGGGGTCGCGCGACTTCGACGCTGCGGGCCACGCCTCGCTTGCGACGATTCAGGACAGCGAACGAGGTGTGCATCGTATCTCAATCGTCATGGGCGGAGACGTCTTGGCGCATCGTGGCATTTGGATGAGCGGCGAGCGCGCCGACGGCACGCGCAATTACGACCATCTTTTCAGCGCGATCGCGCCTACGTTCAAATCTGCCGACATAGCGATAATCAACCAGGAGACGGTGCTGGGCGGGGTGGAGATGGGTCTATCTGGCTTCCCGACCTTTAACAGCCCCCAGGAGCTTGGCGATGCCGAAGCGGCCGCCGGCATCGATGTCGCTCTCGCTGCGACTAACCATGCACTCGACAAGGGCTTCGAGGGGATTGAAGCGACCCTGCGTTTTTGGCGCGAAAGGCATCCTGAGATGCTCGTGCCGGGCATTGCCGATTCGAATGAAGCGGCAGATAGGCCGCATATCGTCACACGCGGTCGCATTGCGGTTGCGATCCTCAACTACACAGAGACCACCAATGGCATCCCCATGCCGGCTGAGCATCCGTATTGCGTCAAAAGCTTATACAGGTCGAACTTCGCGGCGGATGTCTCCCGCGCTCGAGAGGCGGGTGCCGACATCGTCGTCGCTTGCGCTCACTGGGGGACTGAGTATGTCTACGAGCCAAATGCGGCGCAGCGACGTCTCGCCTCTCGTCTGATTGAGGCGGGGGTGGACGCGATCATCGGAACACATCCGCATGTTTTGCAGCCCGTTGAATTGATGCATCGACCGGATGGACGGCGTGTGCCGGTCTTCTGGTCGCTTGGCAATCTCATCTCACGTCAGATGGAGGCGCCTCGGACCGTTGGCGGTCTCGCTGGTCTCACGGTGGAGAAGATCGGCGATGCATGCGCGATCACCTCGTGTTCCATCCAGCCGACCGTGATGCACAAGACATCTCGATCGGATACGGGGATGCGAGTCTATCGTCTCGCCGACTACAGTGACGAGCTCGCGGGCGGAAACAACGTGGAGACAACTGAGGATTTCCCCTCGTTCACGGTGGCCGGTTGCCATGACTTTGCGTCGAAAGTCCTCGGCGCGTCATATGACCGTGCGTCATCGTCTCTGCTGCTTGAGGTCAATCCGCTGTAGCCCCATCGATTGATCTTTGTCTCCGCCTCTCCGCGTCTTGCTTCGCGCTCTCTCGGTACTACAACTCCCTTCCTCGCATCATCGCATCGCGCCAGCCGACGACCCTTCGACGCATGCCATCTATGTCGAGCACGCCTTCGGCAAAGCCCTTGCGGACCAACTCGGCGGGCAAAAACTCGTCGTATTTGTCGAAATAGGGGACCTCGCCGGGATATAGGAGCTCGATTGGGTCGAAGTCCATTTCGGCTTCGGCTGCCACCACCTCGAAGAACGTGCGCGCATCCGCTTTCATGCGAAACTGCATGAAATAGGGGCGGGACGGATCGAGCCCTTTGATTCCCAGTTCGGCTGCGCATTTGATTTTGAGCAGCCGTTCGAGTGCGAGAAATGCGTAGCTACCCAGCCATGGGAAGAGCGCCCATGTGTCTCCGCCCAGGTTGATGAGGGGTCCTGCTCCCATTGACGGGACGGTCTCGGTCTCGTTTGCTACACGCGCCTCGTCAGGGGTCCGCGCGTCAGCTGGTGTGACCGCGGAGCCGACGCAATGAATCGCGCCTTGCTCATCGGCCTCCCAGATATCCTCGGCATCATCGATGTGGTTTTTGGCACATACGGCGATTGAACCGTGGTTCCTGCCAGCTATCCCCGCGTTGGCTGCGACATGGCGCGCCTGCGCGAGGCGTGCGCGGGCGTTGCCCATCAGATATGGATAGACATCGTTCTCCTCGAGTACGCGCCGCATGCGCTCGAGCACATGGGTGTCGATGTCGCCCGCGCAGTCTCCGAAATAGGCGGGAACGCGACCCTTCACCTGGGTGCAGTAAACGAGATGCCGCTTCCAATCAACCTCTTCGACAAGCCAGCAGTGGCCTGCAATAGCGATGCGTTCCCCTGCAGGCGGCGGGTTCACAATCGTTCCGAGTTCCGCGGATTCGCATCGTACGGTGAATTCCTCGTTTTCCTGGAACACCGCGTAGAACTTGAAGGAGTTTGTGATTCGCTCCCCGGATAGCCCGACGATGAGGCCCCCTCCCTCGGTGACCTCGATGTGCTCTGTTTCGATGAGGTGGTGCAGCAGGCAGCGCAGGTCGTCGGCGCTGATGCGATGGAAGTACGAGAGGGTGAGCACGCGGTTCGCGAGTTCTGCTGGCGTGAGTTCGCCGCAGCTCGCGAGTGTGCTCATGACCTGGTGATACAGCAGGCTGTAGGGCAAGCGGTCGAGCGCCGGGGGTTCGACCCAATGCTCTTCGCGGTAAAGCTGGACCAAGGCGATTCCCTGGATCAGCTTCCAGGGAATGGTCTCGGGCAGCATCGCTCGCGGTTCGGGTTGCTCTTCTCGCATAACGAAGTGCATCTCAGGCAGCAGGTCGCGCCGGCCTGTGCGCCCCATCCGCTGTAAGAAGCTCGACACGGTGAATGGCGCGTCGATCTGGAAGGCCCGCTCGAGCCGACCGATATCGATGCCGAGTTCCAGGGTCGCGGTGGTGATGGTGGTTTGACGTTGCTCGTCATCGCGCATGAGCTCTTCGGCGTTCTCCCTATATGAAGCAGAGAGGTTGCCGTGGTGGATGAGGAAGCGGTCGGGCTCGTGTTGGGCATCGCAATACGAGCGCAGGCACGAGCAGATGGCCTCGGCTTCCTCGCGGGAATTGACGAAGACGAGGCATTTGCTCCCGCGCGTGTGCTCGAAGATGTAGCCGAGACCTGGATCGGCCTCCTGTGGCGCGATGTCGGTTCGGGCCATGATTTCTCCGCTGGGAAGCGCATCGATGCGCACCTCGTCATCCGCGTAGGGCTCATGCGGGTTACCGCCATGCACCACATCGGCTTCGAGCGCCCCAAGGGCCTCGACGGCTCGCTCCGGCGCCTGTGGCCCGGCCATATAGAAGTGCTCCATGGATAGACGCCATGTGCGGCGTGGTTCCTCGAAGCGCGGGATGATACAGCCCCTTCCCGTGCCAGATGAGAGGAAGGCTCCCGTGCGCTCGGGGTCGCCGATGGTTGCCGATAGCCCGATACGCCGAGGATTGACCCCCGCCATGCGAGATAGGCGCTCCATGAGGCAGAGGGCCTGTCCACCGCGATCTCCCCGCAGCAGGGAGTGAACTTCGTCAATAACGACGTAGCGCAGGTCGCCAAACAGGCGCCCGACCGCCGCGTGGCGGTGGAGCAGCAGCGCCTCAAGCGATTCCGGTGTGATTTGCAGGATGCCGCTCGGTTTTTTGAGAAGCTTCGCCTTGTGGGAAGAGGAGACGTCTCCGTGCCATCGCCAGACCGGGATGTCCGCTTCCTCGCAAAGGGCGTCGAGCCGCTGGAACTGATCGTTGATGAGGGCCTTGAGCGGGCCGATATATAGGGCCCCGACGGATGCCGGCGGGTTCTCCCAAAACTCGGTGAGGATGGGGAAGAAGGCCGCCTCGGTTTTGCCCGACGCCGTCGATGCAGTGAGCAGGACGTTGTCTTCGGTATTGAAGATCGCGTCCGCTGCGGCAACCTGGATGGAGCGCAAGTTCTCCCAGTCATGGGCATAGATGAAGTCTTGGATAAAAGGCGCATAGCGGTTGAATGCGTTCACGTCGGCCCCCTCCCGTCCAAATTTCGTGAAAAGAGTATAGCACAAAACAGAACATATGTTCTAAAATATGGAAAGCGAGGGGTGCATCGAGTGCCATGAAAAGACCCGCGAACTTGGGGTTCGCGGGTCTGGTCTGTGAGAAGTGCCCGATCTGCCGGGCGATGCATGCGGGACGGTCGCGCACTCAATCGGTGCGAGTCGGCGTCCTACAGCACGGTGGAGGCCACGATGTAGATGACGTAGAGGAACACGAAGATGACACCCTCGCGGCGGGTCATGGTGTGCTTGGTGCCCACAAAGGCAAAGCCAACGAGCATGATGGAGAAGATGGCGAGCAGGGCGAAATCGAGGTTGTACCCAGTGGCGTAGGCAACGGGGGAGAACAGCGCCGGCACACCCATGACCAGCAGGACGTTGGTGATGTTGGAGCCCACGACGTTGCCGACGGCGATATCGGTGTTGCCCTTGAACGCAGCGACGACGGAGGTGACGAGCTCGGGCAGGCACGTGCCCAGCGCGATGACGGTGATGCCGATGACGCGCTCGCTGATGCCCAAGGCAGTGGCGATGGTCACGGAGTTGTTGACCACGTAGTCGGCGCCGAACTTGAGCAGCGCAATGCCGAACAGCACGAGCGCGATGGACACGAGCATGCCTCGGGGCTCATCGGCGTCGGCATCGTCATCTTCGAGCTCGTGGGGCTCGAGTTGCGTCTCGGGGTCGAGGTCGTCGTGGCCGCTATCGCCCTCGCGCAGACCCAAGAACACGGTGTAAGACATGAAGGCGGCAAAAATGACCAGCAGGATGATGCCCTCGAGGGCGGTGAGCTCTCCGCCCGTGTTGGCGAGCAGCATGAGCAGCAGCACGGAGGCGACGCTCACGGGGATTTCGAAGCGCTGGGTGTGACGTGCGAGGGGCAGTCGCGTGATGACGGCGCTCATACCTAGGATGAGCAGGAGGTTCGCCAGGCAGCTGCCGGCGACGTTGCCGAACGCCATATCGGCATGCCCGTCGATCGCCGAGACTACGCTCACGACGAGCTCGGGCATGGCGGTGCCCACGGCGACGACCGTGAGG
>ERZ857955.53-NODE-53-length-170896-cov-4.600512_pt1 | contig 170896 bp, 148 predicted proteins | sample MGYA00519956_ERZ857955 | MGnify/ENA primary metagenome ERZ857955 (study PRJEB31778, sample SAMEA3449378) | human gut metagenome | biome: human gut; feature: human-associated habitat; material: faeces | place: United Kingdom | collected 2010/2012 ...
GACGTGAAGCATACCCTGGCGACGTATTCTATTTGCATTCCCGTCTGCTGGAACGCGCTGCTAAGCTGAACGATGAACTGAAGGGCGGTTCCATCACCGCACTGCCGATCATCGAAACCCTGGCAGGTGACGTAGGCGGCTTCATTCCGACCAACGTAATTTCTATTACCGACGGTCAGATCTTCCTTGAATCCGAGCTGTTCTACTCCGGTATCCGTCCGGCTATCAACTCCGGTCTGTCTGTATCCCGTGTAGGTGGTGCTGCTCAGATCAAAGCTATGAAGCAGGTTGCAGGTACCTTACGTCTGGATCTGGCTCAGTTCCGCGAGCTGGCAGCATTTGCTCAGTTTGCTTCTGACCTCGATAAAGCTACCAAAGCACAGCTGGACCGTGGTCAACGTCTGACCGAGGTTCTGAAACAAGGCCAATACAGCCCGCTGTCTGTTGAAAAACAGGTTATGGCTATTTACCTTGGTACCAAAGGCTATCTGGATGACGTAGCAGTTAAAGATGTAACCCGCTGCGAAAAAGAATTCCTGGACTTCATGGAAGCTAACCATCCGGAAGTTGGCGGAGACATCATCAAAACCAAGAAAATCACTGATGAGAACGAAGAAGCTCTGAAGAAAGCTATCGCCGAGTTCAAGGATACCTTTGTTAGTGAAGGTAGGTGATTAACTAATGGCTACTGCACGCGAGATTCATCGCCACATGAAAAGCGTAGGTAACATTGGCAAGATCACGAAGGCTATGAAAATGGTTGCTGCTGCCCGCCTCAGAAGAGCGCAGGAAAGAGCTGCTGCAAGCCGTCCGTACGCCATCAAGATCAAAGAAGTGTTATCCAGCGTTGTGAGCGATCCGAGCATCCTTGCAGGCTTAAGTGCCAAAAAACACCCGCTGCTTCAACATCGTGATGTTAAAAAAGTTGGTTATCTGGTGCTCGCCTCTGATAAAGGTCTGGCAGGCGCATATAGTTCCAACGCTTTGAAAAAAGCAGTTGCGGAGATTTCCGAATGTGAGCATGACGTAGTCATTATCACCAGCGGTCGTAAGGCTAGAGATTTCTTCCAACGTCGCGGCTATAAAGTGCTGAGCAGCCACTTCGGCTACTCCGACAGACCGTCTTACGCAAATGCAGTAGAAATTGCTCAGGATGCAATCAAACAATTTGCTGACGAGCATTTCGACGAGCTGCATATTGTGTTTACACTTTTCAAAACCGCTTTGTCCCAAATTCCTACCAGCGACAAGATTCTGCCGGTAGAGCCTCCTGTAAAGGAGAAAGGCAAAGCTAGCGCAAGCTTTATTTTCGAGCCTGATGAAGACGAAACTCTGCAGGTACTTGCACCTAAGTATCTGGAAACCGTAGTTTACGCCGCACTGGTACAATCTGCTGCCAGTGAGTTGGGTTCTCGTATGACTGCTATGAGCTCTGCTACCGATAACGCAGGCAAGCTGGTACAAAACCTGGAGCTGTCCTATAACAAGGCACGTCAGGCATCCATTACCCGCGAGCTGAACGAAATCGTTGGCGGCGTAGAAGCTCTGAAACAGGCACAAAACTAATTAGATATTTCGTAGGGAGGCTAAAACCTTGAATACAGGTAGAATCGTACAAGTTGTAGGCCCTGTTATCGACGTAGAGTTTCCTCCTAAAAGCATGCCTGCTATCCTCAACGCGCTGCATATTGATGGCACAACCGATGAGGGTAAAGTAAAAATCCACCTGACCGCAGAAGTTATGCAACACATCGGCAATAACATTGTCCGCGCTGTTGCTATGAGCTCCACCGACGGTCTGGTTCGTGGCATGGAAGTTGTAGATACCGGCGCTCCTATCAGCGTTCCGGTTGGTCCTGGTGTACTGGGCCGTATCTTCAACGTTTTAGGTGAAACTGTAGACCATGATGACACTCCGGTTGAAGCAGCTGATCACTGGCCTATTCATAGACCGGCTCCGAGCTTTGACCAACAGGCTACAGCTACTAAAATTTTGGAAACCGGCATTAAAGTCGTTGACCTTATCGCTCCGTATGCAATGGGCGGTAAAATCGGTCTGTTCGGCGGTGCTGGCGTAGGTAAAACCGTTATTATTATGGAGCTTATCCATAACATTGCTACTGCACACGGCGGCTATTCCGTATTCGCAGGCGTTGGCGAACGTACTCGTGAAGGCAACGATCTGTGGGGCGAAATGAAAGAGTCTGGCGTTATCAACAAGACTGCTCTTGTATACGGCCAGATGAACGAGCCGCCTGGAGCACGTATGCGTGTTGGTCTGACCGGTCTGACCATGGCAGAATACTTCCGTGATGTTGGCGGCCAGGACGTACTGCTCTTTATCGATAACATTTTCCGTTTCATTCAGGCTGGTTCCGAAGTATCCGCATTGCTCGGCCGTATGCCTTCCGCAGTAGGTTACCAACCTACCCTGGCAAACGATATCGGCGCACTGCAAGAGCGTATTACCTCCACCAAGACCGGTTCTATCACATCCGTACAGGCTGTATATGTACCTGCGGATGACTTGACTGACCCGGCTCCGGCAGGCACCTTCGCTCACTTGGATGCAACCACCGTATTGTCTCGTCAAATCGCAGAGCTTGGTATTTATCCGGCAGTTGACCCGCTCGACTCCACCAGCCGTATCCTCGATCCGCTGGTAATCGGCGAAGAGCATTATCATGTTGCTCGTGGCGTACAGGCTATCCTGCAACGTTACAAAGAATTGCAAGATATCATCGCAATTCTGGGTATGGAAGAATTGAGCGAGGAAGACAAAGTAACTGTTGCTCGTGCTCGTAAGATTCAGAAGTTCCTCAGCCAGGCATTCTTCGTTGCTGAACAGTTCACCGGTACCCCCGGTCAATATGTTCCTCTGAAGGAAACCATCCGCGGCTTCAAAGAAATCCTCGAAGGCAAGCATGATGACCTGCCGGAAGGTGCTTTCTACATGGTTGGTACCATTGATGACGCTGTTGCCAAGGCTGCAACTATGAAGGATTAATAGATGGCTACTCCGTTTTCTTTTGAAATTGTCACGCCGGATAAGATGCTGTTCACTTCTGAAGAAGTAACTTATGTGGGTTTCCGTGCTTTGTCCGGTAATCTGGGCCTCAAAGCTAGACATATGCCTATCATTGCGACCATGGATATTGCGCCGATGAAGCTGGAGTTCACCGACGGCAGCGTTAAAGAATTTGCTGTTTGCGGCGGCTTTCTGGAAATGAAAGACAATAAATGCACCGTTCTGGCAACTATTGCCGAAGCTGATGCAGATATTGATACCGCTCGTGCAACCGCAGCTAAAGAACGTGCAGAGCAACGTCTTGCTTCCAAGAGCGAAGACATTGACACTGTTCGTGCCGAAAACGCGCTGAAGAGAGCTGTTGCCCGCTTGCGTACTACTCACAAGCTGTAATAAGCATTGCGACAATGCCAAAAAAATTACCCCCGTCCGTCAGGGCGGGGGTTTTTATATGCGCGGAAAACGAATTTTCCGTGTTGTTTGTTGATAAGCAGGCTGCAGGTGACAGTGTTATAGCTAAAAAAGCGTCACAGCGTCACTAAGCGTCACGCGGTTTTGGCTTCCAGCTTTTGCAAGGTAATATCAGATCCTTTATTAACACGCTTATTATGATAATAAACTCCGTAGTCCTGAAAAAGTCTGTCAACTTTAACATTGAGCTTGCGGGTAAGAATGTGCGATTTCATATCATCTATATTAAGATCTTGCAGCATTTGCGTTGCACTGCCGCGCCAAATTTTATTCTTACCGCTTACTAAGGCTGCAACCTGTTCCAGCAGCATATCTTTAGGTTCCTCCCATAATTGCTGGTTGGAACGGATAAACTGCCAGGTACAGCTTTCCGGCGAAAAATCGATAATAATTTCCTGGTCCGGCAGCTCTCTGCCCACAATGTTTAACTGGGCACGCTTGTCGGTACGGTTTTTCTTTTGCAGAATCATTGCCCCGTCGGCAGCACCAAGCAGGCCGGTGGTGCCGGAAATCATATCAAATTTATCTTCCGCCTCCATTTTTCTGGTGTGATGAACAACAATAATACAAATGTTATGGCGGCAGGCTATTTCCTTGAGCAGGGTAATAATGTGATAATCCGAAGCATAGCTGTAGGCAGCACTGCTGAATTCACGGATTTTTTGCAGAGTATCAATAATTATCAGCTTAGTAGCAGGCTTGCTTTGCAGAAAATCCGTTAATTGTTCTTCAAGTCCCTGATTTAAGCTGTCGGCCTTGGTAGCTAAATATAAATTGGCGTTACCTTCTACACCGAACATGCGCGAAAAGCGTTTTTGCAGACGTACCAGATTATCCTCCAATGATAAGTACAGTACGGAAGCAGGTGTTACCTTATGGTTGAAAAATTCCATACCTGCGGCAACATGGTAAGCAAGCTGTGCCATGAGGAAGGATTTGCCTGTTTTGGGCGGTCCCGCCAAAATATACACACCGCTGTATAAAAAATTGTCGATTAAGGCTGTGGCCGGTGTGTAGCTGGTGTCATACAGTTCAGGCAGGCTGACTGCTTCCAGAGAAGAGGAGCAAGCAGATGTTGGACTGTTGGGGGGATAGAATACATTGTCTTTTTGCATTTTAATACACTCCTTTAACAAATATGATTAGTAAAATACTAACCTGTTTAGTACTTATCTTGATAATACTAAACTATTAGAGTAAAGTCAAGCAAAAAAGAATTTTCCATAAACTTTTTTGCTTATAAAAAGAAAAGGTGCTATACTATACTTAACAAAAAAATTAAGTAGGAGGTGCTTGGCAAGTGTTTACAAGAAATAATATCGGTGAACGCATCGGCTTTTTTCGCCGTTTACATAATTACACCCAAAAGGAATTAGGAAAATTACTGGGCTTTAGCGATAAAACCTGCGATGTGCGTGTTGCCCAATACGAATCGGGTGACAGGGTGCCCAAAGAAGAAATGCTGAAAAAAATTGCCGCTATATTCGGAATCAGTCCTTACGCTTTAAATATACCGAATATAAGAACCTGGGCGAACAGAATGCATATTTTCTTTGCTATGGAGGATAAATACGGCTCGGAAATCAAAAAGATAGATGATGAATATTACTTGCGGATTGAAAAGACCTATCCTGAGCACCCAACTATAACCGGTGTCAGAAATGCAGTTTTACAGGAATGGGTTGACATGTATTCCGCTTTGCAAAAGGGTGAAATCAGCAGGGAAGAATATGACAGATGGCGTTATAACTATCCGCTGCAGGGAGAATACGGATATATTACCTTCGGGCGCGATGATGAGGAGGAGGTTGCCACCTATCCCGAGAAATATTTTTCACTGCTTAATCTGCAGCAGGATGTGCAGAATCTTGCTGACGAAAAGCAGGAAATCGACGAGGAAACTATTACTGATTTAGAAGCACGCTATAAGGATGCTGAAAGGATTATCAGTCAGGAGCTGGCGGAGCTGCGCCGGGCGATTGAAAGGGCCAAGCAGAGCAAGTGACGCTTAGTGACGCTGTGACGCTATTGCAGTGGGTAGAGGGATGAAAAGAGCTTGCGGAAGCTCCGATTGTATACATTTCCCTTCCTCTCCCCAAATAGTGCTATTTGTGGTATTATTTACATAGTGCTGTTTGGCACTGCTTACTAAAGTTGATACAAGGAGTGATAGATTATGACAACTGCAAAGGAATTGCAAAAGAATTTGACATGGGAATTCCCCCATATCGCTAAGAAGAACACTGTTGCCAAGGAAGCAGCGTTTGCATACTGCGAAGGCTATAAGGAATTTTTGGATACAGCAAAAACAGAGCGCGAATTTACCGCCAAGGCTGTAGAAAAGCTGGCTGCTGCAGGCTATGTTCCCTTCGAAGAAGGCAAGGAATATAAACCCGGCGACAAGGTTTATTTCGTAAATCGTGGCAAAGCTCTGGCTATGTCCACCTTCGGCACCGCACCGCTGGAGGCAGGCGTGCGCCTGAACGCTGCGCATATCGATTCTCCGCGTCTTGATTTGAAACCGAACCCGGTATACGAAAACCATGAAATGGCATATTTTAAAACGCATTATTACGGCGGTATCCGCAAATATCAGTGGGTAACCGTGCCTCTGGCTATGCATGGCGTTATCATCAAAAAGAACGGCGAGCTGGTGAAGGTATGCGTGGGCGAAAATGCCGGTGACCCTGTTTTCTGCGTAACCGATTTGCTGCCCCATCTTGGCGCTAAACAGAACGAGCGCAAGCTGAGCGAAGGCATTAAGGGCGAGGAGCTGAATATTGTTATCGGTAGCCTGCCTTTTGTTGACGAAAGCGAAGAAGAAGGCGTAAAGGATGCCGTAAAGCTGAATGCGCTGGCTCTGCTCAACGAAATGTACGGTATTACCGAGCATGATTTTATGCGTGCGGAAATTGAATTTGTTCCCGCAACCAAAGCGCAGGATGTAGGCCTGGACCGCAGCCTGATCGGTGCCTACGGCCAGGATGACAAGGTTTGCGCTTATACCGCACTGACTGCGGAAATCGATACCAAAGCGCCGTACTACACCACTGTTACGGTTTTGGCAGATAAAGAGGAAATCGGTTCCTACGGCAACACCGGCCTGAATTCTGATTTCGTGCTGCACTATCTGGAGGATTTGGCAGCAACTCAGGGTGCCAACATCCGCAAGCTGCTGCGCAATACTACCGCACTTTCCTCCGATGTCAACGGTGCCTATGATCCGAGCTTTGCTTCCGTATATGAAGAACGCAACAGCTGCTTCGTCAACAAAGGCCCTGTACTGACCAAATATACCGGTGCGCGCGGCAAATCCGACTCCAACGATGCCAGCGCCGAAACTATGGCTAAGGTTATCAGTATTATGGATGAGGCTGATGTTTTCTGGCAGATTGGCGAGCTGGGCGCTGTTGATGAAGGCGGCGGCGGTACCGTTGCATTGTATGTTGCTGCTATGGATATGGACGTAGTTGACCTTGGTGTGCCTATTCTGTGCATGCATTCTCCGTTCGAACTGAGCTCTAAGCTGGATGTTTATTACACCTATAAAGCATTCGCTGCTTTCTTGGAGAGCGATAAATGAATACGCAAGCTGTAGCCGATTTGCTGGCAGGCAAGGAGCCCTTGCGCGTACTTGTTTTGGCCTCTGAAAAAGAAGTCGCAGAATTAGTTGCTTTGGGACTACCTGTAAATACTGTTGACAGCAGCTTATCTATGCAGCATCTGGCAAGTGCAAAACTTGCTGCCGAACGCATGCTGGGTAAGGCCGGCAGGCTGCAGGTAATGACCGTTACGCGCGAGGAGCCGCAGGCTACGAAAGCGGAGCGGGCGCTGATTTATGCAATGCTTGTGCGTTGCCGTAAGGTTATCAGCTGCCGTGACAAGCTGGAGGATATGCTGAAATTTGACGACCGCGAGGGCTGGAATGAATATAAGGCTGCTTATGAAAATAAGGTGCTGGATATTTTTAAGGCTACCTGGCGGGAGAAGGATGTTTATCCTTATAACATTATTGACAACATCAAAGAGTACAACAAAAACGAAAGCTATATTTTAAAGCAGCTCTACTGGCATCTGGCAGAGCGCACTCCGGGCAGGATTAATGACGGTGACGCCAGGATGATTAACGAGCTGCGGCAGATGTTCAGCGACATCAGCACCAGTCTGCTGGCACCGGATGCGGTGCTTGTGGGTGATGTGGCGCAGGACGCGCAGCTTGCTGCGTTGACGGAAATGTTTGTCGGTAAAGCCGAAATTATCAGGCTGTAAAGTTAAGCCGTCCGGCGGGATGCTCCTGTCGGGCGGTTTTTGCGTTTTGTCACAGATTTTTCCTTGCATATTAAACTTGCTTATAGTAGACTATAATATGTAGAACTAGGCAAGGCCGCTAAGTTTCTTGAGAAGAAGCACAAGATATATAAGTAAGGACGGTGACTGTAAGATGGCTGATATCGTAGAAAGTCTGGCAGGAAACAAAATGCTGATGCTGAAGCAGGATATAGCTTTTTTGCGCAAGCGTCTGGCGGAATGTGCTGATGAGGATGCTAAAAAGGCTATCAGCAGGGAATTAATGGAGAAGGAAACCTATTATAATATTTTAGCAGACCGCCAGCGGGTGAATTTCTGAGCCGGAAGCAGTGCCGGCTTTTTCTTATAAGGTCGGGCGAAATATGCCTGTGGCAAAATTTTCCGGATTTTTATTAAGTCTTGAAAAGAGCCTGTGTTTGATGATAAAATATTTGTTACGGAAAAATTTTTCCGACTTCGCATATGCAGGAGGGTTATTTTGGAAAAACTAATTGTGAAGGGCGGAAACCGCCTCGTTGGTGCAGTTAAAACCAGCGGTGCGAAAAACGCTGTACTGCCGATTATTGCAGCTTCTATCCTGGGAACTACCCCAAGTCATCTTGATGAAGTTCCGATGCTGGAAGATGTGCATACTATAAGTGAAGTTTTAAAATGTCTGGGACTGGCTGTAGAATGCAGTCCGGAAAAGAATGTGCTGGATATCGACAGCACTGAGATAACCTCGTATGAAGCACCGTATGAGCTGGTGCGTACCATGCGTGCGTCCTTTCTGGTAATGGGACCTCTGCTGGCGCGTATCGGTAAAGCGCGTATTTCTATGCCCGGCGGCTGCGCTATCGGTGCTCGTCCGATTGATATTCATCTCAAGGGCTTTGAGGCTCTGGGTGTAAAAATCGAACAGGGACATGGCTATATTGAAGCAAGTGCTCCCGAGGGACTGAAGGGTACCAGCATTTATTTTGATTTCCCGAGCGTAGGTGCTACCGAAAATATTATGATGGCAGCTTCTCTTGCTGAGGGTACTACTATTTTGGAAAATGCTGCCGAGGAACCGGAGATTGTCGATTTGGCCAACTATCTGAATAAGATGGGTGCCAAAATCCGCGGTGCCGGTACCGATACTATCCGCATTGAGGGTGTAGACAAGCTGCATGGCGCAGATTATACCATTATTCCGGACCGTATTGAGGCAGGCACTTATATGATTGCTGCTGCTATGACTGGCGGTGATATTGTTGTGGAAAATGTTTTGCCGGAACACCAGAAGCCGCTGATTGCCAAGCTGCGCGAGGCAGGTGCCGTGGTTGAAGAGGATATTGATAAGGTGCGCGTTATCGGCAAGAATCCGCTGAAGGCCGTATCTATCAAAACTCTGCCTTATCCGGGCTTCCCGACTGATATGCAGGCTCAGATGATGGCGATGATGGTTATTGCCGAGGGCCGCAGCAAGGTTACGGAAACTGTTTTTGAAAATCGTTTCATGCATGTGGTTGAGCTGAACCGCATGGGTGCGCAGATTTCTACCGAAGGCCGCAGTGCCGTTATCGACGGTCCCTGCAAGCTGACAGGCTGTGATGTGCGTGCAACCGATTTGCGTGCCGGTGCAGCTATGATTCTGGCGGGCCTGGTGGCCGAAGGTACAACACGTATCGGCGATTTGCACCATATTGACCGTGGCTACGAGAACATTGTTGCTAAGCTGAAAAATTTGGGTGCAGATATTGAACGCGTAGATGTAGATTAAGGAGATATGACTAATGTTTAAAAGTATGGATATCGGTATTGATTTGGGTACCGCTAACATTCTTGTTTATGTCAAGGGCAAGGGCGTTGTCCTGAAGGAGCCTTCTGTTGTGGCTATTGACAAGGTGCGCAATAAGGTGTTGGCTGTGGGCGATGATGCCAGAGAAATGCTGGGACGTGCTCCCGGAAGTATCGTTGCTATCCGTCCGCTGAAGGAAGGCGTTATTGCGAATTATACGGTAACGCAGAAGCTGCTGGCTTACGTTATTGAGAAGGTTGCGGGCAAGAGCCTGTTTTTTAAACCGCGTGTTATGACCTGTGTACCTATCGGTATTACTTCGGTAGAAAAGCGTGCTGTTATGGAGGCTACTACCCAAGGCGGTGCTTCCAAAACCTATCTGATTGAGGAACCGCTGGCTGCGGCTCTTGGCGCCGGTATTGATATTTCCGTACCGCGCGGCAATATGGTTGTTGATATCGGCGGCGGTACTACCGATATCGCTGTGCTGAGCCTTGGCGGTATTGTTGTTGATTCTTCTATCCGTATCGGCGGCGACCATTTTGATGAGGCTATTGTGCGTCATGTGAAGAAGGTACATAATGTGCTTATCGGTGAACGCACGGCTGAGGAAATCAAAATGAATGTTGCTACTGTTATTACTGATGGTCGTCATGAGTCTATTACTGTGCGTGGCCGTGATATGGTTACCGGTCTGCCGACTACCTTCAGCGTAAGTTCTGAGGATTGCCGTGTGGCGCTGGAGGATGCTGTTGCTTCCTTGATTGCTACTGTGCGTGGTGTTCTGGAAAAATGCCCGCCGGAGCTGGCTGCGGATATTGTTGATAACGGTATTTATCTGACCGGCGGCGGTGCGCTGCTTGACGGTCTGGCTGAGATTATGCAGCGTGAAACCGGTATTACTACGCATATTGCCGATGATCCGTTGGAGTGTGTTGCTCTTGGCACCGGCAAGGCGCTGGAGAATCTGGATAAGCTGCATCCTGGTACTGTTTATACTGCGTCTAATCTGGTTGATTGATGCTAGGGTATTGATTGTTGATTATTGATTTTGGGGAGGAGCTGCCTTTGGCAGCTCCTTTTGTGTAGATGTGAAGAAGAATCTTGGGCGTTCCGCCAGCCTTCTAGCCTCTCCTTGGGGAGAGGTGGCATCGCGTAGCGATGACGGAGAGGGGACTGCGAGCGTCGCAATTTATATATTGCGTTGCAACGAAAAATTTTCCCGCGAATCGCTTTGGAGAGTTGTATATTTCATGCTAAACATTAAGAAGCGATTAGCGGACGGTAATTTCGTGTGGAACCAGGACGAAGTGCCGCAAAACTCGCGCTAAGCGAAGAGATTTTGCTATAGTAGTAAGCTTTATCGCTCAAACAGTTGCGACACTTCTATGGTTCCAGACACTCATTCCCTAAAATTTTTATGTTTTCACTGCGATATATAAATTGCTCGTGTGAGCTTTAGTCTGTCTTTTTTGCCTCTCCTTGGGGAGACAAGGTGAATTGCCCGTAGGGCAAGAGAAGGCGCCCTGGGGCGGGTGGCATCGCGCAGCGATGACGGAGAGGGGTATTACGACGTTCTAACGCATTCTTCTTCCTTCTGCCTTTGTTTTTCTCTTAAGAGGTCCTATACATGAATTTCAAAAAACTTATATGTTCTGTTCTTATGTTGGCTGCGCTGTGTGCCGCTCCGCTTGCGGCGAGCGCCGCTCCTGTTACGGCGGTACGCAGCAGCGTTAGTCCTGTGCGAGTACGTCTGGTGTTCGACAGCACGGAGCCAATTAAATATACTGCCGAAAAAAACGGGCTGCAGCTGGTGGTTACGTTGCATGAGGGTACGGTGCTGACGCAGAAGCCTGTCTTTAAGCAGGATGCGGTGATTAAAAATATCACTGTACCTGTCAAAAAGAAGAAAAAGGCTCAGGTGGTTATAGATTTAACGAAGGATTGCCAGTACAAGCTGTATAACCTGAAAAATCCTGACCGTCTGGTGCTGGATATTTACCGCATTCCTATCAGCAAAACAACGACGCAGCTGGCAGGCGGAGTTACCTATACCTATGCGCAGGAGGAGCTGAACGGCAGACCAATCGTAAGCTATCTGGTGAGCGTTGCGCCTTCGGCGCGCCTAGAGCTAAGACCATTTTCTGCTGCAGGTATGTATAACGGACGCGGCAGCCTGGCTAAGCAGGCGGCACAAAGAGGTCTTGTGGCTGCCATCAATGCGTCGTATTTTGATACCGACGGCTGGGTTATCGGCAACGTTAAGGATAAGGGCAATTTTGTCGCTATGGATGCTACGCCGCGCAGCGGTTATGTAGTACAGGGCAACGAGCAGAAGATTGTGCGCGACATTGCATACACCGGCAGCGTAACACTGCCTGACGGCAGAGCGCTGCAGCTGAAGGGCATGAACCGTGCGCGCATTGCCAATGATTTGGTGCTGTTTAATTCCCATTACTCTACGTCGACCAAAACGAATCAGTACGGGCGTGAGGTGAAAATCAAAAACGGTCGCGTTGTTGCTGTTTCCACAGCAGGCAATATGTCTTTGGAGCCGGGTTGCGTAGTGCTTTCCGGTCATGGCACAAATGCGGCTGCTCTGGCAGGCCTGCGCCTGGGCGACCATGTAATGCTCACGCAGAGCCTGGGCAGCAGCATAGCTGATGCGGCAATGACTGTTGTCAGCGGCGGTCCGCTGTTGGTAGAAAACGGCAGGGTGAATGTGCGCACGGCGGAGGAGCAGATGGCTCCCGATATAGCGCGTGGCAGAGCGCCCCGTACTGCAATCGGCCTGAAGCAGGACGGCACGCTTTTAATGCTTGTTGTTGACGGCAGAAGCAGTGCTTCCGCAGGCATGACACTTGCGGAGCTGGCGCAGTATTTTGTGAAGCTGGGTGCGGTGAGCGCTGTCAATTATGATGGCGGAGGCAGCAGTGAAATGGTTATCAACGGCAAAATCGTCAACAAGCCTTCGGACGGGCGCGAGCGTTTGGTGAGCATCGGTCTGGGATTGTTCATCAAATAAGCTGGTTACATAGGCAAAATAAAAAACAAGGGGCGGTCACGCTTTAGCTGTGACAGCTCCTTGTTTTGTTTGTTGTGATTCAGTTTAATCTTCGGTGATGATAACGCCTGTGCCGATGCCGCCGTTATCGCTGCAGACAAGCTCCTTCAGACTTTGGATATCCTCATTGCGCAGGCGGATGCAGCCTTCGGAGGCCATGGTGCCGATAGAGGCGGGGTCATGCGTACCGTGGATGCCGATGCCTATCCAGCCGGTGTCCAGCGAAAGGAACCAGGGACCGTAGGCACCTTCAATTACGCCCTTGCCGTCACCGAAATCGTGCGTCCAGTAATGCGCCGGGCAAACCTCTTCGATGCGGAAGGGAACCTGCGCCGAAGGCACGCCTACTGCCGCACCTGTGTAGTAGGAGGGAATAGCTGCTGCACTGCCCCAGGAGGTGGGGGTGCGGTTGTCGCCGGTGTACTGCTTGTCACCGGGATTTTTGGCAACAGCGATAGGATAGCTGCAGACTGCTTCCTCCACACCCTGCTGATAGACGTCAAGGCGGTAGCTTTGCTTGTGGATGCAGATGAGATATCTGGCGTTGCCGAACAGGGAAGACGCAGGCGCCGCAGATGCTAAGCTGCAGCTTAGCAGCAGACAGACGCTAAATATTAAGCCTAAAAGTTTTTTGAGCATTGCTGATACTTCCTTAATGCTTATTTAGCAGGCTACGCGTACAAAATCTGCACTTACATAGCCAACCTCACCTTGAGCGTTAATAGCCTTCCACCATTGGCGGCCTTCGGCTTCAAATGCGCCTTCTAGCGGTGCTATTTCTTCGCCGGACATCAGCGAATCAATTACATTGCTGCTTGTGGAGGGGGCGGTGCGGAAGTTTACATAGTCACCGGTTAAAACCAGTTTTACGCCGGGAGCCCAATAGTTGTCCATGTTTTCAAATTTGCTGTAGAGGTTGTAGATTCTTTGATTGATGACTTGTAAAACTTCGGCAGACTGGCTGTCCCCGTATTGAAAATAGCTTTTGCTGGCAGGGATAGAGTGTGCATTTTGGGTGCGGAGCTCATCGTAGGTACTGATAAAGTCATTGATATATTTTTTGTTGTCATAAATAGTAGTCAGCCAGTAATAACCGTCGCCGGAATCGGCTTCGCCCTTGGCGCTGAAGCTTACCGTGGAGCCGTTGCTGCTCTGCTGCACATCATACATCTGCAAGGCAGCGAAGGCAATAGCTTTGGCCTCCATATCACTGATGTAGATGCCCTTGCGGCTGAAGCAGGGAGCGACATATTCCTCGGCATAGTTTACGGTCATGGTATGCTTTACATCAAAGCGGGTATTTTTCAGCAGAAAGGCTTCTGTTATGCCGCAGCGGGAGTCAATCTTAGTAGGGAGTCTGCTTGCGGAGGTATTATAGACTGCTGCCTCCATAACAGATGTGCCGGTGAAGAGCATTGCTGCTGCCAGTGCTCCGATAGCAAAATTTTTGATTTTCATAACAACATCTCCTTTCCAGATGTGGAACTTATAATCTTTGATGCTTATATTATAGCCAAAAAAATGCTTTTGCACCCCACCCAAAAGGGTGATTTCAGGTAGGATAGGCAAAAAAAGCGTAAAAAATTATGTGCCGGTAATTTTTTAACTGCAGATGATTTTCATAATGTTTTATTTAAGAGCTGTTTACAGTCTGTTCACTTGTCAAAATATTGCTGAGGCTGTATAATTTATGTTAGAGAAATATATCTGAAATGAGGTGAGTCACATGGGTAAAAAGTTAATAGTGATTTTGACTATTGCCGCTTTAGGCATCTTTACACTTGCTGCCGTTGGCTGTGCTGCTGTGACTGACCAGCGCGCCGCTGTCAGCGGTATTGTAGTTGCCGATGGACTGGCACAGGAGGGCACCCAGGTTAAGCAGGGTGACATTCTGGTAAAGGTAAAATCTATAGCTGGCGGCAGTATTGCTGCTGCACGTGCTACAACTGCAGGTAAGGTTAGCCAGGTGCTGGTGAAACCCGGTGATAAGATTGAGGCACAGCAGGTTGTAGCTAAGGTGAGTGAATAACGGTAAAGAAAACCGGCGAGCTTCTTAGCCGCCGGTTTTTGTAGTATTATAGAGCAAAATACCGGAAACGAACCGGTAAATATTTTATTATTAGGAGCGAGTATGAGAGTATTTTTATTAGCATTATTGTTTTGCTGCCAGCTGCTGACGGCAGCTGCCGCCAATGTTCCTCTGATGCCGGTGCGTGACCTGCGTGCAGGTATGCAGGGCATAGGCAAAACCGTTATCAGCGGTGATACTATTGAAACCTTCAATGTAGAAATTTTAGGTGTCAACGGCAGTGAAGCTATGGGATATAATATTTTTGTGCGCCTTTACGGCGATCTGATTGAAAAGACAGGCGGTGTTGCTCAGGGCATGAGCGGCAGTCCTGTTTATGTAGACGGCAGACTTGTCGGTGCTGTGGCCTTCGGCAAGACCTTCAACGACCCGCATTACTGCTTCCTGACACCAATCGGCAAAATGCTGCCGCTTCTAGACGAACCGAGAGAGCTGCCGGCAGACTGGATTCCTAAGGGAACGGCGCTGATGGCAGGCGGTTTTACGGAATACGGCATGGAATATCTGCAGGAGAAGCTGCAGCCCTTCGGCTTGACTGCTGTCAACAGCGGCGGTACAGGCGCTTCCAGTGATAAGCCGTTGGAGCCGGGCAGCAGTGTCGGTGTTGCTCTGATGCAGGGTGATATGACTCTTGGCGCTCTCGGTACTGTTACCTGGACCGATGACAGCGGTAAGATTCTGGCCTTCGGCCATCCCTTTATGCAGCGCGGCAGCAGCAATTTCTTTATGAATAAGGTGTGGGTGCTGGGCGTAGTTCCTAACCTGCAAAGCAGCTATAAGGTAGGCAATCTGGGCGAAGCTATCGGCAGCATTACGCAGGACCGTTCCAGCGGCATTGGTGGTGTTGTAGGCAAGCAGCCCGATTCTATTACGATGTTTGTTACGGTTAACGACAGCAGCCGCGGTCAGGCCAACAGCATGCGTATGCGCTTAATTGATGATCCGCAGCTGGTGCCGTCGATGGTTGACGCAGCCGTAGTCAATACGGTGAGCAAGACTGTGGACCGCAACGGCGGCGGTACGGCCAAGCTGCATTTTACCATTACCGGCGTGGACAGCAAGAAGGAAATGCTGACGATTGATCGCGAAAATATGTATTATTCCAATGATGCGCTGCTGAAAAACCTGGATGCGGAGCTGACGGAGGCTGTAACGATTCTGATGCAGAACAAGTTCGAGCCTGTGCAGATTTACGGCATTAATGTAGAGGCAGAGGTCAGCAATGCGGTGCAGGTGGCGGAAATTCTTAACGTGCGCACCAAGAACGCCAAGGTTAAGCCCGGTGATAAGGTAGCCATTGATGTTACAATGAAGCCTTACCGCGGCGAAGAATTTACCAAGACAGTTTATTTCAAGGTGCCTAAGGATCATCCGGGCGGCAAGCTGGCGCTGAACGTGCGCGGTGGCAGCAGCATGGCATGGGCTATCGAATTGCTGCGCAAGCAGCAGGCTGAAGGTGTTCCTGCAGCCAAGAAGAAGGAAACACGTCACAAGCTCAGCGATTATATCAAGAGCGTGAATACGGCCGACAAGAATAATGAGCTGATTATTGATGTGGCGATGGGACAAATGCAGCCGCCAAATCCGGAGGCTGCTGCTAACGATGCAGGCCTTGCGGGTATGCTGCAGGGCTCTCCGTTCAAGCAGAAGTATCCCTTTGATTTCATTATTGATGGCGAGAGTGAAATCGTGCTTACCGTTGACAAGTAATTTTGTCGAGTGATATTTCCGTTCACTTAACAAAATTTTTCATATTACTGTATCGGTATGGCTGTTTTGTGTCATACATTCGCCATAATTTGGCGGTATAATGATTATGTAGAAAAAGCTGAAGATAAGGATGTAAAGATGCTGAAATCTATCTGTGAAGCAATGGGCAACAGAATATTGGCCTTCTGTGCTGCCAGCGGCAAGCTGACGCTGCTGCTGTTGGCGACGCTGCGACGTCTGAAGGATGCCAACGCTAAGGAGGTTGTGCGTCAGATGGCACTGTTGGGAGCGGATTCGCTGCCGATTGTGATGATGACGATTCTCTGTACCGGTATGGTATTTTCCGTACAGACAGCAAAGGAGTTCGTGCGTCTGGGTGCGTCCTCTTCCGTAGGCGGCATTGTAGCTATCGCTATGGCGCGTGAGCTGGTGCCGGTGCTGACAGGCGTTGTTGTTGCCGGCCGTATAGGTGCGGCGATTGCGGCGGAGCTTGGCACGATGAAGGTTACCGAGCAGATTGACGCGCTGCGTGTTATGGCTGCCAATCCGGTGAGCTATCTGGTGGTGCCGCGCTTTATCGCGCTGGTGCTGATGATGCCCGTACTGGTTGTTTTTGCCAACTTTATCGGTAATATCGGCGGCTGGGTTGTGGCGCATTATTACGCCGGCATCGGCAGCTTTACTTATGAAAATTCTATCAGGACACTGGCAGAGTTCTATGACGTATTTGGCGGCATGGTCAAAAGCTGTGTCTTTGGTGCAATAATTGCAATCGTGGGCTGCTATAAGGGCCTGAACGCTCCGAACGGCGCTGAGGGCGTTGGTCTGGCGACCACGGCCTCGGTAGTGCTTTCGATTATTCTGGTGTTTATCACCAACTATTTTCTTTCTATCGTTTTGTATGTGTAAGGAGTCGGCAGAATGTCAAACGAAGCTATGATTCAGCTCCGACAACTTAAAATGGCCTTCGGCAGCAAGGTGATTCTTGATAATCTTGATTTGGCTGTACGTCAGGGTGAAACGCTGGCGGTTATCGGTCCTTCTGGTACTGGTAAGAGTACCATCATCAAGCTGCTGACAGGACTGCTGGCACCTACTTCCGGCAGCATTGTTATCGACGGTCAGGAGGTAAGCGCCTTCACCGAGGATGAATGGGATGGCCTACGCCAGCATATGGGCGTAGTTTTTCAGTATTCAGCTTTGTTCGATTTTTTGAGCGTAGGCGAGAATGTAGCCTTTGGCCTGCGGCGGCATTTTAAGCTGCCGGAGGAGGAAATACAGGAGCGCGTCGGCAAGCTGCTGGAGATGGTAGGCATGCCGAATACGCAGTACATGCTGCCGGCAGAGCTTTCCGGCGGTATGAAAAAGCGCGTTGGTTTGGCGCGGGCGCTGGCTATGCAGCCGCAGATGGTTTTTTATGACGAGCCGACCTCAGGTCTGGACCCGGTAATGACGATGACCATCAGCAGGCTGATACGCAAAACTCAGCAGACGCTGGGAGTAACTTCAGTTTTGGTAACACACGATATGGAATCGGCCTATTACGCCGCAGACCGTATCGCTATGCTATATAATGGACGCATTGTGCAGATAGGCACGGTTGCGGAGATAAAAAACAGCACTAATCCTATCGTTAAAGCATTTATTAATGGTACGGAATTGAAAGAGGAGGAGAAGGATGAGCAGCAGTGAGGTTAAGGTTGGTGCCTTTGCATTAGGCGGCGCTGTGGTGCTGGCCGGCATTATTACCTTTATGGGTGCTTTCAGCTTTGGCAAAAAAGGCTATGAGCTGCGCATTAACTATCCTCAGGTAAGCGGACTGATGCCTGGGCATGTTGTGCGCTATGCGGGCGTGCAGGTAGGCACGGTCAAAAAAATCAATGTGGCACCGGATAAGGTAGAGGTTATCACAGAAATCAACGATGATATCAAAATACCGCAGGGAGCAACCTTTACGATTTCTTCCGACGGTATTATGGGCGAAAAATTTGTCAGCGTTATTCCTCCGGCCAAGCAGGGACAGGGCTATGTAGCCGAAGGCAGTACGATTAACGGTGTTGCCGGCGGCGGTATGGACGAATTCTTTGCTTCCTCCGGTGATCTGGTAAAGCGTATGGAAAATATCGCCAACGCCTTTGAAAATGTTTTTGGCGACAAGGAAGTACAGCAGTCAATGAAATCCGGTTTTAAGAATATGAACGATATTGCCGAGAATATGAATACCTTCACAAAGGTAATGGCTGATGTGGCAGTAGCCAACCAGCAGGATATTACTTCGATGATTCATCAGATTAACGAGCTGAGCCATCGCATGAACGGCACGGCGGCGCATATCGAAAGCATTATGGCCGGTGTGGACAATAACGGCAAGACGGGCCAAAATGTGGCTGCGATTGCCCAGAATATGGCAGACACCAGCCAGCGTATGGAAAATATTGTCGAGGTGCTGGAAACAGTAGCGAAGGACCCGGTGACACAAAAATCGCTGAAGGAAACGCTGGTCAACGTCAAGGAAACGAGCGAGCGTGCCAACAGGATTTTGGGAACCCTCACCGAGGCGAAGGTTTCGACTGACGCCGGCTTTGCTGCCAAAGGCGGCGACTGGCGCGGCAGCTTAGGCGTAACGTTGCATCCTGCGGATGATACCTTCCTTTATATGGGCGGTTATGACATCGGCAATGCCAATAAATTTGATTTTCTCGTAGGCCGTCAGTATGGCAACGTAGCCTTCAGCATGGGCGCGATGCAGGGTGACTTCGGGGTCGGCGCCAGCTACGATTTAGGCAGGGATTTCAGATTGTATTCCCAATTATACGATTTTGATGATCTCAAGGTGCGTCTGGGCGGCGAATTCCGTTTGCATGATAACCTGTCGCTTTACGGCGAAACCATGGATGTGCGCGGTAATAAAGCTAATACTTATATGGGTGTGCGTACTTATTTCTAAAAAATATTTGACAAACAGCCCTAAATAAATATATAATTTTACTACTGACTGATTAGTCAGTTTTAGAAAATGGAGGTTTTTCGGATGAATAGAAATAAATTAACAAAACGTTTCTTGCTTTTATCTGCAGCGCTGACCATGGCACTGAGCCAAAGTGCTTTTGCCGGCGAAACCGTTGCTTTAAACCTGGACGACGCTATGCTGCGTGCTTTCCAGACCAACCCGACTGTAAGCATTGCCCAATACGAGCTTGACAGCGCCCGTGCCAGCTACAATGCTGCGCGCCAGAGCCGCGGCATCAGCATCAGTGCCAACCATACTACTCAGCGTGGCGGTTATGATGATGCTCAGCAAGCTGCTCCCGGCATTTGGACCAAGGGTATCGGCAACAATCATGCCAACAGCTTAAGTGCTTCTTTGCCGATTTTTACCGGCGGTAAATTAAGCGGTACTATTAAACAGGCTAAGGCTAACTATCAATACAATGAGGTTGGCGTACAGCGTACTTATAACGAAATGCGTTCTACCGTTACCGACGGTTATTTCAAAATGCTGCAGGCTGATAATATCCAGAAACTCAGTGCGGAATCCGTTACCCGTCTGGAGGACCATCTGAAAAATGTTCAGGCACAATATAACGTTGGCGTGGTAGCCAAGGTTGACGTGCTGCGCTCTCAGGTTGAGCTGGCCAATGCTAAACAGACACTGATTCAGGCTGAAAATGCCTATCAGGTTTCCGAAGCGAACATGAACAAAATCGTCGGCCTGCCGATGGATACCAATCTGAAGCTCGATAATCTGCTTGTTTATAATGCTTATGATAAAAACATGGATGACTGCCTGGCTTATGCTGCCGAGCACCGTCCTGAGCTGATGCAGGCTAAATATGGCGTGGATGCTGCCAAGGGTGCTTTGATGGTTGCCCGCAGCGGTCATATGCCGCAGGTTGCTGCCAGCGCTACTCAGCAATGGAGTGACAGCAGTTGGCCCGGTGATGACAACGGCAAATGGGGTGTCGGCGTAAATGTCAGCATGAATGTGTTCGATACCGGCGTAACTCTGTCCAAGATTCACGGCGCCGAGGCTGATTTGAAAAAGGCTGAGGAAACCTACCGCAATACCGTGGACTCTGTAAATCTGGATGTCCGCAGCAATTATCTGGGACTGCGCGAAGCAGAAAAACGCATCAGCACCACTAAGCTGGCTGTAGAGCAGGCTGATGAGGATTACCGTATCGCTCAGCTGCGTTATATGTCCGGCGTTGGCACCAATACTGACGTACTTGATGCTCAGGTTTCTCTGACTCAGGCCAAGACCAACTATACTAAGGCTCTGTATGATTACAATACTTCCAAGACAGCACTGGAAACATCTATCGGCGTGCCGATGGAAAATCCTGTGACTGCCGTAAAGGTGCAGGCTGCCAAAACTGCCGAAGCAGCAAAAACAACTGAAGAAGCTGCCAAATAATTAAGGCTTAATTTAATATTTGATGATAAAAGTAAGCTGGTGAGGCGTAGGCCAAGCCAGCTTTTTGTATGTGCAAATTCTCCCAAAGCTGCTGCTAAAGAATTTTCTTCTCAATAAGAGGATGTTTTCTGATGATGTCGAATAAATAAAAGTCGGAGTATATAAAAAACAGTCTTGTCATCTTTTTGTCATAGAATTTTGTTAAACTATTGAATGGTGAAGTGTCATGAAAAAATATCTACAATTTGTTGGAGCGTTAATCATACTGCTTGCGGCAGGCTATATCTTTTTAGTCCATACGGTGATGCCTAAGTATATTAAGCAGGCGATACCGCAAATGCAGCAGCTGGCAACGAAATACATCAACGGCAGTGTTTCTATCGGCGGCCTGAAATGGGAAGGCGGCCTGACGGCCGAGCTGACGGACGTTGTGGTAAAGGATGCCAAGGGCGAGAAGGTGGCCGAGCTGCCGCGTACTGTGCTTACGCTGCGACCCTGGCTGGCAATGCAGAAGGCCGAGCGTGCGCTGAGCAGGATTGATGTGATGCGCCCGAAAATATATCTCACAATGGATGACAAAAATAAATGGAATATGCAGAATCTGCTGAAGCCGTCGGATTCTGAGGAAACGCCTTTTTACGGTACGCTGGCGGTAGACAAGGGCGAGCTGGTGGTAACTATGCCGCAGGGCAAGTGGCAGTTTGGTGTAGAAGGCAATATCAACGGCGGTGCCAATCCTGATTTCGCCGTGGATTTGTCTGTGACAAGCGGTGCCGATAAGCTGAAGCTGGCCGGCACGATGACTACTAAGGGCGAGGGGCGCATGAAGCTGACCGGCGATAAGCTGGCGCTGGCACCCTATGCTGCTTTGGCTAAGCAATACGGTAATGTCGATGAGCTGCAGGGCGGCTTAGGCAAGCTTGCTCTGATTTATGTGAATAAGAACGGCAAGCAGCGCTTTAGCGGTGAAGTGAAGCTGGCAGCACTCAGCGGCAAGCTGAGTCTGGCAGGCGAGCAGCACAGCCTGCAGCTTGACGGCCTGGTACGCGCGGACGAAAACCTTATCAGCGTCAGCAGTTTGGACGCTCTAGTTGATGGGCAGAAGCTGCATCTGGAGGGTGAAGCAGATTTGCGCAACACGGATGCTCCCTCCGGCTTTGGCGTGCTGAGCAGTGACGCCTTGGCCTATAAAGGCTATAAGGCAGAAAAGCTGCGTGTGCCGTTTGATGTATCTAAGGACGTGGTGCAGCTGCATGATGTGAGCGCGCAATACGGTGGTGGTACGATTGCTGTTAACGGTACGTATGACCTTAAGGAGCAGGTGCTGACGGCAGACGCGCAGCTGCAGCAGGTTACGCAGAATTTGCCCGGCAAACAGCAGGAGCAGGTACATATCAACGGCAAGCTGGCTGTTCTGGCAAAGCTGGTGCAGGACAAGCTTACGCTGCATGCCGCTGCCAATACAATGGATATCAGCTGGCGCAGCCTGAAGCTTAACCGCTTGGCCTTTGACGGAAGCTATGACAGCAAGGGCCTTAATATTGACGACCTTAGCTTTTTTGCCGACGGCGGCGGTACCTTGGCTGCCAAGGGCCATGTTGCCAAGGATGGCGCTTTGGCTGTTCACGGACGTATGGCCGATTTCCCGATTGATTCCGTGCTGGTTGCGGCCGGTCAGGACGGACGCGGACTGTGCTCTACCGGATTTGATGTTGGCGGTACGCTGGATGCTCCCGAGTTTTCCGGTATGGTACAGCTGATGCAGGCCGAATTTATGTCGCAGAAGCTTAATGAAGCGCATGGCATTATCAGCATGAAGGATAATATCTTGGGCTTTAAGGATTTTACCGCACATATGGATCAGGGACAGCATATAGTTAACGGTACGATTAGCCTGCAGGGTGCAGAGCCTGTGGCGGACCTTACGCTGACAACGAAGAATGTGCGCATTGAGCCGCTGATGGTGCTTGTGGGCAAGCCTGATATAGTTACCGGTAATCTTGATAATACTATGCAGATAAAAGGCAGCCTCAGCCATCCTTATATTCATGGCGAGGTGCATGCTGCTGATGGCAGTGCCGCCAAGCAGATGTTTAATAATATCAGCGGTCATTATGCTTATGAGGACGGTCTGCTGAGATTGCAGGATTTTGTAGTCAATGCCTTCTACGGCAGCCTGACCTTGGATGGCACCATGACAGCCGACCGCAGACTGAACTTTGTTATGGATGCCAAGAATGTTGATCTGGAGCATTTGCCGATAAGTGATGATACGATTGATTTAGGCGGCAAGGTCAATGCTAAGGGACATCTGAGCGGTACGCTCACAGCTCCCTTCTTTGACGGCGAAGTCAGCAGTGACAGAATAACTATTAATGATGAACCGTTGACTGAGCTGCAGGGAACGCTTGCCAGCAACGGACGTGATAAGAATAAGCTGAATGCTTCCTTTAAGCAGCCTTATCGTGATGATCCTGTCAATTACGGCTTATACAGTGCAGACCTTAATCTCAACCTTGTACAGCATTATATTGAAGGCAAGGTGGAAAATATTTGGGGTGATATCGGCGGCCTGCTGCGTATGGCACGCCTGGATTACGATATTAACGGCCTGATGCAGGGACAGTTGCTGTTCAGCTACAACGGCCATGGCGAAGGTGTAAAGATTACGGCTGCAGCCGATAATGTAAAAATTCATGATCTTAATTATGCCCACATGCGTTTTGACGGACGCATTGATAAGGGCGGTGTACTGCATTTTGACAATGTCAGACTGCAGGAGCAGGATGGCGTAAGCGATAGAGGAATTATCGCTGTCGGCGGTTCGATTGATATTAAGCAGAAGCAGCTGGATGTAGAGGTTGCCGCAGTAAAGGCTAACCCGGCGATTGTAACTGCAGTCATGAAGGACCCGCCGGAAATTAAAGGCGAAACGGATATGCTGGTACAGGTGCATGGCAGCTTTGATAATCCTCAGGGCACAGCTTCGCTGGAAATTGCCAACGGCTCTGTTGCCGGCGTAAGTGTGGACGAGCTTACCGCAATGCTGGCGCTGGCTGATGATAATATTAAGCTGCAGCAGCTGATTGCTACAAAAGATGCTTACGGCGTCAGTGCAGCGGGCGATATTCCGCTTGATTTGTTCCGCGATAAAAAGCAGCGCCGTAATCCTGATGCACAGATGAATATCGTGATGGACCTGGATAAGGCACGCCTGGGAATTTTGCCGGCGCTCACCAAAATGGTTGAATGGGGCGTAGGCGATACACAGGGCAAAATCCGTCTGGCCGGTACGCTGGAGGAACCGCTGCTTTTCGGTTCTGTTAAAATAGCCGGCGGCAGTGTTAAGGCTAAGTATATCAACACAGTCTTTGATGATATTAATCTGGATGTGCTGTTTAACGGCAATACTGTACAGCTGAAGAATCTTTCTGCTAAATTAGGCAAGGGCACACTCAGTGCTGAAGGCAGCTATGCACTGCATACCGATGCTGATACAGCCTACAGTCTGCATATCAAGGCAGATAAGGCACAGCTGGCCTCCAAGATTTTCACCGGTACGATTACGAGTGATGTAACCTTGCAGCCGGAGCAATATCCGGATATGAAAAACCGCAAGGGGAATGCTGCGCCGCCGATGGCCTTCCGCCCGCGTCTTGCCGGCAGTTTGCGTCTGGATGATGTTCTTATTAATATGCCGACAGTGCCCGAGCTGGGTGAGGGCGACAGCAATATAGGCCTCGATATGAAGCTTGTACTGGGACCGAAGGTACATCTGTACAACAGTTATCTTTATGATATCTGGCTTAAGGGCGGCATCGATATCAAGGGAAGCACAGTATTCCCGATGATTGACGGCACGATTAAGGCCGATAAGGGAACTGTAAAATATCTGCGGACTGACTTTAAGCTGAATCAGGCAGGCCTGGTATGGGTTGACCCCGGAAGCTTCCTGCCGAACGTAAATCTGGACAGCACAGCGCGCTTCAGCCGTTATAATATCTTTATGAAGATTAACGGCCCTGTAAGCGAAATGGATTTGCAGCTGACAAGTGATCCGCCGCTGACACAAAATACGATTGTGCGTATGCTGACGCTGCAGCGTGAAAGTGCAGGCAGTAACGAGGTTACCGGTGATGATATGGCAAATCTGATGACTGTCGGCCTGCAGATGACAGTGCTGGGTGACGTGGAGATGTTTGTCAAACAGACATTGGGACTTGACCAGTTCCGTATCTACACCGGCAAAACACGCTCCGGTATCGGCTTTGAAAGCGCTTACGACCGGAATAAAGAGTTGACGGCAGATGAGAAAAACCAGTATAATGTTTTAGTAAGCAAATATCTTAATGATAATTTTATGCTTGGTTATACAACAAGCTTTGATGCTGTTGACAGAAGCATTTTCGGACAGTACGATATCAGTAAGCACATGAATGTTACTTATTCACGCAGTTACGATATGTCGAAGGATCCGAAGGACTGGTATGGCTTGGAATATAAGATTTCGTTCTAAGCAAAGAATATTTTACGAGAGGAGGTGAACAGATGCTGCAAGGATATCTGGAAGAGCTGCGCAAGACTTCGCTGCTGGAGCCGGAAGAAGAGCTGGAGCTTTGGCGGCGTGACGCTGCCGGTGACGAAGCAGCGCATCAGCGCCTGATGACAGCTTACCAGCCGTTGGTTTTCAAAATTGCGTCGAGCTTCAGGCTGCCTGAGGCCGATACAATGGAGCTGATTCAGGAAGGCATGGTGGGACTGCTGGAAGCGGCGGAAAGTTATGATTATAAGCGTCAGGTAGCCTTCAGCCTGTTTGCCTCATACCGTATCAGAGGAAGCATGGTAGATTATCTGCGGTACAGTACGGATAAGGGCATGCTGTATCTGGACAGTGAACTGTCCAAGGGCTTTACCTTAAGTGATGCTCTGCCGTCGGAGTTGGCATCTCCCAGCGAGGTGACGGAACAGCATCTGCTCTGCGAAAAGGTGGCGCAGGCGATGGACCGTCTGCCGCTGAAGGAGCAGCAGGTGCTGCAGGGAATGTATCTGGAGGACAGGCCGGCGCAGGCAGTTGCCGATGCTATTGATGTAAGCCTCGGTCATGTTTACCGTCTGCAGAAGCAGGGTGTGCGCCGTATCCGCGGTATGCTTTCCCGCTTTATACATGAATTTAATAAGGAATAGTATTTAGGCTGATAAATAACGAAAAAAAGCGAAAACGCAAGTTAGCTTTACTAAATCTGTTGTAATCATCTGAAATGACTTGTGAAAACTCAAGGCAGCAGACGATTATATAAGACATAGTTATTAAAAACAATTATGCACAGAAAGGGGTAAAAGCATGACGCAGTCAAGCCGTACATTGTTTCAACGCATCCGCTGCATAAAGAGCAGTCTGGATAAGGCGGAGCAAAGCTTTATGGATAATAAGGATATACGGGGCGAGCTTGATTTAATGCTGGCGGAGGCTGAGCTGAAAAATCTGCGTCGGAAGAAGGACCGTCCCTGGAGCTGGAACCGGCAGGTTCTGGCAGGCTGTGCAGCTGTTTTGCTGGTAGTTGCCGGTTTCGGCGGCTGGTGCTTTGCCAGAAACCATTACCGCGCGAAGGCGCAGGTCGCGTTGCCGCCGCCTGTGGCAGCACCTGTGGTCAAGCCGGAGCAGAAAATGCCGGTGCAGGCTGTGGTGCCCAAGACTGCAGCTATACAGAAACAGCAAGCTAAGGATACACCGGTACAGGAGAAACAAGGCGCTCCCGACCGTGTTACTATATCTAAAGCCGATATGCACAAATTAGTGCAGTCAGCGCGAGTTGAGTTGAGTAACTCTAAATGAAATATGAGGAGGAATATCAATTGAAGAAACAAAAATTATGGCGGCCTCTGACAGTAGGCCTGACAGCAATGATGCTGGCCGCACCTGTCTATGCCCAAGAAATTCAGACACCTGCTATGGGTGCTGATACCTCTGTAACGCAGACTGCACCGTCATCCCATCAGGAGGAAAACAAGCTGGCTCCTTACATTGGCAAGACCATTACCAAGCAGATTATTGAGGGTAATGTTACTGTGCCTGAGGCTGAAATTGCCGCTGCTTTGAAAACTAAACCCGGCATGCAGTTTACCGAAGCAGGCCTGAGTGAGGATTTGAGCGCTATTTATGATCTGGGCTGGTTCTATGACCTGCGTCCGGAATTCAAGACGGTACCGGAAGGCGTACAGGTAATTTACCATGTTATGGAAAACCCTGTATACCAAAAAACAGATGTTGAGGGCAATACTGTATTGAACAAGCAAAGAGTTGCAAGCTTTTTTGACCTGGAGCAGGGCAAAATTGCCAACCTGAAGGATATTAATAAATGCGTACAGAAGCTGGAAGAGGAATACCGTTCCAACGGCTACATCCTGGCGCGTGTTACCGACGTGCATATGGAAAAGGACGGTACTCTGAAGGTTGCTGTCAACGAAGGTATTGTTGAAGGCTTCAAGGTTAAGGGCAACGTAAAAACCAAGGATTATGTTGTTACCCGTGAAATGAAGCTAAAAAAAGGCGAGCCGTTCAATGCCAAGGCTGCCCGCCGCAGCATGCAGCGCGTATATAACCTGGGTTATTTTGAAGACGTTAATATTAAGCTGAACCCGGGCCGTGAGCCTAACGGTGTTGAAGTAGAAATTTCCGTAGTTGAAATGAACACCGGTACCTTCGGTATCGGCGCAGGCTACAGCAATGCCGACGGCTTTGTAGGCATGGTTTCCATCGGCGATAAGAACTTCCGTGGTATTGGTGACAAGATTAACCTGCGCTGGGAGTTCGGCGGCGAGGATAACAAGAACTATGACTTCAGCTATACCCGCCCCTGGCTGGATGATAAAGAAACCAGTGCTACCATTAACCTTTACGATATCACCAACGAATATGCCGACTACAATATTGACGGTGACGAAATTGCCCGCTACGACAAAAAACGTCGCGGTCAGGAAATTACCTTCAGCCGCAGAACCCATAATGAATTTATCAGCAACTACATTACGATTAAAAACCGTGATGATATTTATAAGGGCGAAGCTGACGGCTACGAAGGCGATGAGAATCAATACTACGAGGATAAATTCAATCAAAGTAGTAAATATGAATCCTGGATGCCTAAGACTGCTGCAGAGCGCCGTAAGGAAAACTTTGGTGTTACCCGCAGTATTACCTTCGGCCGCGTATATGATTCCCGCGATAACATCTATGATCCGCATGAAGGCAAGCGCATCGGCTACAGCGTAGAATGGGCCGGCGGCATGGGCGGTGACTTTGACTTCACCAAATGGACCGCTGACTGGCGCTATTACTTCCGTGCAGGCGGCGAAAGCGTTTGGGCATTGAACCTGGGCGCAGGCTATGCAAGCGGCGATATGCCATTGTCTCAACGCTTCACCATGGGCGGCAGTGACACCCTGCGTGGCTATGAGGATGACCAGTTCCGCGGCAACAGCATGCTGAAGGCAACTCTAGAATACCGCTTCCCGATTGTCAAGAAAGTTCAGGGCGTACTCTTTACCGATAACGGTTATGCATGGGATAAACGCCATGAGGATGAATTTGATATGGGACTGCTCAAGAACAGCTACGGCGTAGGTCTGCGTATCAACTCTCCGCTGGGACCGGTTAAGCTGGACTATGGCTACGGCGAGGATGGTGGCAAGTTCCACTTCAGCTTTGGTGGACAGTTCTGATTTTGCGGAGAATATTTAGGCTATGAAGCTGAATAAGATTCTGTTCTGTGCTGCAATGACAAGCATCTTGCCATTGCAGCATGCTTTTTCTGCACCGGTTAACAGTGTAGAAGTACAAGTTATAGATACTAACGGCGGCACCAGCCAATTGCTGCTGCAGAAGATGAGCAGCAGCATGCAGGTGGTGGCGGACCAGCTGTTTATTGATAAGGATACGGCAATGATTGCCGCGGCCGGGGAGGACTATGCCCGCCTGCTGACGGAAATCGGCGACAGGGTATTCACCGGCTACGAGCTTACCGATGTTAAGCTGGATGTAGGCGAAACTACACAGGTGAAGCTGTACGCACGTCCTTGGAATAAGGTTATCGAAAAGCCGCTTATCGATTTGCAGTTTTCTGGAGTAGAGCCACAGACGGCGGCGCTGCTCGAGCAGCGTATTCCTGCGCTGCATGCTCAGCTGGAGCAGGCTATCAGCGGTGCGTCGGTGGATGCCGGTGACTGGGCCGGCGGCGTACTGCGCAAGCTGGTACGCAGCGAGGTGCAGGCACAGCTGCCGGAATTTAAGCCGGCGGTGGATGTGCTGCAGGAGGACGGACGCACGGTAGTGCAGGTTGTTATCTATCCCGTAGGCCAGCTGGTACGTAATATCAGCTATGAATTGCGCAGCGAGGCTATTCCCAATGTGCTTTTGATGAAGCTGAAGTACAAATATGCCGGCGAATGTGACAAGCTGCGCGGTTTGCCTGTTGCTTATGTGCAAAGGCATCGCCAGGAGCTGGAGCAGCAGCTTTTAGAGAAGCTCATGACTGAGCCGGAAGTAAAAAATTATCAGCTTCGCCCGGAGGTTAAAATTACGCCCGGTGCTGATCTCGGCGTAAATATTATGATTGAATCGGATGATTATAAAATCTGGTTTGAGGGCTATGGCGACATCGGCCGCAATAAGGAAAACCTTTCCGGCAAGGCCCATCTTGGTAAAATGATTTCGCCGCGCGATGAGATTTTCGGCGAGGCGGAGGTTATCCTGGATGACGTACAATGGCGCTTCGGCACAGGTTATACGCATTATTGGGGCAAGAGCGGCTGGAGCTACGTACGGCGGATACCGATAGGCGACAACAATTATCGTCTGGAATACAGCCTGAGTCCTAAATGGCGTTTGCGTGCCGAGCATTTTTCCGGTGATAACCGTAATGAGTTTGCGGTGCGCTACCGCATTCATGAGTTCCTCAGCGCGGAATATGTTTACGGCGGCAGTGAATTTTACCTGCGTCTTATAGGAAATCTCTAGCAATTCTTGAAAGAATTAGCGCAGGCTGATATAATAAGATATATTATTGCAACAGACAGTACAAAAACGGATGACAGTAGCTTAATGCTGTTTTCTGCTGTTGTAGCTTCTGAATTTTTGTATGAGGAAAAGAAGGTAGGGATTTAGATTATGATGCAGAAATTGCGTAACCCTAAAAATGTAAAGCTGATCTCCTTGTTTATTGCAGCGATTTTCGTACTGGGTTGCTTTGCGCTTTCCGTAACGCAGAGCGGTGTAGGCAAGAGTGCTTTTGCCGCTTCCAGCGAATCTGCTATCGGTGTAGTTAACTATCAGATGCTGGTAGCACAAAGCCCAGATCTGAGCAAAGTTAACGAAGCTATGAACAAAGAAATCGAATCTGCCCAAAAGGATTTCAATGAGAAAAGCAAGACCATGAACGAGGCAGAAAAGAGAAAGTATTATACTCAGACTCAGGAACGTCTGGCCAACAAACAAAAAGAGCTGATGGACCCTGTGCTGAAGAAAATCGAAGCCAGCATCAAAAAGATTGCCGACAAAAAAGGTCTGGCAGTTGTAGTAGATAAGAACACTGTTGTTTTCGGCGGTGTAGATATTACTGACGAGGTTGCCAAGTCTATGCAGGCAGGCAAATAACAGCTTCTGCAGCGTTGCTGCTCTGAAGTTGGCAGATTGCCTTGTGTAATGTCAATTTAATCGCGGTATTTACGGATGTACAGCAATGTTATTGGAGGCAGGCATGAAGAAGAACAAGCTGGTAAAAATAAGTGCTATTATTGCAGCTGCTCTGCTGATTTCGGCATGCAGTACCAATGTCCGGGGACCGCAGGAAAAAATTGCTGTTATCAACTGGGAGCAGGCTGTAAGTGCTCATCCTCAGTATGCGAAGCTGGAGCAGGGCGAAAAAATTTTGCAGGATCTGCTCAATAAGCGTAAAGGTCAGGAAGAGCTGGCCAAGGCGCAGCTAAGCAGCCTGAATAAGCTGCGCAGCTTGCGGCAGCTCAGCCAGCAAAGCTTTATGGAGGCTGATTTCAATACCCGTATGGTAGAACAGAGGGAGATTGAAAATGCCAAGCTGCAGAAGTTTGCGGCCCAGGCCGAGGCGGAAGCTGACAATCAGCTGGCAGAACGCAAAAAGAATGTTGAAGAAGCCTATAAGCTGAAAATATTTAATCTGCGGGCTATACTGGAGACGGTTAAGATGAAGCCTGATGAACGTCAGGCCGTTGAAAAACAGCTGCAGGAGCTGCAGAAGGAGCGCGGTGCGCAGATTGCCGAGCTGCAGGCGGAAAAACGCCGTCTGGTTGATGCTAAGGTACTGCCGTACAAGGCAGAGGCCGAGCAGCGGATGCGCGATATGGCGCAGCAGCAGCATGCTCAGGCTATGCAGCAGCTTAAATCACCGGAGGAACGCGACAAGGAAATGCTTGACGCGGCACCGAAGGCCTTAAATAATGCATTGAGTATTATAGACAGAGAAATTGATAAGCAGCAGGAAAAGAACGATAGCCTGAAGAAGCAAATCAATCAGGATATCGAAAGCCAGGCTGTGAAGCTGGCGCATGAGCGCGGCTATACTATTGTTTTCAATAAGTTTAGAGTTAATATGAAGGCAGAGGATATTACCGCTGCTATAATAAAGGCCCTGAAAAAGGCATGATGTTGTTAAGTGCCCGGGCCTGATATGAGCTATAATTAAGTGAGGTTAAAAATTATGAAAAAAATTATTGCCGGTCTGATGATTGCAGCAGCTATGTTTACTTTCGGCTGCAGCGGACGTAATGCTGATTTTGGTACTGTTGATATGAGCAAGATTGAAGCTGAAGCTCCTATCGTAAAAACCACTCAGGAAGATGTAACTAAAAAAATGACCGATCTGAAAACCCAGATGGATAAGGATATGGCAGGTAAAACCGGCGATGATGCCAAAAAGGTTGCCGAAGATTACGGCGCTAAAGCCAAGCTGATTCAAAGCGAGGCTCAAAATAAGCTGAAGGCCAGTCTGGATACTGCTCTGAAGCAAGTTGCCGACGAGAAAAAGCTGGGCGCTATTTTAGACAAGCGTGCCGTTCCTCAGGGCGGTACCGATGTTACCGGCGATGTAATTGCAAAAATGAAATAATAGCAGCACCCTGAAGCGGGCGGATAGTCCGTCCGCTTTTTGCGTAAGCCGCTTTATGGTGGAGGTATGAAATGGAGAAGAGTGTACAAGAATTAGCAGAATTTTTAAAAGGCACGGTAGAGCATGATAACCCCGAATTGCGCATTACCGGCGTTAACGGACTGGTTGAGGCAGGACCGAAGGATATTTCCTTTGCAGTGCCGCCTCATGTAGAGCACTGCCATCTCAGCAAGGCAGGCGTAATGGTTCTCAGTCCCGAAGACCCGGAGCTGGACGGTCGTCCGGTTATCAGAGTTGCTAACCCGCGTGCGGCTTTTGCTGCGCTGCTGGAGCTGTTCCGCCCGCAGGAAGAGGTTGAGCGTGTTATCAGTCCTTATGCTTATGTATCCAAGAAGGCAAAGATTGGCAGCAATGTTGCTATTCAGCCCTTTGCTGTTGTTGAGGATGATGCCGAAATCGGCGACGGCTGCGTAATCTATCCGCATGCTTATGTCGGCAAGAGCGTAAAAATGGGCAAGGATTGTACTATTTATCCTAATACCACTATCCGTGAGGACTGTGTACTGGGCGACAGAGTTATTCTGCAGTCCGGTTCCGTAATCGGCGGCGACGGCTTTGGCTATATTACCCAAAACGGCAAGCACAGCAAGGTGCTGCAGACCGGTAATGTAGTGCTGCAGGATGATGTTGAAATCGGCAACAACACCTGTATCGACCGTGCTACCGTTGACAGTACTATCGTTGGCAAGGGCACCAAGATTGATAACCTGGTACATCTCGGCCACAACGATATCTTAGGTGAAAACTGCCTGGTTGTTGCTCATGTAGGTATTTCCGGCAGCGTAACCATAGGCAACAATGTTACCTTTGCCGGTCAGGTTGGTACTGTCGGTCATATTACCATCGGCAGCAACTGCGTCTTTGGCGGCAAAACCGGCATTACCAATAATGTTCCCGACAATTCCGTTATGGGCGGCTTCCCTGCTATGCCTATGAAGGAATGGCTGCGTCAGGAAGCAAATCTGCGCAAGGTGGGCGATATGCTCAAGCGCGTCAAAGCTCTGGAAAAGGAATTGGCAGAGCTGAAAAAATAATAGGGTGGTGAAAGCTTGTTAGGTTATTATATAGTCAAGCTTTTTAGTAAATTTATGTGCATCTCCCCCATGTGGCTGCGCAAGCTGGTGGCAAAATTCCTGGGCAGCGTAGCAGTGGCGGTTGTACCGCGCTGGCGTATGCAGATGGCAGAGGCCAATATCCGCGAATGCCTGGGGGTTGACGAAGAAAGAGCTGCGGAAATCGCTGCAGACAGTCTGCACCGCTTCGGCCGCATGGTCGTTGAGGTTATGCGCTTCCCGCTGCTGAATAAGGATAATATTGACAAGAAGGTAAAGGTAGAGGGCCTGGAATATCTGGAGGCTGCTTATGCTCAGGGCAAGGGCGTCATCATGGCTACAGGTCACTACGGCAACTGGGAGCTTTTGGGCGCTACCGTAGCGCTGCACGGTTACCCGATGCTTTCTATTACCCGTAAGCAGAACAACGGTCATATGGATAAGCTTATCAATGAATTCCGCCAGATGGTGGGACAGAAGGTTACCTATAACCGTGGCGAGCATGGCCTGCTGGCTATCAGCCGTATGCTGCGCGAAAAAAATCTTCTGGGCATCCTTTATGACCAGGATACAAACGATGATGGCGTACGCATTGACCTGTTCGGCAAGGATTCTGTTATCCCTATGGGCCCGGCGGCACTTTCGCGTATCTACGGTTCACCGATTTTACCGATATTTCTGCACAACAATACAGATGGCACTTGTACGGCTAAAATTTATCCTCCCCTGTACACCCCGAAAACAAAAAACAAGGAGCAGGATTTTTATGCTGTAACCCGTGAGCTGGTGACAATACTGGAGCATGAGATTATTGCGCATCCGGAAATGTGGTTCTGGGTGCATGACCGTTGGAAAGACGGACGCCAACGTTTTGGCAGAAAAAAATAAATTTGATAAAGGAGGAGCAAAATGACCGAGCAAAAAAAGGAATACCAGCATACAATTGCTAAAGAGGTATCCTATTCAGGCATTGGTCTGCATTCCGGCAAGGATGTACTGATGACACTGAAGCCTGCAGAGGCTGACACAGGCATTGTCTTCGTCCGTACCGATTTACCGGGCAGACCGGAAATAAAAGCTTTGCCGGAGAATGTAAGCTCCACGGTAAAGGCAACAACACTTAGTGCAAACGGTGCTGAGGTTTTTACAGTTGAGCATCTTATGGGTGCGCTGTCTATGATGGCGATTGACAATATCCGTATTGAAATGTCTTCCCCGGAACCGCCGGTAACCGACGGCAGTGCTAAGGTTTTCTGCGAGCTGATTGAAAAAGCAGAACCGGTGCAGCAGGAGGCAGAACGTCATATATATGCCGTTGATAAAGCATTTTCTGTTTATGACAATGACCGTTATATCGTTATTTTACCTTATGACGGCTACAGAATTTCTTTTACATCCATCAACAGTCATCCGATGCTGGGAACTCAGTATTTCGATATCCTGCTCGATAAGGAGAGCTTTAAAAAGGATATTATGGCTGCCAGAACAGTGGCTTTTACTTCCGAGCTGGAAATGTTGCGTAAGATGGGACTGGGCCTTGGCGGTTCGTTAGAGAATGTAGTTGTTTTTGATGATGAAAAAATTCTTTCTGTGCCGCGTTTTGACGATGAACTGATCAGACACAAGATTCTTGATGCCATTGGCGATTTGTATCTGCTGGGACCGATTAAAGCGCATGTTATTGCCGTAAAAACCGGCCATGCCTTTAACTCGCAAATCGCTAAGCAAATTCAGGCTTACAGAACAAAGGGGGAGTAATAAATGACAGTATTAGATATTAACGAAATTAAAAAGATTCTGCCGCATCGTTATCCGATGCTTTTGGTTGACCGCATTCTGGAAGTTGAGCCTATGAAGCGCGCAGTAGGTATTAAAAATATTACCGCTAATGAAATGCAGTTCTTAGGTCATTTCCCTAATGAACCGATTATGCCCGGCGTTCTGCTGATTGAGGCTATGGCTCAGGTTGGCGGCGTTGCTATGCTGTATCCGGAAGAAAACCGCGGCAAGATTGCTGTTTTCGCTAAAATAGACAATGTACGTTTCCGCAAGCAGGTTGTGCCCGGTGACCAGGTTGTAACCACCGCTGAGGTAACTAAAATTATGCGCGGCACCATGGGTATCATTCATTGCGAGGGTAAGGTTGACGGCAAGGTTGCCTGCGAATGCGATTGCACCTTTGCTATTATGGACCCGAAAGAAAATTAATCAGCAAAATACAAAAAAGCTGTAATTGGTAGAATAAGCGAGCAATACAGCTAAAATTAATGCTAAATTCATTTAACTGTGATTTTTGTAGTGTTAAAAATCGTGGATACCTGTGATTATAGTATTATATTTATATTTAATTGCTTGATTAATATCTTATTTGGGGAGTGAAAATAATGAGTTCGGTTATTATGCCAACTAGTGGTATCCATGAAACTGCAATCATTCATCCGTCTGCTAAAATCGGCAAGGACGTAAGCGTAGGTCCTTATGCTGTCATCGACGAAGATACGGAGATTGGCGACGGCTGCGTGATTGGTGCGCATGTGACTATCCATCCATATACTAAAATCGGCAAGAATTGCCACTTTTTCCCGGGCTGCTCTATTGGTGCGGTACCGCAGGATTTAAAATTTGTAGGTGAAAAAAGCTATACTATTATCGGTGACGGCGGCAGCTTCCGTGAATGCTGCACTGTTCACCGTGCATGCGGTGAAGGCAATGAAACCCGTATCGGCAATAACATCCTGATGATGGCCTATACTCACGTTGCACATAACTGCATCGTGGGCAATAATGTTATTATGTCTAACGTTGCAACACTTGCAGGTCACGTTATCGTTGAGGACCGTGCTGTTATCGGCGGTTTGTCTGCGGTACACCAGTTCTGCAAGATTGGCCGTAACGTAATGATCGGCGGTATGGCACGTGTAACCCAGGATGTTCCTCCGTTCATGATCTGCGCCGGTGATCCTGCTTTTGTTTCCGGTCTGAACAGCGTAGGTCTTTCCCGCGCAGGTATGCCGGTTGAAGAACGCAGTGAGCTGAAAAAGGCTTTCCGCATTCTTTATCGCAGCGGTCTGCCGCTGCAGGAAGCAATCAGCACTATGGAGCAGGAGCTGACAAGCTCCGAGCCCATGGAACATCTGATGCGTTTCCTGCGTAATGTAGAACGCGGCATCATCCGTACACGCAGAGGCTAAGGCTATGGAGGTGCTGGGCGTACTTTCAGGTGTCGGACATCTGCCGGTAGAGGTAGCACGCTCAGCGAAAGAGCTGGGTTACCATGTTGTCGCTGTAGGTGTTGTTCCCGGTATTGACGAGGAGCTGCCCGGCAGTGTTGATGTTTATTACGATATCAACATCGGCAAAATCGGCAAGATTATTTCTACGCTGAAAAAAAATAAGGTTACCAAGGTCACCATGATCGGCAAGGTAACAAAGGAAGTTTTGTACAAAGCAGGCAGGATTGTTCCTGATCTGCGGGCGATAAAAATTTTGGCTACCATTCCGGACCGCAAGGATGATACTATCATGAATGCGATTGTCAAGGAGCTGGAGGACGAAGGCATTGAGGTTATGGATCAGACATTACTGATTAAACCGTTGCTGCCGCCGCCCGGTGTTCTGACCAAGCGTAAGCCTACGGAGGCAGAGCTTGCGGATATGGAATTCGGCTTTGAGATGGCCAAAGCCATCGGCGGACTGGATATCGGTCAGACCGTTGTTGTAAAAAATCGTGCTGTTATGGCGGTAGAAGCGATTGAAGGCACTGATGCCTGCATTCTGCGCGGCGGTTTTTTAGGCAAGGGCGGCGTTATCGTAGCCAAGGCTGCCAAGCCGAAGCAGGACCAACGCTTTGATATTCCCGGTTTCGGTACGACAACGATTGAATCAATGATTCACGCCGGTGCTACCGGAGCGATTATTGAAGCAGGTAATACTATCATTCCGGAGCGTGAAAAGGTGATTGCGCTGGCAGATGAGCATAATATTACCATTCTTGTAAAATAAATATCGGAAAAATTTCGTTTTTCTTAGCGGCTGATAGCTTATGTCAGCCGCTTTTTGTGTTATAATATATACTGAATATATATAGGTTAATGCAAGGAGACATCATGGCGAAAATATTAATATCTGCCGGAGAAGCCTCTGGCGATATCCATGCAGCTGCTGTGACTGCTGCTATAAAAAAACTTGATAGCAAGGCCGAGGTTTTTGGTATGGGCGGCGACGCTCTGCGCAAGGCCGGCGGCGAGGTACTGTGGGACATCAAGGATCATGGCGTAATGGGTTTTGTGGAGGTTATCCGCAAACTGCCTGATTTATTCCGTCTGCGCAGTGATTTTGCGCGCATTATGGACGAACGCAAGCCGGACTGTCTGGTAGTTGTCGATTACCCAGGTTTTAATATGAAGCTAGCAAAGCTGGCTCACGATAAAGGAATTCCCGTTGTATCATATATTGCTCCGTCGGCATGGGCTTGGAACAAGGGCCGTGCCAAAAAGGTTGCGAAAATAGTGGATAAGGTTGCCTGCATCTTTCCTTTTGAATACGATGTGTATAAGGAAGCAGGTGCTCCCGTAGAGTTTGTAGGTCATCCGCTGCTGGATATTGTACATCCTACAATGACAAAGGCCGAGGCTGAAGCCTGGACCGGTAAGCAGCCCGGCAAAAAGCTGGTACTGCTGATGCCTGGCAGCCGTCTGATGGAAATTGAAAAAATGCTGCCGACGCTGCTGGCAGGTGCAAAGCTTTTAAAGCAGCAGTTGCCTGATGTGCAGTTTGTTATGCCGCGCGCTAACACAATTCCGCTTGTTATGCTGCAGGAAAAAATTGCGGCGTATGGCATTGAGGTAAAAATTACCGAAGGCCATAACTATGATTTGTTCAGTGTAGCGGATTTGGCGCTGGCTACCAGCGGTACGGTAACGCTGGAGGCTGCTTTGTGCGGACTGCCGAGTGTTATTGTTTACCGTACCTCCGCACTGAATGCTTTTATCGCGCGTTTGGTAATCAACATCCCCAATATCGGTCTGCCGAATATTGTTGCGGGCAAAACGATTATGCCGGAGCTGCTGCAGGAGGACTTCACCCCGGAAAAATTAGCAAAAACTGCAGTAGAGCTTTTGCAGCCTGAGCGTCAGGCACAGATGCAAAGCGATTTGGCATATATGAAGCACAGACTGGGTGAACCCGGTGCGGTAAACCGTGTTGCTCAATTAATCTTAAAAATAACTGAGGAGAGAAAATGAATTTATACCTTCGAGCATTGAAATATGTAAAAGCTTATTGGATGCGTGCGCTGGCAGCACTGATCTGCACCGGCATTGCCTCCGGCTGTACTGCTTATCTGCCCTGGGTTATCAAGGACATGGTAGACCAGGTTCTGCGTGATAAGGATACATCTATGCTGAACTATATTGTAATCAGCATTGTGGTTGTTTTTATTATCCGCGGTGTTTCCTATTACGGACAAAGCTACCTGATGAACTATGTCGGTCAGCGTGTGATTATTGATATCCGCAGGGATGTTTTTGAAAAGCTGCAGCGTTTAAGTATGAGCTTTTATGACAAGCATAAAACCGGTACCATTATGAGTTATGTTACTAACGACGTTAATGCGTTGCAGTCCGCAATGGTAGAAAACGTTGTGGAAATGTTTACCGAAAGCGTTATTCTTATCGTATCTATCGCTATGATGCTGTATCTGGACTGGAAGCTGTTCCTCGTAACCTTTGCAACCTTTCCGGTTGTACTGTTCTTCATTGACAGCTTCGGTAAGCGCATCCGTAAATCCGGCAGCCGTATTCAGGAGGCTGCTGCTGACATTACCTCTGTACTGCAGGAGGTTGCTTCCTCTCCGCGTGTTATCAAATCCTTTGTGCGCGAAGGCTATGAGGTAGAGCGATTCGACAAGGAAAACATGAACAACTTCCGCGCCAACATGAAGTATGCGCAGCTTTCTTCAACGCTCACCCCGACGATTGAATTTGTTGCGGCTGTCGGCGTTTCCATTATTCTCTGGTACGGCGGCAACAGTGTTATCAATGGCAGCATTACCGCAGGCTCTCTGGTAGCCTTCCTGACCTATGCTGTTAATATTTCTAACCCGATTAAACGTTTAAGCCGTGTTATCGGCAATATTCAGAAGGCATTGGCTGCAGCGCAGCGTGTATTTGATGTTCTGGATTTGCCAGAGGCTATTAAAAATGCGCCTGATGCCAAGGCACTGCCGAAGGTAAAAGGCGATGTACGCTTCAATGATGTAAGCTTTGCTTATAACGAAAATGAAGAAGTGCTCAGCCATGTTTCCTTCGAGGTTAAGCCCGGCGAAATGATTGCCTTTGTCGGTCCTTCCGGTGCTGGCAAGTCTACCGTAGCCAGCCTGTTGCCGCGTTTCTATGATGCGACTAACGGCAGCATTACGATTGATGGGCAGGATATCCGCAAGGTTACGCTGGATTCCCTGCGTGAGCAGGTTGGTATTGTACCGCAGGAAACAGTGCTGTTCAACGGTTCTGTTTATGATAACATTCTTTACGGACGTCTTGATGCGACACGTGAAGAGGTAGAGGCTGCAGCGAAGGCTGCGAATGCCCATGACTTTATTATGCAATTGCCTAACGGCTATGAAACAATGCTGGGTGACCGCGGTATGAATATTTCCGGTGGTCAGCGTCAGCGCATTTCTATTGCCCGGGCAATATTGAAGAACCCGCAGATTCTGATTCTCGACGAGGCAACCTCTGCACTCGATACGGAAAGCGAGCGCGTGGTACAGGAGGCTCTGGACCGCCTGATGGTAGGCAGAACGTCCTTTGTTATTGCGCATCGTCTTTCGACGATTAAAAATGCTGATAAGATTATGGTTTTGGAAAAGGGCCAGCTTATCGAGCAGGGTAACCATGATGAGCTGATGGCTATGGACGGGCTGTACGCGCATCTGTATAAGATTCAGTATCGCAGCAAGGAAGCCAAGTAAGGCGAAAAGAGGTTAGTAAATGTATATACTCTACAATATTCTTATTTTAATAGTGCTGGTAATTTTTATTGTCCCCTATTACACTTACCGCCTGTTTACAGAAAAAGGCTTCGCCTTGCGCTTTAAGCAGAGCCTCGGTTGTGTAGATGAAGAGGATATCGCCAAGGTTGCCGGCAAGGACTGCGTATGGATTCATGGTGCGTCCGTAGGCGAAATTGTTGCCACCAGTCCGCTTGTCAAACAAATCCGCAAGGAAATGCCCGAGCGCCCGGTATTGGTATCTGCCTTTACCGTAGGCGGTTATAACATGGCCAAGCAGATTATTCCCGAAGCAGATGCTATTATCTACTTCCCGCTGGATTTACCGTTTGTCGCAGAATCTCTGGTCAAGCGTATTCATCCCGGTGTCTTTATGCCGGTAGAAACAGAGCTGTGGCCTAATTTCCTGCGCGCTATCCGTGAACGCCATATACCTGTAATGATGGTAAATGGCCGTATCTCCGAAAAATCCGTAAAAAATTACAAATATCTTTATGGTATCTGGGATGATATGCTCAATACCGTAACCCGCTTTTGTATGCAGTCCAGCATTGATGCCGATTATATTGCGCATCTCGGTGCCGACCGCAGCAAAATCTTTGTTACCGGCAATACCAAATTTGACCAGACCTATGCGGAGGTTACGCCGGAGGATTTGGCGAAATACCGTTTTGAGCTGGGCTTGAAAGAGGATTATCCTATTATCGTTGCCGGCTCTACGCATCCCGGCGAAGAAAAGGTGCTCTTTGAATCCTTTAAGTGCATTCGTGAAAAATATCCGCATGCGCGTCTGATTATCGCACCGCGTAAAACTGCCAGAGCGGAGGAAATTGCCAAGCTGGCAAGCCATTACGGCTATGAAACAGGCTTCCGTTCCAAGATGCTGGAGGAAAGCGGTGAACGCAAGGAATATCCGCTGCTGATTATCGATACCATCGGTGAGCTGGGACGTATTTATGCCGTAGGCGATGTTGTTTTCGTCGGCGGTTCCTTCAGCAATACCGGCGGTCACAACGTACTGGAGCCTGCTGCTCATGCCAAACCGATTCTCGTCGGCCCGAGCATGCAGAACTTTAAGGATTCCTATGCACTGTTGAGCAAGGTTAAGGCCTGCAAGATGGTTAACAATAATGATGAGCTGACGAAGGAAATGCTGGATATTCTGGGCAATGACGAGCGTCGTGCGCAGATGGGTGCAGCTTCTTTGCAGGTTATCAAAGAGAACCGCGGCGCGGATGTGCGTAGCATCCATTATCTCAAGGAGCTGCTTGATTTAACTGCTGTGCCTGCCCGTGAATACAAAAGCTATCCGATTAATACGCGTAACCTGACGGATGAAGGCGGCGGACGCCTGCGTCACGGTGATGCGATTATCCAATATGTTATGCAGGTTGCCTATGGTCCGGAAACTCCGTTCTTCGGCTGGCTGTTGCTGGCAGTTCTGCGTGGCATGTCTTATTTATACGAATTCGGCGTTTGCTGCAAGCTGTCTATGTATAATTGCGGCCTGCTGCACAGAAAAAAGCTGAACTGCTGCGTTATCTCTATCGGTAATATTACCGTCGGCGGCACCGGTAAAACTCCTACCGCCCAGAAGATGGCGGCAATTATCAAGTCTATGGGCTATCGCGTTGTTATCCTGAACCGCGGCTACCGTTCGCATTGGGGCAAGGAGCTGGGCGTAGTTTCCGACGGCAATAAGATTTTCATGACTGCCTATGAAGCAGGTGACGAAGCTTACCTGATGGCCAAGACTTTGCCGGGTATTCCGGTAATCATCGGCAAAAACCGTGCCGTTACCGGCCGTTATGCCGTTGAAAAGCTGAATGCCGAGGTTATCATTATGGACGATGGCTATCAGCACTGGCAGCTGGAGCGCGACCTGGATGTCGTCTTGGTAGATACGCTGAATATGTTCGGCAATGGTTGTGTGCTGCCGCGCGGTACTCTGCGTGAGCCGCTCGAAAACCTGAGTCGCGGCGATTTGTTTCTGCTGACCAAAACCGACCAGAGCAGCAAGCTGAGCCGCATTCAGCTGCGTCATACTATTGCCAAATATAATGACAAGGCACCGGTAGTAGAAAGTATTCACCATCCGAAAAACTTTGTGGAAATTGCCGACTGGTACAAGGGTATTTCCGAAAATATCAAGGATCTGGAAGAGCTGCGCGGCAAGGATGTTATGGTTTTTTCCGCAATCGGCAACCCGTCATCCTTCGAACAGACTCTCTCCAGTATCGGTTTGAATATCATGGAGGCTGTACGCTATCCCGACCATCACGATTACGGTATGTTGGAAATGCAGTACATCAACGAGCGTGCCAGCAGCCTAAAGGCTGTAGCAATGGTTACTACAGCGAAGGATGCTGTTAAGATACCGACTGAATTTATTTATTCTGCCCGCGAAATTCCTTTGTATATCCTGAATATGGATATCTGCATTACCGAGGGCATGGATAAGTTCAAAGAATATATTGATCATGCCATTAAAAAGGAGCTTGATAAAAAATGAAAGTTTTATGCGTAATTCCCGCACGTTATGCTTCTACCCGTCTTCCGGGCAAACCGCTTTCCCTGATTGCAGGTAAGCCGATGATTCAGCACGTTTATGAGCGTGCCTGCCAGGCTAAGCTGCCGGATGAGGTAGTTGTAGCTACCGATAATGAGCTTGTCAAAAAGGCTGTAGACGGCTTCGGCGGCAAAGCAATGATGACATCTCCCGACCATCCGAGCGGTACCGACCGTTTGGCCGAAGTAGCGCTGAACTATCCCGATGTTGATGTTATCGTTAACGTACAGGGTGATGAGCCGATGATTCCGCCTGAGGTTATTGACCGTCTGGCTGAATGCTTTACCGGTGACAGCGAGCTGCAGATGGCAACATTGAAGGTTGCTATGAACGAGGAGGATTACAACAATCCTGCTGCCGTAAAGGTTGTAACCGACCTTAACGGCTATGCACTGTACTTCTCCCGCAGCCTGATGCCGTATCCGCGCAATAAGCCGGAGGGCTACAAGGTTTACAAGCATGTAGGCATTTATGCTTACCGCCGCAGCTTCCTGCTAAAATATGCAGCACTGCAGCCGACACCGCTGGAAAGAGCGGAAAGCCTGGAGCAGCTGCGTGCACTGGAAAATGGTTATAAGATTAAAGTTCTGGAAAGCGATTTCCAGGGCATCGGTGTTGATACCCCCGAGGATTTGGCAGCAGTCAATGAGCTGTTTGCTAAAATGAATAAATAAGCTGGAGGATACTTATGCAAATCGTTAAAGTTGGTAATTATGAAGTAGGTCAGGGCCATCCCCTGATGCTGATGGCAGGTCCCTGCGTGCTCGAAGGCTATGAGCGCAGCCTGATGATTGGTCAGCGTACAAAAGCAATCTGCGACAAGCTTGGCATTCCCTATGTATTTAAGGCTTCCTTTGATAAGGCTAACCGTTCCTCTTATGCTTCCTTCCGCGGACCCGGCATTGAAGAGGGCTTAAAGCTTTTGGCACAGATTAAAAAGGATCTGGGCGTTCCTGTAGTAACCGATATCCACGAGCCCTGGCAGGCTGAAAAGGCTGCCGAGGTTGTAGATATTCTGCAAATCCCGGCTTTCCTGTGCCGTCAGACCGATTTGGTTTATGCAGCTGCCAAAACCGGCAAGACTGTTAATGTAAAAAAAGGTCAGTTCCTGGCACCTTGGGACATGAAAAATGTTATCAAAAAGGTTGAGGAAGCAGGCAATCATAACATTATGCTGACCGAGCGTGGTGCAAGCTTCGGCTACAACACACTGGTAACCGATATGCGCGGTCTGGCTATTATGCGTGAGCTTGGTTATCCCGTAGTTATGGATGCTACTCACAGCGTACAGATTCCCGGCGGCCAAGGTACCTTCAGCGGCGGCCAGAGCCAATATGTTCCGCATATGGCACGTGCTGCTGCGGCTGTCGGCATTGATGCACTGTTCTTAGAGGTGCATGATAATCCGGCAGAAGCACTGAGCGACGGCCCTAATATGGTTAAGCTGGATAATCTGGAAAAATTATTGACCGACGTGCTGGCAATCGACAAGATTGTACGTGGCTAAAGGTAGGGTGAGAATATGGAAGCAATGCTAAAGCATGCACAGGATGTTCTGCGCATGGAGGCAGAAGCGATTTTAGAGCTGGTGCCGCGTGTAGATGAAAATTTTGCTGCGGCAGTAAAATTGATTTTAGACTGTCAGGGCCGTACCGTTATTACCGGTATGGGCAAATCCGGTCTTATCGGCCGCAAAATGGCTGCAACCTTTGCCAGCACCGGCACACCATCCTTTTATCTGCATCCTGCAGAGGGTATTCACGGTGATCTGGGCATGGTTACGGAAAGCGATGTTGTTATTGCTCTCTCCAACAGCGGTGAAACTTGTGAGGTTTTGAATATCCTGCCGTCCTTGCGCCGCATCGGGGCCAAGATTATCGCTATGGTTGGCAAGCCTGATTCTACCTTAGGCAAGAATGCCGACGTTGTACTTAATGTAGGTGTTAGCAAGGAGGCCTGCCCGCTTGGCCTAGCTCCGACAAGCAGCACGACTGCAGCGCTGGCCTATGGTGATGCGCTGGCTTTGGCGCTGCTCAAAAAGCATAACTTTACCGCAAGTCAGTTTGCTATCTTCCATCCTGGCGGCAGCCTGGGCCGCAAACTGCTTTTGACCGTAGGCAGCATTATGCATAAAGGCGAGGAGAACCCGACTGTACTGGCGGATACCAAGGTACAGGACGCTTTGTTTGTTATTACCGACAAAGGTCTGGGTGCTGTATCCGTTGTTGATGCGGACGGCGTTATGCAGGGCGTGCTTACCGACGGTGATATCCGCCGCGGTCTGAGCAAGGGTGTTGATTTCCTGCAGCGTCCTGTTTGCGAGCTAATGACGAAGTCTCCGAAAACTATTACCGAAGACAAGCTGGCAGCACAGGCTCTGCATCTTATGGAAAGCAACAAGCCGAAACCGATTACAGTATTGCCTGTTATTGACAAAGACAATAAGGTTATCGGCCTGCTGCATATGACCGACCTTGTAAGACAAGGAGTGGTATAATGATCAGCTGGTTCGACGATGCACAGGATGAGGATGACGAATTTATAGAAGCAGCTAAAGCAATCAGACTGCTGGCTTTGGATGTTGACGGCGTACTGACCGACGGAACTATCTATATTGCGGCAGACGGAGAATGCTTTAAGGGCTTTAACGCAAAGGATGGCATGGGCATCAGCTGTGCTTTGCGTAATGGTCTTGATGTAGCGATTATTACCGGACGCAAAAGCGAGATTATTCACCGCAGAGCCGAAGAACTTGGCATAACAACCATTATCGAAGGCGCTAAGGATAAGCGTGAAGCGCTGCGTTCCTTGCGAAGGCTGCGCGGACTGTCGGTAGAAGAGGTTGCTTATGTCGGCGATGACCTCAATGATTTGCCGGCCTTTGCCGAGAGCGGTCTGACATTTGCTCCCGATGATGCTGCAGAGGATGTGTATGATGCAGCTGATATCGGTTTGGATAATCCTGGCGGCAGAGGTGCTGTCCGCGAGGCAATAGAGTATATTTTAGCTGCTCAGGACAAATGGGAAAAAATTGTTGCTTCATATGAGCAAGCTGGACAAGGAGATAGACAATAATGTGGCTTTATTATTTATTAAAAACAATGAGTACCGTAATTTCCTGGCTGCCCTATAAGGCAGTTGTGGTTATCGGTAAGGGTATGGGCCACCTCTATCATAAAATTGCCAAAAAGCAGCGTGTGCGTGCAGAGGAAACTATCCGCGAGCGCTTAGGCTATAGTCAGGAGCAGGCTGAGGCTACAATCAAATCGCTGTTTGTGAAGCTTGGCATAACCTTTATGGAAATTATGTATATGCCGGCGTTGAACAAGGACAATATCCGCGGTCTGGTAACCTTTGACCGTCCGGAGGTTCTGTGGGATGCGCTTAAGGAGAAGCATGGCGTTGTTATGCTGGCCTGCCATATGGATAACTGGGAATGGCTGGGCGCTGCACTGGCACTGAACGGCTTCCCGCTGAGTGCGGTAGAAAAACCGCAGCCTAACCGTGTTTACAGCGATTTTATGAATGAGCTGCGCAAGGGCGTAGGCCAGGAAATTTTTTCGCGTGGTACAAGTGAAATCCTTGGCTGTGCACGTGCTATGAAGAAGGGTCGTATGCTGGGCCTGATAGCTGACCAGGACGGCGGCTATGACGGCATCTTCGTTCCTTTTTTGGGCAAGATGGCATCAACGCCTAACGGACCGGCATATTTTTCCCGTAAATTCAAAGCACCTATTGTGCCGATTTTTATAGTACGTAAGCCTGACGGCTATGGCCATAAAGCGATTGTACGCGACCCTATCCATTATGAATTCACCGGCGACCAAAAGCTGGATGATTATAATGTTACCCTGAAAATGACTCAGGAAGTTGAAAAAATAATCAAGGAATATCCTGATAACTGGTTGTGGTTCCAGCATCGCTGGAATACACCATACACCCCACCGGAGGAGGAAAAGCAGCCAGATGAAAAATAAGAAAGTAATTCTGTCAGTATTGGCAGGCATTGTAATTGCCGGTGCAATTATTGCCTGGCTGATGCTGAGCGGCGATAAACCTATAACTGTAAAACCGGGTGATGGTGTTACAGCGCAGATTAATGCTTCCTTAAAAAACAGTATGGTTAAAAGGGAAAAGGATGGCAAAAAGCTGTGGGAGTTTACAGTAGAAGAGGTTGTTAACGATAAGGCTAAAAACACAGCCTATCTGAAGGGCATCAAAGGCAAAGTTTATCGTGCGGACGGCAGCTTTATCGATATTTCTGCCGATAAAGGCAGTGCCGGCATGAAGAGCAATGACTTTTTCCTGGAGGGTAATATTAAGGCTGTACTGAATACCGGCGGCGAGCTTTATGCCGATAAAATAAGCTGGAATCAGGAAAAAGAGCTTATTACGGCAACAGGACATTTTAAAATGCATAAGGATGCCTATACCGCAACTGCGGATAGTGCTGTAACTACCAGTGCTTTTAAGCATATTAAGCTTAAGGGTAATGCTAAAGTGGAGAAAGGCGGCGAATAAGATGGCTTACAAAAATAGATTACTGCTGACAATGGCTGCAGCCGTGCTGGCAGCAGGCATAACAGCAACTGCTTTTGCGGCTCCTGGCAATTTCAGCGTTCAGGCTGATGAACTGGAGTATGACCTGGGCAGCGGCGAAGCTGTAGCAAAAGGAAATGTTGTACTGATGCAGGATGGCGGCAGAGCTACTGCCGATTATGCCAAATTCAACAGCAAAAGCAAGAGCGGTGTTTTAACCGGCAATGTTATTGCCGACCGTGATGATGCACATATTGTGTGCAATGAGTTTATAGTGCATAATGAAAATGATTTGTCTGCTGTAGGCGGTGCCATGATTACCAAGGGCGGCAAAAGCCTGAGCTCTGACAGAGTTGATTATTACAAGGCGCGCGAATTTGCCGAAACAATCGGCGGCTGGGCACGTCTTACCGACAGCGACGGCAGTGTGCTGAATGCGGCAAAGATTGATTATAATATGGCACAGGGAGTTGCCAATGCATACGGTGGTGTTGATATCCGCAGTGATGCACGCAGCCTGACAGCTTCTGCTGACAGTGCAGTCTACAAAACCGATAACAGCGGTTATGTAGAGCTTATCGGCAATGCCAAAGCAACTCAGAACGGCAACAGCGTTGCCGGCGATAAACTGCGTCTTACCAATACCAACGTGGCTATTGCTGACGGTAATGTAGATATTATCTATATTCCGGAAAAACAGCCTGCGCTGCCTGGCAAGGAAAAGCAGAGCGCAGATGATAAAGCTTTAGCCTAAGAAGCGGAGGGCAAAGTTTTGGTTATAACAACAGATAATCTGGTAAAAATTTATAATACCCGTCACGTTGTTGACGGAGTAAGCATCAGCGTAGAGCAGGGCAGCGTAGTAGGACTTCTCGGTCCTAACGGTGCCGGCAAGACGACAACCTTCTATATGATTGTCGGCATCGAAAAGCCTGATGCAGGTACCGTGATGCTCGACGGCAAGGATATTTCCGCAATGCCTATGTATCAAAGAGCGCGTGCAGGTATCGGCTATCTGCCGCAGGAGGCTTCTATTTTCAGCAAAATGACGGTAGAAGACAATATCATGGCGATTCTGGAAACAACTGATCTGAATGCATCCGAGCGAGAAGCGAAGATGAACGCTCTGCTGGATGAGTTCCGTCTGAATCATGTGCGCAAGAGCGAGGGCAAGGCGCTTTCCGGTGGTGAACGCCGCCGCGTAGAGATTGCCCGTGCGCTGGCTACCGACCCGGCCTTCATTCTGCTGGATGAACCGTTTGCCGGCATTGACCCCATTGCCGTAGCGGATATCCAGGGCATGATTGCGCATTTGGCACAGCGCGGCATCGGTGTGCTGATTACAGACCATAACGTCCGTGAAACACTGAGCATCGTTGATAAGGCCTATATTTTGGCTGAAGGTCATATTTTGCTGCATGGTGACAGCGAAACAATTGCCAATGACCCCGTTGCCCGTAAATATTACCTTGGCGATAACTTTAGCATGTAACAGGAGGAAGAAAAGTGCGCTTACGATTATTAGACCGTTATGTACTGAAGGAGCTGTTATACCCCTTCGTTTTCGGCATCGCTGCTTTCTCCAGTATTTTTATTGCCAGCACGATGCTGTTTAAAATTACCCAATACATGACTAAATACGGTGCTCCGCTGGAGACTGTAGCCCGTTTGTTTATGTATAATCTGCCGGAGGTTATCAACTATACCTTCCCGATGTCTATGCTGTTGGCAGCGCTGATGGCTTTTGGCAAGTTGTCCGGCTCCAGTGAGATTACGGCAATGAAGGCCGGCGGTGTCAGCTACTACCGTATTGTTGCGCCGGTGCTGGTTGTAGGCTTCTTTGTCAGCATGTTTTCCATGGTGTGGGCAGAAAAGGTAGTGCCTACCTCCAAAGCGAAGGCGTCGATAATCCTGAATGAGGAAATCCGCCACAATACGCGCCCCACAACTCAGAATCATATTATCATCAAAACTATCAGCGGTGATACCCAACGTGTTACCTATGCTAATAAGTTTGATGAAAAGCTTGGCAAGATGACCGATATCACTATCGAAGAGTTTAATAAAGGCAAGATTGCCCGTATTCAGACCGCCAAGGAAGGCTATTGGGAAAACGGCAGCTGGCGTATCGTAGACGGCAATGTTTTTGCGCTGGATGACAAGGATGGCGTACAAAGCAGTGCCAAATTCAAGGAACAGATTATTCCCTTGAACTTCTCGCCCAAGCAGATTTCCTGGGAGCAAAAAGAGCCTGAGGAAATGACTATCCGCGAATTACGCGAATATATCAGCATGCTGGAAGAACAGCATACCTCAGCAGCACGTCAGTGGTGCGAAATCTTTATGAGAATCAATATTCCGCTGGCAAGCTTCTTCTTTGCAATGATCGGTGCTTGTCTGGGCACTCAGAAGCAGCGTACCAGCTCTTCTATCGGTCTGGGCATCAGTATCATCGTAATATTTATTTATTATGCAATAATGACCTTCACCACCGGTTTGGGCAAGGGTGGTGCAATGCCGCCGCTGCTGGCCTGCGCATTGCCTAACATTCTTTGCTTGGGTGTCGGCGTTTATCTGATGAAAAAGAAAAATGCCTAAAAGACTTGGATGAGTAAGTCATGGAGGTGAGTACTTGGTAGGTATAAGATTAATTATCATTATGGCCATTGTAGGTGGCCTGATTGCCTATCTGGCCGATAAAATGGGCAGTAAAATAGGCAAAAAAAGAATGTCGGTATTTGGCTTGCGTCCAAAGCATACGTCCATATTACTTACGGTACTCGGCGGTACTATTATTGCTGTTCTGACTATCAGTGTTATGGCAATAGCATCACAGAGTGCACGCACAGCTTTGTTCGGCATGGAAAAAATTCAGCAGGAGCTTAAGCTTTTAAACAAAGAAAAGGCAGATACAACTGCTGCACTTGAACAGGCTAAAGGCAAGGTTAACGAGCAGAACAAAAAAATCAGTGAGCTTGATGCTAAAATCCAGGAAGCAGTTGCCGAAAATGATGCAATGGAAATCAAGCTGGCCCAGGTTAATGACATGTACAGCCAGGCACAGAATGAGGTAAATTCGCTTACACATTCCAAGCTGCAGCTGACGAATGAAATTGACGAGCTGGAAAAAACTACCGAGGCTCTGCGTAAGGGTATCATCAATATGCGTGAAGGCCAGGTATATTACCGCGCCGGTGAGGTTGTCTTTGCCGGTATTATGCGTGGCGGTCTGAAGCATGAAGAAAATATGATTCAGATGAACTGGCTGCTGCAAAATGCTAATGAAGCAGCATTGCAGCGCTTGGGTGTCATTCACGATGAGCAAAAGCCTCTGCAGGCTATCTGGATTGGCAAAAATGTTGTCGATAATGCTGTAGCAAGACTGGATAAAAGCAAGGGTAATATGCTTTTCCGTATCCGTGCCGTTGCTAATATCATAGTTGGCGAGCTGGCAGTATGCGATATTGAAATGGTAGATAATCAGCTCATTTATCCTGAAGGAACCTTGATTTTCAGTGAGCAGTATAATCTTGGTAATAACGGACCGAGCTATGAAAGCGTGCTTATGGAATTCTTGACGCAGATTAACCATAATGCGGTAAAGGCCGGTGTGCTGCCTGATCCGATGACGGGTAAGGTTGGCAGTATGGATGCTGCTACTATGATTGAAGCAGCTAATTCAATGCGTCGCACCAGAGGCAGCTTTATTCTGCGTGCTTATGCTAAAGGCGATATTACTACAGCCGGACCTGTAAGGGTAAGGCTGGAGGTGATTCCTGTCAATGAGTAGTTATCTTGGCGTAGATCCGGGGCGCAGCAAAACAGGCTTGGCATTAGTTGCCGCTGATGGCAAAATCCTGGCTTTGCATATCGCTATGACGGATAATCTTGCTGCAGAGCTGCGACAGTTTGTCGGTTCAGCTAAGCTGCAGGGAATTATTATGGGTAACGGTACTAATAATAAGGCCATAGGCGCAGTGTTGCGTGAGCTTTATCCGGATTTGGTACCGGAGCTTGTCGGTGAAGCATACAGTACGGAAGAAGCTCGTAGCCTGTATTGGCAGGAAAATCCTCCTAAGGGCTGGCGTAAGCTGGTGCCGTTAGGTCTTTTGGTGCCGCCTGAGCCGCTTGATGCATATGCTGCTGTTGTGCAGGTGCGCAGATGGTTGAAGAAAAATGAGGAAATGGATTAATGAATAAGCTTGGCGATTTAAGCTGTAAGGAATTTTTAACTGAGCTTGCAAGCGCTGCGCCTGCCCCCGGTGGCGGCGGCGGCGCTGCAATGGCCGGAGCTTTGGCGGCGGCGCTTGCTTCTATGGTTGCTAATCTGACTATTGGCAAAGAAAAGTTTGCCGACCGCGAGCCGGAGGTCAAAGAGCTGCTGGAGCAAGCGGAAGCAGAACGCGTACGTCTTTTGACGCTTGTAGATGAGGATGCGGCTGTATTCAACAGCTTTATGAGTTGTTATAAGCTGCCTAAGGCTACTGATGAAGAAAAGGCAGCACGTACAGCGGCTATCCGCGCTGCTGCGAAGCAGGCAGCGACTGTACCGCTGAACATTGCCCGCAGCTCCTTTGCTGTACTGAAGCTGGCAGACAGGTTGGTAGTATCAGGAAACCCAGGCGTGATTACGGACGGTGCCTGCAGCGGTCTGTTGGCACGTGCTGCGCTGCGCTGTGCGGAGTACAACGTGCGCATTAACCTGGGACTGACCAAGGATGAGGTGTGGAACGCGCAGGCTGCAGCAGACCTGAAGCAGCTTTTGGCAGATGCCGAAGCGTTGGAAACACGTTTGCTTGCAGTAACGGATAAAGCGTTGCAATAAGGCTTTATTGCTTGGTGCGGTAGAAGTACTTGACGTAAGCGTGTTTTTAAAGTATAATAAAATTCTAATGGAAAGGTGGCCGAGTGGTTGAAGGCTCTAGTCTTGAAAACTAGCGAAGGTGCAAGCCTTCCGTGGGTTCGAATCCCACCCTTTCCGCCATTAAAAAATTATAATAGGGTCTTGCAATTTAGATAAGAATCTGTTATAATAAACAAGTAGTCTAATGGAGTGGTACTCAAGCTGGCTGAAGAGGACGGTTTGCTAAATCGTTAGACGGTTTACCCCGTGCGTGGGTTCGAATCCCACCCACTCCGCCAACTATGGCAATTGGCTCTCAGAGAAATCTGAGAGCTTTTTTGTTTTTAAATTTTGCTTCTTGCGAAATGTTACAGCGGTTTACCCCGCACAGGGTTTGCCACCCCAACCCACTCCGCCGCTATGGCAATCGGCTCTCAGAGAAATCTGAGAGCTTTTTTGTTTTGTAAAATTGTTCCTTGCGAAATGTTACAGCGGTTTACCCCGCACAGGGTTTGCCACCCCAACCCACTCCGCCACTATGGCAATCGGCTCTCAGAGAAATCTGAGAGCTTTTTTGTTTTGCTAGAAAAAACATGATAGAAAATAAAAACGTAAAATCCGTTGATAATTTTCGAAAGACGTTATATAATAAAATCAGTAGAAAATAAAAACGTAAAAACTGTTTTTAGCTGGAGATGATGCAATGAAAATACTGCGGATAACTGTGAATGGTTTGCCTTTATTTAAACAGGAGTTAGATCTTTTATTTTATACTCAACAACGAGTTAGTGAAGATGACAAAGAAAAACTCTATAAGATAGAGCCTAATTATTACCTGCATACAGCTTGTGCGTTTATTGGTATTAATGCTTCTGGCAAAACTTCTGTATTGAAGGTAATTAATTTAGCTTTAAATATTTTGCGTAATGAACCTATCAATCATGTTGAGTCGAGGAATATTCTTGGCGGTTGCGAGAATGCGTCGTTTAAAATTTGCTTTTTTGATAACAAGCGTAATATTTGTTGTCTGGAAACTGTTGTTAAATCTAAAAAAGCTAAAGCAGGGGGATATGTGTATTCTATAGTTGAAGAAAAGCTTTGGGAAAAGCCTGTCAGCAGCGTTAAATCTAAAAAATACCTTACTGATTTTTCTGGCCTGCGTCCAATAGCAGCCAGAAATACAGATGAGGCTTATCTGCCCGATGACGTAAGTTTTATCATAGCTCATAATAAAAAAACAAATGATAGGATAGATGTGTTTAGCCTGCTTTCATATACCAACATTAATGTTCTTCCGTTTACTGATGATATTCCGTTAGAAGTCATTACGTTCCTTGATCCTACTATTGAAAAGTTATGCTTTGAAAAAATTGAAGATAAGGCGTTAATTCATTTGAAGTTTAAGGGAGAGGAAGAGCTTATTTTAAATAACGCGGTAGAACTTGAGCAGTATCTGTCTTCTGGTACAATAAAGGGCATTATTACCTTTTCTATGGTCAAAGAGGTCTTGACATCAGGAGGCTATCTTTTGATTGATGAGCTTGAAAATCATTTTAACAAAGAGATAGTTGTCACATTGATGCGCTTCTTTATGGATAGCACCTTAAACAAAAGTGGTAGTACGTTGATTTTTACAACGCATTACTCGGAATTATTAGACGAATATGATAGAAATGATGCCATCTATATTGTAAGAAACCGCAATGGTATTACTGCTGAAAATCTAAGCTATATTTTAAAGCGCAATGATATAAAGAAAAGTGATGCTTATCAGAGCGGCTTTCTTGAGGGCACTACTCCTGCCTATGAAGCTTATCTGCGCTTAAAGAAAAATTTAGCTGCTTCGTTAAAGTGAAGGGGGCAGTTAGATGAAACTAGCAAAATATAAGGCTTGTATCTGTGAAGGTTCTGCTGAGTCAGCAATTATTGATATTTTGGTTGATAATAATTTGTTGATTTTCACACGAGAGGAAATGCTGGACGAAAGGGTTATCAGATGCAGAAGCGCGAAAAATTTTGAAGAAAGATACTTACGCAAAGGCTTTGATGAACCAATTTCTGTTATACGCATTTTGGATTCTCGTAGAGAAAGCTTTAAGCTAAGCAAAGCTTATGCTTATAAAATAGATGTCGTCAACGTGATTACTGCTCCTGAGATTGAAATGCTGATTATTCATAATGAAGGAGCATATGAACGCTTTAAGCGTTCCGGGAAGCAACCTAGTGATTTTTGCAAAATGGATTTGCGCATGGGTAATGTAAAGGCATATGATTTTGTAAAAGATTATTTTGCCAATCCTAAAATTTTAGTTGATGCTATAAGAGAATACCGCAGGGTTGCTAATATTCCTAAGGGGGAGTACAGTTTGGCAGATTTGTTGAAATAACAAATATAAGGTATAAAGTGCCTTTTGTTTCTGTTGTTCCTATTATTGTTCCTCTCTGTTCCATATATTTGTGGTGCAATCAGAACGGTTTTAAGAGAATTTTACAGTGAATAAGTACTATATATAGTGGCGCAAATGGCGCAATTGCCATAAATTGTAGTTTGACCATTTTTGCTAAATCGTTACAGCGGTTTACCCCGCACAGGGTTTGCCACCCCAACCCACTCCGCCAACTATGGCAATCGGCTCTCAGAGAAATCTGAGAGCTTTTTTGCTGCCTGAATTTAATTCTTGAAATTGTTTCTCATTTCTCTTTATGCGGTCTGTATGTTTTGCCTTGCTTACCCATTTTGGAAGCACAGCGATTACAGCAGTAGCGTTTGTCTGCACGGCGTCCGCTGATGAGAAAATAATTGCTGCATTCAGGATTGGCGCAGCGGTGGTATTCGCCCGGATTGAGCAGCAGCTGATACAAATCAAGATAAATTGCCTGCATAAGATAGCTGCATTGCCAAAGACTGGTAAATTTTTCTTGCGCCAGGTCCATTTGCGGTCTGGCGGTATAAATATTGTCGTTGATGATGTCGAGCAGGATGCGTCTGGCAAAAGCGTTGTCAAGGCTTATGCCTTGAACATCTTCAGCGAGAATTATAGCAGTAAGCTGTTTCTTCGTCAGCAGGTCCTTGTCATAATCAGCAAGTGTGTGCAGCATATGCTTGTCTACGACTGCGAGAAAGTCTTGCAGCTGGCAGGCGTAGTCTGCATCTGTTTTGCGGATATTTTTGAGCAGCTGCGTGTGCGAAATACGCTTGTGCGTAGCAAAGTATTCTGCTGCCTTGAGCGTAGGTGTTTTGATGCGCGGCAGCAGGTAGTGAATGCCTCGTGCGCTGTAATGCAGCAGGTAGGCAAGCGCATAGATAACGCCTGCCTGTGTCCATTCGTGCTGGAAGAGATAGCTTTGAACAATAAGCAGGCTGCGGACGATTTTGACGCAGCGGGCAAAAAGGCGCAGGCTCATAATGTCCATTTCGTCTACCTCGAACAGTGTGTAATTCAAGGTAACCTCGGCATCATTGGCAGCGTAGTCTTTTTCTACAAGGATATCTCCCATAAAAAGGGTAGTGTCGATAAAGCTGAAATCGTTGACGAGCACAGAATGATTTTCGTCATCAAGATGTGCACGTTTCTCAAGGCAGCGCTGCGAAGAATAGGGCAGGCCGTAGGCATTGCAGAAGGCAAGCACCTGCTTTTTATCGTTTTCGTCAATATTGGCGAAGGCTATAGCCAGGGAAGAAGCTGCCGCACCTTCCTCACTTTGTGAAGCGATAGTTTGCGTATGAAAGGGGCCTTGGGCGCAGATAAAGTCGTCCTGACCGTTAAAAAAGCGGCGAATTTGATAATTGTCGCAGACATTATTAGTGAAGAATTTGGGAATCACTGGCGTCGGAAAGGCGCGTTGCATTGTCGTCATAGGTATAACCTCGCAAAAATCTAAAATCTTATGTTGCTAGCAGATGCTGATGTTTTGTCGGCATCTGCTTTTTCGTCATTATAATATCACAAAAAAGAAATTTTATCATGGTGTTATTGTTTCTGACTTCATCTTATACTAAAAGCAGGCGGTGGTCAAGTAAGCTTGCGGATTTTATGTCAAATATATTCCATATATATAAAATCTAAAGCACCACAAGAGCCATCTTTTTAGTGCATGATAGAAGGGAAGAGATAAGAAGTGATGCTTTTTGTTTGAAGAAAAATATAAAACTATTGGCTTAAATATTATGTATTATCGCAGGGCATTGAGTCTGACGCAGAGCGAGCTGGCGGAGAAAGCCCAAATGTCAAGGGCGCGCGTCTCGGATATAGAATGCGGCAAGGGACCGTTTAATATGGAGTCTATATTTTTGCTGGCGCAGGCCCTGGGGGTTGACCCGGTGCGGCTTCTGCAGGAGAGAAAGTAAGAAGCAACGGATTTAAAATTACGTAAGCACCTTGCCAAACTTAATAGGTAAAACGCAAGAAATTAAACTATATGTAAAATTGTGAAAAAATTGTGCAAAGATATGAATTTGATAATGTGCGATAATATAGTGGGAAAGGGAGCTAATGCTAATTATTTGCACCGAGATATAATAAATAGACACCAAGATGCTTTACTTACAGGCAATTGAAGAGTTTGATACAGGAATAGGTTGCCAAGAAGCTAGGGATTACGATGAGTGAGCTAATAGCAGCGGCAATAAATACTTCTCAATAAATTTTGGAGGCGGCATATGAGTGATAAGATAAAGCGTAGTCAGGTAGATGATATCAACAGACGCAATAATGCGGCTGACAGCTATAAAAACAGATCCTTTGGCAATAAAAAAAGTATAACTGACGAATATACCGGTAAGAGAATTTTTTATAATGCTAATAAGCATATTAATGAAAAGCAATCAAACGTTGACCACATTGTTCCGTTAGATGAGCAAATCAGGCGTTATGGCTCTGATTTGACGCCGGAGCAGATAAGAACAATGGCTAATGCTGATGCAAACCTTGCTAATACTAATGCTTCGCTGAACAAGTCCAAGGGTGCGCTGAATAACCACGAGTATATAGCAAAAAAATATACTGAAGCAGGCGCTGCGCAGATTAATGATGTATCAGAGACTTTATTTGGCAAGAAAATCTTCAAGACAAATAAAAAAACTGTTGACTGCCCGGATGCTGTGACTAGCGTTAATATGCTGAAAGAAGAAGTGAAGGCAGAGGCGCATATACGGACACAGGCGACTAAGTATAAAATAGAAAATACGGTTAATGAAATAAAAAACAGCAAAGTTATCAGTTCTAAGCTGGATGCAGTTGCGCCATCGGTCAAGAAGGCTGCTTCTGCCGGCAGGGAAGCAGCCTTTGTAACTGTAGCTGTTTCCGGCTTGACTAATCTTGTGGGCTTGGTGAAAGGTGAACAGGACATTAAGCAGGCTGTAAAAAATGTCGGGAAGGATACTGTAAGGAGCTTTGGCAGTGCTGCCGGTATTTCGGTAGTACAGGATGGTGTTGTCGCAGTAGCGAAAAAAGCCGGGGCGAAGGATTTTGCCAAACTTGCAGGAAAAAATTTGCCGATTATGCAGCTGACGATGGCTGTAGAAATAGGTGGTATTGTGGCGAACTATTTAGATGGCAATATCAGCGGCGAAGAATGCTCTGCGCAAATTGTTTGCGGTACTGCCGGTGTATTGGCAGCGAATATGGCGTTTGCCTTGGGCGGACCGGTGGCGGCAGTGGTTACTTCTCTGGTTGTGGGAGAAATAACCAGAGCGGTCACTAAATATCAGATGGAACGTAGGCTGGATAAAAAACGTCAGGCGGAATTTAAGCATATTATTAATACTGCACTGCAAAGTCTGGCGCAGCAAAAGCAGCGGATTGATGAATACAATAAAGCAAAAGATGCATATATGACAGCGGCCTTTGACGGTGGCTTTGAGCTTGTTATGCAGGGAGTTTACGCAGTAGATGATAAAGCAATCACCCAGGGGTTGAATGATATTCTGGCGGTGTTTAACCAAAAATGTGCTTTTCAGTCACTGGAGGAGTTTAATAGTTTTTTTGACGATAAAGATGCGGTGCTGACATTATGAAGGGGGCAGATGATATGATCGGACTGGTACTTGGGGCAGTTTTGGGCAGCGGCCTTTATGGCGCAGAAAAATCAATGCAGATAGATAGCAGGACGAGAAAGCGTTATGCTAAAGCTTTTGCGATGGAGCAGGAAGCTCACAGGCTGGTGGAAGCAAAGAAGCAGGCAGCAGATAATGCTATGAAGAAGCTTTCCAATCGTAAGCGTTCAATATTGATTACTTCAATGCAGAATTTTGTTGCTGTGTACAGCAAGCTCATGAAAATTGATTTTCGTGATGACAAGATGCTGGCAGTTTTAAACCAGCAAAGCTTTAGCCCCCAAGAGCTACAGATTATCAATGCAGTGGCACAGACGGCGGTAAGACCAATGACAGATAAAGAAATTGCTGTCAGTATCTTAAAGGGCTTCGGTATATTTGGCTTAGGCAATGCGTTTATCAATGATTCTGAAAGGGAGCTGCAAATGGCTGGCGCGCAGCTGCGCAGTTCTCGTGTTGTCTACAGTCAGGCTGAAAATTTAGCTGCTGTTTTAGACGGTGTGATAGCTTCTTGCAATAAGGTGTCTGATTTATTGCCCAAGTTAAACAGGCTGTTTATGCAAGCTATCAGCTATTCAGATGAACTTATTGCTGCTAAGGGCATGGATAGAGCTGCTTATACAGAAAACGACCGCAAGGCCTTTTGCAGCTGCATAAATTTGGCGGTTACACTGAAAAAAATAATTGATGCTCCTGTGCTTACGGACGAAGGCAAGGTTACGCAAGAAACAACGGAAGCGTTGGCAATTGGCAGTCAGTGTATGCAGGATATAAAAAATTTATGATTTGGAGGAATCAATATGAAAAAGTTTGTGGTTAGTGAAAAATGCATTGCTTGTGGCAACTGCTTATTAGAAACGAAACTGTTGCAGGAAGACGCTGAAGGCAAGGCTGTGCCTGTAAATGGTGGCTATTTTAGTGATGATTTTTTAGCGAAGGCTGAAGAAATTGTTGCCGGTTGCCCTGTACAAGCTTTGAGCATAGCGGAAGGCGCAGGCGTAGACTTAAGCAAGCTGCCGGAAAAACTGCAAAACGCTTTAGCCAAGCTTACTGTTCCGAATGTCACCCGAAAAGATGTAGAGATGCACGCACAGGATTACCGTATGACTTGTTCCTATCCGCAGGGAGAATATCGTTATGATTATTCCAGCGAAAGCAGAGCTATGAGTGCTGCAGAAAATGAATTTGACCGTATCTGCTATTCGCAGTATAAGAAATTCATTCTTGAGGTTTTTGTGCAATACAAGGAAGATAAGCTGAGAAGGTTTTATACCTTTGATGAAAGTGGCTTCTGGGGACAGATTAACAAGCAATATGCAGATGTGCTGCAGGAATTTGCCGGAGCGGCAGCTGCAGGCGGAATTATACTGCCGGCAGACTTTAAAGAATTTGAGGTTTTCCCGGGCGGCAGTAAGAATTCTACGCTTGTTGATATCATCAATGCAAGGCTTAAAGAGTTTGAAGACCGCGGCTGCAATGATGTAATGAGAGAGTTTAATGGCTGCAATTATACTTCTCGTAGTGATTATAGGGATTATATGGATACAGATGATACAGAAGTATATGCAGGCACGAGTTTCTTCGGTAACGATAAATATGAAGAGAAATATTGCTATAAAGATGTAAATAAGGCTTGCGAAGAATATATAGGAGATTTGAAGGACGCCATTAATTATGTGGATTACGATTCCCAGGTTATCGATACCATTGATGCGGCCTTAAATGATTACAAAGAGCGTGTGCAAAAGGAAATAGATAAAAAGGTGGCTCTGCTGAGCAAGGCAGTTGCAAGTTCAAAAGTAGCACAGCTGAATAGTGGCGTTGGAGATTCCAAAGCAGCACTGCTGAAATAAGGCAGATGCAAATTGACAGGATTAAGTAATTGTTAAATTGCTGTAGGTTTATAAAAAGTGCCGCACGAAATACACTTATGTTAATTTGTGCGGCATTTCTCGTTTTTATTATATTGATAATATGCTATAATAAGTAGAAGGAATTTACCTCAGTTGCAATAAGGTGGCGCTAATTATGCCGGAACAAAATATTAAAGGTTATAATTAAATTAGTTGACCGAAAATGCTTAGCAGATTTAGCCTTATGCAGCTAAATACAAATTAAGGGGCTGGTTTCCGTGAGTTGGAAGGTTTATGTAAAAGTCAATCGTTGGCTATGAGTTTTGCTGAAGAATCTATCTGCGTGGAGCGGGGTTCTTGGGGAGACACATATTGGCGGTTGGCTTTTTTTGATTAACTTGATAAAAATAGCGCAAAATATGTATTCTGTAAAAGAGTTTAGTAAAAAATCAGGAGGAAAAAGCTTATGAGTAATTTAGCGGCATTAACAACGCAAAGAGATGGCTTGTTAAAAAAGATTCGTGAAATTGAAGGATCAGGTAATGATGTCGAAAAGATTCTTGAGGTAATAAAGAATCAGAGATGGTATTTTATAAAAAATAAACCCAAAATTCTTTTTGATAAAAACACAGGGTTGATTTGGGCTAATTTAAATACATTTAATTATGCCAACAAAGACGGAGAGGGATATCAGTTCTATGAAGTTGATGTTGATGATTTAATAAAAAATTATTTGTTTGGCGTTGATGGCTTTAGAGTACCGACTTGTTATGAGCTTTGGCAAGCAGTAGCGGATAAAACAATACCGTTTCATGAAGATCATTATGGGGTGACACTCATGGGGCGAGTAAGAATGGAAAGTTGGCGATTGCTTGCTATTCAGTATTGGACTTGTGAATATAATGGTTATAAACGAAAGAAAGACTTGGATGAGAAGGGAGCTACAAGAGGGCTTACCGATAATGAGCTTATTCCAGCAGCAATATTTCCATGTTCCGATTATTTGATTCAAAACTCGGATTATCAAGAAAAAGTTAACCCAGACAATCCTGTTTACACAGAAAAAGAACGCCTTCAATTTACTTTAGACCTGTTCACCAAAAATGAATTATTACCTGTTTTTAATGATGAAGCCATTACGGAGCTTTATAAAAAGCTGTATTTTGAAAAACCCCAATTAGTAGAGCAGCTGCAGGAGCTGGAAAATCAAATCAAGCAGTTACAGACAGTCACCTTGCTTTCATCAGATTTTGATTACACAGCGTTGCTGGCAAAGTATGATCTCAAGGCTATTGATGCTTCTCTCATTAAGTATTATCAGGCCGTGCAGCAGTGGTGCAGGGAACTCATGGAAAAAGTGGATTATTACGAAGAACAAAAGGCTTCGGTAATCAAGGATTTCAATTTAATCGGCCTTAAGCTTTCTAAGAAATATGAAGCTAATTCTAATCTTACAGAAGCAGAAAACACCTTGCTGTGTGATAGACAACGCTTCTTCCAAAAAAACTTTTCTTTGGGAATGAACAGCGTTAAAATAAAGCTTTTGGCTGTGAAGAAACAGGCCGATGCTTTGGAATACAGAATTGATGAAATTGATGAAGGTGAAAATTCTCTTCGTGAATTGGCAGAGCTGGAGCAGGAAAAGAGAGCAAGCTTTGCTTTCTTAGCGGAAAATACTGCCAAAATCATCAAAAATGCTTTGCGCAAGATTGAATATTTTGAGGCAAACCATACCTTCGTCATGAATGCTATCAATATCTGGGAGAATTGGACTGAAGGCTATAGAGTGTTCAAAACAACCTATAAAGAAGATATGAAGCATGACTGCGAAGATGATGGCATTGAAGAAGAAATATGGTCCGCCTGGTACCAGGATTGGCAACAGTTAAGATATGCGATTGAATTAAAAATGCAGCCGGTTATTGAACGTGGCTTGCACGGTTCCATGCCGACGAATAAAGAAGTCAAGACATCTGTCCCTGAACAGCTTATTCATATTTTAGATGATTATAAAAAGCAGATTGATAAGTTTTACAAGGAAGAACGCAAAGGAATTTATCAGAAATTTGCTTTTCAGGCTGGTGGTGATTTACAGGAGAAGTTTGAAACAGAAAGCAGTCTTTACAAATTTGTGGCGATGCTTCAGTCAGAGCTGCAGGATATTATCTTCAACTGTAAGAATGCAGAAGACAGAGTCTGGATCTTGAATTGGGCAAATAGCTTGCTGGATATTCAAATTGACGAAGTTTTAAAGTTTGTTGCCAATAATGATTTACAGAAAATATCACACACCATCTTAGATGAGTTTGCTGCTTTGAAACAAAAGAATTATGATATTTACCTTGCAGATGCTAAAGCATATAGTGAAGAAAAGGCAAGACGTGAAAAGGCGTATAATTCTTTGATTTTCAAAATGCGTAAGGATTTGGCTAAGTAACAAAGGAAGTAATGGTTTATGGAAAGCGTTGTTCCGCAGCTGCCGATAACTGATGCAGTATTTACTGAAGAAATTTGGGTGCAGAAGAATCCTGTAATGGGTGACCATATACGCGTAAAACGTATGCATGGTATTTATACGCATCATGGCATCTATGTTTCAGACAATGAAGTTATTCATTTTACCGGTACAGATGATGATAGCATTATGGATTCATCGAAAAACAGGGTTATCAGTTCAGATTTAAATTTTTTCCTCAAAGGCGGCGAGCTGGAGGTAAAAGAATATACTGATGAAGAGTTTCAGGACCTGTATGCGCCGGACCAGATAGTTGCTTATGCACGTAGCTGCATTGGTGATGGCGACTATAATGTAATTTTTAATAATTGTGAGCACTTTGCTAACGTTTGTACCTTGGGCAGGTTTCGAAGCCATCAGGTAGAACGGTTATTGCAAAATAAGGAGAGTGATGATATGGGATTCTTTGGTTCAATAGGTAGATTTGTTAAAGGATTGTTTGGTGGCAGTTCTAGTAGTGGTGGTAGTCGCTCGACAAGCTCAACAGTATATGAGCCCGATAAAGTAAGGATAGCTGAGATTGAGCAGAATACAAAGATTAGATTAGCTACCATGGAACGCGAACGTCAGGAGCTTATGCATAAGGCGCAGATGGAGTTTTTGCAGGCGCATTACGATTGTGAAGAAGCACTTGTGCAGGCAAAGGTGAGGGGATTTGTTGCGACAGCAGAGATGATCGTAAGAATGCAGTCCAAGCTGACCGAAATTGCAGAAACACGTATGGCAATTATTGAACAAGGCTCCTTGCCTATTATTAAGGATATTGAAAAATTTTATGAGGAGCTTGGAGATAAAGTAAAAGCAGATAAAGAGAAGTACAATCTGGAGGAGTTGCCGAAACTATTAGCTTTATTAGGAAGATATAAGGTTGATTCAACTGAGCATAAGCTGTATGAAAAGCTTATTGATGAAGATATGAGATTGCAGAGTGAGTATTACATGAAGCAATTGGATAATATTGCGATACGTCAGCAACAGGTTATTGATGGCTTTATCAAAAGTAAAAATAGCATTATAGAACAAACAGGTTTACTGACGAAGGAATTGCTGGCGAGTGTACAGAAGCAGACGTTAGAGCTTAGTCAAGGTGGAGAGACGAGCTTAAAGGAGATACAGCAAAAACAGCAAGCGCTTTTGGCAGGCCAGAAACCGCTGGCTTTAAGCGAAGGCAAGCAGGATGAAGTAAAAAATAAATAACTTCAATTTTTACACCCACTCCGCCAACTATGGCAATCGGCTCTCGGAGAAATCCGGGAGCTTTTTTCTTATTCAAATATCACAAAGAAGAAATTTTATAGTGATATTATTGTTTCTCATTTCAATTTATACTAAAAGCAGGCGGTAAGTAAGGAAGTTTACAGCATTTATGTCAAATATATTCCACATATATAAAATTTAAAGCACCGCACGAGCTACCTTTTTAGTGCATAATATAAGGTGAGAGATAAGGAGTGGTACTTTTTGTTTGAAGAAAAATATAAAACTATTGGCTTGAATATAATGTATTATCGTAGGGCATTGAGCCTGACGCAGAGCGAGCTGGCGGAGAAGGCCAAAATGTCAAGAGCGCGCGTTTCAGACATCGAATGCGGCAAGGGATCGTTTAATATGGAGTCTATATTTTTGCTGGCACAGGCTTTGGGGGTTGACCCGGTGCGGCTTCTGCAGGAGAGAGTAAGAAGCAGCAGAAATAAACAATGACGTAAATGTATTGCCACGCTCTAAAAAACAAATACCTAAAATTAAACTATATGTAAAGTTATGAAACAAGTGTGCAAAGATATGAAATTGAGAATGTGCGATAATATAGTGGTAAGAGGAGTGATGGCTAAATGTTTGCATCAAGATATAAGAAAATAGGTGCTAAAATCGTTTTCTACAGAAAACTGAAGAGCATGACACAGGAAAAGCTTGCAGAAGAGGTTGGCATTACGCCGCAGTATTTATCGCGGATTGAAAATGGCGGCTATACAAAAAGCGTATCACTTTCAACCCTAATGAAGATCGCCGAGAAGCTTGGTATTACTATGAGTGAGCTGATGGACGGGGTTGAAGAAAGCATTTAATGATAATAAATGTGTCAATTGAGGCCGCAAGTAATAGATAAAAAGGCTTAAGAGGATTTTTTCAAAGTTCCGGCTTTACCGGTTGTTTTATAGTTGCATTGATAATCAGCAGATTTAGCCTTATGCAGCTAAATACAAATTAAGGGGATGGTTTCTGTGAATTGGAAGGTTTCTTTAAAAGTCAATCGTTGGCTATGAGTTTTGCTGAAGAATGTGCCTGCGTGGATTGGGCGTTTGAAGGTAACGAATGTTGGCGGTTGGCTTTTTTATTTAACTTGATAAAAGGATGTGTATTATGGATAATTTGATTTTAAAAACCGTAAATTTTTTGTTTGTACCAGAAGCTGCACTAGCTGTGGTTTTTCTGATAGTATTTATCATTTTATGCATTTATGGCTATTTAAAAGTAAAAAAATGCAAATTATTTATTACGGAATTAGAACAGAATATGGAAGCTGAATTTGATAAATGTAAGGATAAATATAATCCTCATACGTTTATTAGCGGAAAATTAGCTGCCATTTCCGGGATAGAAAATGAGGTTATGCAGATACCGAATATTTTTGTAAGTATTGGTATTTTAGCAACCTTCTTAGGCTTGGGTGTAGCCATTCAAAGTGCAGCAGCTTTACTGAAAAGTAACACGGTGGAACTTGCAAAACTTAATGATGTGTTAGGCATTATTGCTTTTAAATTTCAGACTTCCGTTTGGGGCATAATGTTCTCTCTTTTGTTTCAAAAAATAATCGTTAATACCTACTTTGAGTTTAAAGAAAATATTGTTAGTGCTATGCACGAAAAGTTATATGAGAAAGTCAAGGCTGGTATACATAAAACTCTTGATGAACAGAACGGATTGCTGGAACAACAAATTGAGCTACAAAAAGAAACTCAGCAACTAAATCAAAATAATATGGATAGCTTGCAAAATTTAACAAAAGAGCATATGGATAGTTTTGCCGCTATGATGCAAGCTAATATGACTGGTTTTGCTAATATTATGCAGCAAAGTTTTGATAAGTTTAATCAGACTATGCAGGATAATTTCAGTAATTATAACAGTTCGATGAATGACAGTATGCAAAAATTTTTGAACTTAACAGAAGATTATAGAGCTATTTCTGAACAGTTTACCCAGAATGTAAATAATTTTGCTAACGAAACAAATGCTCAAAACAAGTTAAGAACTCAGCAGCTTGTAGAATTCAAGGATAATTTGGAAACACAAAAAAATTATCTTGATAGCCAGATGGAAAGATTTATCCAAAATTTGCAGGATACGCAGGACAAGGCTAATGAGAGTAATAGAGATGCTGTATTAAGCTTTAACGAAAGTGTAAAAGCTATGGAGCAACGTTTTATTTATAATGAGAACGAGTATGCTAAGCAGACACAGGATAGACTTGGAGAAGCTTTAGATAAGCATTTGCGTATGATTTCTGATGAAACCATAGGTCAGTGCAGAGCAGTCAGCAAAACTGTAGATACCTTAGACGACACAATTAGCAAGGCTGTTAATATGCTAGATGCAACCTTGAATGTAACAGACGAAAAAATGAGTTCCCTGCAAAATGTTGTTATTGACTTCAAGAAAACGCAAAAGCAACTAATTGAAGATTCAGCGTCGATAAGTGAAAATAATACTAAGCTTGTAGCGTCAATTAATGAAACGCAATTGAAGAATGAGAAATTGTTGCAGGATACGTTGGAAGAAGTAAAGCAGTTGCTGCAAACCCAGCAAGCCGGTAATAAAGATTTGTTCCTGGGTATAGTTGAAAAGCAGAATGAAGATGCTGCTACTAACATTAACACTATTATCAGAGAACTGAATAATAATAAGCAAAGTTATGATAGTAAAATAGTTTCACTATTAAATTTGCTCTCAGGCAAGCAACAAGAATTCAATGATAACCTGGCAAGTGTGGATGCTAATGTTACCAAGTGCTCAGAAAACCTGCTTGAACTTAGTAATTATATAAAGAATGCTTCAGCGGAAACCAGTGAGCTTAGAGAACAATTTGTCAGCAGAATTATCAAGGCAATTAACAATGCCCAAAAGACAAAAGCTCTAAACAATATTAACAATCTGCTTGTGAAGCAAAATGAACTCTTAGAAGGCTGTGCTGAGAATCTGGGAGTAAAGCAGGAGGAGGCTTCAGCTAATTCAGATAATAAAAACAATGGAGGAATCATTCCTGGAAATTTATGGAGCGGTATTAAATAATGAAACAGCAAAGTAATCCTTGGATTTCAATTTCTGATTTATTGTCAAGTGTTGTACTGATATTGTTATTGCTATTTATTATGGCTTCCATTGTGCCTAAATTTAGCATGGACTCACAACGCTTGGAAATGATGAACCAGATTAATCTTGCATTAAAAGAATACGAAAAAGAAGGTCTTGTAAAAGTGCATCGTGAATCCGGTGTTCTGGAATTCACTTCGGTAACTTTTGATCAGGGTAGTGCTCAGCTAAATAGCAATACAGAGCATCTGGTTGAGGAAATGTCTAAAAAATTGCAGGTTTATCTGAAAGAAAAACCTAATCTGGAGATTTTAATAGAGGGGCATACAGATCCTAGTGCTGTACATAATGTCGTTAATATTGGCGGCTATTATGATAGTAATATACAGCTTTCGGCATTGCGAGCTATTAATGTACGCAATACATTGCTCAGACATGTGGGTGCTGAATATTCCGGTCGTATTGGTGTTGCCGGTTACGGTGAGACTAGATTGAAGAATAAGGATAATCCCATGGCTTCAGAAAATAGACGCGTAGAAATACGTTTGCTTTGGAGCAATACAGATAATAAGTAGTTATGGAGGTTTGGCAATGACTATTAGTGGCATCATTTACCCAAAATGTTTAAAAAATGAAAAAGATATCAAAATTACTAAAGTAGGCTTAGAAGCAGAGGAAGCGGATCTTGAAGATGCTGAAGCAGTTGAGGTAGAGGTCCTTAAAGGTGCTGAAGCAACAGAGGTAAATGACCTTAAAAATACTGAAGCAGTTAGTAATGCTGCAATTGATGAGAAGCAGTATATAGCTATTGGGAGGTGATGGATTGTGAATTTAGTGGATGTAGAAGATGCTGTTCTGTATCCAAGCATCAGAGATACTGAGAGCGAAAAGGATGTAGAAATAATATATACAGACATGGTAGCTAATGGTACGCAGGAAAGTACCTATTTTCCTTATAGCTTTCGCTTACATCGTGTTGTAATTGATCTTTTAGGTAATCAATATATGCGAAGTATAGAAGAATATAGTGAAGACGAAGGTTATATTATAGGCGAACAATTATGTGAGCAAAAGAATTTGAAGCGCTTAGCAAAAGAATATCTTCCAGTAAAAAAATTCCTGGACTTTTTAAAAGAGAAAAAGTTTTGGAGTGAGAATTTGAGGATTTTTGCTATTTACTTATATGAAAGTGAGGAAAGCGCGGAAAATAAACAAGATTTTTTACTTCTGACGGATAAATGTATATATATTCGTTATGATAATGGTATGCAGTGGGAACGTTATGGCTACTATGAAAAGCAATTTTATAGCGATGTTTTAGCAGCTAATCAGCCGTGTGATGTATTTAAACAATTTTTACGCGATATCAGAAGGTTAAATACTTCGATGATTTCTGCTATTACCAGTCAGCATCCTATATGCTTGGAAAATTTTCTTTATCGTAGCAGGTATCTTGAGTTTTTAACGAAGTATGCCGTAGCTGATAATAGCATTTCGCTGTTTGCTTACAATAAGCTGGAATATATGGCGCGAGTTTTTGGAATTGCAAGCCGTGATTTTTTACAGTGGCTTAGTTCAGCTACAAAAGTAAAGGAAATAACTGATACCAAACTCAAAAAGCTTATTAATGATTTCCGCAAAGATATCAGCAGTAATGTGCAGGCTAATGTCTTACTTGCGTATATGGATGCTTTAGAGCTGGTTTTGGATAAAGATGAAAAGTTTAAAAAGGTTTTTGCTCAGAAAACCTATTGTGGTAAGGAATTTTATGAGCAGTACATTGAGTATCTGAAACTGAAAGCAGAGCTTGTAGAGAAGCAAGAACAGGTTTGGCTTCAAGCGTCTGAAGATGGCAATGATTATAAATTGGCAGATTTCACTAAACAACTTCAATATAATCACAATATTGAAGAACAGATTTTAAGAATAGGAGTTGAAATTAATGATGTCGAGTACTGAAAATGACGTTAGAAGAATTATGAAGGTGCAATTGCGCTTTAAGGCAAAATCGGGCGAAGAGAACGTTTATGAGCAGGAAGGATTGCAGAGCAAGCCGTTAGAGAAGATAATGATACCGTTTTCTTTAAATGCCTTTAATGAGCCGGAAGAATTTCAATTTGTGGTTTGGGAAAGCCAGGTTAGCCAGGAAACCATTAGTGATTACGATTATTTTAAGTATATTGTGAGCAATGATGTGGAAGACGAGACTAAAGCAAAAGAATACGAAATGCAGAAACGCAACAGCATTTTTGCTGCTTTGCCGGAAGAGTATTTTGAGTTCCAAAAGAATGATTTTCCCAAAATGAACTATTCTGATATTACTGAACAGGAAATGTTTGGCTATGATAGTATTCCTGCTAATACGTTGCTGTCGGAAAATGTTGGCTTATGGGCTGATAGTGGACTGCGTAAGCTGGAAATTAATATTAACGGGTTGGATGAACAGCTTCACGGACCAGGAGCACAGAGAAAGGTTGGCAGCGACGAAAAGATTAAGGCTGCCTTCTATTGGGATAAAATTGAAGGCGAAGATATTCCCAAACACTTTGAAGAAAAAATCCGCTATAACGAAGCAACACATGCTTACTATGTTTTCTTGAATACTAATAAATATGGTGCCTTGATGCAAAATCAGAATACTGTTTACTGCAAGTTCAAAGGACGTTTTACGCTACATGTTAGCCGTAGAGACTATAAATATGTATATTCCTATCCTGTAGAAATTTGCTTTTATAAGACAGGCCTGAATGAAAAAGGTAAAAATAAACTTATTGATAATAATCCGGTATCTATAGACTTTGGTACGAGTTCTACCTGTGCTGCGGTTAAGGCAGATGGCCGAGCAAAATTATTTACTTTGTCTGGCAATGGTAAACTGGAAAGAGATGCAGACAATAAGGCTGTTGATAATAAATACGAGAATCCGACCAATGTATTAATTTATAATTGGGATGAATTATATAAGCAGTGGTCGCAAGATAATCATAACATGCCATATTTTGTGACCAAAAGCGAGAGCGTTGATGTGGATTGTGCAGATTATGATTCCGGTTACACTGTACAGGATGTTTTCCAGGAAGTGGACGAAGAGGATGGACGCAGAAAGATGCGTGCTATTTTAACACAGTTAAAGATGATTCCGTATCTTTTGCAAAGAGACGTTGAAAAAAAGGTCTATCCCTACAAGGGAGAGACTGTTATAAAAATTACAGATAGTATCGACGAAGAGTCTGAGAACAAGTTTAATCCGATAGCTTTTTATGGTTATTTATTAGGCCGTGCTATCAATAATCCTAGTGGCCATAGAATATATACAAAGTATAATATTACCTGTCCTGTTAAATTTGATAACGAGGTAAAAGAAAAGATTCGCACATCGTTAGAATATGGTCTTATGCGCGCTTTGCCAAAAAATATTCGCAAGGGCGTTAATCAAAAGGGCAAAAGCATTGTCAGCGTAAAAATGGAAAATTCTGAACCGGTGGCTTGTATCGGCGCCTTTGTTGGTAAGCAGTTGAAGCTTGCTGCTAATACTGCTGAGAAGTTTGCAGTCTACGATCTTGGCGGCGGCACAATGGATTTTGTGTATGGCGTATTCCGTGAAGCCGGGGAAGAAGACAATGTAGAGCAAGATGCTGTTATTGAAATTTTAGGCTTGGGCGGCGATAGCTCCATTGGTGGTGAAAAGCTTATTCATAAGCTTGCTTATAAAATCTATAAAGATAACAGAGAAAAAATTGAAGAGAATAAAATTCCTTTTGCATTGCCTGATGGAGAGCTAAAGCCCGATGGATTTGAAGGCCTGATTAGAGAAAACTATGGTGCTGATGATATTGCTGATGCTAACGTCAATATCTTAAAAGAAAAAATTGCCGGTAGATTATTTAAGTATAGCGATGATATTGACAACAATATGCAGAATGTGCTTGGCGAAATTGCTCCGGATGCATCTAGCGCTATTGTAACTTTAAAAAATGTAGATAACGAAGAGGTTTCTGATTTAGAGCTTGAAGTAACAGGCATAGATGACTTTTTGGAGGAAAAAATAAAAGAAACTGTAGTCAATTTTGCCCAGGAGATGGATGCAGCATTTACTAAAGAGTTCGGTAAAGACTATCGTAGGGAAGATGTGCATATTTTCCTGGCTGGCAATGCATCGAAACAAAGATACGTTTTGGAAACTATGCAGCAGGAAGAATTCTTTAATGGTGCTGATATCCAGAGAATCGGTAAAGGTACTGATGAAGAAGAGAATGATGATGGTTTGAGTGCAGAGTATAAGATTAACGAAAAGACTGCTGTTGCCTTTGGTCAGTTGGACTTAAGCAAGTATTATGTTGATGACAGCCGAATCAGAATTAACGCTGACTTACCGCCATTTCAGTACCATGTTGGCTATAGAGATTCCAAGAATGATGAATTTGTCTGCGTTATTGCCAAAAATGCTACTTCACAGGATTGGGTGATGGCTAATCCTATTGATACGGATAATGAATGTACGCAATTAGAGTATACAGGCAGCTCCGTTGAGCAGAGAGATAGCTTTAAACCTTTGCAGCATGACATCGATGATTACGATGAAGATGATGGCAAGAGCAGATTATATTTGAGAATTAATTCTGAAGATACGCTTGAATACAGATTGGGTACGAAAAAAGAAGGTCCGCAGAATGACGAGGCTGTTGATGAAAGTAAGCTTATCAAGCTCAAATGAGGTGCTAATTATTAAAAAACGTGTAGTTTTATCTTGGACTTACATCAGAACTGGAGGTAATTTTAGTATGGGTGATAGTGAAGTAAAGCCAAAAGAGGAGCTTAATAAAAAAATACTGGATAAAGAGAAGGTAGAACAGCTTATTAAAGATGCAGTAAATACGGCGTTAGAGGAAAACTTTAACTTGTATTTTGCAAAGGCTGCTAAGCTTTCTTTCGCGGAAGATTTGCTTTATTTGAAAAATGCTGTTGATCAACTTGTAGCTCCGCTTAAAGCTAATGTTGATGATTTGAAAAAAACATTGGAAGAAAATCATCTCCGTGATGTTACTGAATTACGTATTAAACAAAAGCAAGTAGATGACAAAGAGGCAGAACTTTATATTGCCAAGGAAGAGGCTACTAATTTACAGAATCAGTTAGCTATGCAGGAGACTGAAATGGGTAGAAAAAAAGAAAAAATTAAAAAGCTTGAGTCGCAAGTTGATGAACTTAAGCAAAAGTTAGAAGCTAAAAAAGCTGAAGCTGCAGATTTAGCAACTAAGCTGAGTGTAAGCGAAGCAAAAGGCAAAGACCTGGAGAAGAAATTGTCCGATAGCGAAGCTGAAGCAGCGAAGTTGTCAACTGACTTGAGTGCAAGCGTAGAAAAAGTCCAAGGATTGGAGCAAGAATTGTCTGACAGCAAAGCCGAAGCAGAGAAGTTGTCGACTGACTTGAGTTCAAGCGAAGCAAAAGCCGAAGGACTGGCACAAGAACTGTCTGACAGCAAAGCCGAAGCAGAGAAGTTATCGACTGACTTGAGTTCAAGCGAAGATAAAGCCCAGGGACTGGAGCAAGAACTGTCTGACAGCAAAGCCGAAGCAGAGAAGTTGTCAACGCAGTTGAGCACAAGCAAAGAAAAAGCTCAAGAACTGGAACAGGAACTGGCAAAAGTTGATGCTCTGTTACAACCTTATCATGAAATTTATAAGGCTTTTGTGGCTTGCCATGTATTTAAGGACTTACTTTCGCAGCGTGGTATAAACGATGAAGAAAAGTCTTCAATGCTGAAATTGGCAGAGGTTTTAGGCGAAAGCTATACTATTGCCGGAGATATGTATGAGCAAATCAAGAGTGCTAAGAAGGAAAATAAAGAACCCTTGACGCATGCAGAGGGAATTGTTTATAGCCTCTTAAATAAATATTATCGTGAACATAATAATATCGAAGTAGATATTTTCACGTTGCCTGGCGAGCAGAAATTTGAACAAGACTTTATAAAAACTGATTTTAACAAGAATGAACAAGAGGATTTAACAGATCCGTCAGGTGCTAAAAACAGAAAGTTTGCTGCTAAAGTTTATGTTCCGCGTTTCAACAGAGACAACGGCAATATGATGAAGAAAGCTATAGTTGAAGCCTCTAATATATAATGCTTTATTTAAATCATGAAGAGGAAAAGACAAAAGTTTTAGGTCCTGGTGTCAGGTATGTAGTCTGGGTACAGGGGTGTAAACGCCGATGCCCAGGCTGCATTAACCCCTTAGGACAGCCTTTGTCTGAAAATGGTTATTGGAAAAGTGTAGCTGTTTTAGAACAGGATATCCTTCACGTTGAAGGTCTTACGGGCATAACGATTAGTGGCGGAGAACCTTTTTTGCAAGCTGAGCCCTTAGCAAAGCTGGTTAAACTAATCAAAGAAAATAGTAAGCTTGATATTATGCTTTATAGCGGTTATACATTAAAGCAGCTACGTGAGATGCAAAACGCAGCTGTTGATTATATATTAGGTCATATTGATTTACTGGTCGATGGAGAATATGTGGAAGAATTGAATCATAATACCATATATCGTGGTTCAGATAATCAGGTTATACACTTCTTGTCTTCTAAATATATTTCCTTTAGAGAAAAAATCAATAATACACATAATCGTTCTGTGGAATTCGTTTATAAAAATGACGATTTGTTTTTGGTAGGAATTCCGGAAAAAGGATTCGATGAAAAGTTTTGGCAAAACTTGCAAAAGGTTTACCTAAATAAATCAAGGGAGGATATAAAATGAGTGGTAAAAAAGGTTCTGAAGTAGCCAGTGTTTTAAAAATGGGCGAAACTGCGCGTAAAGATACTGATAAAAAGTATGACATTAAAATCAATGATTTAGAAAAAAAGACGCAGAGCACTTATGAAAAAGCACAAAGCTTGGAGCATACTATTTTAGGAAAAAAGACGCAGGGTACCAAAGAAGCTCAACAGATGTTTGCTTCGCAATTAAGACAGGAAGAAGAACGCTTAGCAGCTATAAAAAAACAAGCTGTAGTAAAATTTAAAGCAAAAGATATTAAAGGACGCTTAGCAGAAGTAAAGAGCAAGTTAGCGTCTGCGGATAATAAGGCTGCTGATATAAGAGCACGTATTGCGTATAAGCATGACTATTGTGATAATGAATATAGAGAGGCTACTGCTGTAAAGAATACCTATTCAGCATGTAGAGCCGATTATGAAAATATTTATAATACTGCTGTACAAAATCTTAATGGGGCTACAGCAGAGTTAAACAGATTAAACAAGTTGAATAGTGAAGCACAACAGATAGCTGAGCAAATCGAAAAAATGAATGTTATTGCAAAAGAGAAACAAGAAAGTGACAGCTTTAGACAAAAAATTAGCGACACAGTAGCTGGCATTGATAAAAAAATCGCTAAGAAGTTTTTGGCAGATGAATATAGTGATATAGAAAAAAGTGCCCAAAGATTTTATGCAATGACTGATAAAGAGGTCTTGAATAGCTTTAGTCAATATTACGAAAAAGTAACAGCATTTGTTGGCAGCTTGAATGAAAAATATGCTCAGTGGCAACAGGAGAAAGCTGATGCTGAAGGCTTAAAGCAGCAGGTGTTAGAGATGACAGCGGAGCAGTTTGAAGATCCATATCAATGTGCGTTAGGCAATGAGGATAGTGAGCAGCTTCCGTTGTTCCAGTTTTTGAAAAAGTACGTAGAGACAGATTTTGAAAAAAATATAATGCTGGAATGAATAAAGTCGAAAAACTTCTTGCTGAAGAAAAGTTTGTTGAAGCCAAAAAAGTATTAAGTGAAGCACAAAATACTGTTATTGAGGCAAACAGCTTTGCAGCTAACCTTTCAGAACGTATAAAGGCGAAAAGTGGCTTGGCTTTAGAGTTGTATAATATTATGAGCGATATGGGGTATGACGTTGGCGACGAAATTATTGATGGTAACCCTGACAAGGGATTTCGTATAACCTGTCAGGCTGGTGATGAAATTATTGATTTCAATACCGTAAACATCGATGAAGATGGCCGTGTAATAGTAGATATTGACCATACAGAAGCTGTTGGAGGAACGTGTAAGAATACTTGGCCCCAAATTGTAAAAAAATTACGGGAAGCAGGTATTCCAATGACTGATGTAACTAAAAATGGCAACAGCATTTTGTATGCCCAAAATGTACAGATACAGGGTGCTAACACTAATCAGCCGCAGCGGGCAAAGCTAAATTAATGGAGGGATGAAACAAATGTCGAGTGAACCGAAATTAGAGACTTTCATTAGTAGAATAAAGAAAGCCGATTTAAAATTAGAAGAATTATATAATAACCCGGATAATTTAAAAGAGCTTTTATGGTTTTTTGATAAAGAGAGGGGAAACGAGGTAGCCCAAAAAATTCATAAAGAAGAAGTAGCTGTGCACGCTACAATTGTGAAGAATTTAGCAAGCCTGTATCCGCTTTCCAAGTATGTTTTGCATGCCTTCTATCAACAAGATGCCAAAGAAACTGATGCTGATTTTATCGACGTACTTAAAGAAAGTGGCGATATAGTTGCTTCTATTAAGTCTGTTATCGGCCATATAGAAGTAGAGAAGCCTAATATAACCACTACCTTTCAGGATTATCAAAAAAGAGTAGAGAGCTTGCGTAAGGAAATAGAAGAGAAGCAGGCTTCGTTGAATGATTTGGCTGTTCAGAAGGCAGAAGTAACCAGATTACAAAGTGAGTTAGAGACAATAAGCAAGGAAATACATGATTTACAAAGTGTAGGAATCGAGAAGCTGAAAAAGTATCGTGATGAAAAAAATAAAAAATTATATGATCTTAGAAGTGAAAAAGAAAAGCTGAGAGGTGATATTGTTAAAATCAATAAGCAGTTACAGGCTGAAGAAAAAAATATTAGTGATGAGCAAATAATTGCCAAATTAAGAGAATTATCCAAGATGTTACCGGCGGGAGTTGAGTACTAATGGAGAATGACGTAAAGATACAGCATAGAGTTATTGATAAAATTGAAGAGAAACGCCAGAAAGGACAAATAGTACATTTTCTTACAGGTAGCGGTATTCAGGATAATTATTTCTATAATTATTTGGAAGGTGTGCTTAATCTTGCGGATAGTTTAAAGACATATTATTTGCGCAAGGAAAACGAAAAAAATAGTGAAAAATACGATTTTCTGATACATTGCTCTTATGCTGCAGAAGCTGTTTCTTATTATAAGAAAAACCTGGATGGAGAAATTGATCAAATAGATTTTAAAGATTTAAAAGCTCCAAAACGCAGAGGTGGCTTTGCGAATGCAAAGGTCAATAGAAATGATAATAAGTTACAGGAAGAAGCTCAGAAAGAAGCTGAAGATGCGACAAAAGGTCATGATGTAGCGCTAGTTACGGGTAGAATTGGCGAACTGCTAAAAGAGGGTAAAAAAATAGTACTGCTTTTAGAGGGCTTGGAATGGATCAGCAAAATGTACGATGCACAGCAGGATTTGCGCTGGATTGGTATACTGACGAAATGGGCCAAGGAAAATAACTTACTTGTTGTAGCTACAATCAAAGATTTTGAAAGCATTAAAAAATATGGCTTTGAACAAGAAGAGACTTTTATTGGAAATCCGAGTGCTTTGGAGATTCGGTATACGTATTTGAGATACCTTTTGCGCAAAACAAATGATAACTACAGTTTAGATTTAAAAGTACTGCAGGATGTTACGCAGGCGCTTAGTGCTGGTAAAAAATCATTGGTTGATTGTATGCGTATCTTGAGTGCTGTGCTGGCTAAAAATAAAGTTTCTTTGGTATTTGAGGATTTTAAAGATAGTATAAATAAAAATATTCCTGAAGAAGTTAAATTGGCTGATGTACGGTTAGATTCCCAAACGAAAGCAAGTATAAAAGCTTCTGTTGACAAATTCATGGATTCTCCCAAAGAAGCCAGAAAAGGCTTCATTTTAACAGGACCGCCTGGAACTGGTAAAACAATGATTGTTAAGGCGCTTGCAAATGAAGAAAAATGTTATTTTATGGCGCCTACTTTAGGTGATCTTAAGGGAGAATATATTGGACAAAGCAGTGGCAAAATAAAGCGTATTTTTGCAGAAGCCAGAGCTAATCAGCCAACCATCTTATTTATTGACGAAGCCGATACAGTATTTCCTAGTAGGAATATGGGAAGCCAGGGAGACAGTTTTGGACTTGATATGGTTAATCAGTTCCTGCAGGAAATAGATGGTGCAACGACTGGTGAGCAGAAAATCTTTACCATTGCTGCTACTAACAGAGTAGATGTAGTAGATAGCGCTATAAGGAGTCGTTTATCGGAAGTTATTACCATAGGCTTACCTGATAAGGAAATGAGAAGATTAATTTTCGAGGATAATTTAGGATTCTCCATTAAGGGTAAGTGCTATGAAGAGTATATGCTGGATAAATCCGAAAAAATGGCTGGACGCGATATTACTAATTTTGTAAAAAAATTAAAGGAAAAAGCTAAGTTAGTAAGTATCGAGTTAGGAAAAGATGATGCTATCGATAATGAATTGATAGCAGAGTGCTTTGGCAAAAAAGAACGAGAGGCATTTGAAGAGATTCAAAGAACAGGCTTGATTGAATGCAAGACTCCGGGTGAAATCAAAAATCTCTTTTCAGATGTTATTGGCTATGACGATATAAAAACTAAAATCAGGCGTAAAGCTGAATATATTTCCTACAATGAAGACGAAAAGCTCAGATTTGAGAATTTTGGCCTGGAAATCAGTAAGGGTACTTTGTTATACGGTCCTCCTGGTAATGCTAAAAGTATGTTGGCAGAAGCGGTTGCAGGAGAATTTGGTTTTTACTTTTTTAAGGTAGTCAGCAAAAATTTTGTTAGCTTGTATGCTAATGACACAATTAAAAAGTTAGCAGATATTTTCTCCCGTACTATCCAATTCTCTAAGATCATGTCTGAGGCAAAAGGCATAGTTCTGTTTTTTGATGAATTTGATTCCTTAGCAGGTTCTTTGCTTAGCCAGGATATTAGAGGTTCGTTGCTGGATTTTCTCAGTGATCAGGGAGGCTTGCGTAACAAGGACTCTAAAATTCTTTTTATGGCAGCTACCAATTATTACGAGACTATTGATGAAGCAGTTAAGCGTAAGGGGAGAATTGATGAGCATATCTTTATGGATAATCCTACTGAGGAAAACGGTAAGTCTATGCTCGCTAACTTATTTAAAAAAGATAAGCATATCAAACAACCTGTAGCCAATAAAGTTTTGACAGGCCTTTATGCAAAATTGTTGGAAATTAGCCGTAGGCAAATAAAAGAAGCAATAAAAATATATGAGAATACAGGTGATGCTGGATTAAAAAAGGTGTGGGAGCAAAAATTGGCAAATACCAGACCATCTGGTTCTGATTTGCGAAATGCGTATCAGGAGCTGAAAAATATTGCTTTTTATATGGATGGTAAAATCGAAAACAATCAATTAATTATTGATGAAGATGTATTACGTGCTTATTCTCCTGAAACAAGAAATAGTTAAGCTTAGGATAAAAATGGCTTCTAACCATAAAGTAAGCGTCAAATAAGATTACGGCTTACTAATCGTACAATTTATTATTATACAATCTGCGTAGACATAAAGCCTGCGCAGATTTTTTCTAGCCGACAATTGTTGACGCTTACTTATTTCTTCCTAAGCAATAGATAAAATTACTACTTTTTCTGTAAGCTTTGTTTTTAACTAGGTTTACAAAACCATATTGACAACCATCATCAAAAGTGCTATAAATATATATTCGGTAGATGTTTTATGCACATGAGAGGATGAGTATATTATGAGAAAAAGTTTTGCCAATTCCTTTGCAGCCACATTTATGGCTGCAAATATATCTTTTGCGGTCCCGGCATTTGCCGATGATTTACAGACATACAATCTTGATACCATGGTTGTTACAGCGCAGCGTGAAAGCAAGCGTGATGTTGATACGCCTGCTTCCGTTACAACCGTTTCCCAGAAGCAGCTTGTGGAAACCGGTGCTTCTAATCTTTTTGATGCCTTGCGTTTGCAAAGCGGCGTAACTACCTATTCCTATGGCGGCAGCCAGTCCCTTGGCGGTATGAACGCAAAAATCCTGATGCGCGGTGCGAATAAAGGCACTGTGGTAATGATTGACGGTGTACCTGCCAACATCAATGAAACCTATTATCTGGATTCCATTCCTGTAGAATCTATTGCACGCGTAGAAATTGTTAAGGGCGCTGCTTCTACTCTTTACGGTTCCGAGGCTTCTACCGGTGTTATCAATATCATCACGAAAAAGAAAATGCCCAACACCTTATCTCTGACTAAGGGTGAATACGGCAGGGAGAAGGCAGCACTGACATTGAATGCTAATAAGCTGAACTTTGCAGTAGCGCTGGAGCAGAGTGACCCGATGAAGGGTTATAGCAGTAACTATAAGCAGATTAATGATTTAAACAAAAAGTCCTTTACCGCAAGCTATAAGTTTGATGATAATTGGAGTTTTTCACATCAGCACAATGACAGTAAGTATTCCTATGATCAGTATGACAAAACCTGGAGCAAGCTTACCGAGGATGCGAATTACCACTATATTGATGATTTTTCACGCTTACAATATAAGGATGACAGCGTGAGTGCCAATTTGTTTTATAACCGCAGCAACCGCAGAAATCAGACTTACAATGTTACGGGCTCTAAATGGACCAAGTCCGATCATTTACGCTTTGATACCATAGGCCTTGATCTGCAAAAGCAGATTACCGGTAAATTCGGTGATGTTATTGTTGGTACGACGGTTTCTCGTGATTCCTATAAAAATGATATTACCGTAGCAAAAAACATTAAACCCGGTACGAAGATTAACGAATTCAGAACCAATTATGCTGTGTTTGCACAGCTGTCCAAAGATCTTGGCGCAGGCTATACTGCTACCGTAGGTGCCCGTGAAACTGTTGTAGAGGCCAATAAGCGTTACAATGCTTTTACTCCGCAGTTTGCTTTGCTGAAGAAGCTGGATAATAACAGCAGCTTATATGCAAATGCGGCAAAATCTTTTAAGATGCCTACATTTACCCAGATTTACGGCGGCGGCGGTGCCAACTTTGCGGCTAATCCTTTACTGGAGCCTGAAGAAGGCTGGACCTATGAGTTCGGTTACAAAAAGACATCTAATACAAGCATGTTCAAAGCTGCTTTGTATTATATGGATTTGGATACTATTGAGTACGAAGGCAAGGGAACCAGCTCCAATCCGTATGTGACACGTAATATGTCTTTTAAAAACAAAGGTCTGGAAATGACCTATGAGAAGGATTTCGGCAGCAAATACAGCTATTCTCTGGGCGCTAATTTCTGCAATCCTATGGGTAAAAATAAAAAAGGCGTATGGGAACGTAAATTTGCACGCGAGCAATACAATGCCGGCATTAAATACCATGATGCTAAGTTCAATGCTGCGCTGACAGGCATGTTTACTACGGACAGAGCCAGCGGCTGGGGTGATTTGCTGCCGGTAAACTTTATCGCCGGCTATAAGTTCGATAAGAGCAGCAGTGTAGAGCTTGGCGTGGAAAATATTTTCGACCGCGATGATATTGTAAGCAATCCGGGCTCCGCTACCAAGTATTACTGCCTGCCGCGCATGGTGCATGTGACCTATACTTATACATTCTAAACATAAATAGGTTGCTATGTTTCTAGGGCGTTTTGTTTGCAAAGCTTTTTAGCTGACTATATTAAATATCCATAAATTGAGCTTATTCAGATGCCAGTCGATAGGTTATAATGATTACATTATTAAAGTGAAGGAGTGTGTCTTATGACCTTGATGAATAAAGCATTGACAATTGCCGGCAGCGATACAAGCGGCGGCGCCGGTATGGAAGCGGATATTAAAACTATGGAGGAGCTGGGCGTTTACGGTATGCCTGCTTTGACCTGCATTGTTACTATGCATCCTACTACTTGGGAGCACAGCGTATTTCCGTTGCCGTTGGATTTGGTAGAAAAGCAGCTGGTGACAGCGATTGAAGGCGTTGGCATCAATGCGATGAAAACCGGTATGCTGGGAAGTGCTGAGCTGGTAGAGCTGGTTGCAGCTACGATTGATAAGTACAATTTGCAGAACGTTGTTATTGATCCGGTTATGGTCTGCAAGGGCTGTAACCTGATTCTGGTGCCGGATGCGGCAGAATCTATCAAAAAGCTGCTGATGCCGCGCTGCGATATTATTACCCCGAATACCGTGGAAGCTGCGTATCTTGCAGATATGCCTGAGGTTACTACCGTAGAGCAGATTAAGGAAGCAGCAGAGAAGATTGTTGCTGCCGGTGCGAAGAGCGTTGTTATCAAGGGCGGCGAGCGTCTGAGCGACAATTCCGCAATTGATATTTTCTACGATGGCAAGGAATTCACAGAAATGGCTGTGCCGAAAATTTATCCTTCCTACAACCATGGCGCAGGCTGCACCTTCTCGGCAGCAATTACCGCAGGCCTGGCAAACGGCCTGAGCATGCAGGAAGCGGTACTGCAGGCAAAGAAATTTGTCACTGCTGCACTCAAGCATGGCTTTGCTATCAATAACATTGTCGGCTGCACCAACCACACCGCGTATAGAAAATATAGCGAATAAAAGAAATAAAACCGTCATTTCCTCAGCTTGTTGGGGAAATGACGGTTTTTGTATGCTTTTTGTATTACAGAGTAGTGGAATCCATAGTGCAGTCTTCCAGCAGCTTTTTGGCATCAACATATTGCGCAATGCCTGCAGCTACCTTCTTCGATTCCTTCATTGCCAAAACGACGGTAGCAGGACCATGTACCACATCGCCACTGCTGAAGACACCGGCGCGGGTAGTCATGCCGTAGGGACGGTCACGGGTGATAACAAAGCCCTGTTTATCAACCTGAATACCCTTAGTGGAAGAAACTATGCGTGCTGCGGGCTTTTGGCCTACTGCGAGGATTACGCAGTCGCAGGGGATAAGCTCTTGACCGCCTTCTGCAATAAACTCACCGTTTTCGGTTTTGGTGATGTTTTGCAGCAATAAACCGGCTAATTCGGTTTCGTCCGCTGCCGTAGCCTGTCGGCGGATATTCTTTAAGGCGCGCATCTGCTTCTTGTTGAAGTAGGCGATAGGCTGCTTTAAGAAGCGGAACTGTACACCTTCGGCAACAGCGGCTTCGTATTCCGACGGAAAGGCAGAAATCTCGGCTTCAGTTTTGTGGTAGACGATGGTGACGTTTTTAGCGCCGCGGCGGATAGAGGTGCGGGCTGCATCCATAGCAACATTGCCTGCGCCGACAACGATAACGTTGTCACCGGTGTGCAGCAGTGTTTCGCTGGCATCCAGCTTGCCTCCGTCAGCCAGTACAACCATACGCAGGAAGTAGGTTGCTGTCAAAATACCGGACAGCTCCTTGCCGGGGATATCCAGCGTGCGCGGCAGAGAGGTGCCTGTGCCCATGAAAATTGCATCGTAGCCTTGGGCAAAAAGGTCATCAACGGTAAAATCTACACCGGCAAGCTGCTTGGTGCGTATTTCTACGCCGATGTGCTGCAGCTCGCTGATTTCACGGCGAACAACATCCTTTTGCAGACGGAATTCAGGAATGCCGAAAAGCAATACGCCGCCCGGTTCGCTTTGTGCTTCGAAAATAGTAACGTCGAAGTCCATCTTGGCCAAATCGCCTGCTACTGTAAGACCTGCAGGACCGGAGCCGATTACGGCAACCTTACCGCGCAGCTTGCTTGATGGCTGGGTAGGCTTTAAATCATTGTTATGGGCAAAATCAGCAACGAACATTTCCAAGCTGCCGATTTCAATACCGCATTTCTTTTTGGTCAGCACGCAATGTGCTTCACACTGCCGCTCATGAGGGCAGACACGTCCGCAGATAGCGGGCAGGTTACTGCGTTCGGAAATGATTTCGTAGGCCATGCCGATATTACCTTCGCTTAAGGCACGGATAAAGCCGGGAATATTGTTTTCAATCGGACAGCCGGTGCGGCATGTAGGGCGCGCACAGTTCAGGCAGCGGCGTGCTTCCTGAATGGCTTCTGCTGTGGTCATTGTTCTGCTCATTTTTCTACCTCTTTTTAGTCATAATGCTTACTTTGAGTGTCATAAATAAGATTTTCCAGTTCCTTGAGGCGGTCGTTAATTTCTTCCATATGCTTGGCAAGCAGCTCTTCATAATCTGCTACCGGATCAGGCAGCTTATCGTGATTCAGGTCAATCATGCTTTCAGCATCATTGTTGGAGGCAATACGTACACCGTTACGTGTTACAACACGTCCGGGTACACCAACAACGACGGAATTGGGCGGAACCTCTTTAAGAACTACGCTGCCGCTGCCAATTTTGGAATTGTCGCCTACCTTGAAGGAACCGAGCACCTTCGCACCGCTGGAAACAACAACATTGTTGCCGATGGTGGGATGGCGCTTACCCTTTTCTTTGCCGGTACCGCCGAGAGTAACTCCCTGATAGAGCGTGACGTTGCTGCCAAGCTCGGCAGTTTCACCGATAACCAGTCCCATGCCATGGTCAATGAAAAGGCCGGGACCCAGTTTAGCACCGGGATGGATGTCAATACCGGTAAGAAAGCGGGAAAATGTATTAAGCAGGCGTGGGAATACTACCCAGCCCTTCAGATAAAAGTGATGCGCTATACGATGGAGCCAGATGGCATGTAGCCCGGGATAACACATTGCGGCCTCCAGTCTTGTTTTTGCGGCCGGGTCGCGCAGCATAATGGCATCAATATCTTTTTTCATCTGAGCAAACATGTCAAGACTCCTTTCCTTATATTATATCAACATGTTCTGTAGTTGTCAGCAGTCAACTGTTTTAAGTCGGATTCTTTCTGCCGACAAATACCATTTTTATATTTTAGCACAGATACTAGCAAAAGGTAAACATAAAAAGTGTAAAACTCAGCAAAAAAGTAAAGAGTAAACATTATGATAAGCTTGTTTGGTGGACAAAATTCTGAAAAATAGATAATATTGCATCAAATTGCACATTATGAGGCAACGATTTTTTTAGCGGATATTCTTATTTGACTTTACCTATAAGTATGATATAATTGAGTCAAATACTTAAATTTTTTTATTAATGTACGTGTCAAATAGACAGGTACGTTGGAGGCGCACTAAAATGACAAAAGAAATTTTAAAAGAAAAGGCATGTGCCGCAATTGATGCATATGCGGACAAGATAAAGGCAATTTGTGCCGGCATCAACGATGAACCGGAATTAGGCTTCAAGGAAGTCAAAACTGCTGCCAAGGTTGCGGAATTTATGCGTGACCTGGGCTTGGAGCCGCAGACCGGCTTGGCAATCAATGGTGTTAAGGGACGTGCGAAAGGCGGCAAGCCCGGACCGACAGCAGCCGTTTTAGGCGAGCTGGATGCAGTAGGCTGCCCTACAAGTCCGAAGGCGGACCCGGCAACAGGCGCTGCGCATGCCTGTGGCCACAATCTGCAGATTTCCACCATGCTTGCTGCTGCCTGCGGCATCGTAAAATCCGGCGTTCTGCCTGAGCTGGCCGGTGATGTGGTGTTCTTCGGTGTTCCTGCTGAGGAATATATCGAAATTGCGTACCGCAAAAAATTAGTGGAGTCCGGCAAGCTGCATTTTATGAGCGGCAAGGGCGAACTGATTTATGAAGGCGCTTTTGATGATATTGATATGGCCATGCAGATGCATGCCGATAAAAATATGCCGAAGCCTACGGTTTCTATCGGCGAAAGCAGCAACGGCTTTGTAGGTAAAACCGTGCGCTATATCGGCAAAACCGCCCATGCAGCCGACGCACCGCATGAAGGCGTCAACGCGCTGAACGCTGCCTGCCTGGGACTTATGGGCATCAACGCTTTGCGTGAAACCTTCCGCGAGCAGGATGTAGTGCGTGTACATCCGATTATTACTAAGGGCGGCGACTTTGTAAATTCCGTGCCTGATGATGTACGCCTGGAGCTGTATGTGCGTGCGAAAACCATGGATGCTATTGATTCCACACATACGCGCGTTGACGCAGCACTCAAGGCTGGCGGTGATGCTGTCGGTGCCCAAACTGTCATCGAAACACTGCCGGGCATGTTCCCGTTGAGCTGCAACAAGCGTATGAACGAGCTGTTTGCAGCTAATGCTAAAATTGCTTATCCGGACGTAGAGATAAAGGATGCCGGTCATTTCAGCGCCTCCACCGATATGGGTGACGTATCACATCTGATGCCTGTTATCCATCCGTTTATCGGTGGTACGGACGGCCTGCTGCATACACCTGACTTCCATATGGTAGATTTTAATGCCGCTGTGCTGCTGCCTGCCAAAGCCTTTGCCATGATGCTGATAGATTTACTGTATGATGATGCGAAAGAGGCTAAGGCTATCCTGGCTGACTTCAAGCCGATTCTGACCAAGGAAGAGTACATTGCAAAATTGGAGAGCTATTTTAATAAGTAAAATAGAAATAATTTGTGGGAGGGAATGTAATGAAGAACATTAAATTACATGCCATAATTCTGGCGCTGATCATTGTTTCCGAGCTGATCGGCACTCATACCCTGAAGTTCGGTATCGGACGCATCGTGCTGCTGCCGATGCTGTACGCTTTGCTTCTGGGTATTCTGACAACACCTAAGTTTTTGAACCTGTCCGGCAAAAAGGAAATGCTGGATGCCAGCAGTTTGGTCGGCGTAACGCTGATGCTTTTGATGGCACGCTACGGTACGCTGGTAGGTCCGACTCTGCCGAAGATTCTGGCAGCTTCTCCGGCGCTGATTCTGCAGGAGTTCGGTAACCTCGGTACTGTGCTTTTAGGCGTACCTGTTGCTGTTTACCTGGGCCTGAAGCGTGAAACCATCGGTGCGGCGCATTCTATCGCACGTGAGCCGAACGTTGCGCTTATCGGCGAAAAGTTTGGCCTGGACAGCAGTGAAGGCCGCGGCGTTATGGGCGTTTATATTGCCGGTACTGTTTTTGGTACTATTTTCTTCGGCCTGATGGCCAGCGTTGCTGCTTCTGTCCTGCCTATTCACCCATATGCACTGGCTATGGCCTCCGGTGTAGGCTCTGCCAGCATGATGACGGCTGCAGTAGGCTCTTTGGTTGCTATGTATCCTGATATGGCTGACCAGCTGGCAGCCTTCGGCGCAGCAAGTAATATGCTTTCCGGTCTTGACGGTCTGTATATGTCCGTATGGCTGGGCCTGCCGATGACCGAATGGCTGTACAAGAAATGCTACAAAATGAAATACGGCGTACTGCCTGAAGCTGAGAAGAAAGGAGAGGAAGCATAATGAAAATTAAAGATACAATTATCATTTTGGCTATTGTAACCTTCATGAGCTTGTTCTCCAACGTATTGGGAACCAAGGCTGATATTATCCAGTCTATTCCCGGCCTGCTGATTTTGGCGGTGATTGCTTTTGTCGGCATGCTGCTGTCCAAATATATTCCCGGCGGTATTCCGGCTGCGGCATGGGTTGTAACCTTGGGCTGTATTCTGACTATCCCCGGCGTTCCGGGCAGTGATATTGTCAATGGTTATGTGAAAAATGTTGGCTTTGTAGCTCTGTGTACGCCTATTCTGGCTTATGCTGGTGTATCCATAGGCAAGGACCTTGATGCCTTTGCCAAGACCGGCTGGCGCATTGTTATTCTGGCAATCGTTGTTTTTGTAGGCACCTATATTGCCAGTGCGATTATCGCTCAGTGCATTTTGAAGGCTTTGGGACAAATTTAAAAGAATTGCTTTTGACCGGCATCAGAACGATGCCGGTTTTTTAAAAGCTTCAAACTTATTGTATACATGCTTTTTCACTAGTCAGTTAATATTGCATCAGCAGTTATACAAAGAAAAAATTATTGGGTATTGAGGCGAATAATGTATAGATATTTGAGTAATGATGAAAAAATCGTAGTTCCATTGATTTGTGGCTTGTTTTTTTATACTTTTATTTTCTACATTGCTTTTGAATAATATACAGAATAAAAATGGCTGTTGTACTACATTTTTTATGCAGCACGACAGCCAGTATGTCTTAAAATGTGAGTATTATTTTTTTACTTGCTCGATACAGCAAGTATGTTTCTTGCTTTTTTTGTCATAATTGATGCCTACAAGAAGCATGTTACCAGTATATTGCTCCAATGTTTGCGTATAGTTACGTTCTTTAATTTGCTCGAGTGCTGTTTTAGCACTTTGGTTCCATTTCAGCTCTACGATAAGCGCAGGATAGTTTTCTTTATAGCGTGGCTTAGGGAGATACACGAAGTCAGCAAAACCTCGGCCGGTGGGAAATTCTCTGATTGGCTTGAAGTAATATTGCATAGTGCTTAAAAACGCAATAGTCAGCACGCTGCTTAATGAATTTTCATCATTGTAACGTATTGAAGAAGCATATTCGTCATGAAGCTTAGCAATGCTATTAGCGACAACTGCTGTCTCACCGTCTAAAACAGCGTTTAAAAGCTGCGTTGATTCAATTTCAAAAGCATGAAGTTCAGACCAGTTGTTAGAACTGATTGCACCTGCAAATTCCTGTCTGATTTCTTCATTAGGTATAGAAGCTACGTGTTCATTGATGTCATAACTTAAGTAACCTAAGTGAATCAGAGCTGTGAGAATATCGTCTTTGCTAGCGAAGCTAATCATATCGTTTTGGAAGAAATTTGTATTGACAGCGACTGAGTTGCCAGCGAGCATATCTATTATTGCTGTACGCAGACCTGCGAAATTCATATCAATGAGAGTTTTAATAGTTTGATAAGTACCAGTTTGCGACCAATAGCTTTGCAATCTTCCTCGTAGCATAGCGTTAACGACTGCTTTGGGGTTATAAATGTGGTAGTCATCTAAAAGATAGCCATCATACCAACGTTTGACAGCAGTAAAATCGGCATGGTAACGTGAGCATAATGTTTTAACTTCATTCTCTGTAAAACCCGTGTATGGAGCAAAAAAGCTGGCATCTAGCATAGTATACTCATCAAAATTGTTGAGCGCAGATTGTGTTTTCACTTTTTTGATGGGCAAAATACCTGTCAGATAGGCAAGGGCTACATACTTTGCCGGTTCACTGCCTTTGAAAAGATTACGCAGAAAGTCAATATATTGCTCTTGTACTTTGGTGTTGTGGGATTCGTCTCTGATGAAAACGTCCCATTCGTCAATGACGATAACAAATTTATTGCCTGTTGCAGCATTGATAGCTGATAATGCTCCGGAAATTTTTTGTACATCATCAGGAACAATTTTTCCGTAAAGTTGGCGCAGTTCGTTCAATACTATTTTAGTTATGTATGGAACAGTAGCTTCAGCTTTGCCACATTCTTTAAAACACCATTGTATGTCGAAGTGGAGCACATCGTATTTATTAAGATGTTTTGTGAAGCCAGGGATTTGGCTGATAGCAAGACCTTGAAAAAGTTCAGAAGCATCAGCACCTTTGCTGTAATATGCAGTGAGCATATCAGCGGTAACTGACTTGCCGAAGCGACGAGGACGGCTGTTACAAACGAAAGCTTGTAAGGTGCCGAGCATTTGATTTGTGTGCTTAATTAGAGAGGTTTTGTCAATATAAATTTCAGAAGCTACTGCTGCTTTAAATGCTGAACAGTCAGGATTTACAAATAAGCCCATAGCGCTATCCTCCTTTGCCGATGTGTTTATTTTTAGTATAAAGCAAGGTTGTCCTTATTGCAAGCAACGTAAAATGGAATGGTTAATGTATACATGCTTTTTTGTTGAAATAATCTGCAAGTTAGAGTAAAATATGACTATAAACCATGAGGAGGTATCACTATGTCTGAGATCTTAGCGGAAGCAACCTTTCCGAGTGTAATCCATAATAATGAAGTTTGCGAAGAAATCGTTAAATGGGGCAATAAAAATGGTTTCCCTCTGCAAAAAGCAAAATTATACAATAAAATGGATGGTTATGTAGGCTTTTCTCCTGATAATTATTTCATTAAAGCAACCCGTCTGCCGCCTGTTCCCGGTGGCTGGAAAGTTGTTGTAGAAAAATATGAGGCTGAAAGCCGCATTATTCCTTTGAATGTTAAGCCCGGTACCAATGAAGTTAACCGTTTCATTCTGAAAATGATGGATGAATATGTTAAGGAAGGCCTGAAAATGGAGCTGAGTGACGAGGTTTATGAATCCTACGGCACTTATCTGCGCGATTTGAAGGTTACCGGTCACACTGTATTGATTAACACCTTTGAAGACTTTATCGAAAACATGCGTTAAGCTATGGCCGGTGTTTTGGAAAAACAGCTGGCGCGGGCGCTGGATATGCGTCTTGCGGTTTTCGCATCCAAGGCAGCAAGCGGCAGCCTGCTGCAGGATGAGATGTCTTTGCGCACCGCTGCCTATATGGCCAGCGAAATCATTATGCCCTGCTGCTGCATGATGTGCAATAAGGCTAAGCTGGAAGCATTGCTGTCGCAGACGAAGCTTTGCGCGGAGAACAAAGAATTGACGCAGCGTCTGGCGGCGCTTGTTTATGATGATTTGGCGCGTTGTAATGGGTTGGGATAGGGCTGAGAAAAAAAGTTGAAAAAAATCTCAACTTTTTTCAAAAAAAGGTGTTGACAAAAGTCGCCTAATGCCTTATACTTATATTCGTTGCTGATGCATGCGGAAATAGCTCAGTGGTAGAGCACCTCCTTGCCAAGGAGGGGGTCGCGAGTTCGAATCTCGTTTTCCGCTCCAATTAAAAATTTGCCCGACAGATTGAGTCTGTCGGGTTTTTTGGTATTGTCAAGAAGCGAGCATTGTGATATGATATTATGAGCGATTTGTGTCAGCACATTTTCGCTAAGGAAGGCTGACAGTTTAATCCGATTATATTATTTTTTACCCACATAAATTTAAGGGAGGATTTTATTAATGAACGTTACTGTTGAAAGAGTAGAAAATGAGGCAACTTTAAAAATTACCGCTCCGGCTGCTGAGGTAAACGCAGGCTATAAAAAGGCTGTACAAAAAATTGCTGACCAGGCAAATATCCCTGGCTTCCGTAAAGGCAAAGCTCCGCGTGCTATCATCGAAATGCACTATGGCAAAGAAGCTGTAAAACAAGAAGCTTTTGAAATCGTTGCCAACAAAGCATACAGCGAAGCTCTGGACCAGGAAAAACTGATCCCTGTATCCGATCCTAAAGTTGAAGAATCTACCTTCGAAGAAGGCAAAGATATGGAACTGACCATTAAAGTAACCCTGAAACCGGAACCGGAACTGGGCGAATACAAAGGTCTGCATGTAGAGAAAAAAGAAGTTGAAGTAACCGACGAGCAAGTTGACGCTCAAATTAAAGACATGATGGGTCGCGACGCTAAAATGGTAGTTGCTGAAGAAGGCGCTGTAATTGAAAAAGGCGACTTCGCTATCATCGACTTTGCTGGTACCGTTGACGGCGAACCGTTCAGCGGCGGCGAAGGCAAAGGCTATCCTCTGGAAGTTGGCTCCAACTCCTTCATACCCGGCTTCGAAAATCAGCTGGTTGGCCTGTCCAAAGGCGACTCCACTGATGTAGAAGTAACCTTCCCGGAAGATTACTTTGTTAAAGACCTGGCTGGCAAAGAAGCTATCTTCAAAGTAAACATCCAAGACGTAAAACGCAAAGAGCTGCCGGAACTGAACGACGAATATGTTGCTTCCAAGACCGACTTCAAAACTGTAGAAGAGCTGCGTGCTAACTACAAAGAGCGTATGCAAAAAGCTGCTGAAGCTAACGCTAAAGCTGAATACGAGCATGAACTGATTGACCTGGCTGTAGCTAACGCTAAATTCAGCGTTCCGGAAATCATGATCGAAGACAAAATCAGCCAAATGGTTGAAGAAATGAAAATGAGCCTGGAAAGCCGTAAAATGAGCCTGGATATGTACATGCAATACACCGGTCTGGACATGGCTAAAATCCGTGAAAACCAACGTCCGGTTGCTGAAGAAAACGTTAAGACCGATCTGGTTCTGGACGCTATCGCTAAAGCTGAAGACATTCAGGTTGACATGGCTGACGTTGATGCAGAAATCGCTGCTATTTCCGCACAACACGGCGCTTCTCCTGAAGAAGTTAAGAAAATCATCAAAGGCAACGGCACCATGGGCCTGCTGCTGGCTAACATCCTGCGCCGCAAAGCTGCTCACGTTGTTATCGACAGCGCAAAATAATTTTAGGTTATACTTACAGTAAAGGAGTGTGACAAAATGAATTATGTGCCTATCGTTGTTGAACAATCTAGTCGTGGAGAACGTTCCTATGATATTTATTCACGTCTTTTGAAGGATAGGATTGTTTTCGTTACCGGTCCGATTGATGACAATATGGCAAATGTTGTCATTGCTCAGTTATTGTTTCTGGAGTCCGAGGATCCGGACAAAGACATCCATCTGTATATTAACAGCCCCGGCGGCAGCGTAAGCGCCGGTATGGCTATTTATGATACGATGCAGTATATTAAGCCTGACGTTTCTACTATCTGCATGGGCATGGCTGCCAGCATGGCATCCGTGCTCCTGGCAGCAGGCGCGCCGGGCAAGCGTTTTGCATTGCCGTATTCCCGTGTTATGATTCATCAGCCCTTGGGCGGTGCACAGGGACAGGCAACGGAGATTGAAATCCATGCCCGTGAAATTCTGCGTATCCGTGAAGAAATGAACCAGGTACTGGCAAAGCATACCGGTCAGACAGTGGAAAAAATTGCTGCCGATACCGAGCGCGATTATTATCTGACAAGTAAAGAAGCTAAGGAATATGGCCTGATTGATGAGGTTGTTTCCCGTAGTAAATCTGCAGAGTAAGATATACTATAAGGAGATTTAAAATATGAATTTTGATGAAGGACATGATGGAAAACCATGCTGTTCCTTTTGCGGCAAGCGTGAAGGTCAGGTAAAAAGACTGATTTCCGGTCGTGGTGTATTTATCTGCGATGAGTGTGTCGACTTCTGCAAATCCATGCTTGACGAGGAAAAAGAAAGCGATGCTGCCGAGCAGTTGGCTAATGCAGCTGATCTGCCTAAGCCTCAGGAAATCAAGGCAATCTTAGATGAGTATGTTATTGGTCAGGATGAGGCTAAAAAAACCTTGTCCGTAGCAGTATATAATCATTACAAGAGAATCAACTACGAAATCCAGAATCCGGAGTCCAAACGCGACTTGGAGCTGCAGAAATCCAATATTCTGATGCTCGGTCCTACCGGCAGCGGCAAAACACTGCTCGCCCAGACTCTGGCAAAGATTCTGCAGGTTCCCTTTGCTATTGCTGATGCTACTACCTTAACGGAAGCAGGCTATGTAGGCGAGGATGTTGAAAACATTCTGCTCAAGCTTATCAGCAATGCCGATTATGACATTGAAGCTGCTCAACGTGGCATTATCTATATCGACGAGATTGATAAAATTGCCCGTAAATCCGAAAACGTTTCCATTACCCGTGATGTTTCCGGTGAAGGTGTTCAGCAGGCTCTGCTGAAAATCCTTGAAGGTACTGTTGCCAATGTTCCGCCTAAGGGAGGACGCAAGCATCCGCATCAGGAGTTTATCAATATTGATACAACCAATATCCTGTTTATCTGCGGTGGTGCCTTTGCTGGACTGGAGCATATCATCAATGCCCGCGTAGGTAAGAAAAACCTGGGCTTTGGTGCTGATATCCGCCGTAAGGAAGAGGTTGATAACGAGGCTGTATTTGCCAAGGTATTGCCTGAGGATATCATGAAGTTCGGTATTATTCCGGAATTTGCAGGACGTATGCCGGTAGTAGTAACACTCAATCCGCTGGATGAGGCTGCACTGGTACAAATACTGACTGAGCCGCGTAATGCGTTGGTTAAACAATACCAGCGTTTCCTGGAAATGGATGGCGTGGATTTGGAGTTTGAGCCGGGTGCTCTGACTGCTATTGCTGAGGAAGCATTGAAACGTAATGCCGGAGCGCGTGGCCTGAGATCTATTATTGAATCCACCATGCGTAACGTAATGTATGATGTTCCTTCCCGTGATGATGTAACAAAGTGCATTGTTACTGAAGCTACTATACGCCAGCATTGCGAGCCGCAAATGCTTACAAAATAACAAAATATCTAAGGGGGAAGGATTATTATACCTTCTCCCTTATTTTATCGCTATGGCAAGTATGTCTGTGTGCGTACTGCCAATAAATTTCTCTCTTGTTTTGGGAGCTTAAGGAGGGATTATATGGCTAATTTGATAATTACAAAGCCCCTTCTTGCTTTGAGGGGCGTCTTGATTTTTCCGGGCATGATTGCCAATCTGGATGTCGGCCGAGAAAAATCTATAGCTGCTATTGATGCAGCCGAAGGTACGGACAAGCAAATTATTCTGGTTGGGCAAAAACAGCCTGAGCAGGAAAATTTTGCTGCCGATGATTTATATGAATGGGGCGTTCTGGCTAATATCAAGCAAAGGCTGCAGCTGCCTAACGGTGCTGTGCGCTTGCTGGTAGAAGGTCTGGAGCGCGTACATGTGCTGAATGCGGCAGAGGTTCATGAGAATGAGCAGGATTTCTTTGTCGGTGAGGTAGAAGTAGTGCCTGCTGACGATGCTGTAGATGCAGAAGCAGAAGGCTTGCGCCGTCTGCTGCTTGATGCCTTTGAGCAATGGGTACTGCTTACGAAAAAGGTTAATCCTGATACGGTGCAGTCGCTTAAATCGCGTACTGATTTAAGCAAGGTGCCTGATATTATTGTCGGCTATCTGCCGCTGTCTTTGACCGAAAAGGAAGAGTTGCTGGAAATGGCGCCGCTGAAGCTGCGTCTGCGTAAATTATACGAGATTCTGGTGCGTGAGCAGGAAATTGCCGATGTAGCCAAAAATATTTCCGAGCAGGTACACCAGCAGGTGGAGCAGAATCAGAAGGAATATTATCTGCGCGAGCAGATTAAGGCTATCAGCAAGGAGCTTGGCGAAAACGAAGACGTACAGGCAGAAATCGCTGAGTACAAGGAGCAGATGTCCAAGCTGAAGATGCCGCAAAACGTGGCGGAAAAAATCAACAAAGAGCTGGGACGTCTGGCAAAAATGCCGCCGATGACACCGGAGGGAGCGGTAATCCGCACCTATATTGATTCTCTGCTTGCGTTGCCTTGGGGCAAATTCACCAAGGATAATTTTGATATAGATAAGGCGCAGGATGTTCTTGATAAGGATCACTACGGCCTAAAGAAGGTTAAGGAGCGCATTCTGGAGTATCTGGCGGTACGTGCGTTGTCCAAGAGTACACGCGGACCTATTCTGTGTCTGGTAGGACCTCCGGGCGTAGGCAAAACAAGCTTGGCAAGCAGTATTGCCAAGGCTATTAAGCGTAAATTTACCCGTATTTCTTTGGGTGGTGTGCGTGATGAAGCTGAAATCCGCGGTCATCGCCGTACCTATATCGGTTCTATGCCGGGACGTATTATTCACGGTATGCAGACTTGCGGCTGCATGAACCCGGTATTCCTGCTGGACGAGATTGATAAAATGGCTTCTGATTTTCGTGGCGATCCGGCTTCTGCTCTCTTAGAGGTGCTTGATCCGGAGCAGAACAACAGCTTCAGTGACCACTTTATTGAATTCCCGTTTGATTTGTCACATGTATTCTGGATTGTAACGGCAAATGCCGTAGATACTATTCCGCCGGCTTTGCTGGACCGTCTGGAGATTATCCAGCTGAGCAGCTATACTGACGAAGAAAAGGTTAAGATAGCTCAGCTGCACCTGCTGCCGAAGGAGTTGAAGCTGAACGGCCTGGAAAAATATAAGGTCAGCGTCAGCGAAAAGGCTATCCGCCGTGTAATTCACGACTATACCAGGGAAGCAGGCGTACGTAATCTGGAGCGTAAGCTGGCAGGCATTTGCCGTAAGGTTGCGTTCAAAATCGTCAAGGGCAAGGGTAAGGGTGCTCAGGTAACAGAAAAGAATCTGGAAAAATATCTGGGACCGGTTATTTACCTTGATGATGATATCAGCCTGAAATCAAGTGTCGGCGTTGCCAATGGCCTGGCATGGACCAGCGTCGGCGGCGAGCTGCTGAAGGTAGAAGTACTGGCGTTTAAGGGCAAAGGTAACCTTACGCTTACCGGTCAGCTGGGCGATGTAATGAAGGAGTCGGCTCAGGCCGGTTATACCTATATACGCAGCCGTGCGGAAGCGCTGGGGATTGCAGCCAACTTTGGTGAAACGATGGATATCCATATCCACCTGCCGGAGGGCGCTGTGCCGAAGGACGGTCCGTCTGCCGGCGTAACAATGGTTACTGCCATGGTATCGGCGCTGACAGGTAAAAAGGTTAAAGGCAAGCTGGCGATGACCGGCGAAATTTCCCTGTCCGGCAAGGTATGGCCTGTTGGCGGTATTAAGGAAAAAATGCTGGCGGCTTATCGCTATGGCGTAAAGACAGTACTGCTGCCGAAGCGCAATATGCAGGATCTGGACGAGCTGCCGGAAAATATTCGTAAGGAAATGCAGTTTATACCTGTTGAGCATCTTGATGATGTTTTGAAGCTGGCATTGGAGGATAAAAATGAGTAAAGATAATTGGGATATTATCCGTGCTAAATATGTGGCCTCTGCAGTACGTGCAGACCAATATCCGCAGCCTGCTCTTATTGAGGCTGCCTTTATCGGCCGCAGTAATGTCGGTAAATCGTCGCTTATCAATTCACTCTGCCGCCGCAACGGCCTGGCACGCGTAAGCTCTACTCCGGGAAAAACGCAGACCATCAATTTTTACGAGCTGGAGGCTAAGCGCGTAGTTGAGGGTGAGGATGAAAGAGCATCCTTTTATCTGGTAGATTTACCCGGTTATGGCTTTGCTAAAACAAACCATAATAATAAGGACCAATGGTCCGGCTTTATCAGCAAATATTTATCCGGCAGTGAAAACCTCGGTGTAGTCTGCCAGCTGATTGATATCCGCCATAAGCCCATGGACAGCGATATGGAATGCTTTAACTGGCTGCGCAGCTGCGGCCTGAAGGTACAGGTTGTACTGACAAAATCCGATAAGCTGTCTAAAAATGCGGCCATGTCCCAAAAGGCGCTTTTTAAGCGCGAAATGGGCCTGAAGGAGTATGAGATTATCACTTATTCCTCCTCACAGCATACCATGCGCGGCGAGCTGATTGAACGCATTATGAATGCTTTATCCGCTAACGGTGTAGAGCAGGAGTAGAAGCTATGTTTTTAAACCGCTTGTTGCTTTTTATCATGGCACTTTGCTTAGGCAGCCTGTTGGTGCGCATGCATCTGCCGATACCGTTTTTACTGGGCGGCTTGCTGACTGCTCTGCTTTGCAAAACACTGACGCATCGCAGCAATCTGAGCTGGCCCAAGCAATGGCGCGAATATGCATTGATGGTTGCGGGCTACGGTATCGGTTCTACCTTTACCTCGGATACTTGGAATAACTTTTTGGCTGAGCTGGTTGGTGTAGCGGAAGCAACGATAGTTATTTTGGCTGCCAGTATTGCCTTGGCCTTTGTTACGGCAAAGCTGGCGCGGGAAAACCTCAAAAGCTGCATTATGGGTATGCTTCCAGGCGGCATGACGCTGACGATGTTGCTTTGCGAAGAGGATAAAGAAGTAAATCCCAACATTGTTATGGTGATGCAAGTGCTGCGTCTGCTGGGTGTAGTTATTACCGTGCCGTTTCTTGTAATCTGGCTTTTGCATGCGCAGGTGACGGGCAGCAGCGTAGCATTGCCCAATCATGGCGGAGTGCATTGGCTTGTTGTAGTGCCCTTGTCTATATTGGGCAGCTTTATAGCAACCCAAATACATATGCCGACGCCGAAACTGTTAGGACCGATTTTGGCTACGGCTGCATTTTCCGTCTTTGACGGCGGTGTGCAGCCTGTGCCTTTTTGGCTCATGGCTGCGGCGCAGGCCAGCATCGGTCTGTTCATGGGTATGCAGCTTGATGCGGACCGCATCGTAAAAACAGAAAAAATGGTACCCTATATTCTTATCGGTACGGCGATACTCATTGTTGTGAGTATCGGTATGGCTAATGTGCTTTCCGCACGCTACTGCTTTTCGCTGGTAACGGCGTTCCTGGCGATGGCGCCGGGAGGCATAGCCGAAATGTCTTTAGCCGGTATGAGTATGGGTGAGAATGTTTCGATTATCCTGACCTATCAGCTGGTGCGAGTGCTGGTGATAAATATCTTTATCCCGCCGCTGCTGGCATGGTGGTTTAAGGCTAAGCAGGCATAATTTTAGAGGATTGCAGAAAAATTTTTCATGATTTAAGAAAAATTTTTCTTGCAGTCCTCTTTGTTTTTTGCATGTAAAATCCTTGTAAAATCGCATGGTGCAAGGCTTTGAAGCATTATAAACATCTATCGGGACACAAAAAGTCCATAGTGGACAAAAATGTCATAAGGTGTTATACTTAATGCATATTAAGGCAAGACCTTAAAATAAAGCAGAAGGGATGATATAAAAATGACTTTTGAAAAATTTGTTGAAACTCTGTGCAACTTTAAATGGTATATGATTCACTGATTTTGGGAGGCGAGAATAATGCTGGAAAAATTTGTCAAAGCTTTATATGAAATGAATTTCTACTATATCCATTAACAGGTGTATAAAAATGAAGATTGCTAAATCGTAAGAACGCTTGCAGCTGAGCTGTAGGCGTTTTTTATTGCCTCAAAGCCGGTTGCGGCTGATATAATAGATTTTTTATTGTATTATATGCAAATTAAACACAAAGAACAGTTAATCAGAAGTTGATGCAGCTACACATAAGACTGATATATACATGGAATGAAAACACAAAAATAAAAATCAATGAAAAAGGTTGACAAGGTAAATAGTAACTGCTATAATTAAGACAACAAGTTGATATTGATATTACAGGTGCGAAAGCTCAATAGAGAAGCCGGTGAAAGTCCGGCACGGTCCCGCCGCTGTGACGTGGAGCGTGTTTTGTTTATACCACTGGAGGGGTCCTCTGGGAAGGTGAAACACGTGAAGAAGCGAAGCCAGAAGAACTGCCTGTAAGATGCATCGTCGTTTGACCTGCGAGAGACGGGGAGAGATGTCGTAGAGCTGTAGTATAGGCTTGTGCGCCTAGTAGCTTTTGATATTTCGCCGTTTTTCAAAAGTCCTGCCCATATTGGGTAAAGGATTATTTTTGAGAAACGGTTTTCTGTTTCTTATGCCATTGAAGGTCACGTGATGGCTGTGACCTTTTGGAGAGTGGCCGGGCCATCGATGCTATCTGTCATACTTGTCCGCGATACTGGACATATCGTGTTTTTCAAATCCCATTCTCAAATTTTTCTTTTAGCTGAGAACATTTCCTTTCTCCTCTCAAGTACGACAGCGTAGGGGTGCGCTGTCGTGCTGACAATCCAGCCATCACAAATGTGGTGGCTTTATTTTTTGCTGTTTAAAGGGAGGTTATTGATATGAAAGAATTATATTTGGCAGGCAAAATTGCTGAACTGCTAGCAGCCTTTGAAGGTATGAAAGGCGTTGAAGAAGTTGTTGCCGGACGTGCTAAAGCCAGCGGTGAGCTGGAAGTAAAGTGCGTACGTGTGCAATATAACCCCAAAAAGACAGATATCTGCGAGCTTTTGAAAAAATACTTTAATGAAGGTGTAAATCCCTATATCATCGCAGAAGATCCTTTGGAACAGGCTGCTGTTATTTACAAGGCTGCCGAAGATGTTCCGCAGATTGAATACTATGCCCGTTTTATGCAGAACCGTGGCGCAGAGCCGGGTGCTGCTTTAGGCAACATGATTCTTAATGATACTATGCCTGAAGAAAACGAGCTGCGCAGAGTCCAGATTAATTACGGACGTCTGCAGGAGTTCCTGGCAGATTAAACTGCCTGTTATTTTGTTATATACGGCCTGGACAACCGTGACCGTGTATATAAATGCTGTTTGCTTCTTAAAATCTATCCAAGCAAGGATGCGGCACATGTCCCCTGATGACCGGGTGAGAGCGGTCGGATAGCAGCTGCATCAGCAGACGAGATTGGCTGGAGGTGATATGCGTTTCAGCTTGGTGCTGTGAGCTTTTTCACAGTAATGATTAAATTATTAAAGGAGGATTATTTGAATGGCTGATGAACAACAAAAAACTGCAGCAGTCGTTGATGGCGAAAGACCGTTGACAGACAAAGAACTGGAAGCCATGTTGCGTAAGTCAGAGAAAGTAACCGAATTCCCGGAGGTAACTTTTGATGAATTTACCGAACCCACTTGGGATGAATGGGTGGAGGCATGTAATGTACTGTTGAAGGGCAAACCCTTTGACAAGATCATGTATACCAAAAACTACGAGGGCATTACCTTTGACCCGATTTATACTCGTAAAGGCACTGATGCAATTCTGCCGACCAACGATTATCCCGGTATGGGCGATTTCCTGCGTGGCGCAACTGTTAACGGTTATGTACACGAGCCTTGGGGCATTGCACAAGCCTGCGATGAAACCCTGCCGGCTGAAAACAACGAGCTGCTGAAGGAAGAAATTTCCAAGGGCTCCACTGTTTACAATATCAAACTGGATACTGCAACCAAAAACGGCGTAGACGTTAAAGATGCAGAAAAACCCGGCGATATTGGCGTGAACGTTACTACCGTTGAAGATATGAGCGTTCTGCTGGATGGTCTGAAACTTGACAAATATCCTATTATGATGTACACCGGTGCCGGCGCTAAAAACCTGCTGGCTCTGACTGTTGCTGCTCTGAAAGGCGCAGGTCATGATGTTAAAACCCTGCGTGGTGTTATCGGCGGCGACCCGATTGGCGAGCTGGTAAAAACCGGTAAAACCGAAACCTCTCTGGATGCTTTGTATGATGAAATGGCTGAAACCATTAAATTTGCTAAAGCTAATACTCCGGAGCTGCGCACTGTTTTCATCAACAGTGATGCTTACACCGATGGCGGTGCTGAAGCAGTACAAGAGGTTGCTTACACCTTCGCTACTGCAGTTGAATATGTACGTCAAATGCAAAAACGTGGCGTTGAGCTGCACGATATTGCTAACTCCCTGTACTTCTGCTTCAACCAAGGTGCAAACTTCTTCATGGAAATCGCAAAACTGCGTTCCCTGCGTATGATCTGGGCAGCTATTATGGAAGCATTCGGTGCTGAAGAAGCAGACCGTGCTATTAAGGTTCATGGCCGTTGCGCTCGCTTCACTAAAACCGTTGTTGACCCGTATGTTAACATGCTGCGTAACTGCACCCAAACCTTCTCCAGCGTTGTAGGCGGCGTTTGCACTTATGACAATCCGCCGTTTGATGAGCTGATTCGTAAAGGCGACGTATTCTCCCGTCGTATCGCTCGTAACCTGCATGTAATGCTGCAAGAAGAATTTGGTATGCTGAGCCCGATTGATGCTGCTGGCGGTTCCTGGGGCGTTGAAACCCTGACCAAGCAGATTACCGAAAAAATCTGGGCTGAGTTCCAAAAGGTTGAGGAAATGGGCGGCATCATTAAAGCTCTGGAAGCTGGCTATCCGCAAGCACAAGTTGCTGAAGTTCTGGCTAAGCGCTTCAAAGCTCTGGAAATGCGCAGCGACCGTGCTGTTGGCGTAAACATGTACCCGAACATGACCGAAGAACCGCTGGAGCGCCGCGAAGAGGACACTCCGAAACTGAAGAAAGAACGCGAAGCTGCTGTTGCTGCTTACGTTGCTGATATCGACACCAACTACCTGGCCGGCAAGCTGGCTGCTGTTGAAACTGTTGAAGGCGCAATCGAAGCATTCAGCAATGGTGCTACTATCGGCCAGGTTGCTGCTGCATCCTGCAAGGCTGAAGCTCCGGAAGTCGTTGAAGCAATCGCTGCTCATCACTGGACCGAGCGCTATGAAGCACTGCGTTTCGAAACTGAAGACTATGTTAAGAAAACCGGCAAAAATGTTGAAGTATTCCTGTGCAACATGGGACCGATTCCTCAACATAAAGCTCGTGCCGACTTCTCCACCTCTTTCCTGCAGGTTGGTGAATTCAACGTTCATCTGAATGATGGTTTCCAAGACGGCGAAGATGGCGACCAATACGAAAAATGCCTCAAAGCTTTCAAAGAAGGCGACTATGATGTTGCAGTTATCTGCTCCACCGATGCTACCTATCCGGAAATCGTTCCAAAACTGGCTCCGATGATTAAAGCAGCTATGAAACCGTCCGCTACTCTGTTCCTGGCCGGCGCTGCTCCGAAAGACCTGGAACAAGTTTACAAAGATGCTGGCGTTGACGATTTCATCAGCGTAAAAGCTAACTGCTTCCAAACTCTGAAGATGCTGCAAAAGAAGAAAGGGATGATTGAATAATGAGCATTAATCCGGATTTCACTAAAGTAGCCCTTCCTGATCATCCTTCTTGTTCTTATGACGAATGGAAGAAAAATCTGGAAGAAAAAATGGGCGAAAATTATGATGCCCTTTATGATACTACCTTGGAACGTATTCCTAAAGCTCCGCTGTACACCAAGGATATCTATGATAAATGTAACCATTTGGACTTCATGAGCGGTATTCCTCCGTTCCTGCGTGGTCCTTACTCCACAATGTATGTATTCCGTCCGTGGACTGTACGTCAATATGCAGGTTTCTCCACTGCGGAAGAATCCAACGCATTCTATCGTCGTAACCTGGCTGCAGGCCAAAAAGGTCTGTCCATCGCGTTCGACTTGCCGACTCACCGCGGCTATGACGCTGATAACCCGCGTGTAGTTGGTGACGTTGGTAAAGCAGGCGTATCTGTTTGCTCCATGCTCGATATGAACATCCTGTTCTCCGGTATTCCTCTGGATCAGATGTCCGTATCCATGACCATGAACGGCGCAGTACTGCCTGTACTGGCATTCTTCATCGTATCCGGTGAAGAACAAGGCGTTGATAAATCTATCATGGCTGGTACCATTCAGAACGATATTCTGAAAGAGTTTATGGTACGTAACACCTACATTTATCCGCCTGCTATGTCTATGCGTATCATCGGTGATATTTTCGAATATACCACCAAATATATGCCTAAATTCAACAGTATTTCCATTTCCGGTTACCATATTCAAGAGTGCGGCGCAACCTGCGACCTTGAATTAGGCTACACTCTGGCCGATGGTATGGAATATATCCGTACCGGTGAAGCTGCAGGCCTGCCTGTAGACGCATTCGCAAAACGTCTGTCCTTCTTCTGGGATATGGGCAAAAACTACTTCATGGAAGTTGCTAAAATGCGTGCTGCTCGTGTTCTGTGGGCTAAGATTCTTAAGAGCTTCGGCGCTAAGAACCCGAAATCCATGGCACTGCGTACTCACAGCCAGACTTCCGGCTGGTCTCTGACCGAACAGGATCCGTTCAACAACATCTCCCGTACTTGTATGGAAGCTATGTCTGCTGCTCTGGGCCATACCCAATCCCTGCATACAAACGCACTGGACGAAGCTATCGCACTGCCGACCGACTTCTCCGCTCGTCTTGCTCGTAACACCCAGCTGTACATCCAGGATGAAACCAAAGTCTGCAAGATTATCGATCCGTGGGGCGGTTCCTACTATGTTGAATACCTCACCAACGAAATCATTCGCCGTGCTTGGGCTCATATCCAGGAAGTTGAAGCACTCGGTGGTATGGCAAAAGCTATTGCAACCGGCCTGCCGAAGATGCGTATCGAAGAGTGCGCAGCTCGTCGTCAAGCTAACATCGATAGCGGTAAAGAAACCATCGTTGGCCTGAACAAATATCGTCTGGCTAAGGAAGATCCTCTGAACGTACTGTCCATCGATAACACCGCTGTACGTAACGCTCAGATTAAACGTCTGGAAAAACTGAGAGCAGAACGCGACAACGACGCTGTTGCACGCGATCTGGAAGCTATTACCCGCGCAGCAGAAACCCGTGACAACGGCAACCTGCTGGAAATGGCTGTACAAGCTGCTCGCGACCGTGCTTCCCTCGGTGAAATTTCTGACGCAGTTGAAAAAGTATCCGGTCGTTTCAATGCTGTAATCCACACTGTATCCGGTGTATACTCCAGTGAATTCAGCGGCAACGATGACATGGAAAAAGCTACCAAACTGGCTGATGAGTTTGAAAAACTTGAAGGCCGTCGTCCTCGTATCTTCCTGGCTAAAATGGGCCAAGACGGTCATGACCGCGGACAAAAAGTTCTGGCAACCTCCTTCGCTGATATGGGCTGGACCGTCGACGTTGGTCCTCTGTTCCAGACTCCGGAAGAATCTGCACAAGACGCTGTAGATAACGACGTTGATATGGTTGGCTTCTCTTCCCTGGCTGCAGGTCATAAAACCTTGCTGCCGGCAATCGTTGAAGAACTTAAGAAACGTGGCCGTGAAGATATCATGGTATGTATCGGCGGCGTAATTCCTGCACAGGATTACGACTACCTGTATGAACATGGTGCAGCAGGCATCTTTGGACCTGGTACCAACATTCCTAAGTGCTGCATCCAATTACTGCAAATGTTGGTTGACCGTGCAAAAGCTGAACACGCTGAAGACTGAGGTGATATAAATGCCTGAAACTGGTGAAAAAGATATTAGGCCGAGTTGGGTACCCCTGAAAAAAGATCCTAACTTTGCCTGCTCTGTAATGGGCGGGATTGACAGTGCCGTAAACGCTGTCAGCGAGGAGAAGTATAACCCTGTGGATAATATTAGGAAATTCCCCTTGAGGAAAAAGCCTAGTCCGGAAGAGTTAATAAAAGGAGTCAGTGAAGGCGATCGTAAAACCTTATCTCAAGCTATTACTCTTATAGAAAGCAATGCACCGAGGGATTTTGATAAAGCACAGCGTGTCCTGCAGGCTCTCCTGCCGCGTACAGGCAAAGCTTTGCGCATCGGCATTTCCGGTGTACCGGGTGCTGGCAAAAGTACCTTTATCGAGTCCTTTGGCCAGATGCTGTGTCATCAGGGCTACAAGGTCGCAGTTCTTGCTGTCGACCCTACCAGCTCTATTACCGGTGGCTCTATTTTGGGTGATAAAACGCGTATGCAGATGCTTTCGCGTGAACCTAATTGCTTTATCCGTCCGTCCCCCGCAAAGGGTACCTTGGGCGGCGTTGCCCGTAAAAGCCGTGAAACCATGCTGCTTTGCGAGGCTGCAGGCTGTGATGTTATCTTAGTAGAAACCGTAGGTGTAGGCCAGTCCGAAATCACTGTCCGTTCGATGGTTGACTTCTTTATGCTGGTAGTACTGACCGGTGCCGGTGATGATTTGCAAGGCATCAAGAAAGGCATCATGGAGGTTGCCGACGCTATCGTTGTCAACAAAGCCGATGGTGACAATCTGCCTAAAGCTATCGTTACCCAGGGTGAGTATGAGCGTATGATTGAATTCATCCGTCCTGCTACCGAAGGCTGGAAAACTCACGCCTACAGATGCTCTGCTTTGACCAAGGAAGGCCTGCTTGAGCTTTGGGCAGTAATGCGCAAGTTCGAAAAGGTTACCAAGGAATGCGGTTCCTTCGACAAACGTCGTAAATCGCAGACTATTTCTTGGGTTAACAGCATGATTGACGAGCATTTACATAACCTGTTCTTTGAAGACCCGATGATTAAAGGACGCTTACCGGCAGTAATGGAAGCAGCTGTTAATGGCGTGGTATCCCCAAGTCAGGCTGTTACCGAGCTGATTAATGCCTTTGATATTGATCGTGCTTCAATGAGGCATCGCAATCAAAACAAATAAAGTCCGGCAAGAAAGCACCCAGTGGTGATTTTTGACCGGCAAACATAAAAAAGGCTGTCACTGATGAAGCTTCATCAGTGACAGCCTTTTTGTTATATAATGCCTTGCGGATGCTGCAAAAGGACATTATTGCAAGGGAAAATATGATGTTAACCGGATAAAAGGCTGCGGAGATTTGCCCTGAAAAGAGTAAGAGATTCTATTTCTTTTGTTGTCAATAAATAAGTGCATCTTTAGTAATATGAGTTCTTACAATAATTTTTTAGGGAACTTTTTCGCTAAAGTCTTGACATTCTTAATCGGACTTAGTATAATTAAAAGCAACAAATCAATATTTCGTATGAAGTGCTAATTGGTGAAAATCCACACGGTCCCGCCGCTGTAACAGGCTTGCCTGGAGTCAGCAAAGTACTTCGTATAAGCATATGCTTGACCTGCGAGCGACAGGAGAAGATGTTAACAGACAAGATACTGTTTATGTGAGAGTGGCAGCTATCTTAATTGTGCGCATTAACCGTCTTTGCTTGCAAAGACGGTTTTTTTCAACTATCAAATGTGGGTCGAAATATTGATTTCCCAAACATTAGAACAAACTAAGCAAATCGGACAATTTGCTGTTCTGTTACGTAAAGATTTTTCAAATTCTCCTTCTCCTCCAATTTTATCGTGTGTAGCTTGTTACAGGGGTGTGGCAATGCAACAATAAAAAAACCGCCGGGTAAGGCGGCTTTTTTATTGCTTTCGCAAGGAAAGCATAAGCATAGTATGATAAACAAAAAAACCGCCGTGAGGCGGTTTTTTATTTTATAAAGATGAGTTTTTCAGGACTTCATCCAGGTTGCATACCTGCTGTGAATTACGTGTCTTGGAATAGAATTTGAGGAAATGCTGGGCAACGACGGAAAGCGGTCTGTCTTTAACCTTTACTACGGTTTTGTAAACGTCTGCCTTGATGTCGGATATAGGACGGGTGATAAACTCTTCACCAAGGTCTTCTCCGGGCTCTACAGGCACGATAGAAACGGCTGCCTTGGCGCGTGTCCATTCCAAGGTAGTGCTGCGGGTGGTGCTGGTGCAGGTGATACGCGGTACGATAGATGCCTGCGCACAGGCCTTGAGGAAGATTTCGGAGCAGCCGGAGCTGATGCTCAGAGGTACATCCTCTAATTCCTTAAGGGTGACAACTTTTTTGCTGTCATCCAGGAAAACGGAGTTTTTATGGAAAACAGCTGTCAGCTCTTCATCGCGACGGAAGAGAACTTCAAAGTTATCCTGATGCTCTACCGGTACGCTCAAAATTCCCAGCTCGGTAATACCGTTAAGCATTTGCTGTGTCTGTTCATTTATGCTTGCTTCAAACAGCTCACATTTGATATTAGGATAAAGAGCACAGAAATCCTTGAGAGAGGATTTGATGAATAAAGCACTGCGGGAGTTGGCAATGCTGAAACGCAGCGTACCTACAACACCGCCCATAATGTTTTCGATTTCGCTTTTAGCAAGATCCTCCAAAGCACACATGTACTTTGCTTTTTGATAGAGGACGCGTCCTGCCTCGGTCAGGAGAATCTGACGGCTGCCGCGGGTGGTAATTATCAGCTTGGTGCCGAAATAGTTTTCCAGAGCACGCAGCTGCTTGCTGAGGGCCGGCTGAGCAATATGCACGTAATCAGCCGCACCGGTAAAGCTACCGGCTTCAATAATTGCCAAAAAGTTTCTGTAATTGTCTAATTCCATGTTTTGCAGACCTCCAACTAATACTAAACTTATGTAAAATAGAAACAATAATAGATTCTAAATATGGGTATAATACAATTAGTTTATCATATTGCTAGTATATTTTCAAGAAATTCAACGATTAAGGCTATTATAGAACAGAAGAATGCCAAAAAGCAATAATAAAATGTCATATCTATAATTCCTATTAGCTATTTTTCTTATTAAGCAATATCTGTTATACTAAATGCGTATAAAGCAAGGGCCTTATACAGAGCAAATTGACAAATTGACTTATTCAAAGCAAAGGAGAGAACAAAATCATGGCTGAAACAAAAATGGCAGTCGAAAAAGAAACCGGTTTATTCGCACATCTGTGCCGTCAACGCAACGGTGCAGCAAAAGTATTCCCGCATTGTGGTGAAAAAGGCTTTGCCTTCAGCAGAAGAGTGCAGGGCTTCAAACTGAGCGAAGCATCCCTGAAAGCATTAAAAAGAGGTTAAGAAGAAAGATGAGCTTTGTACTGAACTATCTCAAAGAGTTGGACAGAGAATACTATAGTAAATGGTTTAAGAATATTTTGCTTTAAGCTTTAAATAGCAGCATTATAATATGCCAGTCCGCGAGCGATGACGTTATAGCCTACCTCCTTGTACGTCGTTGGCAGACTGGCTTTTTGTTTGCCTAAAATATTCCTGACGGATATATGAATAATGCTACATAGGTATTTTTATTTCGGCGATAATTGTCGTATAATATGGAACTGCCTGCTATAAAAAAACAAGTAGAAGTCAGTTACGAAATACATTTAATTACTTTCTGAAATATACTTAATTCATATAACTTCTATTCCAACTAGGTATTTTTATTATTTTGGAATATGTTGTATAATCTCTAACAGTGAAAGGCACTCTCCAAAAGGAACAAGAAAGGAGCTGATAAGTTTTGGACATTGCACTTATCATGAATGATGAAAAAGAAGATTCTAAGATTCGGGAGTACCTGAAACAGGTAGACAAGAAGTTTTACTATCGAGCTATCGAGAACAGGAAAAAGGAAGGTAAAGTCTTCCCGCATCGAGGCGAAGATGGTAAGCTCTTTGTAAACACTTTTCAATATGTAAACCTATTTAAGAAGAAATAAGTGGAGGGAAATTTTTATGACACCAGCAATTAAATGCTTAATTCTGTTAGCAGTAGTTGCACTGTTATTCGTTACCGAAATGATTCCGCTGGCAATGACCGCGGTTCTGGCTGCTATAGCCTGCAGTGCATTGGGCCTGGTTCCTGAGAACCAAATCTTCCTTGGCCTGGCAGATTCTACTGTAGTTCTTTTTGGCGGTATGTTCGTCGTTGGCGCTGCAATGTTTTACACAGGCCTTGCTCAAAAGGTTGGCGGCGCTGTAGTAAAGCTGTTTGGTACTAATGAAAACAGCCTGATGTTTGGTCTTATGGTTATTGCAGCTGTTATGTCTGCGTTCTTGTCTAACACTGGTACCACCGCTTGCCTGATTCCTGTAGTTATGGGTATCTGCGCACAAGCAAAGCTTTCCGCTTCCCGTCAGCTGATGCCGTTGGCTTTCGCTGCCGGCCTTGGCGGTACCTGCACCCTGATTGGTACCCCGCCGAACATTCTGGCAAACGTTGCTCTGAAAGCAGCCGGCATGCCGGAGCTGCAATTTGGCTTCTTTGAATATGCCTACATCGGTATTCCTATTACTATTGCCGGCATCGTTTACATGATGTTCCTTGGCAAATATATCCTGCCGGAAGCTAAAACCGACGAGGTTGCAGATGTAGAGCAAGAGATTGATGCTACCAACACTACTCCGAAAAAACAAATGATCTGCGGTATCATCATGGTTGGCGTTATTGGTTCTATGGCAACCAGCGTAGTTCCTCTGGAATTGGCTGCTGTTGTCGGAGCGGTACTGTGCGTACTGACAGGCTGCATCACTGAAAAACAAGCCTATAACTCCATCGACTGGATTACCATCTTCCTGTTTGCAGGCATGATTCCTGTTGCAACAGCTATGAACACCAGCGGCGCTGGCAAGCTGATTGCTGAATTCACCGTAAGCCTGATGGGCGGTAACCCGTCTCCGTACCTGGTAACTGCTGTACTCTTCGGTTTGGCAGTTATCCTGACTCAGTTCATGAGCAACACCGCTTCTAAAGCTCTGCTGTGCCCGGTTGGCATCGCACTGTCCGCACAAATGGGTGCATCTCCGAAAGCTGTACTGATGGCAATCCTGATTGCTTCCAGCTGCGCATTCGCTTCTCCGGTAGGTACTCCTCCGAACACCCTGGTACTTGGCCCTGGCAAGTACAAATTCATGGATTATGTTAAATGCGGCGGCGGTCTGGTAGCAGTCAGCATGATTGTTGCAATCATCGTTATTCCTATCGTATGGCCGTTCTTCCCGACTGCAGCATAATTTACTAAAGACTCAGGTCTTACCACCTTTCTTAAAATGTCTGCAACGCTCCCAAATGGGAGCGGTCAGCAGACGCAAATTGGATAGAGAACAATTTATTATAGACGGGGCGGAAGCTGCCCTGACGCACAAAGCTTCAAAGATGCTTACAATTACAAATTCCTTCTTTCTGTATATATTTGCTTAGGGGACATTGGCAGTATATATAGGATATAAATGAAAAAAACTACCCTTCGTCATGTTGGACAGAGCATGGCGGAGGGTAGTTTTAATTATAGTGCTGCAGTAAAAATACCACCCCTATAAATAATAGTAGAAAGTTGATTTACTATTATATATAGGGGTGCATATTATCTTCTGTAAAACAGCTTTGCTGATATCTTTGTGCTTGCTTTCGAACCTTCTTTACACAAACACATATTGCACCAGCAGCATATAGCCTATAGTGCCTGCTGCTATCGTCAGCAGCAGATTACGCAGGGTTGCCTGCAGGATAACTGTCAGCGCTACGGCTATGGCTTCAGGCAGGCCGTGACTGCCGGTCATAATTTGCGTATCCTTGAGGGAGTAGACCACAAGCATGCCCATAACGGCCGCAGGCAACATTTTGCCTAAAAACGCTACTAATGGCGGCGTTTTTTTGTTGGCCGGGAACAGGATGAAGGGCAGAAAGCGCGTTAACATCGTGCCTGCGACAACGGCGGCAATGGTTATGATTTGTTCTGTGAAGCTCATAATTTAATGCCTCCTTTGTAATATGCTGTGATAAATATCAGCAGCATAAGCAACATAGCCGGTGGTATAAAGTTTTGCGGACCGATGAGCACCAGACAGAGCAGCGGAATGACAATGCCTAAGATAGCAGGAGTGTGATTTTCTGTTGATTGCCACTGGCTGACGAAAATTGCCGTAAAAAGAGCGACGAGGGCAAAGTCCAGGCCTTTGGTATTGATTTGCAGACTGTTGCCTAAAAGACCGCCGATGGTTGCGCCCGCTACCCAGTAGATTTGGTTCAGCAGATTTACGCAGACCATGAAGCATCCCTTGTCGATGCCTTCGGGGATAACGGTATTGCAGTTGATGGCGAAGGATTCATCACACATACCGAAGATCAGATAAAATTTCTTCAGACCGGTATTCTTATACTTTTCCAGCATGCTCAGACCGTAGAACAGATGACGAGAATTAATCATAAGTGCCATAAAAAAGCAGTACAGCGGATTGAAGGGACTAAGCAGCATTGTGACCAGAACGAATTCCATGCTGCCGGCAAAGACAAGCGCACTGGTAAAAAACGGATACCAGGGAGAAAAGCCCTTGCTGCAGATATAAAAGCCGTAGGAGATGCCTAAAAAAAGAAACGCTGCACAAATTGGCAGCGTTAGTGGAAAAGCAGCTTTGAGTGCTTTTGTATATTTGTTGTTCATAATTAAAACCTGCACAATTCTTTAATTCATAGAAACTATGTAGGCTTTATTGTACAGTATCCTGCGGGAAAAGTCAACGCTTGGGAGCCGGACCGCTGCTGGAGCGGGCAACAAGACGGCATTTGTATTCTACATGGGTTATAGGCTCAAATTTACCGTGATGCTCATAGCTGGCAATTTCCTCCTGCAGCAGCTTGAAGGCACTTTTACCGCATTCTGTCAGCGAGTTATCGATAGTTGTGAGGTTGACGCCGCGCAGATGCGAGGGGAAGATGTTGTCGAAACCACAAAGGCTGATATCCTCGGGAATCTTCAGGCCTCTGTCGATAATGGCATTATATGCACCATAGGCAACCATATCGTTGATAGCGACCATGGCTGTTGTTTCCGGCGCTGCTTCAAGACAGCGTTTGGCAAGCTCATAGCCTGTACTGTATTCTACTTCAACGTGCGAAAGCTCATAGTCAGAAGTAATCTCTTGAGTGAAGAGGGAAAGCTTGGCACCTGCTGTCTTGCAGGCATCCTCCAGACCTTGATAGCGGCGTACACGTGAGGTGTGTTGGTCATTGAGCGTTGTAGAAAGATAGGCAACATGTTTATGGCCTAAATCCGTAAGATGCTTGCCGATGAGCTGGCCTGCAGTAAAGTTGTTCATGTCAACAGTAGCCAGCTCCAGATCACTGCGTCTGTCACCGATAGCAACAACTGGCAGATATTTGCTGAGCTTGTACGCCAGCTGCGGCTGTTGGGGAATCATGGCAAAGATGACACCGGCAACGTTAAATTTGCGGGCCTGTTCCATGATAAATTTTTCTGTATCCGTATCCCAATAGGTGGTGCGGACGGAGGTGACAAAGCCCTGCTTACGGGCAACAATTTCAATACCCTGAATAATAGTAGTATAGAAAGGATTGAATAATGAAGGACAGATAATAATAATCAGTGTATCTGAGGGCCTGACGAGGGCGTAGGCTTTTTCCTTGCTGCTTTTGTAGCCGAGCTCGGCAGCGATAGCGTAGACCTGCTCAACAGTTTCCGCGTTGAAGCGGTCAATACTGCGCCTGTTGAGAATCATCGATACGCTGGCAGGCGAAAGACCTGCCTTGGCAGCAATATCCTTCAGGGTAACCTTCTTAGGCATAAACACAATCCTTTCTAATTTGATTATGTATCGGATGGCTGATATAAATTATCTGCCTAAAACCTTTGCGGCAATGTCAGGATAATTGGTAATCAGAACGTCAACACCGGCATCAACCAGCTCCTGCATCATTTCAGCATCGTTAGGAGTCCACGCCTGCAGAGCGATGTTGTGTGCGTGCAGATCAGCAGCAACGCCTTCCTTAGCACAGAAATAGGTGCGGGCGTTAACACTTGCAGCGCCTTGGGAAGCAGCATATTCACCGATATTCATCAGCCAGGTGTCGGTTAAAAGACCGCATTTTGCTTCCGGCATCAGTTTTTTGATTCTGGCAACAGTGTAATGGTTGAAGGAAGAATACCAGATCTGGTCTTCCAGACCGAATTCCTTGACCATAGCAATGAGCTTTTCTTCAATGCCTTCATATTCAAAATAGCTGGTTTTGAGCTCGATATTGGTAATCAGCTTGGTGGTTTTCAGCCAGGTGAAATATTCGCGTAATGTAGGAATGGTTTGGCGAGGGAAGAAGCCTTTGACATTAACGCCTACAGAAAGCATTTTCAGCTCTTCCAGGGTATGGTCCTTCAGCCAGCCGCTGCCGTTAGTGGTGCGGTCGAGCATTTCGTCATGCATGATAACGATTTCACCGTCTTTGGTAAGCTGGATATCCAGTTCAATGCCGTCAGCAACAGTTTCTTCTGCTACCTTTTGGAAAGCAAGCATAGTATTTTCAGGATAATAGCCGCTGAAGCCGCGGTGCGCAAAAATTTGAACCATTTCTATTCCTCCTTGAATTTTTCAATAATGTTCAACACTATCTTAGCATAAGATAAGCGAAAAAACAAGTGGGACATAATAAGACCAATAGGGATAAAAAACGGCCAAAAGCTAGATTACAAGTACATTTGCTAAATGTGCGTAAAATTATTGACAATTCTGTGTCACTCTGTTAATATGGTATCAGATTCAAAACGGGAATCTCTATTACATTAAATTTCAACAAAGTTCAACAAGGGATTTAGGAGGATGAACATGAAAAAGATCGTAGCTCTTCTGTTAATGTCTGTAATGATGTTGGCGCTGACCGGTTGCGGCGGTTCTGACAAAAAGGATGAAAAGGCAGCAGGTTCTGACAAAAAGGTTGTTTTGAAGCTGAGCCATGTATTTTCTCCCGATGAGCAGCTGTACAAATCCATGGAATTGGTTGCTGAACGTATTAACAAGAAAACCAATGGCCGTGTAGAAATTCAATGCTTTGGTCAAAACCAGCTGGCTTGCTACAAGGATGGCCTGGAGCAGGTTGCTAACGGTGCTAACTTTATTTCTGTAGAAGACCCGTCTTATCTGGGCGACTATGTACCTGATTTCAAACCTTTGGTTGGTCCGATGCTGTATCAATCCTATGACGAATATGAGAAGATGATTGAAACTCCGTTGGTTAAGGATATGGAAAAGAAGGCTGAAGAAAAAGGTATTAAGGTTCTGGCTCTGGACTACATCTTCGGCTTCCGTAATGTTATGACCAACAAGGTTATTACTAAACCTGAAGACATGAAAGGTCTGAAACTGCGTACTCCCGGCAGCAAGCTGTTCATTGACACCATCAATGCTATGGGCGCTACCGCTACCAGCCTGCCGTTCTCCGAAACTCTGTCCGGCGTTTCCCAAGGCGTTGTAGATGGTCTGGAAGGCTCCGAATTCACCAACATCGGTACCAAATGCTATGAGCACGTTAAAAACGTAGCTACCACCAAGCATTTCCTGGGTACCTGCGGCGTATACATTTCCACCAAAGTATTCAACAGCCTGTCTCCGGAAGATCAGAAGATTGTTGCTGAAGAATTTGCTTATGGCGGTAAAGAAATGACCAAGATTTCCACCGAATCCTATAACAAGGTTTATAAGGAACTGGAAAGCAAGGGCGTAAAATTCAACGATGTTGACCATGCTGCTTTCGAAAAAGCTACCGAGCCTGTATTCAAACAGATGGAAGAAAAAGAAGGCGCAACTCCTGGTATCTATGAAAAGCTGAAAGCTGAGCTGGCAAAAATCCGCGCTGCAAAATAAGCTGTAGATTTTTTCAACATTACTAAACAGTTATAATGAAACACTAAGGAGCTACCACGCTGCATCATGCGGCGTGACAGCTCCTTCCTTTGCATAAGTATTACTATAAAAAATGGAGGTAAAATTTTGGGTAAAAACCTGAGCTTCGTGCTAAATAATCTGGAAGATTTAGTTGCTGCATTTTTCATCAGCATTACTACTATCCTTGTTGTTATCAATATTGTTCTGCGTTATGTTTTTAACTCCGGCCTTGTTTGGTCTGAAGAGGTTGCTACCGGTTGCTTTGTCTGGTCGGTATTTATCGGCGCTGTTGCCGTATTTAAACATCGCGGTCACGTTGGCGTTGATATCATTGTTAAGAGAATGCCCCAAGGTATGCAGAAGGCTATCGGCCTGATTACCGACGTTATTCTTGTCGCGCTTAACGGCTACATGTCTTATCTTTCTGTTATCTATATTTCCAAATCCTATACGAAAATGACCCCGGTACTGGGTATTTCTTCCGTTTATATCAGTTCTTCCGTACTGATTGCGTTTGTACTCATGACCATGTATTCTATTAAATTTGTCTGGCAGGATGTTGCCGGTTCCGGAAAGGAGGAAAAATAATGGCTTATTTGCCCGTCATCATAGTTTTTGTGCTTTATTTTTCCAGTATTCCAATCGCTTATGCCCTGTTCGGTGCAACGATTTCCTACTTTACCTTTTTGGATGCGACTTCTCCTGCACATCTGGTATTCCAACGTATTATTACCAGCACGCAGTCCTTCCCGCTGCTGGCAATTCCCTTCTTTATTATGGCAGGCTCCATCATGAACTATGCCGGTATCAGCGATAAGCTGATGAAATTTACCGACGTGCTCATGGGTCATATGACCGGCGGTCTGGCTCAGGTTAACGTACTGCTCAGCCTGCTGATGGGCGGTGTTTCCGGCAGTGCTAACGCTGACGCTGCTATGCAGAGTAAAATGCTTGTTCCGGAAATGGAAAAGCGCGGTTATGGCAGAGCCTTCAGTGCCGCGGTAACAGCTGCGTCCTCCGCAAGTACGCCTGTAATTCCTCCCGGAATTAACCTGATTATTTATGCGCTGATTGCCAGCGTATCCGTAACCAAAATGTTTATGGCAGGCTATGTGCCCGGCATTCTTATGGCAGTATCCATGATGATAGTTGTTGCCATTGTTTCCAAAAAACGTGGCTATAAGCCTTCACGTGAAAAGGCTGCTACCTTCGGTGAAATTATGACTCAGTTTAAGGAATCTATCTGGGCGCTGCTTTTCCCGTTCGGTATTATCGCCGGCCTGCGCATGGGTATGTTCACTCCCTCCGAGGCAGGCGCTGTAGCAGTAGTATACTGCATTCTGGTAGGTGTCTTCATCTATAAGGAGCTGAAATGGGAATATGCCTGGCCGATTATGAAGGAAACTATTTACGGTACCAGCTCTGTTGTACTGATTATCGTAGCAGCTTCTTTCTTTGGCTATTATCTGAACTGGGAGCGTATTCCGCAGCATATCACCTCAGCAATGCTTGACTTTACCCGTAATCCGTACATGATGCTGATGCTGGTAAATATCCTGCTACTGATTCTTGGCATGTTCCTGGAGGGTGGCGCTGCACTGATTATTCTGGCTCCGCTGCTGGTTCCTGTTGTAACCAAACTGGGTGTAGACCCTGTACACTTCGGTATTATTTGCATTGTCAACATTATGATCGGCGGTCTGACGCCACCGTTCGGTTCGATGATGTTTACGGTTTGTGCGATAACGGAAACGCCGCTCGGCGAATTCTTCAAGGAAGTTTGGCCGTTTATCGTAGCGTTGTTAGTAGCATTACTTATTGTCACCTATGTTCCGGGGTTGGTAATGTTCCTGCCTAACTTGTAAGACGTGTGATAAGGCGCTGTATACTTCATCAGGATTCCCAATCACATATAATTAAATATGCTTTTTCAGGAGCTGCTACGAAAGTGGCGGCTCCTTATGTTTTGTGTTATACTTAAAAATATCAAGGAAAGGTCGTGAAAGCATGAAAAATAAATATATCATGGCACTGGATTTGGGAACTACCAGCTGCCGCTGTATTTTATTTGATAAGCAGGGAGAAATCCGCAGCGTAGCGCAAAAGGAGTTTACGCAGTATTATCCGCAGGCAGGCTGGGTAGAGCACGATGCCGAGGAAATCTGGGCTACTCAGGTAGGCCTGATGTACGAGGCAATGAGCAAGCTGAATGTTACTCCGGCTGATATTGCCGGCATCGGTATTACGAATCAGCGCGAAACTACCGTAGTGTGGGACAAGAACACCGGTCGTCCTATCTGCAAGGCGATTGTCTGGCAGTGCCGTCGTACCGCAGAATACTGTGATCTGCTGAAAATCCGTGGCTATGCTAATATGTTCCGTGAAAAGACAGGCCTGGTTCTGGATGCTTATTTCTCCGGTACCAAGCTGCACTGGATTCTGGAAAACGTACCTCATGCACGCGAGCGTGCGGAAGCAGGCCAGCTGCTGTTCGGTACTATTGACAGCTGGATTATCTGGAAGCTGACCGGCGGTAAGGTTCATGTTACGGATTATTCCAATGCTTCCCGTACATTGATGTTTAATATTCATACTCTGCAGTGGGATGACGAAATCCTGACTGTTTTGGGCATTCCGCGTCAGATGCTGCCGGAGGTTAAGCCGTCCAGCTGTGTATACGGTTCTACCGATGCCAAGCTTTTTGAGGCTTCTATTCCTATCGCCGGCGCTGCAGGTGACCAGCAATGTGCGCTGTTCGGACAGACCTGCTTTGCACCCGGCGAAGCCAAAAATACCTACGGTACGGGCGGTTTTATGCTGATGAATACCGGCGAAAAGCCTGTAGACAGCAAAAACGGTCTTGTTACGACTATTGCCTGGGGTGTAGACGGTAAGGTGGAATATGCGCTGGAAGGCTCTATTTTCGTTGCCGGTGCTGCTATCCAATGGCTGCGTGATGAGTTGGGACTGATTCGCAATGCTGCCGAATCCGAAGCTATGGCAAAATCAGTGCCCGATTCCAACGGCTGCTATATGGTTCCTGCGTTTGTCGGACTGGGTGCGCCGCATTGGAACCAATACGCGCGCGGTGCGATTGTCGGCCTTACGCGCGGTGTTAACCGTAATCATATTGTGCGTGCAACGCTCGAAGCTATTGCTTATCAGGTGTACGACGTGCTGAAGGCTATGGAAGAGGACAGCGGTATTAAGCTGAGCTCGCTGCAGGTTGATGGCGGTGCCTGTGCCAACAGCTTCCTGATGCAGACGCAGGCGGACATCATCAATGTTAAGGTGGAACGCCCGAGCTGCATTGAAACAACGGCTATGGGCGCTGCTTATCTTGCAGGTCTGGCAGTAGGCTATTGGGCTGACAAGGAAATGATTAAGGGCAATCATGTTATTGAGCAGACCTTTATGCCCAATATGGATGAAGAAACGCGTAATCATCTGCTGCGTGGCTGGCACAGGGCTGTGCGTGCGTCCTGCATTAAGCTGCATCCGGAGGATTAAACTGAATATAAAAATACAGCAAAAAAGCCTTGCAGTTTGGACTTACTGCAAGGCTTTTCTGCGTTTTGATGAGTTGAGTGTTTGTTCGCCGGCTTTAGGGGATGCCGGCTGATAAGGAGTATTATAAAAAGAGTATTGTAAGGGGTGTGATATATATAAGCTATTAGCTTTTAGCTGAGTTAGGGGTGTATCAGGACTGTTTTTCGATATCGCCGAAGTAGAATTTGATGAGTCTTTTGTATTCGCCGCTCTTTTTATAGTCGCTCAAAGCAACGTTAAACTTTTTAATCAGCTCTTCATTTTCTTTTTCAGCATAGACAACAAGATCATCCTGGCGTTCGGAATGGCCTACAACCTGCAGGCAATTGTCGTCATCGGTATGAGTCATATAGTAGGCAGTGGTCAGGTTACCGCAGATAGCGTAATCTGCTTCGCCGGTTTCTACTGCATGTAAAGCGCTGGCATTTTCGGGATATTCAACGATGATGCTGCCGGGGAAGGATTTAGCGACGCGTTCGGCAGAAGCACCTTTTTTGATGGCAACCTTACGGCCGTTCATGCTGTCGATGTCTGCTTTGAGGTTGCTGCCTTTTTTGGCAACAATAGAAAAAGCAGCCTTGGCATAGGAATCACTTGCAGCATAGTCAATGGAACGTGCCTTGGTTTTACTGAAGTTGTTCATGGCAATATCATATTTCTTATGATTAAGACCGGGCAGAAGCTCGTCGAACGGGGTATTGATAAATTCAACCTTGTTATAGCCCATTTTTTTAGCTACATCGTTGATTAAATCAATATCAAAGCCGGTAAATTTATTTTGCTCCTTGAGATAAAGCTCAAAGGGCGGAGAAGCAGGTGATGTTGCTACACGCAACACCTTGTCGGCGGCAGGTGCTTGCGTTGCTTGTTTGTCGCTGCCACAGCCGGCTGATAAAAGCAGGCACAGCATGCTGACAAGAATAAATAACATCTTTTTCATTAGCAGATACCTCCATGCATTTATTAATATGCTCGATAATACATATGAGCAATCACTCATTAATTGCCTAAATTATATACCCCCTTAAGATAGCTTGTCAAGAGGGTATATCAAGAAAAATTTAAAATTATTTTTGTGTGGCGTAAGCTGAGTTTTGTTTAATTATTCTGATCGTGCGGACGTAAATCCGGCGGCAGCATAGTGCAGGCTTCATGGCTGTCCTCGCTCAAAGGGTTGACATGCACCATGCAATGCTTTACCAGCGGAAAGTTTGCTTCAACAGCGGTGTGCACCATTTCTGCGATGTGATGTGCCTGCAGCAGGGTAAGGTTATCTTTGACGCTGATTTCAATATCAACATAAATACGGCTGCCGAAAAGACGGCTGTGCAGACTGTCGAGATGCTCTACGCCGGGAACGCGGGAAACAAGCTCTTCCATAGCGGTTGCTGTTTCCTCATCACAGCTGCGGTCAACCATCTTATCCATAGAATCCTTGAATACTTCGTAGGCAGCATATAAAATCATCACGCAGATTACCAAGCTGGCGATGGGGTCTAAAATAGGATAGCCCATGCGTGCGCCCAAAATACCGATGAAAGCACCGACGGAGCTCATAGCGTCACTGCGGTGATGCCATGCTTCTGCCATCAGGGCGCCGGAATTGATTTTTTGTGCAGCGTTGCGGGTGTACCAGAACATTGCTTCCTTAGCAACAATGGAAATAATGGCTGCCCACAGAGCAAGCTGTCCGGGGACCTCCAGCTCAGCCGGGTCACCTACGATTTTTTCGTAACCGCTGTAGCCGATGAGCAGGGCGATAATCGTCAGGATTATTGCCAAAAGAATAGCTGCAATGCATTCAATACGCTCGTGGCCGTAAGGATGGTCATCATCCGAAGCCTTGTTGGAAAATTTTACGCCGGCCATAACAATGAGGGTACCGAAAACATCGGACGCAGAGTGGATACCGTCAGAAACCATAGCGGCGGATTGGGCAACGAAACCGGCAATAAGCTTGCCCAATGATAAAAGCAGATTACCGATAATACTGTTGATGGAAACAATCATAGCGATTCTTTCAGCATCGTTTTCAAATTTCATAATAAAACCTCCTAAAGTGGTCTTTGCATTTGTGCAGGCCTTTTACATACAAAAAACGCCTGCGAGATAGTAGTTAACTGTCCCGCAGACGTTGCGTCAAGGTCTGCTGCCCAGAGGGCCCGGCTGCAAAAACCCGGAAGAAGGTTTACCGCCTGATCAGTTTGTACTGTAGCTAAATTGCAGTGCAAAGAGATTATCTGAATTATAAGCGGTTAGCAAAGGCTTTGTCAAGCGGTTTTTGCAAAATATTTTACAGTTTTCAGAGAAAAAATTCCTGCATAGAGATTAAGTGCTAACTTAAGCAGGAGGGTACCTATGGCTAATCGATAAAGGCCATCAAGCAATTTTTACTCTTCGTCATCAAATTCCTTGATAGTGCCGTAGGCTACAAGAATGGTGCCCTTGGGAGATGCCAGTGCCGGGCAGACGTAAAGGATTACACCTGTCTGCTCTGCGTAATAGGTTGTCAGCGTATTGCCGAAAACGTCGGTGATGCGTCCCAAAACCTGGCCTTCCTCAACAAAATCGCCGCTGTGAATATGGTGCAGCCAGCAGCCTGTTTCCAGCGCTTCCAGATAAATAAGGTTTTCTACATCACGCGGAGAGTGATGGCGTGGCTTTACAGGCAGGGAGAACATTTTCAGCTTGCGCAGGATATTGCGGATATCATCCTTGTAGGCTTCAATGTCCTCGTGCAGGCAGAGACCGGCGCCGCCGCGTTCAATAAGAATAGAAGGCAGTCCGGTGCTGGCGGCGTAGTTATAGGCACCGCCTGTTGCCAACGAGCGTACCATATATTCCATATCGAGTACGCGGGCTACAGAACGTGATTTCTTTTCTACCTCAGGCGTAGGCTGGCCGGGATAGTAAACATAGGGATGCAGGCTTTCGTGGATATCGCCGCTGTGCATGTCTACATAAAAGTCAGCAATCGGGAAAAAGTTGTTGCTGATTAAATATGCAGTTTTATCGGCAAGCGTTCCCGTGGGATCGCCGGGGAAAACGCGGTTAAGGTTTTTGCCGTCTTCGGGCACAATCATTTCGCGGCGTGCCCAAAAGCCTTGGATATTTACCGGGTGCATCATAATCAGGCAACCGGTAACGTGCTCGGGCTCAATATCGCGGCCCAGCTCCATTGCTGCTGCAATACCGGGGTATTCGCCGCCATGGATGCCTGCGGTAATAAGCAGTGTAGGACCATCGTTTTCGCCGTTGATAATAGTCAGAGGGATTTTTACATTGGTGTCCGGGACAGGCAGGTACGTACGCAGTTTAGTGCCACGTTCAATAGTCAGTCCACATACCTTTAGTGTGTCAGACATGTGCTCACTCCTTTGATATATTTCTCATACTTTTTATAATAATTTTTCTATTAGCGTTAGCTAACTGAAGCCTAAAAAATTAAGCAATGGCGTATAAATTTTTCTTTTGCGAAGAATGGCAAATTTTCCGCAGAAATATTTTTGGCAATTGCTACTTTTTTTACTTGCAATAAATTATAACATATGATAAGCTATTCACACAAGATAATTTTTAAAATAAAATTTAGTGCGAATAAACAAGGGGGGACAGATAGAGTGAACCTTCTGACTGATAGGGAATACTTGGGACTGACAGTACCGTTTATGCTGTCGACAATGACGCAGCCTTTAATGGGTGCGGTGAATACGGCAGTTATGGGACAGCTTCCGGACCCTAAATATATTGCAGCAGTTTCTCTTGGAGCTATTTTGTTCAACAATTTATATTGGTTATTTGGTTTTTTACGTGTGAGTACTACCGGTTATGCGGCACAGGCCTTTGGCGCTGCCGATAAAAGACTTGGTATGCTCGCATTTTTTAAGCCTTTGGTTCTGGCAATGCTGATAAGTGCCTGCTGCATTTTGTTTCAAAAGCCGATTTTGGAACTGTATCTGGCCATGATTGGTGCTGCGCCGGAGGTCAACGAGCTGTGCCGTGATTATTATTACATCCTTATCTGGGGCGCACCGCTAGTTTTGGGCAACTATGTGGCCCTTGGCTGGCTCATGGGGCAGACGCGGGTGCGGGCAAGCGTGTTTATGCAGGTTTCGATGAATGTGCTGAACATGGCGCTGAGCATCTGGTTTGTTTTCTGGCTGCATATGGATATTACGGGCGTGGCTGTTGCCACCCTGCTCAGTCAGCTTTACGGCGGTATCCTGAGCGTAGTACTGATGTACTATTACGGTGATTTTGATTACAAGGCGCTGCCTTGGGGCGAGCTGCTGGACTGGCGTGAATTTATCGGCATGCTGCAGGTGAATGTCAACCTGATGATTCGTACTGCCTGCCTGTTGACCGTAAACAACATTATTGCGGCAGTCGGAGCTTCCTTCGGTACTGTGGTGCTGGCAGCCAACGCTGTACTGCTGCAGCTTAAGGATATTATGAGCTACCTGATTGACGGTATGGCGAACGGCGCGGCGATTTTCAGCGGCCGTGCGGTAGGTGCAAAGAACGGCAAGCTGTTTGCTGCTACCATAAAAATGACCTTCAAATGGCTAGTAGTGTTGGCTGCTATCCTGATGCTTGGTTACCATTTGGGTAATGAATTCTTTATCCGCCTGTTTACCAATATCGAAGAGGTTGTAGCGATGGCTGTGACCTACAATGTGTTCGTTTTGTTCTATCCTGTCTGCGCCGGTATCGGCATGGTGCTTTACGGAGTTTTCTGCGGAGCTACCAGAACCGCACCGGTACGCAACATGATGCTGATGGCACTCTTAGTATTTTACCTTTTGCAGTGGCAGCTGGTGCCGCTTTGGGGCAACAGCGGACTGTGGCTGGCCTTGCTGGGCTTTATGCTGTCTCAGTCAATAATACTTTTATTTTATTTGTCTTCTTTGAGAAGAGAGTTTGCCTAAGCAACCCTTTTGTAACAAATTTGTTGCAAATAATGAGAATTAGTGCTATTATAAATCTATAAGTGTTAGCTTATTATTTGTTTTGCCGATATAAGGAACTTTTACAAATCTATACTCTTCTGAGGTGCCTGCCTATGCAGGTAATAATCGGAATACGGTGCAAATCCGTAGCGGTCAAGCCACTGTGATGCCGTAAGGCTAAGTCAGGTTGATTTCCTCAGTTGATATATTCCTGCTAGCGACGGAAATATATATAATTACAATTGTGCACATTGTAATATGTACCCTTTCTGCGCTCATTTTGCAGGAAGGGTAATTTTTTTTGATGGAGATGATGTGCTTTGACGAAAAAGCAGCTTCTGTCCCGACTGGGGCAGATCATCCTTGTTCTGCTGGGTATCAGCTTTATTACCTTTGCTTTGGTAATGCTGGCCCCCGGTGACGTTGTTCGCCAAATGATTGCAGGTAACGAGGATATTATTGTAAGCCAGGCTGAAATTGATGCACTGCGTGCAGAATTAGGTTTGGACAAGCCCTTCTTCTTCCAATACCTTGACTGGTTAGGAAGAGCTTTACAGGGCAATCTTGGCTTCTCTTATATGGTTAAAAAGCCTGTAGTAGAAGCGCTGATGGAGAGGCTTCCTGGTACTATCGTTCTTTCTCTGGCTTCTCTGATTATGATGATGGTGGTAGCTATTCCCGCCGGCATTTATTCTGCCGTAAAGCGTGGCAGCATGGTTGACAATATCGTGCGTGGCTTCACTTTTATGGGCGTATCTATGCCCGGCTTCTGGGTAGGCCTGATGCTGCTGTGGATTTTTGGCCTGAAATTAGACCTGCTGCCCATCGTCGGTGGTGAGATTGGTATTGATACCTTGATCCTGCCGTCCCTGACACTGGCTATTGCTATGGCCTCCAAATATACCCGTCAGGTACGTACAGCGATTCTGGAGGAGCTGCATCAGGACTATGTTGTCGGTGCACGTGCGCGTGGTATGAGTGAAAGCCACATCCTTTGGAAAGAGGTTCTTCCGAACGCTCTGCTGCCGCTGATTACGCTTTTAGGTCTGTCTTTAGGTAACCTTCTGGGCGGTGCTGCGGTTATCGAGATTGTTTTCCAATGGCCCGGTCTTGGCCGTCTGGCAATTGAAGCAATCACCTACCGTGACTTCCAACTAGTACAGGGTGTTGTTGTGTGGATTGCGTTGATGTATATGGTTATCAACCTCATTGTTGATATCTCTTACAACTATCTTGATCCGCGTCTGAGAAAGGTAAGGTAAGAGCAGATGGAAACAATTATTAATGGTTTTAAAACCAACCGTGCTTTTGCCGTAACCTCAGTTCTGGTATTGGTGCTGATTGCTATTGCTTTTGCTGCACCTGTTCTTGCTCCTTATGACCCGACTCATGCTGCTATGAAAGATGCCTTTTTGGAACCCGGTGCACAACATCTTTTTGGTACAGATAAGTTAGGTCGTGACTGCTTCAGCCGTGTGCTGTACGGCGCACGAGCTTCTCTGACCGGCGTATTGGTTCTCGTAGCCAGCGTATTTGTCGTAGGTACTACGATGGGCGTTGTTTCCGGTTACTTCGGCGGTAAGGTTGATATGGTTATCATGCGTATCTCCGATATGATGATTTCCTTCCCCGGTATGATTCTGGCAATTGCAATCGCCGGTATTATGGGCGGCAGCCTGGTTAATGCAGTGTTTGCGCTGACGATTGTCAGCTGGACCAAATACGCGCGTTTATCCCGCAGTATGGTTTTAAAGGTAAAACGTCGTGACTTCGTAGAAGCAGCAATCGTTAACGGCGGTACCTCGCCGCATATTCTGTGGGTACATATCCTGCCCAATATTTTGCCGATGATGGTTATTACCGCAGCAGCAGATATCGGTGCTCTGATGATGGAGCTTGCAGGTCTGTCCTTCCTGGGCTTTGGCAGTCAGCCGCCTGCTCCTGAATGGGGCCTGATGCTGAACGAGGGCCGTCAGCAGCTGCAGACTGCTCCGTGGCTGATGTTCTTCCCTGGTCTGGCAATTTTTGTTACCGTAGTAGTGTTCAACCTGTGGGGCGATAATCTGCGTGATGTGCTTGACCCGCGTGGTGATGTTGAAGATTAAGGCTTACTTGATGAAGCTTTGATTTTCAGATATGTTTTACGTTTTTTGATTTAATTTAAGTATAAGAAATGGAGAGATGTACAATGAAAAAATCCTTGAAATTTACCGCAGCAGCGGCTATGATCGGCTTAATGGCATTTGCAGCAGCAGGCTGCGGCGGTGGCGATAAAAAAGCAGCTGTATCCAACGAAGTAGTAAAATTCGGTGTAACCAACTTTGCTGATAACCTGGATCCTGCAGATAACTTCTTCGGCTGGATGGTAATGCGTTACGGCCTGGGCGAATGCCTGGTTAAATTCGACGAGAAAATGAACGCTGTTCCGTGGCTGGCTGATAAATGGACTATTTCCGACGATAAACTGACCTGGACCTTCCACATTAACGATAAGGTTTGCTTCTCCAATGGCGATAAGCTGACTGCTGAAATTGCTAAAGAGTCCATTGAAAGATCCTTCAAGCTGAACACCCGTGCTCAGTCCATTTTCCAATATGATGAAATTAAAGCTGACGGTCAAAACCTGATCATCAAAACCAAAAAACCTGTACCGACTCTGCCAGGCATGCTGGCTGACCCTCTGTTTATCATGATTGATACCAAGGTAACCGACCGTGACATCAAAAAAGAAGGTCCTATCTGCACCGGTCCTTATGCTGTAAAATCCTACAGCAAAGCTAAAGCAGTAATGGTTGCTAACGAAAAATACTGGAATGGCAAGGTTCCGTTCAAAAATGCTGAAATCTCGACTATCGACGATCCTAACACCCGTGCTATGGCACTGCAAAAAGGTGAAATCGACTTCGCTATCAACATCGCTTCCGGTGACCTGCAGCTCTTCAAAGATAAAGCTAAATATAACATTTCCGAAATTGCTTCTCTGCGTACCGTATTGGCTCAAATCAATATGAACGAAGGCAAACCGTTGCATGATCCTAAGGTTCGTGCTGCTCTGATTCAGTGCCTGGACCGCGAAACCTACAACAAGGTTCTGCTGAAAGATACCTTTATCCCCGGCAAAGCACCTGTTCCGCCTTCTCTGGACTATGGCTTTGACCAACTGAAGGATCCGAATGCTTACAATCCGGAAAATGCTAAGAAGCTGCTGGCTGAAGCAGGTTGGAAAGATACCAACGGCGACGGTTTTGTTGATAAAAACGGCAAGAACCTGGAAATCGACTTCGTATTCTACAGCGGCCGTGCTGAGCTGCCTCTGTATGCAGAAGCTACTCAGGCTGATGCTAAGAAAATCGGTATTAAGGTTAACATGAAGAACGTTGACTATAACGTACTTGACCCGATGCGCCGCAATGGTGAATTTGACTTGATTATTTCCAACATCCTGACTGCTAACACCGGTGACCCGGAAGTTTACCTGAACTGGTACTGGAAGAGCAACATCAACGGCAGCCAACCGCAAAACTCCACCGGCTACAGCAATCCGCAATACGACGCACTGTCTGATAAGCTGTCTGTAGAATTCGATCCGGCTAAACGTCGTGAATATATGATTCAAATGCAGCAAATCCTGCTGGATGACGGCGCTGCTCTGTTCTTTGGCTATCCTAAGACCAACATGGTATCTAAAGCAGGCTTGGCTAACGCTAATATCTTCCCGGCTGACTACTATTGGCTGACTAAAGACGTTTGCCCGAAACAATAATTAATAAAGAGGTAATTGTTCAATGCTTCTTGAAGTAAAAGATTTAGACATCAGCTACGGTGACAAGCTCACCGTAACCGGTGCCAGCTTAGAATTGGATAAGGGCGAGATTATGTCCATCGTTGGCGAGTCCGGCAGTGGCAAAACAACCGTTATCCGCGCTATTATGGGCTGCCTGCCCGGTGCCGGCCGTGTTAGCCGCGGCAGCATCACCTTTGACGGCAAGGATGTATTGCAAAATACTCCTGAAGAGTGGCGCAAAATGTATGGCAGCGAGATGTCCATGATTTTCCAGGACAGCGGCAACATGATTAATCCTATCCGTCGCATCGGCCAACAGTTCATCGACTATGTTCAGGCGCATCAGCCGGACAAGTCTAAGGATCAGGCTTACAAGATGTGCTGCGATATGCTGACTAACGTGCGTCTGCCGAATCCGGAAAATATTATGAACAGTTTCCCGTTTGAGCTGTCAGGTGGTATGCGTCAGCGTGTAGGTATTGCTATGGCCATGATTTTCAGTCCGAAAATCCTTCTGGCCGATGAACCGACCAGTGCGCTGGACGTAACTACTCAGGCTCAGCTTATCCGTCAGATTGTTGATATTCGTGACGAATATGGCGTTGCCGTTATCATGGTTACCCATAACCTGGGCGTTGCTTCCTATGTATCCAACAAGCTGATGGTTATGAAGGGCGGTCATGTTGTGGAATATGGCAAACGTGAGGACGTTATCGGCAATCCGCAGGATGATTATACAAAACAGCTGCTGAGGGCAGTTCCGGTCATAGGAGGTAAGACATATTATGAGCAATAATGAAAGACCGGCCTATGAACGTACTAAACTGGTACTGGAGATTAACCACCTTACCAAAAAATTCGCAGTTGACGGCGGCAAGTTTCTGACTGCCTGCAATGACATCAACCTGCGTGCATACGAAGGCCGTACCCTGGGCATCATCGGTGAATCCGGCTGCGGTAAGAGTACTCTTGTGCGTACTCTGCTGCGTATTCACCCTGCTACCAGCGGTGAAGCAATTTTCGAAGGCCATGATTTGATGCAGTCCAAGGGTGAACAGCTGCGTCAGGACAGAAAGAACATCCAGATGGTGTTCCAGGATCCTACTGCTGCCTTCAACCCGAAGATGCTTGTTAAGGATATTCTCACCGAGCCTTTGAAAAACTTCGGCCTGATTAAAAACAGCGAGGTAGATGCTAAAGCAGCAGAGCTGCTGGAAATGGTTGAGCTGCCTGCTGAATTCAAGGACCGCTATCCACACAGCATGTCCGGCGGTCAGCGTCAGCGTCTGGGCATTGCCCGCGCTCTGGCACTGGAGCCGAAGATTATTGTCTGCGACGAAGCGACCAGTGCGCTGGACGTTTCCGTACAGGAAAAAATCTGCGAGCTGCTGTGCCGTATTCAAAAAGAAAAAAATATTACTTACCTGTTCATTGCTCATGACCTTGGTCTGGTAGACCTGATGTGCCATCAGGTTGCGGTAATGTACTTGGGTAATGTAGTAGAATGGATGGAGCACGGCCGTATTGCAGAACACTGCAAGCATCCGTACACCAAGGCGCTTATGGGTGCTGTATTTAAGGTAGACTTCAAACCGGGCGAAAAGATTGAGCCGTTGGAAGGCGAAATCCCGAGTCCGCTGGACCTGCCGCCTGGATGCCCGTTTGCCAGCCGCTGCGAGCACTGCACCGAGCATTGCGTGCAGGTTAAGCCTGAGCTGAAAGAGGTTGAGCACGGCCATTGGGTTGCCTGCCATCTGTTTGACTAATATAGTCTTGAAGCGATATGCGTAAGCATATCGCTTCTTTGAAAGTAATTTTCTCCATCAATTTTCATAGTGGGTACAGCGAATGTGCTGTACCCATTTTTTTCTTAGGAATTTTTATCACTAATTTTATAAGTGAGTATTGACTCATACGTTATTTGTGTTATAATATAGGTATCAAAGAATTTACTGAAAGGTGTTATCACCTTTCCTATTATTTTTTACATTACATATGAATGAATACTCATATGAAGAGCGAGATAACCTGAAAAGAAAGGTGGCAGATATAATGAAGAAAGATTTAGAAGATATCCGTAACGGTGCCGGCGATGTAAGAGCTTTTCGTCACATCGACGGCCATATCAATAGTGTAGAGGATTACAGCAAGCATCCGGAAGGCTGCACCTGCGGTCACTGCGGCAAGGACCATGATCACAAAACTATGGGACATGTGCCTAAGCATAGTCATGGTGATGCATGCGGTTGCGGACACGATTATGACCATGAACATGAAGAGCATTCGCATGAGCATGGCGATGATTGCTGCTGTGGTAATGAACATGAGCATAATCACGAGCATGAACACGCTCACGCACACAGTGACGAATGCGGTTGCGGACACGACCATGGCCACGAATATGCTCATGCACACGGACATCACGTTCCCGGTCATCCTGCTGACTGTAATTGCGAAATCTGCCATCCGCATGAGGAGTACTGCGATGTATGCGGCGAAAGCCTGGCTAATTGCACCTGCCGTATGCCGGATGCCGATAAAATTAAGCGTGTATATATTCTGCAAAACCTTGGCTGTGCTAACTGCGCTGCCAAAATGGAATACAAAATCAAAGAGCTGCCGGGTGTAACCTATGCTAACGTAAGCTTTGCTACCAAGCAGCTGCGCCTCAGCGCTGCAGACCATGAGGCTTTGCTGCCGGAAATTCAGAAAATCTGCACATCTATTGAGTCCGACGTAGTGGTAGTACCGCGTGACCGCCGTCCGCAATTAGGCGGCAAGAGCAGAGTCTATTTGGTGCAAAATCTGGACTGCGCTAACTGCGGTGCCAAGATTGAACGCGCGCTGAACGCTATGCCTGAGATTGATGAAGCTACCCTGACCTTTACTACGAAAAAGCTGCGCGTAAGCGCTAAGGATTACAACGGTCTGCTGGAGAAAATGCAGGCTGTAACCGATAAGGTAGAAGAGGGTGTTGTACTGCTGGAGGCTGAAAGCAAGCCTTCCTTGGCTCCCGAACTGGAGGAACGTAAAAAATCCGGTGGTATCCTTTCTGAGCTGAACGAAAAGCAGACAATTATCGAAATCGTACTTGGCGGTGCAGTATTCATCATTACCGAATGGCTGGGCATGGTACCGGAAGCGTATCATATGTACTTCCTGATTTTTGCTTATATTTTGCTTGGCGGACGCATTGTGCTGACTGCCTTGAAGAATATTGCCAAGGGTAATGTATTTGACGAAAACTTCCTCATGACCGTTGCAACATTAGGTGCGTTTGCAATTCAGGCTTGGGAAGAGGCTGTTGGCGTTATGTTCTTCTATCGCGTGGGCGAATACTTTGAGCAACGTGCGGTAGAAAAGAGCCGTGGCCAGATTATGGACGCTGTTGACCTGCGTCCGGAGGTTGTCAACCTGCTGGTGGGCGAAGATGTGAAGGTTATTCCTGCTGCTGACGCTCATGTAGGCGACATTCTGCTGGTGCGCGTAGGCGACCGTATTCCTCTGGACGGTGTTGTTATCGACGGCGAAAGTCTGGTAGATACTTCCCCGGTAACCGGCGAGCCTGTGCCTGTGAAGCGCAAATATGGCGATGAGGTTGTTTCCGGCTGCGTGAATACCTCCGGTATGCTGAAAATCCGTGTAGAAAAGGTTCTGGAGGAGTCCATGGTAACCCGCATTCTGGACAGCGTAGAGAACGCTGCTGCCAGCAAGCCGACTATTGACCGCTTCATTACCCGCTTCGCACGTGTCTATACTCCGTTTGTTGTTGCTGCCGCAGTACTGACTGCTGTGATTCCGTCCCTGATTACCGGCGACTGGAATAAATGGATTTATACTGCACTGACCTTCCTCGTTATCAGCTGCCCCTGCGCACTGGTGCTGAGCGTGCCGCTGGCCTTCTTCTCCGGCATCGGCGCCGGCTCCAAGTACGGCATTCTCTTTAAGGGCGGCGTTGCTATGGAGGCTTTGAAAAACATTGCTGCCGTAGTTATGGATAAAACCGGTACCGTTACCAAGGGTAACTTCGTACTGCAGAAGGTTAATGCTGCCGAAGGCATGGATGCCGACGAGCTGCTGCGCCTGTGTGCAAGTGCTGAGCTTGTTTCTACCCACCCGATTGCCGTAAGCATCGTAGAGGCTGCTAAGGCTGAAAAGCTGGAGCTTGTGCGCCCCGATAAATTTGAAGAAATTGCCGGCGAAGGCCTGGTTGCGTACTTTGGCGCACGTAAGGTTCTGTGCGGCAATACCAAGCTGCTGCAACGCTTTAACGTTGAATATGGCGGCTATACTCCTACCGAAAGCGGCAGTGAGGTGCTTGTTGCCGATAATGGCTTATACATGGGCCAGCTGCTGATTAACGATACCTTGAAGGAAGATGCCAAGGAAGCAATTGCTTCTCTGAAGGCACAAGGCCTGGTAACTGCTATGCTCACCGGCGATGCGCAGAAGGAAGCGCAAGCTGTGGCTAAGGCAGCAGGCATTGACGAGGTACGCGCTCAGCTGCTGCCGCAGGATAAGCTCAGCGAGCTGAATATGCTGCGCAACAAGTACGGCCCGGTTATGTTCGTTGGTGACGGCATTAACGATGCACCTGTTCTGGCGGGTGCGGATGCCGGCGCTGCTATGGGCAGCGGCGCAGATGCAGCGATTGAAGCTGCTGACGTTGTCTTCATGAATTCCGAAGTGAAGGCTATTCCGCAGGCGATTGCTATTGCGCGTGCAACCGGTGCGATTGCCTGGCAGAATGTAATTTTCGCTCTGACTGTTAAGGTTATCATTATGATTGCAGGCCTTATGGGCTACGCTTCCATGTGGGCAGCAGTCTTTGCTGATACCGGCGTATCGCTGCTGTGTGTACTGAATTCTATCCGTATTCTGTACAAAAAGATATAATAAAAAGCTATAGCTAATATGCTGATTTAGTTTACATCGGCTGACTATAAAGTCAGCCGGTGTTTTTTTGTAAACATGACAGCAGAAGCTAACTAATTTTGTAAATTAGCATAGGATTTTACAAAAAATGCTTGACAAAAATTTATAGCTGACGTAAACTTTCAATAGTAGTTAGGAATGCCTAACTACTAAAAAAATCGTGTCAAGTTAGTATCTGCTAACAAATTCTTTGGAGGGAATTATGATGCCTTTATTAATGGCCCGTCGCGGCGAGACTAACAAGATCAGCGCTGTTCACGGCAAGGATGAAATCAAACGCTTTCTGGCTAACCTGGGCTTTGTAGAAGGCTCAGCTGTAACTGTTATTTCTGAAATTGACGGTAATCTTATCGTCAATGTGAAGGATGCCCGCATTGCCCTGAGCAAGCAAATGGCAGCCAAAATATTTATCTGATGCAAGTGGAGGATGTTATGAAAACATTAAAAGAAGTTCCTGTTGGTGAAACAGTTACCGTTGCTAAGCTCGTTGGCGAGGGTGCGGTAAAAAGACGTATTATGGATATGGGCGTGACTAAAGGTGTGAGCGTATTCGTACGTAAGGTTGCACCGCTGGGTGATCCGGTGGAGGTAACAGTACGTGGCTATGAGCTGACTTTGCGTAACGGCGAGGCTGAACACATCGTTGTAGAATAATTGGAGGGAAAAGATGAAACAGATCAAGATTGCCCTGATTGGTAACCCTAACTGCGGCAAAACAACAATGTTTAATGATTTGACCGGTTCCAACCAATATGTTGGTAACTGGCCCGGCGTAACTGTAGAGAAAAAAGAAGGTGGCCTTAAAGGTCACGATGATGTAATTATTACCGACCTGCCCGGTATTTATTCCTTGTCCCCGTACACTTTGGAGGAGGTTGTTTCCCGTAACTATCTGCTGCAAAATGATGTTGACGGCGTACTGAATCTGGTTGACGGCTCTAACATTGAACGTAACCTGTACCTGACTACGCAGGTTATGGAGATGGGTTATCCCGTAACTATTGCTTTGAACATGATTGATATCGTTCGCAAGAACGGCGATAAGATTGATACCGCTAAGCTGGCTGCCGAGCTTGGCTGCGAGATTGTGGAAACCTCCGCACTGCAGGGTGAAGGCACCGGTGAGGCTGCCGAAAAAGCAATTAAAGCTGTCGGCGGTGCTGCACCGAAATATATGCGCTTCAGCAGCGAGGTTGAGGATGCTCTGACTGCGATTGCCCGCGAAGCCGGCAACAAGGTGCACGGTATGAGCGAGCGTTGGCTGCTGGTAAAGCTGTTTGAGCGTGATAAGAAAATTGCTGATGCTTTGGGCCTGAGCGAAGGCGAGCAGGCTAAGATTGAAGAAATCGTTGCAGCCTGCGAGGAAGCGCTGGATGATGATGCCGAAAGCATTATTACCAACGAGCGTTATAACTACATTGGCGAGCTGATGAGCAATGCAGTTGTCAAAGGCCATACCGGTCTGACTATTTCCGATAAAATCGACAGCATTGTAACGAACCGTTTTCTGGCTCTGCCGATTTTCGCGATTATCATGTTCCTGGTTTACTACATTGCTGTAGAAACTATCGGTACGGTTGTAACCGATTTCACCAATGATACATTGTTTGGCGAATGGATTCAGCCTTGGGTGCAGGAGCACATGGAGGCTGCCGAATGTGAGGATTGGCTTGTATCTCTTGTGGTTGATGGTATTATCGGCGGCATTGGCGCACCGATTGGCTTTGCTCCGCAAATGGCGATTGTATTCCTGCTGTTGAGCTTTTTGGAGGACTGCGGTTATATGGCACGTGTAGCCTTCATTATGGACCGTTTCTTCCGTCAGTTCGGCATGAGCGGCAAAAGCTTCATCCCTCTGCTTATTTCTGCAGGTTGCGGCGTACCGGGTATTATGGCTTCCCGTACTATTGAAAACGAAACCGACCGTCGTCTGACTATCATGACTACCACCTTTATCCCCTGCGGTGCTAAGCTGCCTGTTATTGCTTTGCTTTCCGGCGCTATTATGGGTGGTGACTGGTACATGGCTCCGATTATGTACTTCGTTGGCTTCTTCGCTGTAATTACTGCTTGCATCATTCTGAAAAAGACTGAGCTGTTTGCCGGCGATCCTGCTCCGTTTGTTATGGAGCTGCCGCCGTACCATCTGCCTGCTGCTAAGAACGTATTGCTGCATACCTGGGAGCGTGTTGCAGGCTTCCTGAAAAAAGCCGGTACTATTATCTTCCTGTGCTGCGTTGTTATGTGGTTCCTGGCAAGCTTTGGTATTGATGAAGGCTCTGTTGCTATGGTTGATACTGAAAAGAGCTTTGTTGCTTACATTGGTAATGGTCTTGCTCCTATCTTCGCTCCTCTGGGCTTTGACAGCTGGCAGGCTGTGGCTGCTGCTTTCTCCGGCTTTGTGGCTAAGGAATCTATCGTCAGCACGATGGCTATTCTTTCCGGTCTGGCTGATGCAGCTGAGGATGAGCCTGATTTGTGGACTGCTGTTATGGCGTTCTTCCCGAGTGCGGTTGCAGCGTTCTCCTTCCTGGTGTTCAACCTGCTGGATTCTCCCTGCCTGGCAGCGATTTCCACTATGAGCCAGGAGATGAACAGCAAGAAGTGGACCTGGGCAACTATCCTCTTCCAAAACCTGTATGCTTATAGCATCTGCCTGATGGTCTACCAGTTCGGCAGAGTGCTTGTCGGCGGTGAAGCGTTCAGCTTCGGTACTGCTGTAGCTGTTATTTTCCTGATTGCGTTCCTGTATCTGCTCTTCCGTCCCGCTAAAAAGTATGATAAAGAGACTGTTATGAGCGTTGATGCAAAATAAAAGAGGTGTTTCGTATGGCAACCTGGATTATTGGTCTGATTATTGTTGGTTGTGTGTATTTGGCATCCAAGCAGGTCATCAAGGCACATAAAACCGGTGGCTGCATTGGTTGTGATGCCGGTGGCGGTAAGGCTTGCTGCCCGCATTGCAAGCATACGACAACTGTAAATCTTCGTAAGAAATAAATTTAGCTTGATGAGTATTTGAAGGGCCGCGCGTTTGCGCGGCTCTTTTTGTGTTTGTGTGAGCTTTAGCTCAGCTTTCTTGCCTGCCCCATAGGGGAAGGTGCCGAACGAAGTGAGGCGGAAGGGAGAATTTCCTACACTATATAGTAACAAAATATTAACAAAACACTATATGTTGACAAATGCAGAAATTTGTGTATAATAGAGTCATAACCTAATGCAGTCTGCTTCCTGACGGATGAGTGGAATTGACCACGTGGAGGCAGATGAATGTATGCGCCGACCGTCTGGGCAAAATCGCCCAGACGTTTTTTCTTTATAAGGAGCAAAAGGAAAACCCGGGTGACTAGGTAATACTTATAAAGAGAGGTATTCATGATGCAACAGACAAAAAACAGATGGCTGATCGTGCTGGCAGCCATCGGCATTCACATCAGCATTGGCAGCGTATACGCATGGAGCGTACTGACTAAGCCTATTATGCAGGCTATGGGTTTTTCGCTGAAGGAGGTTACCTGGACCTTTTCACTGGCGATTTTGTTCCTGGGTACTTCCGCAGGCTTTTTGGGAACGTATGTAGAAAAATACGGTCCGCGTCGCAGCGGTCTGATATCCATGTGCTTTTTCGTAAGCGGCTTGCTGGGTACAGCCTATGCACTGACGCAGCACAGCCTGCTGCTGTTATATCTTTTTTACGGCGTTATCGGCGGTATCGGTTTGGGAACAGGCTATATTACCCCGGTGTCTACACTGGTGAAGTGGTTCCCCAATAATCGTGGTCTCGCAACTGGCCTGGCGATTATGGGCTTCGGCTTTGCCAGCCTCGTTGCAGGTCCGTTGATGCAGATTTTGATTGCTAAATACGGCCTGGTAGAAAACTTTGTGATTCTGGCCTGCATTTACGCAGTAGTTATGACTGCTTCCGCACTTTATCTGGAGCCGCCAAAGCAGGAAACTGCAGCAGGCAAGGGACAGTTTAAGGCAAAGATGCCTGAGCACGTGCAGTACACTGTGAAGGAGGCTATGCACACCTGGCAGTTCTATGCTTTGTGGTGGATTTTCTTTACGAACATCACCTGCGGTATCGGTCTTTTGGCTGTAGCTTCGCCCATGGCACAGGAGGTTATCGGTATGTCTCCGATTGCGGCGGCGTCTATGGTTGGTATCATCGGCCTGCTGAACGGCGGCGGCCGTATTGTGTGGTCCACTATTTCCGACTATATTGGCCGTGCGAATACCTATCTGGCATTTTTCGTGATTGAGATTGTGGCCTTCTACCTTTTGGGTGGCGTAAATGAAAGCTTTATGTTCCAACTGCTGGTGTTCATTATCATCACCTGCTACGGCGGTGGCTTTTCCTGTATGCCGGCGTACCTGAGCGATTTGTTCGGCACGAAGCAGCTGAGTGCAATCCACGGACGTATTCTGACGGCGTGGGGCCTGGCAGGTATTGCGGGACCGCTGCTTTTATCCGTAATTTACGAGCGCACACACAGCTACAGCTTTACCCTGTACTTCTTCAGCGCTTGCTTTGTAGTAAGCCTGCTGCTGGCGGTAGTGCTCAAGCTGAAGGGCAAAACTGCCTGAGCTTTTGCCGGAAGAAGCAATTTCCACTGAAAAATAACTTTTTTAGCTAAAAAAACGAAAAATTTTGAGCGTCCTACCCTAAAACGTGTTTTGGGGTGGGGCGCTTTTTCACTCCCTGGCATATAATAAGCGTAGAGAAAAGCAAAAAGCTTAAGCAGATGTAAAAAAGGGGGCGTAGATTATGAAAAAGCATTTTAAGTATTTGGCAACGGCAGGCTTGATTGCAGCGCTGCTGTTGGCGGCAGGCTGCGGGGATGATGCCACGGACAAGAAGAAAGTTGATAAGCCGGACATCAAGACAGAGCAGAAGGTAGATAAAAAAGCCCAAGCACCGGTAGTTAAACCGCTAGAGGGAAAATATTACAGATATCCTTCCTATCTTGATGATGTAACCAAAACGCCGGAAATGACGCCTGAGATGATTAAATATGTAGATGATTTTGCTTCGACCGTAAAATTGGCGCCGTCTGAAAAAGGTAAATTCCTTAATGATTCACGCATTAATAGACCTAATGAAGAATATCATCGTATCTGGCTGCATGCCTATGGCAGCAATCATAATCGCAATAACAAATTTAAAAATTCTAAGGGGAAGGAAGTATATCAGCAGGAGATTTATCATATCCGTATGTCTGTAAAGGCAGATACCAAAAAAGTTACGTATGTTGAGTATTCTGTTTATGAGCAGAATGAGGCTATTCCGGACGGCAAGAGCAGAACAATCATGAAGAAGGTTTTTAAATGAGCTGCTTTAGCATAAATTAATAAAAATTTTGAGCGTCCTACCCTAAAACGGCTTTTGGGGTGGGGCGCTTTTTCGCTCCCGGGCATATAATAAGCGTAGAGAAAAGCAAAAAGCTTAAGCAGATGTAAAAAAAGGGGGCGTAGATTATGAAAAAGCAATTTAAGTATCTGGCTGCGGCGGGCTTGGTTGCAGCACTGCTTTTGGCAGCAGGCTGCGGGGATGATGCCAAGGACAAAAAGCCTGCGCCTGAGCCGGAGAAGAAGGTGGAGAATGTTGTAGTAAAACCTCAGGACGGAAAATATTACAGATATCCAGATTACATTAAGGATGTGACGAAAACACCTAAAATTACGCCGGAAATGCTTAAGTACATTGATGATTTTGCATCGACGCTTGAATTCCATCCGTCTTACAATGGTAAATTCGTCAATGATTCCAAGATAAATAATCCTAATGAAAAATATCATGCTGTTTATTTGTATGCCCTTGGACCTAAGCATAACAAGAATATAAAGTTTAAAAATTCCAAAGGTAAGGAAGTTTATCAGCATCAGGTTTACACCATCAATATGCAGTCAGAGGCTGCTACCGATAAATTAACGTCTGTACTATGCTCTATTTTCGAGCAGAATCCGGATATTCCTGACGGCAAAACTACATATGTTGTGAGAAAATCCTTTGATTGAGTTGCACTTTGAAATGATGTTATGGTCTTTGCTAAGAATGAAATGCTTATCTTCACAAGCTGCCGATGAAAAGCAGTATATGTGGCAGTGTTGTAAGTGAACTACTGTGAGCCGCTGCGCGTGAGCGTGGCGGCTTTTTGAAGTGATAAATAAATGCTCAGAGTATGAGGTCTATGGTATAATGATATATAGATAGGGTACTTGAATGGAGGTAATTGTTATGACGAACTATTACAGCACTATAAATGAAGTTGTTCTTACTTTTTCTAATATTTCACGTAACAAAGATGGGTTTGCAAGTATTGTAGCTCGTTTTGAACGTCCGAATGCTACTGGTTTTGATTTTTCGGAGTGGCAGCTTCCGTGCATTGCGAATACCAAGGCCTTTGGTTTTTCAGAGGATGATATTATGATGCAGGAGCGTTATCTGCGTAACAATATGCCTTTGATTTGGGAAATGGCGAGGGAAAAGGAGAAGGAGATGCAAAAAAGTGCCTAAAGCGTTACTTGATTTTATGGGATATGTCTTTTTCTTTTGGTCGCGCGAAGATGGCGAACCGCCTCATGTTCATGTATGCAAAGGCGCTCCGTCAAAGGTGTCTGCAAAATTTTGGATAAAAGATGATGAGATTATTATGGAGCATAATGATGCGCAGATTCCTGCTAAGGATTTGAAAAAGATTCAGATGTATATTAGTTTGAATAAGAAGGATATTATTTATGAGTGGTTCAGACATTTTGGACAGTAAGGCAGATATTTATGCCTTAGCAGATGCTGCTGAGGTTATCGTTCAAGGATATGCATTTTTTGATAGAGGTGACAGTGTTACTATAATCAATTTGCATAAGCCAAATGAGATTGCCCGTTTTTATAACAACGAGCTAATTGAAACTAATATGGACGATATAGAAGCATATAAGGTCAACAAGCTTTATCAGGCTAATGTAAAGTATATGGCGAAGGATTAATGTAAAGAAGTCGATAAATCTTTTCCCCCTCTTGACAATCCCACCTCTTCCTTGCTAAGATATAGAGTATAACAAAATATCTACAGGCGAGGAACGAGAGGCTTATCTCCGTAAAGCTACTAAAGAGAAGCAGCGGTTGGTGCAAGCTGTGTGGCGGTGAGGTGAGTGTAGCTCGGGAGCTGTTTTGCTGAACATTGCAGTAGGCAAAAACGTGCGCACACGTTACGTGCATTGAGTGCCTTGTGCCTTAGAGCATGAGGAAGATAGGTGGTACCACGATTATTCGCCCTGTCCGTAAAGGACAGGGCTTGTTTATTTTAAGGAGGAATTTTTTTATGTGTGAAGAGCATAATATCCCTAAGGTTTATGATCCTGCTTCCGTAGAGAAGAAATGGTATAAATTCTGGGAAGAGCATCGTTATTTTCATGCCGAAGTAGAAGAGGGCAAGGAAGCCTTCAGTATTGTTATCCCCCCACCGAACATCACCGGTCAGCTGCATATGGGACATGCGCTGGATAATACCCTGCAGGATATCCTGATCCGCTGGCACCGCATGATGGGCCACAACACTCTGTGGATGCCCGGCTATGACCATGCAGGCCTGGCAACCCAGATTAAGGTTGAAGAGGTTATCAAAAAAGAGGAAGGCAAGACTCGTTATGACCTGGGCCGCGAAGAGTTCCTGAAACGCGTTTGGAAATGGAAGGAGCAATATGGCGACCGCATTATCAACCAGCTGAAGCATCTGGGCGTTTCCTGCGACTGGGAGCGTAAGCGCTTTACTATGGATGAAGGCTGCTCCAAGGCTGTTCGCGAGGTTTTCTGCACTCTGTTTGAAAAGGGCCTGATTTACAAAGGCACCCGTATCACCAACTGGTGCGTAAACTGCAACACCGCACTGAGCGATATCGAGGTAGAGCATAAGGATGACCCGGGCCATCTCTGGTACATCAACTACCCCGTAGTTGAAGAAGAAGGCCGCAGCCTGATGATTGCAACCACCCGTCCAGAAACTCTGCCAGGCGATACTGCAGTAGCAGTTAACCCGGAGGACCCGCGTTATGGCGACCTGGTTGGCAAAACACTGCGTCTGCCGACTACCGACAGAATTATTCCTATCATCGCTGACAGCTATGTTGATACCAAATTTGGTACCGGCGCTGTAAAAATTACTCCGTCTCATGATCCTAACGACTATGAGATGGGTATCCGCCACAACCTGCCGAGCATCGTTGTTATCGGCATGGACGGCATTATGACTAAAGAAGCAGGCAAATACGAAGGCATGACTCGTGAGGAATGCCGTAAGGCTATCGTTGCCGACCTGAAGGCTGACGGCTATCTGGTTAAGGTTGAAGAGCATTCCCATGCTGTAGGGCACTGCCAACGCTGTGGGCATGCTGTTGAATCTCAGGTTTCTACTCAATGGTTCGTTAAGATGGAGCCTTTGGTTAAGGCTGCTGTGGACTGCGTTGAAGACGGCCGTACTCAATTCGTACCGGAACGCTTCACCAAAACCTATACCGGCTGGATGGATAATATCCGTGACTGGTGTATTTCCCGTCAGATCTGGTGGGGCCACCGCATTCCTGTATGGTACTGCGATGACTGCGGCGAAATGAGCGCCAGCCGCACCGATTTGACTGTCTGCCCGAAATGCGGCAGCGCATATATCCATCAGGATGAGGACGCACTGGACACCTGGTTCAGCTCCGCTCTGTGGCCGTTCTCTACCATGGGCTGGCCGGATAAGACTCCGCTGCTGAAGCAATTCTATCCGACAAGCGTGCTCGTAACCGGTTACGATATCATCTTCTTCTGGGTTGCACGTATGCTGATTATGGGTATGGAATTCATGCATGAGATTCCGTTCGACAAGGTATTCATCCATGGTCTGGTTCGCGACAGCCAGGGGCGCAAGATGTCCAAATCTCTGGGCAACGGCATCGACCCGCTTGAGGTTATTGACCAATACGGCGCCGATACCCTGCGTTTCATGCTGATTACCGGCAACACCCCAGGCAACGATATGCGCTTCTACTGGGAACGTGTAGAGGCAACCCGTAACTTTGCCAACAAGATCTGGAACGCTTCCCGTTTCGCTCTGATGAACATGGAAGGCTACGATGCTAACGCTAAGCTGGCTCCGTATACTCTGGCAGATAAATGGATTCTGTCCCGTCTGCAGCACACCGCCAAGAGCGTTACCGAAATGCTGGAGAAGTTCGAGCTGGGTGAAGCAGGCCGCATGATTTATGACTTCATCTGGGGCGAGGTTTGCGACTGGTACATCGAGCTTGCTAAACCGCGTCTGTATAATAAAGAAAATGCTGAAGAACGTGCAACCGCACAGCATGTTCTGGCAACCGTACTGACCAGCGCTATGCAGCTGCTGCATCCGTACATGCCGTTCATCACCGAGGAAATTTACCAATGCCTGCCGCATGAAGCAGAAAGCATTATGATTTCCAAGTGGCCTGAGGCTGATGAAGCTCTGATGGACGATGAGGCTGAACGCCTGATGGGCGCAATTATGGAAAGCATCAAGGCTATCCGTAACATGCGTGCAGAAGTTAACGTACCGCCCGGAAAGAAGGTTCCGGCAACCATGCTGGCTGCTGCCGACCTGAAGGACGGCATTGAGGCTAACGCTGACTACATCCATCTGATGGGCGCTATCAGCGAGCTGACTGTGCTGGCTGACAATGCTGCTAAACCGGAAAATGCTATGGCTGCAGTTGTAGCAGGCATTGAAGTTTATCTGCCGCTGGCAGGCCTGATTGATGTCGAGAAGGAAAATGCCCGCCTGAACAAAGAGCTGGCTGCTATCGACAAGGAGCTGAGCCGCGTAGAAGGCAAGCTGGGCAACGCCGGCTTCCTGGCTAAAGCACCTGAGGCTGTTATCGAAAAAGAGAAGGCTAAGGCTGAAGAGCTGAATGGTAAAAAGGCTGCGATTAACGAGCGTCTGGAATACCTGAAGACTCTCTGATAAAACCGTACAAACCGTACAACCCCTTGCCACACAAGGCTTTGGGTTGTACGGTTTTTTTGCATGTGTACGGTATTGAGTTTAAATAAAAAAAGCTTACGACGGACAGAGCGTTGTAAGCTTTTTTAATGGTCCTGTATGAGGTTTGCTATATGCTGAGCGATAGCAGCTATCTTACGGTTGGGATTATTCTTTTGCCAAAAAATCTTATAGTAAATTTCTACTGGCTCATTATCTGCTAATAATGGCAAGGTTCTGGTGAAATTACTGAAATAGTATGGGGCATCATTATTACTCGTTACCGGCAGAAAGGATTTTACCTTGTCATCAATTACTTTGGTAAGTGCTGTAGGAATATCTCTTGCAGTGAAAAAGCTTCCTTGGAAACCTAAGAGTTTGGCATATATTCCTGCTCCTGCATAACATAATCTCTGTTGGCGATAAGAACACATGTCTGCTCTGATAAATCACTGATATGAAGAGCTTTGATTTCAGGTGGGAAAGAATGCTTCGGTACGCAAATGCATAAATCTGCGATTTCTAAAAGCTCTCCCGCAAGAAAGTTATCATCAGCTTCACGATCTTCAGTGATAAGCATATCTATTTCGTTGTTTGCAAGCATTGTCAGGAGCTGTTCGTGGTCGCCGTACAATAACTCCAGATGATATGTTTCACTGTTCTTATTGAGCATATTGATAACGTTGAGCAGGCAGCATATATTATAACCGGTTTTACAGCCGATAATATAGCTTGGCACCTGATTCGTTTCCGCAAAATGCTGCATATTTTGCATTAAGTTTTGTACGTCTCCGACTATACGTTTACAAGGCTCGTAAAATTTTTCGCCTGCCGGTGTAAGACTGAAATTACAATTATTGCGGTTAATAAGCTTTACACCAAGTTCTTTTTCAAGCTGTTTTATCTGTAGAGAGAAGGAAGGCTGTGAGATAAAGCATTGCTTTGCTGCTTCATTGAAGCTTTTGCAATATACTGCTGCCAGAAAATATTTCATTTGACGCAAAAGCATAGCCGGCCTCCTGTAGTGTATATTAAAATCATCAATATGCGTATAGAATATCTGTATTTGCTAAATACGTAGCATCAAGATATAATGTAACAGTACTTGGTACTAATATGTCAAAAAAGTCACTTAATAAATTAATTATATCACACGCATAGTGTGTTTGCAATGAATGCCAAGAGCAATGAGTTTTTGTTGTGTATGAGAGCTGTTAAGCTGATATATTGCGTAAGGGAAACATGGACACCTTATGTAAAATATAAATTTTTATGTGGGAGTGAGTTTATTCATGAAGAAAAGACAGGTTGCTTTGGCTGCGGCCATCTGCACGGCATTGACAAGTGTAGGCTTTGTCGGTAATGCCTTTGCTGCAGAAAAAAACGATGATGATTTAATGTCATTCAATCTTGCCGAGATTGTTGTACATGGTCAACGTTACATTGCCGGTGAATTTGTCCGTGCAACATCTAATGTAGGTATTTTAGGTGAGCAGGATGCAATGAAGAGCCCTATCAGCACAACTACCATTTCTGAAAAGGCTGTTGGTTCTTTCTTGTCCTCTACCGAAGGCTTGAGCAAGACTCTGAGCCTTGTTCCTTCTGTTGTAAAAACCTATGATGCAGCGGTAGACTGCGTTTCTATCAGAGGCTTTGCTGATGATGGTCGTGGCTTTGTTATCAATGGCATTCCCGGTATGCAGGCTATGACTCGTCAATCCAGTAATTACATTGAATCTGTTGATGTTATCGAAGGACCTGCAACCGGTATTAACGGCTCCGGTATGGCTAACCGTTCCGGCGGTACTATCAGCATTAACAGTAAAAAGGCTTTAATGGATGAAGATACACGTAAGGTTGGCATTAAATATCATTCTAAAGGTGCGCATGAGGAATATATCGATTTTGGTACACGCTTAGGCGAGGATAAACGTTATGGCGTGCGTATTAATGCCAGCAATACTAATGGCGAGCGTTCCATTGAAAACTGGAACCTGAAGCAGAAAAATATTTATATCAACCTGGATCAGGAAACGGAAAACAGCAAGACTAACTTTATGTTTGGCTATACCGATACTGACAGCTCCGGCAGACCTTATGGTTTAACTGTTAGCAGTAAGTTTGTTGGCAATGCTTTACCGAGCGCTCCTGACGGAAAAATCAATACAAATCCTACCTGGCGTCGTGATAAAAATACGAACCTCGTTATGACCTTAAATCATGAACAGAAGATTAATGACCATTTGAAGGCTTTCCTGAACGCTGGTCATTTTAAACAGGATTGGTATTATTATGTTGGCTTCGACAAAACATTATTAAATGAAGCCGGTGATTATTCGGCAGTATCCGATAACTACTCTCTGCTGGAGAAACGTGATTATGCCCAAATCGGTTTGAAGGGTGATTTTAAAACAGGTGATCTGAAGCACGAATGGGTAGCAGGTGTTGACAGAATGTGGCACTATTACGGTGGTGCTAAAGACTATAAAGAAGAGTCCGGCTGGACCGGTAATATTTATCATCCTAATACAGGAAGCTTTGCTCCACCGACCTTTGCTCAATCCGATGCTTACTACGGAACTCATGCACGCATCAGCGGTTGGTCTGTGATGGATTCTATTACCACTGGTAATGAGAAACTGAATATTCTGGTTGGCCTGAACGGTAAGTCCATCGCTAAGGATTCCTATAGACCTGATGGTTCTCACAATAAACAAACCGGCGATTATTATGATGTATCTCCGAGCTTTGGCATCAACTACACATTTAACCCGCGTGTAGCTGTTTATGCAAATCATACAGAAGAGTTCTTTGAAGGCGGTATTGTCGGCTCCAAGTATCAGAACCATGGTACAACTTTAGATCCGTACAAAACCAAGCAAAACGAAATCGGTGTGAAGTTCAAAACCGGCGATTTCTTCCATAAGGTAAGCTATTTTGATATCAAGAAGGCTAATGCTGTAGATGTTACCAAACCCGGCTTCACCAAACCTTTCCTGCTTGCTGACGGCGAAGCTAGACACAAGGGCTTTGAATACACTGCAACCGGTACTCTGGCAGAAAAATGGAACTTGATAGGCGGCTTTATGCACTTGAATGCTAAACAAAAAACTACCAGCGCAGCTACTAACGGCAAACGCCCGAACGGCGTGCCCGAATGGAGCGCAAATTTAGGCGTAGAATATAAGGCTAACGATGATTTCTCCGTATTAATGCGCGGTAACTATGTTGGTTCTTCCTTTGTTCGTAACGAACAATACGGTGTTCCCAGCTACTTTACGTTGGATGCAGGTGTAAATTATAAAACTTCTATTAATAGCACTCCTGTAACCTTACGAGCAATGTGCTACAATGTTACTGATAAAAAGTATTGGGCACCTAGCGGCAACACGTTGCACTCCGGTGGTCCTAGAACCTTTATGCTCTCTGCTGAATTTGATATCTAATTAAATTCAGTTCATATACTCAAACATCTCAAACATCTCATACATCAGCAAAAAAATTTACCTGGTACGCTCATTAATTTTTTTAATGGGCGTACTTTGGTATCTTTTTATAACATTCTACAATATTAAGGAATTTTAAGATGCTTAACTTTTTTAAAGAAACATAAGGCATATACGTAAGTGTTTTTTTGTTGCTGGTATTAATAGCGGTTATGTTTTTGGCACTTGCTGTCGGTACGGTGAAAATACCCATGGAGCAGATTTATGTGGCGGTCATCAGCCAACTGCAGAGCGGCACTTCACTTGATGGTGCGCTCAAAGGCTCTGTGCATGATATTGTCTGGCAGCTGCGCCTGCCGAGAATCGTTTTGGCTGCAGCAGTCGGCGCAGGATTGGCAAGCAGCGGTGTCATTATGCAGGCCATTGTTAAAAACCCCTTAGCGGATCCTTATATTTTAGGTATTTCCTCCGGTGCTTCCTTGGGCGCGACGGCGGCCATCCTTTTGGGGATAGGAGCATTCATGGGTGAAAACTTTATTGGCTTGGCAGCTTTTACCGGTGCCTTCGCTATTTCACTGCTGGTATTATTTATTTCTAATTTGGGCGGACGCAGTAATTCGGTAAAGCTTTTGCTGGCAGGTATGGCGCTCAGTGCTGTGTGCAGTGCTTTTTCCAGCTTCATTGTTTACTTTGCCAACAACAAGGAGGGCATGCAGACCATCGCCTATTGGATGATGGGCAGCTTTTCCGGAGCTAAGTGGGATAATTTGATAGTTATTGTACCGATAGTAGTAGTTGCTGTACTGTTTTTCTGGAGCCAGAGCCGTATTTTGAACCTGATGCTGTTGGGTGATGAATCGGCGCTGACCTTGGGTACAGATTTACATATCTACAGGCAATTTTATCTTTTAATCAGCTCGATTATTGTAGGCTTTGTTGTCTATGCCGCCGGTACTGTCGGCTTGATAGTTCCGCATGTTATCAGAATGCTTGTAGGTACGGATCATAAAAGGCTTGTTCCTGTAACAGCTTTAGCCGGAGCGATTTTTTTAGTTGTGGCTGATACGCTTTGCCGTATCCTGATTCCCGGCGCAGAGCTGCCGATTGGTATTCTTGTAGCGATGATTGGTGCTCCCTGCTTTGTTTATCTGATGGTAAAACGCACCTATGGCTTTGGAGGTAACTGATTGTGGAAATATTAGCTGAAGCAGTCAAAATGTTTGTAGGAAACAAGGAGATTCTGAAGGGAATTGATTTTTCTTTACATAATAAAGAATTTCTTGGTATTATAGGGCCGAACGGCAGTGGCAAAAGTACTTTCCTGAAGTGCGTTTATCGTGTGCAGAAGCCTACCAGCGGTGATATTTATTTTGATGGCAAGCATTTGGACGAGCTTTCTTATCGCGAATCTGCTTTAAAGCTGGCTGTTGTTGCCCAACATAATTTTTATAGCTTTGATTTTTCTGTTCTGGATGTAGTGCTTATGGGGCGTTCGCCGCATAAAAAAATGCTGGAGCGTGATAATCTGGAGGACTTTAAAATTGCCAGAAGCGCTTTGGCAAGAGTGGGGATGGCAAGCTTTGAAAAGCGCATGTTCTCTACGCTGAGCGGCGGTGAGCAGCAACGTGTTATTCTGGCAAGAGCCTTGGCACAGCAGACAGAGTGCCTGGTTTTGGATGAGCCGACGAATCATCTGGATATTAAATATCAGCTGGAAATAATGGATATCGTAAAAGGCTTAAATGCTACCGTTGCAGCAGCAATCCATGATTTGAATATCGCTGCCATGTATTGCGACAGGCTGATAGCTATCAAGAACGGACTCGTGGTCGGCATGGGAACACCGCAGGAATTATTGACAGAAGAATTCATTTATGATATGTATAGTGTGTACAGTAAAGTTACTTATGATGCAGAGTCAGGACGCATGAATATTATTTATTTGCCGATGCATTGGAGGGAATAAATTGAAGAAAATTGTTATACTACGCTGCCTGCGCTCAGAAGAAAATTGTACCGGAGCGGCATGCTTTCAGGTATTTAATAATCGTATCGCGCAGTTTGCGCGTTATGGTGACGAAGAAATCCAACTGGTGGCGTTTATGGCCTGCAATGGATGCCGTAAGCTTACCTTGGGAGATAGCAGCGGGTTAGAAGAAAAGATTGAAAGAATTTTAAGTATCAAGCCTGATGTCATTCATGTTGGTATTTGTTGCAAGACGCGTACAGATGATAACGAATATTGTCCGGAAGCTTTGAGGCTGGTTGATATTTTCCGTAATCATGGTATAGAAATCGTTTGGGGAACACATAGCGGTGCTACTAGGCATCCAAGGAAGTTTACTTATGAATAAACGATTTATCTTGGCTTCCATTGCTATAGTATTGTGTATTTGTGCATTCATATATTTTACGCAGACGCAGGCGTTTAACGCTAACCGTCCAGTTGGGCACGCTCAATCTGCCTATGGCGTAAGAGCTGTAAAAAATGTTAGAGTGCAGAATTATAATGCCTTGGGTGAAAATGTTTCTTATTATGACAAGGTGCCGCAAAGGGTTATTGCTGTAGGTGAACAGATTAATGAAACCTTGGTAGCCTTGGGCGTGGAGCAGAATGTTATCTGCCCGGTGCGTTATGGCAACCCCTTTTATACACCTGAACCACAGTATGCTGCAGGATATAACAAAATCAAGTTTCAGCGCAACGTTGTCTTGAATATGGAGAACGTTTTATCCATGCAGCCTGATTTGATTATTTCCGGCCAGGTGCTTTATGCAGATAAGGCGCTCAAAAGCACGGATTTCTGGAATAAGCGTGGGATTCATACCTATGTCTCCACCAATGCCAATTCTCCTACATCGCATAATAAAAAGGAGACCTTGGAGCAGGAATGCGATTTTATTTTGGGTTTGGGAACAATATTTGACAAGGAAGAGGAAGCGAAGAAAATTGTTGCCGATATGCAGCAGGATATCGCTGTGGTCAGAGAAAAAACGCAGAATATGCCAAAGCCTAAGGTAATGATTATCGAAATGCTGGGCAAGAACATTGTTGCCTATGATTCGACCAAGCTGGCAGGCGATATTTGCGTTAAATTAGGCGCTGATGTCCCCAGCTTTTCTTCGGGAACGATAGGCTTGGAAACTATTATCGAAGAGAATCCTGACGTGCTTTTTGTTGTGAAGAGTGGCGGTAATCCTGAGGAGGCAGCGGATTTTTTCCGTCAGCATCCGGGACTTCAATCACTTAAGGTTGTCAGTGAAGGCAAGGTATATGGTATATCCTTGAATTATACGTATAACAGTGCTATCAAAACAGGCGAAGGCATTAAAAAATTTGCTCATGGTATGTATCCTGAGCTGTTTTAAAAGATGAAACCGTACAACCTCTTGCCATATGCGGCTTGGGGATTGTACGGTTTTTGTATGTGTACGGTATTGAATTGGTGAATTTAAAAATATCCTCATGAAATTGTAGTAGATACCCTAAAATATCCTCATGAAATTGTAATGAACTCCTAAAAATAGGCTCATTTTTTTGTTGAAGGAGTATTACATACGTTGTATAATAGAAAAAAGAGCACAAAAGGAGAGTGAAGGCATGACTTATCTGGAGCGAAAAATAGATACCTATCTGATGCAGTGGAAGCAGGAAAAAGAGCATAAGCCGCTGATTGTTAAAGGTCCTCGCCAGGTAGGCAAAACTGAATCTGTTAGACGTTTTGCTGAAGCAAATTACGAGCATGTTATTTACATAAATTTTGTTGAAGAACCCAAGTACAAGATGATTACTGCTGATGGTTATAATACAGATATGATTATAAAAAATATTTCCTTGTTGGATACAAGTAAAATATTCGAGCCGCAGAAAACAATAATCTTCTTTGATGAATTACAGGATTTTCCTGAAATTGCTACAGCGTTAAAATTTTTTAAGCTTGATGGACGTTTTGATGTTATCTGCAGTGGTTCCATGCTTGGTATCAATTACAAAAGGATTGAAAGCAACAGTGTAGGCTATAAAACAGATTACGAAATGTATTCCCTGGATTTTGAGGAATTTTTGTGGGCCAAGGGACATCAAAAATCGGTGCGCGACAGTTTCTTAGAGCATATGCGTACGCTTAAGCCTTTTAGTGAGGTTGAAATGCAGGTGTTCATGCAATTATTTACCGAGTACTGCATTTTAGGCGGCATGCCTGCTGTGGTGCGCGAATACATAGAGAAGGGAACCTTTGCCGGTTCTCTGGAAACACAAAGGCAGCTGTTGGCGGATTATGAAGAGGATATACGTAAGTATGCCGATGGCATGGACCAGACGCGTATCCTGAATGTATTCAAGCATATACCTGTACAGTTAGCGAAGGACAATAAAAAGTTTCAGATAACGAAGGTAGCCAAAGGTGCACGCTTTAAGGATTATCGTGGCTGCATAGAATGGCTGTGTGATGCAGGGATTATTAATGCCTGCTACTGTCTGTCTTTTCCGGAGCTGCCGCTCAAGGGTAATTATGATGAGACGAAATATAAGCTGTATATGGCTGATACTGGCCTCTTGGTGGCCATGCTTGACGATGAGGCGCAGGAGGATTTGCGTGCCTATAAAAATTTAGGTGTATATAAGGGCGCGTTGTACGAAAATATTGCAGCAGAGGCGTTAAAAAAAGCCGGTTGCGGTTTGTATTATTATAAAAAAGATGATTCTACGCTGGAAGAAGATTTCTTTATGCGTACTGCTGACAATCTTGTGCCGGTTGAGGTTAAAGCGACTAATAACATGGCTCGCTCCTTGAATACCTTGATTAATAGCGATAAGTATCCTGATATAAGATTCGGGATTAAGGTTGTAGGTGGTAATATAGGCTGCAATAATAATGTCTATACGTTTCCTTATTTCTGCACCTTTTTGTTGAAGGAGTATTTGCGCAGCTTTGGCAGGTAGGCCTGCCTAAACTTGCTAAAAGCTTGTGTTTGTGCTATTATAAATATAGAAATGGTGCTTCCGATAGACGGTTGCCCTTAAAAACTTTTAGTTATGAAAAATAACCGTCAGTTTGCGAGGCTGGGCGGTTATTTTTTTGTGTTTTTGTTGATTTCCATACCTAATTTAATGCAAGCAATGCATAAGCTCAGCAAAGCAATAACTTCGAGTATATCCATCAGTAACACCTCCCTCTTGCGGGATTTTCAGTGAAACTGAATTTATCGCGTCAGAGGGCAACCGCCTACCGTTACGGAAGCACCATAAAAATGTTTTAACATATATAAAGGAAAGCGTACAACGGACAAGCTGTGAAAGTTTGGCGCTGTACGCTTTTTACTCTCTTGAATTGCAGTGCTTCTTGGGTTACAATAAAAGAAAAAGGGGGCGATGAAAATGGCTAAATTCTGTACTAATTGTGGGAGTGAAGTTAAACCCGGTGCCAAATTTTGTGAGAATTGCGGACAAAAGCTGGAGCAGGAGCAAAAGCCGCAGGAGGGAGCAGGCGGAATTGCCGCGGTTGCCGGAGCTGTTGGTGCAGCCGGTGCTGCTTCCGGTGCTGATACAAGCTATAAAAAAAGCATCGGTGACAGCCATGGTAATTTTGCGTCGGGAGCTAATGCTGATGCTGCGCAGGCAAATAATGATACCGATAGTCAGGCAAATTCCTATAATAATTTTACTGCCGATAATCAGCAAAAATTTGCGGATGCACGTTTTGGCAGCAAGGATGATAACTGTTCTGCCGCTTATAATACACCGCCGAGAGCAGGTAAGAGGTTTTTGAACCTTGGCGAGGGCCTGAACCTGCTGTTTAAGGACAGCAGTGCGGACAAGGAAGCAGTTTTCAAGGAGCTGTTCTTTACGTCTAAAGGTCGCTTGAACCGTAAGTCTTATATTTACAGAAGCATTTTCCTGTCATTAGTACTGAGTGTTATACAGGTTGTTTTGACATTTGCGGCTAATACCATAGGTGCTCTTGAGCTTTTGTTTGCAGTTCTGCTTTTAGTATCAGGTCTATTTGGTTTTGTAGCCAGTATTATGATGCTTGAACGTCGTCTGCATGACTTGGATAAAAGCGGCTGGTGGATGCTGCTTTTGTGCGTACCGCTGGTTAACATTTTGTTTTACATCTATATTTTATTCTTCAAGGGAACAGAAGGACCTAACCAATATGGCGAGGATCCCTTGCAGTCGTAGTACTGCCTTGGCAGCTGAAAGCTGCTATATATAATATGTAAGTATTTCACTTAACAAAATAGTCGCTCGTTCTTGTGACGCCGCGTCTTGCGCTTTTTCGCAAGACGCGGCGCGCGAAACTATGTTATAATAAACTGTCAGTTAATTATTGATGGAGGCGTAAGCACAATGAATTATACAGAAAGCCTGGCATATTTGGACAGCCTGGGCAAATTTGGCATTAAGCTCGGTATGGAGCGTATTGAAGGACTTTTGCGGGAGCTGGGAAACCCGGAGCAAAAGATTAAAACAGTGCATGTAACCGGCACTAACGGTAAAGGCTCTGTTACCAGCATGATTACGAATATTCTGCTGGCAGCAAACCTGAAGGTGGGCAAGTTTACTTCCCCGCATCTGGTGAAGTATAACGAACGCATTAACCTCAACGGCAAGGATATCAGCGACGAGGATTTTGCTACGGCGATTACTGCGGTAAAGGTTGCTGCCGACAGCGTTGTCAAAAAGGGCGTGTGCGAGCAGCCGACGCAGTTTGAGATTCTGACTGCTGCAGCATTTTTATATTTTTATCTGCAGAAGGTTGATTATGCTGTTATTGAGGTAGGCATGGGCGGCCTGTGGGATTCTACCAACGTAATTACGCCGGTGGTCAGCGTTATTACCAATGTTGCGCTGGACCATACTGACCGCTGCGGCAAAACTTTGGAGCGCATTGCTATGCAGAAGGCAGGCATTATCAAGGAGAAGGTGCCTCTGGTTACCGCTGCCGAAGGCAATGAAGCTCTTGGTCCTATTGTAAGCCTGGCTATGTTTAAGGAAGCACCGGTTTATCTTTACAGCAAGGCTTTTCACGGCACGGAGGTAAAAAGCTCGATGGAGGGCCAGACCTTTACTCTGCATGCAGGTGATTTTTATCATTCCGATTATGAAATCAAGCTGCCGGGCGAGCATCAGATTAAGAATACCAGCGTAGCGATTGTTGCTGCTAAGCTAGTGAGCAAGCAGGATGACCGCATTAACGAGCTGGCGCTGCATGTGGGTGTAGCGAATACCGTTTGGCCGGGACGTTTGGAGCGTATTCATAAGAATCCGGATATTATTCTGGACGGTGCGCACAATCCTGACGGTGCCAAGGCTTTGCGTAATGCTTTGGATAAATACTATCCCGGCAAGCAGGTGCAGTTTGTCTTTGGCATGATGGGTGACAAGGATATGAGCGGTGTTATCAAAACGCTGATTAAGCAGGATGATGTTGTTTATACCGTGCGTGCCGATGAGGGTGCGCGTGCTGCGGAGGCTGCGGATTTGGCGAAGCTGGTGGGCCGCAATGCTGTGGCGGAGGCTGATCTTGCTACGGCGTATGATGCTGCTATCCGCGGAGCAGGCACTGACGGTGTTGTGTGCGTTTGCGGCAGCCTGTATCTGGTAGGCGAGTTTAAGAAGATGCTGCTGGCGGATAAGCGTGGGATGAACTGAAGGCGATATTGAGGTTTATTGGCTTCGGTAACGAGTATCTGCGTCGCAATTAAATATCGTGCTGCGATATATTAATTGCTCGTTAAGGCTGTTTGCTAACCTTCTTGCCTGCCCCTCGGGGAAGGTGCCGAGCGTAGCGAGGCGGAAGGGGGCGTATCTGCGTCGCAATTAAATGTTGCTCTGCGATATATTAATTGTTTGTTTAAGAAAATAGAATCTTTTGTTAGGGTGTATCATGACAAAACTGGCAAATTATCTCGAAAATAAAATATGGTATATGCTGCTGTTTACTGTGGCGGTTATTCCTCTGGAGCAGGAGTTCACCTCCTGCTGTGTGGCGATGACCTTTATCGGTGCTGTGATTGTGTCGCATGTTAAAGGACGCCCGCAGCAGGAGAATGTGCTGAAGCCGTGGCAGCAGGGAGCGTTTTATCTTCTTTTGCTGATTGCGGTTGTTTCGGTATATTTTTCCTTGGACAGATTTTTGTCCTTCTGGAATTTGGTGTATGTTGTGGGTCAGTATGCGGCGCTGTTTATTGTGCTGCTGCGTTACGGCCGCAGCAGTGAGCAGGACAGGGCACATCTGACTGCGTTCGAGGCTGAGCCGCTGACGCAAAGCGAGGCCTGGAAAAATGCTGACGCTAAGCAAAAATTTGCGCTTGGGTGGCAGCGCTTCGGCACTTTGCCGCGTCCGCTGCAGCTCATGGGCGCCTTTTTAATCGTATCGCTGCTGGTGAGTGCCATCGGTATCGCGCAGAAGATTTTCGGCGTTACGGCTGAGGGCATCTGGGTGGACCCGGCGCAGTTCCCTGATTTGAAGGTGCGCGTTTTCTCTACGCTTGTTAACCCCAATATCCTGGCAGGCTATCTTGTGCTGGTTGTTGCTTACAGTACAGCCTTTTTCAATCAGACGAAGGCGTATAAAAAATGGCGTCTGGCGTTTCTTGTTACGGGACTTTTGGCAGCAGTCTGCCTGCTTTATACATATTCACGCGGTAACTGGGTAGCCTGCGCTGTGATGCTGCTGGCGTTCTGCGTGCTGTTCTGCCGTAAGGCTTTTATTCCTGTCCTTGGCGGCGGCGCTGCTGCGCTGGCACTTGGCGGGCAGGCGGTGCTGCAGCGTCTGGAATCTATTCGCGGCGGTTACGGCGGCGATACATCTATTGCTTTGCGTATGGCATATTTGAAGAGTACCAAGTGGATTATTGAGGAATTCCCGTTTGGTGTAGGCTGGTATGGCTACCGTTTTGTATATCCTACATATAATTTTTATCTGGCGGACAAGAACGTTATCATGTACCACTGCCACAATATTTTCTTGAATATCTGGGCGGAGCTTGGAGCGCATGGTTTGCTGGCCTTTCTTGTTATCTGGTTCGGTATTTTTCTGCCTGCAGGCTGGAAGCTGGCATATCATGGACGCAGCTTGTGGCTGAAGGCTATGGGACGCGGTTATGTGCTGGCAACAGTAGGCATTATTATTGGCGGATTGACTGACCATGTTTATTTCAATACTCAGATGGGATTGTTATTTTGGACCTTGGGGGCCCTGACTTTGCTTTGTACTGGAATAAATGAGCGCTCCGATAAGGAATAAAAAGCAAAAAATCGATAAGCAATTTAAATAAGAATAAATCCGATAGCAACATAAAAGATAATTAAAGACAAAATAAAAATCGGATTAACTTTTAAAAAATACTAGACAAAAATAATGTGGTATAGTATAATTATGCATATAAAGACTAGTTAATAAAACAGCTCTGGGAACGGAATTTTTACTACGGCTATTTGTGATTTGTGAAGCTCAAATAGCCGTAAAAAATAGCGACAAATTTTGCGAATAAAGAAAAGAATCTGAATAGAGAGAATTATAAAATCATGGTAGACCGGTAAGCAAAAATATAGTGTTTCTATAATTGGGGAAAGGAGAACAGCCTTGAAGGGCATGTGAGAAGTCAGGTAAACAATTAATTTGATTAAGGAAGGGATGATGCAATGTATAAGTGCAGAGAAGCAAGCACTAAGGAAATCATTGCTTTTCAAAAAGAGTTTTGCGAGAATTTGTCAGCAGCTATAGGAATGAATAATAAACACCGCGTTCAGGTAGAATCTTATGAGGAACTGCCGCCATGGAGTTTTGTTTATAATGCTGATGGCAGCGATCGCTTTTTGAAGGATGATATAATTATGCTCAAAGTATGCGATTTGGAAAAGAGAGTTGTCTATTATCCGGTTTTTCCGGAAAAAAGAGGACTCAAACTGCTCCAATGCTGGGATATGGCAGTTCCGCCGAAGCTGACTGCATTTGAACAGGAAGGTAAACAGGAAGGCAATGTACATCGTGCCAACCAAAGCTTGCGTAATCTTATCGCCTTTGCCCGTCTGTTTATGCTGTCGCAAAGCCGTTGGCATAAACCTATGGCCTACAGCTTCAATAATATTATTTCGCAATTATATCTCGTGCCGGAGGCAGACGTTGCTCCGGAAACGATTAAGCTTATAAATGATGTAATCGGCAAATATATCAGGGATGATTCCCAAGAGCATTATATTAAATGTAATAATTTACAGGATTTTATAGATTATATTCAAACTAAGTATTCTCTGGTGAAGTTTAAGTCGGATGATTTTTCACTTTTAAGGAAAATACTGCATGACTATTATCCGGCAGAAAAAATATATTTTTAAGCAGCAGCTCAGCGCAGAACACGGCATGCGGACAGTTCTGCGCTTTTGTATTGCATGGATATCAATGCGGCAGCATCAGCCGAAGTTTGCCCTTTCTTACATATTAGTTACATATTTTCTTGCCTTGCTATGATATAATAATTACATTAATGTTTATTCTATGTGAGCGGCATAGAGGAGGAGCAGTTATGGCAGATAAATTTTTAGTAATAGATGGCAGCAGCTTAATACATAGAGCGTTTTTTGCTTTGCCGCCGCTGACTACGCGTCAGGGTATCCATACGGGAGCAGTGTACGGACTGTGCAATATGCTGCTGAAGCTTTTGGATGAGGTGAAGCCGCGTTATATGGCGGTTGCCTTTGATAAATCGCGCAAAACCTTCCGCAGCAAGCTGTATGCGGAGTATAAGGCGCAGCGTAAGCCTACTCCGAGTGAGCTGAGCGAGCAGTTTCCTTTGGCGATGAAGGTTTTGGAATGCATGGGAATACGCACGCTGGAGCTGGATGATTATGAGGCCGATGATATTATCGGTACCTTTGCTGCGCAGGCACCGCCGGAGGTTGAGGTTATCATTGTTACCGGTGACCGCGATGAGCTGCAGCTTATTGATAAGCGCACCAAGGTTTTTTATACCAAGCGCGGCATCAGCGATATTCAAGTTTTTGATGAGGCGGAATTTGCTGCCAATTACGAGGGCCTGCAGCCTAAGCAGCTGATTGAGCTGAAGGGCCTGATGGGCGATACCTCGGATAATATTCCCGGCGTGCCGGGCGTAGGTCCTAAAACAGCGATGAAGCTGATTAAGGAATACGGCAATGTGGAAACGGTGCTGGAGAATATCGAGAAGGTTTCCGGCAAATCGTTAAAGACGAAGCTGACGGACAATAAGGAATCTGCACTGCTGTCGAAGCAGCTGGCAACAATCTGCACGGAAGCACCGGTTGATACCGCTGTGCAGACCTACGAGCTGCAGCCGATGAAGGAGGAAGCACGCACCCTGATGCAGGATTTGGAGTTCCGCAATATGTACGAGCGCTTTGCCGCGGTACTTGGCGGTGCGCAGGACAGCTTTGACCTTTTCGGAGAAGCTGTTGAGCAGGAAGGCTTGCCGCAGGTGGCAGTAAATACGCCGCAGCTGGCAGAGGAGCTTTTTGGTGCATTAGCTAAAGCAAAGCAGCCTGTTGCCGTGCATGCTCAGGTAGCAGGACAGCTGCCGGAGCTGTATTTCAGCAGTGCCGAAATTTTGGTTAATGATAAAATTTATGTGCTGGACGCGCAAAGCGGCTGTTGGGATAAATTTGACAGCTGGCTGGCAGACGCAGGCAGCAAAAAGATAACGATAGACAGCAAGGAGCTTTATAAATGCTGCCTGTGCCGCAAGGTGAAGGTGCAGGGAATAGTTGATGATGTAGCCCTGGCAGGCTATGTTGCCGACCCCGGCCACAGCTCCTACAGCCTGGAGGATTTGAGCCGCCGCAATCTGCCGGGAGAACTGGCAACGCCTTGCGAAAATCTGCAGCAGCTCGCATCTAAGCTGCGCGGACTGTTGGCTGAACAGCAGCAGCTCAAGCTGTATGAGGAATTTGAGCTGCCGTTGGCACCGGTGCTGGCGCAGATGGAGTTTGCCGGTATTACGCCGGACAAGGAGCTTTTGCTGCAGCTGAACGAAGATATGGGGCACCGTATTGCCAAGCTGGAGGCGTTGGCGCAGGAGCAGGCGGGCGAAGAATTTAACCTGAAATCTCCCAAGCAGCTGGGCGTGATTTTATTTGAACGCTTGCAGCTGCCGGTAATCAAAAAGATGAAAACAGGCTATTCTACCGATGCCAAGGTATTGGAAGCACTAGAGGGCAAGCATCCGCTGATTGCTACCATTCTGGAGCATCGCAAGCTGGCGAAGCTGCAATCCACCTATCTGGAAGGACTGCAGCCGTTGATTAATCTCAAAACGGGACGCATTCATACGCACTTCCAGCAGACTGTAACGGTAACAGGCCGTTTGTCCAGCACTGATCCTAACCTGCAGAACATTCCTGCACGCACGGAAGAGGGCAGACAGATTCGCCGTATTTTTGTTCCGGGAGCAGGCTATGACCTGCTGATGAGCTGTGATTATTCGCAGGTTGAGCTGCGTATTCTGGCCTGCATTGCGCAGGATGAGCTGCTGTTGGAGGCCTTCCGTCATGGTCAGGATATCCATGCGCGCACAGCTGCCGAGGTTTTCGGTGTGCCGCTTGACGAGGTAACGCCCCAAATGCGCAGCCGTGCGAAGGCTGTTAACTTCGGCATTGTTTACGGTATCAGCGATTTTGGTCTGGCCAAACAGCTGGATGTCGGCCGCAAGGAGGCAGCAGGCTATATTGACAGCTACTTTGAACGCTATACAGGTGTAAAAAAATATATGGAAGATATTGTAGCCAAGGCACGTGAGCAAGGCTATGTCAGCACACTGATGGGACGCAGACGCTATCTGCCGGAAATCCGCAGCAGTAATTTTAATCTGCGCAGCTTTGCGGAGCGTACCGCTATCAACACCCCGATTCAGGGAACTGCCGCAGATATTATGAAGAAGGCTATGATTGCCGTGCAGCGCGAGCTGGATAAGGCGCAGTGCAAGAGCAGAATCCTGCTGCAGGTACACGATGAGCTGGTGCTGGAAGTTACTGAGGATGAGAAGGAGCAGGTTGCGCAGCTGGTGCGCACAGCCATGGAAGGTGCTGCGTCGCTGGATATTCCGCTGCTGGCCGATGTTAATTGCGGTCGCGACTGGGCGGAAACAAAATAACGGATACTTTACGGAAAGAGGGGAAGACCTGTGCCGGAAATGCCTGAGGTGGAGCAGGTGCGCAAAACACTTGCGCCTCATATAGAAGGAAAGAAAATTTTAACAGTAGAAATATATTTGGAGCGATTGATAAAATATCCTCAGCCTGATGCCTTTATCAAAGGACTGGTGGGCAAAACTATCAGCAGCGTGGGCCGACGCGGTAAATACCTGGTGCTGCATACAGCACCGAAGCAGCAGCTGATAGTGCATCTGCGCATGACAGGCGCTCTGTTGGCGCAGCCGTCATCTGCACCTGCACCGGCGTATGCCAAAATCAAATTTACGCTTTCTGATGATGTGACGATGTGGTTTACGGATATCCGTACTTTCGGTACGCTGTATCTGGTAACCGATAACGATACATATATTGAAGGCTTTGAAACGCTGGGACCGGAGCCGCTGAGTGAAGGCTTTACTGCCGCATATCTGCTGCCGTTGGCGCAAAAAAGCAAGAAGGCTATCAAAAGCTTTATTCTGGATCAGCAGATTATTGCCGGCCTTGGCAATATCTATGCCGATGAATGCCTGGCTCTGTCCGGTATTCTGCCTATGCGCAAAGCCTGCAGCCTGAGCGCTGCTGAGGTAGGGCGCTTGTGTGAGGCAGTCAATGCGGTAATCGCGCAGGGCATCAAAAATCGCGGTACAACCTTCCGTGATTATAAGGACGGCGAAGGAAATAAGGGCGATAACCAGAATTATCTGCTGGTGTACGGCCGAGGTGGCAAGCCCTGTAAAAAATGCGGTGCGCTGCTGCAGACAACCAAGGTAGGCGGCAGAGGCACGGTTTATTGTGAGCATTGCCAAAAGTAGGAGTGGAGAATAATGATAACAATAGGTTTAACGGGAGGCATTGCTTCCGGTAAAAGTACAGTTTCTGCAGAGCTGCGCAGCTTGGGACTGCCTGTTTTTGATGCGGATGCCGAAGCACGTCTGGCGGTAGCTGCAGGCAGCGAAGGCCTGGCGCAGGTGATTGCCGTATTGGGTAAGGAATATCTGAGCGAGGAAGGTACATTGGACAGAGCCAAGGTTGCCGAGCGCATTTTTCATGACAAAGAAGCGCTGAAGGCAGTGGAGGCGATTATCCATAAAATAGTCTGGCAGCAGGCAGAAAGCTTTTTGGCTGCAAGCAGCAAACAGGGGCATAAGGCAGCGGTGCTGGATGTGCCTCTGCTGATTGAATGCGGCTGGCATAAGAATGTGGACAGCGTGTGGCTGGTATCCGTCAGCCGTCAGCAGCAGGTTGAAAGAGCAATGCTGCGCAGCGGCATGACTGCGGACGAGGTGAATGCGCGTATTGAAGCGCAGATGTCCTTGGCGGAAAAGAAAAAATATGCCGATGTAGTATTGGACAACAGTGGCAGTCAGGCGGAAACCATGCAGGCTGTGCATTCGCAGCTGAAGCTGCTTTTGGGTGGCATCAGTGAAGGGTAAACGCAAAGCCCGCAGCAGACGGACTAAGACACACGGAAGGCTGTACAGCTGGCTGCTGCTTCTTGGCGTGCTGCTTGTCATAGGCTTCGGCGTCTGGAAGGTCTGGAGCAGCGATACTGTGCAGATGCGCTTCGTTTATATGTGGGATTATCAGCAGGATATTGTGACCTACAGTAAGAAAAATAATGTAGATCCTTTTCTTGTTGCTGCCATTATCAAAAATGAAAGCAACTTCAAGCATGATGCTGTTTCCAAAGTCGGAGCAGTAGGACTTATGCAGATTATGCCGGAAACAGGACGTTGGATTGCCGAGCAGATGGGCCTGGAGAATTATCAGGACAGTGATTTGTACCAGACGAGAAAAAATATCCGCATGGGCTGCTGGTACGTAGGCGAGCTGGAGCACGAATTTCAGCATAACCTGGTACTGCTGATGGTGGCCTATAATGCGGGACGCGGACAGACGCATGAATGGATGCAGGAAAACGGCTGGGACTATAATTTCAATGATATAAAATCTATTCCTTACCCTGATACCCGTGAATATGTTGCCAAGGTCATGCAGGATAGGGATAAATATTATCTGCTTTATAAGGATAGAATAAAGTAATAGCGCAAGAAGATTTTATAATTTTTTTCGCAAGGTTACTTGACGAACGCGTCAGAGTATGCTATTATATCTATGTTGCTTATGACGGCAACGAACTGAATACAGTATGCGGTAGTGGCGGAACGGCAGACGCGCTAGCCTCAGGAGCTAGTGGGGGAGACCCCGTGGAGGTTCAAATCCTCTCTACCGCACCATTTTTTATTTATGAACTTTATCCCAAAGACGCGGTCGTGGTGGAACGGCAGACACGCCACTTTGAGGGGGTGGTGGGAGAAATCCCGTGTGGGTTCAAATCCCACCGACCGCACCAACATTGAATTAATGAGGACTTATGTTAACGCATGAGTCCTTTTTTGTTTTGTGTTTTGGGTTGTTTTATAAGAAGATGGTTTGGCAGATAGTTTTTTGAAAAAAATTTAAAATGGTGTTGACAAGGTATATGGTTTGTGTTATTATATCTATGTTGCTTATGACGGCAACGAACTGAATACAGTATGCGGTAGTGGCGGAACGGCAGACGCGCTAGCCTCAGGAGCTAGTGGGGGAGACCCCGTGGAGGTTCAAATCCTCTCTACCGCACCATTTAAATCTCAGGTCTAAGAGCATGGCTCTTGGGCTTTTTTGTTTTGCTTGCGAAAGCTCTGTAAGTATGAGAAAATGTAAGCATAGTATAAGCTTCTGACAATAATATCTAAGGGAGTGTGTGCTTATGGTTTTTGATAAACTGCAGAGTATAAACAGGAAAACTGCTGCTGTGTGTGTGGCGGCGCTGCTGACAGGCTTTATTGCCGGGGCAGGCTATGCTTGGAGCAGCAATAAAACCTCACCGCATTACAATGCGGCGAAGCTTACGGGAGAGCTGCATTATGCCAAGGTAGAAACAGGCAGACTGCAGTGCGTTGTACTGCAGGATAAGGCTGCTATGTACAGTGATCCGTCAGGTCTGCATGGAAAGGTTGTTGATTATCTGTCTGCCGGTGTTAAGCTGGATTATATTGATACAGTTTCCAGTCAGGATAAGGATGAACGCTATGCTGTTACGGAGCAGCAGCTGCAGTTCCGCAAGTTTTTCGGAAGGCGGCATATTATTCCTGCCGGTACGCAGGTACTTGTGCTGCAGCCGGACAGGGGCAGCGGTGAAACCAAGGGACGTGTTTTGGTTGATGACAAGGAATATGACCTTGATTTTTCTACAAATCTGTTGCGCTTTCCTTATGTAGGACAGTGGAAAAAGGTTGAGTTCAACGGCAAGCCGGGCTTTGTGAAATACAATGCGCTTTCGGATGCGAAGCTGATGTGAGGTGGGCATGATGAGTAATAAGCTGGTAATGAGAATTGCGGCATTGCTCTGCCTGCTGGCGGGCTTTGCAATCGGTATGAATATTTTTGGACTGAAGGACAGAAGCTACAGTGTGAAGGAGGGCGATAGCTTTTACAGTCGGCCTTCTGTGACTGCTCAGCCGGCAGGCGGCTTTGCCAAAGGCGAGGAACTGGATGTGACGGATAAGCTGGAGCTTGCAGAACCTACTGCGGTGAAGGTGCTGCAGACTAAGATAGTAGAGGATAAAAACCGCACTAAATATCAGCTGCGTGAGAGTGATGTTTATAAGCTGGCGGAAGCACGTATGGATAAGGCGAATACCCCTTGCGTGATTGAGGTGCAGACTACTAAGGGAGCAACTGCTAAGCTGGAGGTTGACAAGGCCTTGCTGCAGCCGGTTGATGAAGGCACGTGGCTGCAGGTGCGCAGCAAAGGCGGAGCCGCTGCCTGGGTGCGTGTGCAAAGCAAATGGTATTAGAGGATTGCTTGTGTAAACAGCTTAACATTTTTTCTTTAATTAATTTCATTTCTGCAAAAAAGTGATAAAATTCTAGCTAATCGGCGATAAATATTGTATAATACATCCAAAATATCTGCTGTATAGCAGATAAGAAAGAAGGATGGTAAACTTAAAGAAATTATGTGTAGGTGCGCTGTTGGCAACGACAATTTGCGGTATGGGTGCTTTGACTCCGAGCGCAGAGGCAGGAAAAATTGAAGATGTGCAAGCTCGTGGAGTTTTGCTGGTCGGCAGTACCGGCGATTATAAGCCTATGAGCTATCTTAATAAAGAAACCGGCAAGTATGAAGGCTTTGATGTCGAGGTAGCGGAGCTGTTGGCACAATCCTTGGGTGTTAAGGTGCAATATGTACCGACTACATGGAAAACACTGCAGGCTGACACTATGGCCGGAAAGTTTGACATTGCTATGTGCGGTGTTACAAGAACCTTTGCCCGTGAGCAAAAAATGAATATGTCTCATGGCTATCTGACATTCGGTAAGACGATTTTATGTCGCAAGGCTGATGCAAAGAAATTCACATCTGAAGCGGACCTGAATAAGAAGAGCGTTCGCGTTATGGTTAATCCAGGCGGCACAAATGAAAAATTTGCTCTGAGCAATCTGCCTAATTGCACGCTTTTAGTACATCCGCAAAATGCAGAGATTCCTGCACTGATTGCCGAAGGCAAGGCTGATGTTATGATTACAGAAACTATGGAAGCACGTCGCTATGTGCGTGATGATGCTCGTCTGGCAGCACCTCTGCTAGATGATCCGTTTATGAAAAATCACTTTGGTATCTTGATGGCTAAAGGTGACCAGGATTGGTTGAACTACGTAAACTTCTTTATGGAAGAAAAGGATATGGATGGTACGCTTGATAAGCTGGAGGACCAGTATATCAAATAAAGGTTGATTTATGAGCCGCCGCACTTAGGTGTGGCGGTTTTTCTTTCATCTTGACACTATGCGCATTAATACTTATAATGATAACAGGGAGGGAGCTAATGAAAAGACGCGAACTTCTGAAGCTTTTTGCTAAAGCTGGCTGGTATTTGAAACGTAATGGTTCACAGCATGATATCTATACAAATGGCGTTGACAGTGAAGCTGTTCCGCGTCATCCTGATATCAATGAGCGTTTGGCAAAAGCACTGATTAAAAAGTGGGGTCTTTAATGGCCCTGCTTTTTAAGGGATTTACGGAGGTACTTATCATGAAAAGCGTAGCTTATCCTATTATTTTAGAAAAAGAAGCTGATGGTTATTTTGTAACTGTACCTGATATTGACAGATATACACAGGGGGAAGATATAGCGGACGCTATGGAAATGGCACGTGATCTGATTTGCTTATGGCTGCTTGATCTGGAGGAATCCGGAAAAAGTATTCCGCAGCCTGCATCAATAGAGCTGAATGTCAGCAAGGATGCTATAGTAACTTTTGTTGATGTAAATATTGATGAGTACAGGAAAAAATACGGTACACGTGTTGTGAAGAAAAATTGCACTATTCCGGCATGGCTTAATGCCCGTGCCGAGGCTATTGGCGTTAACTTCAGCCAAACATTGCAGGAGGCGCTTTTGGCCAAGATTGAAGCTTGCTGATTTCCAACCCGTAATACTTGCAGCAGTTCATTATGAGCCGCTGCTTTTTACTTTTATCGAAGGCATCGTTCACTTTAGACTTGACTTTTGGTTAACCTGGTGTTACTCTTTGCATATCGGAATGTCTTTAAAGACAGGCTTTAGACTGATAAAGAAGAGTATTAAGAGAATCGGAGAGGATGATATATATGCGTAAACGTATTTTGGAGCTGCTGCGAAACAGTAAGGGGACACCGGTTTCCGGTGAAGAGATTTCCAAGGAGCTGGAGGTTTCGCGTACTGCTATCTGGAAGCATATCCAGGCATTGAAGAACGAGGGCTACGAGATAGAGTCTGTGCCTAAGCGCGGTTATATTCTGCGCGAGGTTCCGGACCGTCTGTTCCCGCAGGAAATTTTGTCTCATCTGCAGACCAAATGGCTGGGACGCAATATCTGCTACCGTGACAGCGTTGATTCCAGCAACAATCTTGCCAAAGCATTGGCCAACGAAGGCTGTGAAAACGGTCTGCTGGTAGTAGCGGAGGAGCAGGGCGCAGGCAAAGGACGTTTATCACGCGGCTGGATTTCCCCTTATGCAAAGGGTATCTGGTTTTCCGTGGTGCTGAAGCCGCCGTTCCTGCCGCAGGAAGCCTCCAAATGTACGCTGCTCGCAGCTGTTGCCGTAGTAAAGGCTATCAACAAGATTGCCGGCGTTCATGCCGCTATCAAATGGCCTAACGACGTTCTTTTGCTGGGACGCAAGCTTGTAGGCATCCTGACGGAGATGAATGCCGAATTCGGTCATATCAATTATGTTGTTATCGGCACCGGCATCAACACCAACGCTTCTCCCGAGGATTATCCCGAAGAAGTACGCGACCTGGCTGTTTCCGTGGCTGATGCCGCAACGGAGCCTTTTACCAGAGTAGAGCTTTTGTGCGATATCCTCAAGAATATGGAGGACCTGTATGAAACTGCGGTACAGGAGGGCTTTGACCCCGTGTTTGACGAATGGCGCCGTTATTCCTGCACCTTAGGTCAGGAGGTAAAGGTTATTGCCCCTGATATGACTTATTTCGGTACAGCCGAGGATATTGATGAAGAAGGACTGCTGATTGTACGCCGCGAGGACGGTAGCAAGGAAAAGGTTGTAGCCGGTGATGTTTCTATCCGTCCGGCTAAGGCTAAGGGGAATGAGTACGCGTAAAAAGCCGAGCGTTAATTAGCTACAATTTCTTCTTGCAATATTTCCGCTTTGTGGTAAAATAAAAAAGGCTTTTATGCCGTATTTTGCGAACGGAACGCAGATTTCCGAGGAGGAACTTAGAATGTTACTTGTTGTGGATGTAGGAAATACAAACATCGTAGCCGGTGTTTTCGATGATAAGACTTTAAAGGTACACTGGCGCTTTTCTACAGACCGTTCTAAAACTGCAGATGAATTTGGTATTATGCTGCGCAGCATGTTTGCTTATAGTGATGTGGAAATGGATAAGATTTCTTCCGTCATTATTTCCAGTGTTGTGCCTCCGGTGCTGATTCCTTTGTGCTACATGTGTGAGCGCTATTTCGGTATTAAACCGATGGTTGTAGGACCCGGCGTTAAAAACGGCATTTTCATTAAATACGATAATCCGAAAGAGGTTGGTGCAGACCGTATTGTCAACGCTGTAGCAGCCTTCCATAAATTCAGTCATTTGGGCAAGCCGATGATTATTATTGATTTCGGCACTGCCAACACCTTCTGTGCGCTGCTGCCGACAGGTGAATACTTGGGCGGTGCTATTGCGCCTGGCATCGGCATTTCTACAGAAGCGCTCTTCCAACGTGCGGCAAAGCTGCCGCGTATCGAGCTCGTTAAGCCTAAATCCGTAATCTGCCGCAATACTGTAAGCTCTATGCAGGCAGGTGCTATTTACGGCTTCGTAGGTCAGATGGAGGGCATTGTCAACCATATGAAGAAGGAGCTCGGCGGTGATGCTTACGTTATTGCTACCGGTGGCTTTGCTAATACTATGGCTGCAGAATCTGATTGTATTGATGTTGTAGAGCCTTTCCTGACTTTGGACGGTCTGCGCATTCTGTACGAAAAAAACGCTAAATAAGAGCAGGGATTTATTCCGTCGCTCGTGAGAAAAAAGTTGAAGCTGTCGTGAGTAGCGTTTTGCTGCGCGGCAGCTTTTTTCGATAGGAGTTATTTTTATGAATATTGGTAATATAGAGCTGTCTGCACCGTTGGCGCTGGCGCCGATGGCAGGCATTACGGATTTGCCGTTCCGCCTGATCTGCCGCCGTCTGGGCTGCGGCATGACGGTGTCGGAGATGGTGAGCGCCAAGGGCCTGCTGTATAAAAACGTCAAGACTACCGAAATGCTGCGTATTGATGACGGCGAGCGTCCGACGGCTATCCAGCTTTTCGGCAGTGTGCCTGCGGAGCTGGCAGAGGCTGCACGCATGGTAGAGGCCAGCGGTGCGGATATGATTGATTTCAATATGGGTTGCCCGGTGCCGAAGATTGTCAATAACGGTGAAGGTTCGGCGCTGATGAAGAATTCGCAGCTGGCACATGATATTCTGGCGGCGATGGTGAAGGCTGTCAAGATTCCGGTGACGGTAAAGTTCCGCGCAGGCTGGGACGATAACAACCGCAACGCGGTGGAGATTGCCCGTGCCGTGGAGGCAGCAGGCGTGAGCGCTGTTGCCGTACACGGACGTACACGCCAGCAGTTTTACGAAGGCAAGGCCGACTGGAGCATTATCGCCGACGTGAAGCAGGCAGTGAAGGTGCCTGTGTTTGGCAATGGTGATATCTTTACGGTAGCAGACGGATTGCGGATGCTGGAGCAGACAGGCTGCGACGGACTGATGATCGGACGCGGCGCTGACGGCAACCCGTGGCTGTTTACCGCACTGGCGGCAGCACTGCGCGGCGAGCAGTTGCCGCAGCCGCCTTCTCTGAAGGAGCGTCTGGCGCAGGCGGCGGAGCATCTGGAAATGCTCATAGCTTATAAGAACGAAGTTGTTGCGGTCAAGGAGATGCGCCGCCATATTTCTGCTTATCTTAAAGGCATGCCGCATGCAGCGGAATTCAGAGGACGCTTCCATAAGGTTGATACGCAGGAGCAGTTTTCAGAGCTGCTGGCAGAATACAGCGAATGCGCGCATCGCTATTATGAAACAGAAAAACATTTTGCATCTGGCATTGTCTAAGACGCGCAAATATGTTAAAATAATAATTTGTAAAAGAAGCATTTAGGGAGTTAAAAACATGGAAGCAGCTAACAACGCAAAACATGTAGTAAGTATCAGTCTGGGGTCATCAAAACGTGACGCCGGCGCCATATTGGAACTGGGAGGACGCAAAATCAGCATCGAACGCCGGGGAACCGACGGCGATTTTGACAGAGCACGTCAGCTCCTGGAGCAATGGGACGGCAAAGCTGATGCCATCGGTCTGGGTGGTACGGATTTATATGTTTATGCAGGCAAAAAGCGTTATACCTTCCGTGAATCGGCTCATCTGATTGCTAATGTAAAAAAGACACCGGTTTTGGATGGCAGCGGCCTGAAAAATTCGCTGGAGCGTAAGCTGATTGAATCACTTGCGGCCGGCAGCAAGGTGCCGATAAAGGGCAGCAAGGTGCTGATGGTCTGCGGCGTGGACCGCTTCGGTATGGCGGAAGCATTGCTGGAGGCAGGTGCTGAGGTAACCTTCGGTGACCTTATTTTCGGTCTGAATGTCAATAAGCCGTTATATTCGCTGAAGGCGCTTGCATGGTGGGCGGCGCTGCTGGCACCGCTTGTTACCAAGCTGCCGGTAAGCTGGTTTTACCCCATGGGCAAGGATCAGGAATTGCGGGTAGTGCGTCATGCGGAATATTTTCTGGAGAATGATATCATTGCCGGTGATTTTCATTATATAAAAAAGTTTATGCCGGATAAGCTGCCGGGAAAAACTATTATTACTAATACAGTTACTGCTGCTGATAGAGTGATGCTGCAGGAGGCGGGAATCAAAATGCTGATTACGACAACTCCCTGTGTTCAAGGACGCAGCTTCGGCACCAATGTTATGGAGGCCATGCTGGTTGCATTGCACGGCGGTAAAGAACCGCTCACGGCGGATGAATATCTGAAGCTTTTAGAGCATTATCATATAGAATCTTCTGTTGAGTACTTTGGTACGAAGGAGTAGTTTGTTTTTATGGAAAAATTTGCTTTTATTCTACATCCATTATCCCTGCAGGATATGGAACACTTATCACCCTTGATGAGGTATATTCCCGACCCGATAATCGAAGCCTGTCTGAAAATGAAGAAGCCGTTCAAGGTTTCGCATATTACCGGCATCAAGAGTCCTTATGCCGAAGCCGAAGGCTGGTTTATCGGCTGTCCGCTGACTGCTAAGCAGATGGTGGAGCTGCCTGAGGAATTTGTTATGGACAGAATTATTGAGTCCGGCAAGGTTGCTCAGGAGCTGGGAGCCAAGATTGTCGGCCTGGGAGCTTTCACTTCTATTGTCGGTGATGCAGGCATTACCGTAGCGAAAAATCTGGATATAGCAGTTACCAGCGGCAACAGCTATACTGTTGCTACCGCTATTCAGGGCACCAAGCAGGCTGCCAGAATGATGGGAAAGGACCTGAAGGAATGTCGTGCTGTCGTAGTCGGTGCCACCGGCTCTATCGGTGCTGCTTCCGTACGCCTGTTGGCAAAAGAGGTTAAGCATATTACGCTTGTTGCACGTCATATGGGACCGCTGGAGGAGCTGGCGCAGGAGCTTATTGAGCAAAATCATTGCGAGGTTGCCGTAAGCCAGGATATCCGCACATCTCTGCAGGAGGCTGACATTGTTATTACCGTAACCAGTGCGCTTGACTTCTTGATTGAGCCCGGCGATTTGAAGCCGGGTGCCGTAGTATGCGATGTTGCGCGTCCGCGTAACGTATCGCGTGATGTATCACTGAAGCGTAACGATGTGCTGGTAATCGAAGGCGGCGTTATTAACGTGCCCGGTGACGTAGATTTTCATTTTAACTTCGGCTTCCCGCCGCACACATCCTATGCATGTATGGCAGAAACTATGATTTTGGCACTGGATGGCCGTTATGAAAACTTCTCTCTGGGCAGATCTCTGGATATCAACAAGATTAATCTTATTTCTCAGCTGGCAGATAAGCATAATTTCAAGATGGCTGGCTTCCGTAATTTTGAACGTGCTGTTTCCACCCAGCATATCGAGGAAGTCAAGCATAACGCTCAGCATGCTCTGGCAGTGCATGGCTGCTGATATTGACAAGCAAATCCGGCAACATATATAATCAATATATGCGTGTAAGTAAATTTTTATATAAATAATGATAAAGGAGCAGGAACATGGCAAGCAAGGAAACTATTTTAACAGCTGATGGCTTAAAAAAATTACAAGAAGAATTAGCTCAACGTAAGGGCGAAATCCGCGAAGAAATCGTTGAACGTCTGAAAGAAGCAAGAGCACAGGGCGACTTGAGCGAGAACTCCGAGTACGATCAAGCCAAGGAAGACCAAGGTAAAAACGAAGGCCGTATTCTGGAGCTGGAGCAGATGATTAAAACTGCTACCATCATCGATGACAGTGCCAGCAAAGCAGCAGGCATTGTATCTCTTGGCTCTACCGTGTTGCTGAAGGACGTAGAAACCGGCGATGAAGAAACCTATACCATCGTTGGTACTACCGAAGCAGATCCGTTCGAAAACCGTATTTCCAACGAATCCCCTGTGGGTGCAGCTATTTTGGGCCGCAAGGTGCATGATGTTGTTATCACTAAAACCCCTGTAGGTGAATTGTCCTACGAAATCGTGGAAATTAAATAATAAGGAGAAGGGCGACAATGGCAGAGGTAAAGAATAAACCTAATACAGAAGAAGCTGCAGTGCTTACCGAAAACGAAATCAACGAGCAAATGCAGGTCCGCATTGACAAGATGCATAAAATTGAGGAGCACGGCTGGAAACCTTTCGGCTATCGCTTCCTGTACACTCATCGTGCAGCAGATATCGCTGCGCAGTTCGATGAGCTGTCCGAAAAAGAAACTGAAGTAAAAATGGCTGGCCGTATTATGGCTATCCGCGGCCACGGCAAAACCTGCTTCATGGATATGCAGGATAAGACCGGCCGTATCCAGGTATATGTACGTAAGGACGTTATCGGCGAAGAAAACTATGCGTTGATCAAGCTGATGGATATCGGTGATACCGTAGGCATTACCGGTACTGCTTTCCGCACCCACATGGGCGAGCTGTCTATCAAAGCAAATTCCGTAGAAATGCTGTCCAAATCCCTACGTCCGCTGCCGGAAAAATGGCATGGACTGAAGGATGTTGAAACCCGTTACCGTCAACGTTATGTTGACCTGATTGTTAATCCGGAAGTACGTGATACCTTTGTAAAACGTAGCCAGATTATCAGAAGCGTACGCGAGGTTCTCGACAGCCATGATTTCCTGGAGGTAGAAACTCCTATTCTCAACACCATCGCAGGTGGTGCTGCCGCACGTCCGTTTATCAGCTATCATAACGCTCTGGATATGCAGGTATATATGCGTATTGCACCTGAACTGTACCTCAAACGCCTTATCGTAGGCGGTATGGATCGCGTATATGAAATGGGCCGCGTATTCCGTAACGAGGGTATCGACAACCGTCATAACCCGGAATTCACCAGCGTTGAGATTTATCAGGCTTTTGCCGATTACCGCGATATGATGGACCTGACCGAAGAGGTTGTTGTTAAGACTGCTGGGAAGGTTCTGGGCACTACCACTATCAATTATGAAGGCACTACTATCGAGCTGGCTTCTCCCTGGAAGCGTATGAGCATGATTGAAGCCGTAAAAGAATATTCCGGCAAGGACTTTACTAACGTAACCGATCTGGAAGAAGCACGCGCTATCGCTAAAGAACTGAATGTGGCTGTTGAGCCTTCCTTTGGCATTGGCAAAATTATCAACGCATGCTTTGAAGAGTATGTTGAAGATAAGCTGATTCAGCCTACCTTTATTACCGGTCACCCGAAAGAAATTTCCCCGCTGGCCAAGAGCAACCCGGAAAACCCCGAAATCACCGATCGTTTCGAGGCTTATATCTATGGCCGCGAAATCTGCAACGGCTTTACCGAATTGAACGATCCTATCGATCAGAAGGAGCGTTTCTTAAAGCAGGTTGAAGAACGCGCTAACGGCGATGAAGAAGCAAATATGATGGACGAGGACTTTGTCAACGCCCTGGAATACGGCCTGCCTCCGACAGGTGGTTTAGGCATTGGTATCGACCGTCTGGTAATGTTCCTGACCAACAGCTCTACCATTCGTGACGTACTGTTCTTCCCGACCATGAAACCGTTGGGCAAGGCTGTAAGCGAGAAGCCTGACTTTATGCAGGCTCCTGCTGTTGCTGCACCCGTAGAAGAGGCTAAGGAGGAAACTATCGATTTCTCTAAGGTTGTTATTGAGCCTGCATATGAAGAATATGTTGATTTTGACACCTTCTGCAAGTCTGATATCCGTGTAGTTAAGGTTAAAGAATGTACCGCTGTACCCAAGAGCAAAAAGCTGCTGAAATTCGTTCTGAATGACGGTACCGGTACCGATCGTGTAATTTTGAGCGGTATCCATGCATTCTATGAGCCTGAAGAGCTGGTAGGCAAGACTTTGGTTGCTATTGTTAACCTGCCGCCGCGCAAAATGATGGGTATTGATTCCTGTGGTATGCTGCTGTCTGCTATCCATGAAGAGGAAGGCGCAGAGAAGCTGAACCTTATTATGGTAGATAACCGTATTCCGGCCGGTGCACGTCTGCACTAAAACTAAAAATTATTCTGGCGCTATGCGAAAGCATAGCGCCTTTTTATCTTCTATAATAGATACATAACTGCTTTTGTAATAAGTTTCGGAAGTCATGTCCTGTTTGTAATGATGGTTTTGGGGGATTGTTTTTCGGTATAATTGCAGATGCTGCGAAAAGTTTTCCTGGGAATTTCAGAGAAAAACAAGCAAAAATTTAAGAAAAATTTCGCGAAAAAGAGAAAAATTTTACTGATTTTCGGCGGTTTTTATGGAAAAAACAGCTGAAAATGCTACTTTTTTTGAGATTTTTTGAAGAATTTTTAATGCCGATAAAAGCGATAATCAAGCATATTTCTTTTTCCACTAATCCTAGTGTTTCGCGAAAAAATCTTAAAAAAGTGCCGAAAAAAGTGTTGACATAACCTAGGTCACGTGGTATTATATACAAGTCGACGCGATACGGCAACAAAACAAAAGCCAAAATCGCT